>ERZ835541.82-NODE-82-length-112381-cov-23.341506_pt1 | contig 112381 bp, 108 predicted proteins | sample MGYA00519945_ERZ835541 | MGnify/ENA primary metagenome ERZ835541 (study PRJEB31850, sample SAMEA3708780) | human gut metagenome | biome: human gut; feature: human-associated habitat; material: faeces | place: China | collected 2014 ...
TTTTAAAGGAAAGTTTACCATTTAAAAGTGCATTAGAAATCTGTTCTGGAGACCAGTTTTCATGTAATTTTTCAGAAATAAGATTAGAAAGAACATCATTGTATTTACTAGAGCAAGAAGAATTTTTACGACGTTCAAGATATTTATTGTGAGCAGATGAAGAGATATATTCATTTTCAATTTTATTACGAGATAGTTCTCGAGCAATAGTAGAATGATGACGATGCAAAAATTTAGCAATAAAACGAGTAGAATAACCTAATATAGAAAGAACCTCTATACGAATACGTTCAGATATGGTAAGATGATGATAGCTCATTATGAATTTTCCTTTCGTGTAGGTTTTGTGTGGTAACTTTATTTTACACGAAAATTCATAATGAGTTTTTTATTTTTCTAGGTGTCGCACTTCATTATACAATCTATCTTGTAAAAAAATAAATGTTGAAGCAAGAGAATTTTCTCTTACCCCAACATTTATTATAGAACCATAAAACTGTGCTTTAATTTTTATTTTAAAGCACAGTCTTTTTTAGATTTTAAAGTTTTCAATGATACTATTATAAATATTATCTAGTTCTTCTTGTGTTGGTTGATTAGCAATACGAATCATATCATGGAAGATATTGAATCCTGCTTCTTCAAGTTCTTTTTGTACGAGAGCAATGCTTTGTCCACCCCAGCCATAAGAACCAAAAGCTAAAGCTTGACGGTCGTTTTTCTTAGGTACTAGACCTTTGAGATAGCATAAGAAGGCAGCTACATTTGGCATCATACCATTATTTAAAGTAGGAGAGCCAACAGCGATATATTTACTATCAAGAACTTCAGTCATAATATCAGAATAATGATTAGTTTTTAAATCGAAGAATTTTGCACAAATTCCTTTTGCTTGGAATGCTTCTGTGATTGTTTTAGCCATAATTTCTGTAGAATTCCACATGCTGTCAAATACTACAACAGCTTTATGTTCATCAGCTTCAAAATTGCTCCATTTTGCGTATAAATCTAAAATATCTTTAATATGTTTACGCCAGCTTATGCCATGACCTGTTAAAATCATGTCAATATCAAGTGTGGAAACTGTTTTAAGAGCAGTTTGAGCTTGACGACCATAGAGCATTAAAATATTAGCATAGTATTTTTTCGCTTCATGCATTAAAACAGCATAATCAACTTCATCATCAAAACGTTCATTAGTAGCGAGATGTTGACCAAAACCATCATTAGAGAAAAGAATTTTTTCTTCTGGGCAATAAGTAACCATGCTATCTGGCCAATGAAGCATAGGTACAGGAACGAATTTTAAAGTGCGTTTACCAATATTTATGCTATCACCGGCTTTTACGCCCTGGTAAGTATGTTCACCGCAGAATTTAGCAATATTTTTTAAACCATTTGGTTGGCTGACAAAAATAGTAGCATTAGGGCATTTTTGAGCGATTGCATCTAAAGAACCAGAATGGTCAGCTTCTAAATGATTGCAAACAATGTAATCAATTTTTGCTGGATCAATGATAGAAGAAATACGACTTAAGATTTCATCACTAAAAGTTTTTTTAGTAGCGTCAATTAAAGTGATTTTTTCATCAAGTATTAAATAGGCATTATAAGTGCTACCGCGTCCAGTTTCATAACCATGAAAATTGCGAACGGACCAATCAATGGCACCTACCCAATAAATATCATCACGTATTTTAGTAGCTTTCAAGATATCTTCCTCCTGTAAAAATAGTTTTATAGAAATTAAAAATTAGCTGTTTTATTTACAGTAATTATTATACAATTTCAAAACTATAATTACAACATATAGGTAGGGTTATTTAGCAACAAATTGAGAAATATTATCATTTATTTCTTGAGCATAGATTTTTTTGGCGATAACATCACCATGTAATCCGTCCATAGCATATTCTGTTGGCAATATTGGTGGACTGTTCAAAGCTTTTGCTGTATCAATATGTGGCTGTGTGCGAATGAAATCGTTAACTAAATTTAAATTATATTGCCATACTTCAGAGGTTTCTTCATTGAATACTTTTTTTATATTATAAGGATTTATAGGTGCTAAAGTGAGCAGTATAGGTGTGATATTATTTTCATAACATTTTTCTTGGATTGTTTTTAAATCATTGATTACATTTTCGGCAGGCATACCAGCACGAAGACTATTAGTTCCTCCCATGATTAATAAATATTGTGGGTGGAAAGGCAGTACATCATCATCAAAACGTTGTACCATAGTTTCGCTTGTATCTCCGCTACAAGATAAATTAATAGTAGGGAAATTTAAATAATAAGCATAACTATATGCCCAATCTGCTGGACCAAAAGATAAATGCCCACCTCCATGACTGATACTATCGCCAAAAATTGCGATTTTCCAATTGTCTTGAGGTTCATTTTTGAAAATTTGAGCATCAGAATATACACCAACAGGATTTCCTTCATCATCTAAACCGCGTACACGCCAATAAAAAGTGCCAATACGAGGTTTTTCATCATAAAGTTCACCACCTGTGATTATTTTGGCATAAATACGATATTTAGAAGGTGTTGTGCCATTAGGATTTTCTGGAATGTTATCTGTAACTTCTATTTCAAATTGAGTGGCATTTGCATTAGGAATAAACGAATAAACAGGATAGAGAAGTGTAGTACCGTTTTTTTCATTATAAATAATATGTGGTATAGGTGCGTTCATTTGAGGTGCTTGGTTAGTGGCATATAGTTCCTCTAGAGCCGAAAATTTAGTGATAGGATTGTGGTCTATATCCATAGAACGAATACGCCAATAAAGAGGAGTTTTTCCGTTCAGCGCATTTGGGGCAATTTGAGTCAAATCAAGTTGTTTGGCGTTTGTATAAACAGAGGCTGTATAATATAAATGTTCAGAAGATAATTCTTCATCACTTAAATCATCAGGAATGGTATCAAATAATTCTAATTCATAATAAACAGCATTTAAATCTTCTCTCCATTCTAAAAGAGGCATATTATTGCTAGGGTCTTGTAGAGGAAAGTGAGATAAAGCTACTAAGGCTGGTGCTAATGGAGTTTTTTCTGAAGTTGATATTTGGGCTGTGTTTTTTGTTTCTGCATCAATAGTATCATTATTTTGTAGGGATAAATGCCAACTTAAAGTTATTAAAATTAAAATGATAAATAAAAATTTTTTGTTCATAAATAAAAATCCTTCATATATAAATAATAACAGATAGTTAAAAAGATTATATACCTAGGATTTGACTCTAAGTCAAGAAAAAAATAAAATTTTAAATGTTTTTGAAGAAAGACTAGATTTTTTAGAGCTTTATGTGGTACAATATATATCGCGTCTAGCTATTGAATACATAGTATTTAATCTAGCCATCTTGCAAATTGTTTTATAACATGATAAACTATTTTGGTACAATTATAATGATGAAAGGGTGAATTTCTTGCCAAACATTAAATCTTCTATTCTCAGCGTAAAAACAGATGCTATGCGTCGTGCAAAAAATGTTTCTGCTAAATCTGCTATAAAAACTGCTTCTCGTAAAGTTCTTGATGCTGTTGCTGCTGGCAATGCTGAAGAAGCAAAAGCATTACTTGTAATCGCATGCAAAAAAATAGACCAGGCTGCTGCTAACAGATTATTCCATAAAAATTGTGCAGCTCGCCGTAAATCTCGTTTAGCTCGCCGAGTAAACAGCTTAAGCAAATAATTGCTAATCAAAGTAAGGACTGATTTCCAAAAGAAAGCAGTCCTTTTTCGTTTTTATAGATAAATTAATTTATTTTAAGGAGAAAGTTTTATTAAAGATGAATATAGAATATTTTTTAATAAAAAAATGCCATTAAAATAATGGCATAATCTTATATATTAAGAGTAAAATAAATTATTTTTATTAGATTTTAAAGACAAAATTTTATAAGAAGATTTTCGATTAAAGCAGGCTCATTAGAGCCTGTTTTTAATTTATAATCAGCATCAGCTATATCTATGATCATTTGTTGAATTTTATCTAAACTGAAATTTTGAGTTTGTTTGATGATTTTTTCAGTGATAAATGGATGTAATTTTAAAATAGAAGCTATTTGTTTTGTAGATTGACCTTCACTGAGATAAATTTTTACATGCCAAAGCTGGTCTATTTGACGAGCTAAAAATTTTAATAAACGCAGTGGATGTATACCTGCTTGTTGTTGAATGGTAAATAATTCTAAGGCAGTAGCAATATCTTTATTGCCTAAAGCTTCCCAAAGGCGAAATGTGGAAATTTCAGGAATACTAGAAAAATTATCTTCAAGAAATTGGCGATTGATAAGTGTTTTTTGTGGATAGAGTGTGAGTTTTTGTAATTCTTGGTCTAAAAAGCCAAGGGAGATTTTTTCCATGGATTTTATAGCTTCTAAAAAATAAGCATAAGCTTCTCGATCAAAGCGGAGATTTAACTCACGAAGGCGAGAGTTGAGCCAGTCATTAATATTCCAATAAGCTATAGCTTCACATTCTACTATAGTGCCAAATTTTTCAATAGTTTTAATGAGTTTTCTGCGTTTATCAATTTTGCCTAAGTTATATTGTAAAATCAATATACTATAATCGGGCATATTGGCGATATAATCTAAAAATAATTGTTCATCTTCTTTATCTTTATCAGATAACTTGTCTTGAAATATCTTCAAATCTTTGGCGATGATGATATTATGTTCGCTGAAAAAAGGAGAACTATCTAATGCTTGTAAAATAGCTTTTGTATCAGCTGTGCTATCAAAATATTGAACAGCTTCTTCGTCGTTTTGTGGATTTAATAAAGTCAGTAATTTTTTGAGATAATTTTCAGCTAAATATAATTCTTCACCAGTGATTAAATAGACTGACTTTAATTGTTTAGCTTGTAATTGTTTTATTGCATCATTATATTTCATGGGAAATCCTTTGCTTAAAATATATTAATTTAAAAATGTTTTGAAAGAAAAATTATAGCCATCAGTATAAATTATTATAGCTCCCTTTTCATCTGTGCGGAGAATTTTTGTAGGCAGATTATTTAACCTATCGAGAACTTCTTTGCTAGGGTGACCAAAGCTATTATATTTGCCCACAGAGATGATAGCTAATTGAGGTCGTACATGTTCTAAAAATTCTTGTGAAGAAGAAGTCTTAGAGCCATGATGAGCAACTTTTAAAATTGTAGAGGCTATATTTTTATTTAACAAATATTTTTCCTGTGTTTGCGGTAAATCACCTGTGAATAACACAGAAAAATTATGATATGTTAATTTTAGTACATTTGAACTATCATTGCTAGATTTTAAATTTTCTTTTTCATCATTTTGAAGAAATTGGAAATGAATATCTTCTAAATTAAAAGCAGTGTTTTCCTTGGCTACAATAGCTTTGGCTAATAAGGGATTATTTAGTGGTAATTTTAAAATTTTAGCATATAAATCTTTATCTTCATCAGCGATAATTAAATGATTTACAGGTATTTTTTGTAAAATGGAATTAGCTCCACCACTATGGTCAGCGTCAGCATGGCTCAAAATTAAATAATCTAATTTATTGATACCGTAATGACGTAAATAGGGTAAATCTACGTAAGAACCAATATCAAAATCAGAATTAATAGAACCACCTGTATCAATGAGTATACTATGTTGATGGGGCGTGATGATAAGGCAAGCATCACCTTGACCTACATCAATAAAGTGTATTTGTAGAGGAGAAGGCTTTATCATAAAATAACAAGAAAAAATAATCAGGCTAATACTACAGATATAAGTGATAAATTTATATTTTTGTAAAAGTAAATATAAGTATTTGCGAATTTTGATATTTAAAGTTATAAAAATAAGGGAGTAATAAATTAAAATAGCTGGAAAATCTAATGGCGGTACATAAATACTAGCAAAGGGAATTTTGGTGAGTAAAAAAGTTGCTTCATTGCTTATGCTTAAAATTAAGCTGGCAAAAATAAATAAAATTTTAGTGATAAAAGGAAAGATAAATCCTAAGATAAAAGCTATTAAACCTAAGATGATGAGAATTTCCAATAGGGGAATAATGATTAAATTGGCTAGTAGGGAGCTAAGAGATAAACTGGTGAAATACCAAATAATAATAGGAAAAGCAAAGATTTGAGCACTCATGGTTAAAGCTAAATTATCTATTAATAGTGAAGGCAATTTTAATTTATTTAATTTAGAGCGTAATATGGGCATTAAATAGACAAGACCAGCTGTAGAGGCAAATGAAAGCTGAAAACTTATATTGAATAATAATAGAGGATCAAAGAGCAATAAAATCAAAGCAATAATACTTAATAAATGTTGAGCCGTAGATTTTTCCTCAAGATATAGAGCGATAATGCTAAGTAATCCCATTATGCTAGCACGCATAACAGGTACACTAGCACCGCATAGAATAGTATAAAAAATAATGAGGATTAATAATAAGATTAGATTAAAAAAGCGAGGTAGATGTAAAAATTTACCTAAAGATAATAAAAATAGAGAAATCAAGCTGATATGAGAGCCTGATACGGAAAGAATATGAATAATACCAGTGATGGAATAAGCTTCTAAGATATTTTTTTCGATATTATTATACCCACCAAACAGCATAGCAAAAATCATATTAGCATCATTTTCAGGCATTGCTTGATACATAGATTGCAAAAAAGATTGCTCGATTTGATAGCAAAATTCTTGAAGCGAGAATTTATCAGATGTATTTAATATTTTTAAATTTTGTTTGCCAATGGAAAAAGTAGCATAGATACCTTCTTCTTGGGCAGAAAGCTCACGGTCAATTAAATTAGGATTGTGATAATTTTGGATTAAGCGGATAGTACCTGTGGCAGAAATCGTATCATTGATTTTAGCAAGATTATCTAAATTTTTTTGTTTTTGATAAAGATAAACTTTTCCTGTTGTAGTTTTTTCTTCCTTTTGCTTGATGGATTTAGTATCAACAACATATGTTAAATGATATATACCAGCACTGTCTTGGCGGATTTTAGGCATTTGACAGATAATACCAGTTAAAGTGACTTCTTGATTGTCATAGTTTTTTATATTGTCATCAGCAATGAAGGTAAAAGAAAGATAACGCATCACACCTAAAAGGAAAAATAAAATAAGATATAGTAAAAATGTAAGTTTATATTTACGCAAAGTAAAATAGAAGGCTAGTATTAGATTTACTATAATTAAACAAAAAAGGTGTGTATATGACTTAGAAATTTCAGGAGTTTTCATCATCATATACACACCTAAGCTGTAGAAAAGAATTATAAAATTAATGAAAAGTAAGGGCGATTGCCCATAATGTATCTTAATCATAATATGCCTTCTTAAATAATAAAATAAATCATTTGTTAGATTTAAAAGATTTTAAGTACAAATTTTATCTTGCATTTTGCTAAATTTAGCTTCACCAATACCTTTGACATTTTTGATATCTTCGATAGAAGAAAAATTACCATGTTCTTGGCGATAATCGATGATTTTTTGAGCAGTTGCAGGGCCAATTCCAGGTAAAGTATCTAAATCTTCTTTTGTTGCAGTATTTATATTGATTAAATTAGAAGATGAATTATTATTAGGACTGTTGGAATTAGTATCATTTACCTGTTCATTAGAATTGTTGACAGGTGTTTTACTGCTCACTTGAATTTGCATACCATCAGTTAATTTTTGAGCTAAATTGATTTTGGTTTTATCTGCAAGTGGTGTAAAATCGCCACAGGCTTTAATTGCATCAGCAATGCGACTATCACTAGGTAATTCAACTAAACCAGGAGAATTGACTTCGCCAGAGACATAAACAGTGATTGTAGTATCTTCTTGTTTATCTTGAGTCTGTGTTTGCGTATTATCGGTGATAATAGGAGTAGTATCTTCTTGTGTGTAAAGATAATAAAAAGTTGAAACACTAGCAAATAGAGCTATACAAAATAAAATAAGTAGCGATTTTTTATACATAGGCATATAAATCATTCTTTCTAATTATAAAAACAAAAAGGAAATATTAATTTTTTAAATCTTGGCATTTAGCGATTAAATCAAGTACAGCGAAATCTTTATGTTTAATATCTTTTAACACTACTAAAGCATTTGGATATTCGCCATTTTGACAGAGCAGATAGCCAAGATTTTTTAAGATGAAGTCATTTTCATCATCTAAAAGTAGAGCTTGGCGCAATAAAAAAATAGCTGATTGAAGATTATTATGTGTGCGGAAAATATCAGCTAGATAATTAAATAGCCAAATTTTTTTCTTATAAGATAAAACTTGAGACATGATGCATTGACTCACTTGCTCGCAAGGTGTGGCTAAAATAGTAGAAATATTTTCCTTATTGGCTATTTGCATATCCCAAATTTGATTGATTGTATTTTGTAGAGCTGGATTTATATTGGTATTAGTATCAGGCATGATGACTCCTTTTGCACTATTGATAACAGTGGATTGATGAACAGTTAAATCATGAGTAACAGGATTTTTTTGTTTTTGTGTCTTTAAAGACTGTCTACGCTGTTTTTGATAAGTATTTAGATTAGGACAACGGCGCATTAATTTATCAGCTTTAAATATTTTTTTGAGCTTTTCAATAATCATATCTAAAAGTTGATAATCTTTTTCATCTTTTAAAGTGATTTTATTGGATAATAGATGATTTAATGTAGTTAAAGCTTCTTCTTTTTTCCCATGGACTAATAAAAGTTGGATTTCTAAAAGTAAACTACGGCAATCTTGTGGAGATTGAGCTTTTAACTTTTGTGTCCAATTGAAAGCGCGTTCATAATCATGTAAACATAAATAAGTATCAGCTAATTCGTAGATGATATCACTATCTACGATATTTTTTTCAAATAATAATTGAATGCAAGATAGAGCTTCTTCATAGAGTTTTTGTTGTTTGAATTGATGGATTTCCAAAAGAAAATCATCTTTAGTCATTTCATTTGAAGATGGCTTATTATTGGTAGTGATATTTTGAGTTGATATTTCTTCTGTAGTTGTATCTTCTGAGGAAGATGGATAGAGATTTTTAAATACGCAGTAAGAAGTATCAGAAGTGTTTGGTTGATTAAAAGAGGTTTGTTGAAACCATTTTGGACGTTTTTTCAAAAAAATACCTCCTTTGAAGGCTTTGTAGGTAAATTGATATTGGCTTGACTAGCTAATACTAGCCCGCTTACAGTTTTAGCGCCATGATTTTTTAAAACCATAGCACAATTTTTTAGTGTACTGCCTGTGGTGAATATATCATCAATCAATAGACATTTGCGATTTTTCACATCAACATAATCTTTTAAGGTAAAAGCATTGGCTAAATTTTCTTGACGTTCATGGCGTAGTAATTGATATTGTGATTTAGTTTGTTTTGTACGCTCAAGAATATCGCAATAATGAAAATGATGTTTATCAATCCATGGTTTAAAAATTTTTTCAACTTGATTAAAACCACGTTTTTTTAATTTATTTTTGTGTAGGGGTACTGGGATTATCATATCATAAGTGGAAAAATCCCAGTCTTCATCTAAATATGAAAATAATGGTTTTAAATAAGCTAAAGTGGCAAATTTATTTTGATATTTTAATTCGTGAATTAAATTCTTAAGTCCTTTATCGTATTTACCTATAGCTATAATAGGTGAAATATATTGCCGAATATCTTCATCATAAGCTAGATTTTCATTGCGGATAATTTCTTCTAAACAAGAAGGACACCACATACCTTTTTGTTCTACATAAGCGTTACAAGAAGGGCAATGGCTAGGAAATAGAAATTGCATAATAGCTTGATAGATATTATTTAACATGATAAAGAACTCTTTTCTAAAATAAAATAGCTTAAATTAATTTATGGGCTAAACGTTCAGCAAGCAGTGTATATCTTTTTTGTGTTCGATTACTTTGAATAGCAGTCATCAATGCTTTTTTTGAGCCAATGATGATGACTTTTTGTTTGGCTCTGGTGATAGCTGTATAGAGTAAATTTCGTTGGAGCATGATATAGTGGCTAGTTGATAAAGGTATGATGACTACTTTATATTCACTGCCTTGACTTTTATGCACACTTGAGGCATAAGCTAGAGTTAATTCGTTTAGTTCATTTTTTTCATAGGTAACAATATGGTCAAAATAATCTACAGTTAATTTTTCGTTGTTGACATCTTGAATAAAACCAATATCGCCATTAAATACATTTTTTTGGTAGTTATTGCGGATATGCATGACTTTATCGCCAACGCGAAATGTTTGTGAAGAATATTTTAATTCATCTTGATTTTTTTTAGGATTTAATTGTTCTTGAAGCATTAGATTTAAATTTTCTACGCCACATAAAAAGCGGTGCATAGGAGATAAAATTTGTACGTCTTTGAGAACATCAAAACCTTCATGAGGTAAATCTTTAGTACATAAATCAAGGATTTTTTGTGTAATGGAAGTATCGTCATTTAATTCATAAAAGACAAAATCGCTGTATTGTTTGCGAAGGTCAGGCAATCTACCAGCGTTTATGATATGTGCATTTTGGATAATCATGCTTGTTTGAGCTTGGCGGAAAATCTCATCTAAGCGAATAGCAGGGACTTTTTGCGAACGGATGATATCTTTAAGTACAGAGCCAGGGCCTACGGCAGGGAGTTGGTCTGTATCACCGACTAAGATGATGCGACAACCATCTGGTACAGCATTTAAAAAATGGTGCATGAGGACTATATCTACCATAGAAACTTCATCTAAGATAATGACATCAGCATCTAATTGGTCATCGATATCTTTGCTAAAGCCTAATTGTAAATTATCATCTTGAGCTAAATTATTTGCTTCTAACAAGCGATGGATAGTTAAAGCTTTTTGCCCTGTTGTTTCGCTTAAGCGTTTTGCAGCTCGTCCAGTTGGTGCTGCTAGGCGAATTTTTAATCCTTGGGCTTTTAAAATGGATAAGATGCCTTTGATTACAGTCGTTTTACCAGTACCAGGGCCACCAGTGAGTACTAAAACTCCGTGATGAAGACAAGCTTTGATGGCTTCTTTTTGTTTTTGTGCAAGTTGGATTTGATTGTCTTTTTCCCATACTTTGATAAATAAAGAAAGATTATCTTCCGATAAAGGCTCAGTTGCTTGTTGTAATTGAAGTAGACGCGTAGCAACTTTTTTTTCGGCATAATAAAGATATGGCGGATAAATTAAAGTTTCACCACCAACTACTTCAGTATTTAAAGAGCTAATATCAATGAGTTCTTTTAAAATAGTGAAGATGATTTGATTATTTACTTGCAATATTTTTGCTGTTTTATCGACAAGAGCCATTTCAGGGATACAGCAATGACCATTGTTGCAAAGTTGCATTAAAGCATAGTCTATGCCTGAGATTATGCGTCGTTTATCCTCTCTTTGTATGCCAAGATTAAAAGCCAGTTTATCAGCTGTTAAAAAACCTATGCCTTCTATATCTTGAAATAAGCGATAGATATCTTTTTCCATGATATCTATTGCAAAAGAACCGTATTTAGCAAAGATTTTACCTGCATAAGTATTGGATATACCATGATTTTCTAGCCAAACCATGATTTCAGTGAGTTCGCTTTGTTCAAGATAAGATGTAGAAATTTTTTCTGCTGTTTTTTTGCCAATACCAGGAACTTTTAATAATTCATTTGGTGATTTAGCAATTATTTCTAAAGTTTTTTCGCCAAATTCAGCGACTATTTTCTTTGCCATGGCAGGGCCAATGCCGTTGATTGCCCCAGAAGCTAAGAATTTTTCAATGCCGGATATTTCTGTAGGGGCAACAGTTTTATAAGTTGTAGCTTTAAATTGTTGCCCAAATTTAGGGTGCTTTACCCATTCCCCTTCGATTTCTAATAGTTGCCCAATGAGTGGAGCTATGCCGTTTAGGGTAACTGTTATCTGTGTAGAAAGTTTTTCTGGTGATAATTTTAAAACAGTGAAGCGATTATCTTGACTGGCAAAAATAATCGTGTCTACTGTTCCACATATTTTTTCCATAAGTAAAGCCTTTCTATTATTTATGATAAATTTATTATTTTATGCTTTATTTGCTAATTCTTCAGTTAATTTATCCCATTCGATATATTTTTCTTCTAGTTCTTGTTCTTTTTGAGCATAAGCTGTAGCTATTTCATGACTTTTATTGGGATCTGCTTGCAATGCTGGGTTATTCATTTGATATTCTAAGCCTTTTAATTCAGCTTCAAACATAGCGATAGTAGCTTCGCAACGCTGTATCATCATGGTTAATTTTTCACTGCTCATAGCAGAAGCTACATGTACATTTTTAGGTTTGGCTTTTTCTTGTTTTGTTTTAGGCGTAGTTTTATTTTCAACAGTAGCTTTTTTATTTGAAGTTTCTTGAGTAGACTCAAGTTCTTTTTGCATTTCTAATTTTTTTTCACGATAATAGCTATAATTTCCATTATACTCTGTTAAATGTCCGTTTTCTAATTCACAAGTAAAGTTAGTAACTTTATCTAAGAAATAACGGTCATGGGAAACGACGATAAATGTACCAGGAAAAGCCATCATCGCTTCTTCAATAGCTTCTTTAGCAGGAATATCCAAATGGTTTGTAGGTTCGTCCATTACGAGGAAATTTGCACCAGTTAACATCAATTTCAATAAAGCCAAGCGAGATTTTTCTCCACCGGATAAATCGCCGATTAATTTATAAATATCATCGCCTTTGAATAAGAAAGCACCTAGACAGTGGCGAGCTTGTTCATCATTTAAACCAAATGAAGATAAGATTTCATCAAAAACAGTATTGCTAGGGCAAAGACCTTCATGTTGCTGGGAATAATAGCCGATTTTTACACGACTGCCGATTTTGATATTTCCTGTAGGAGATTGTAATTCGCCTAAAAGTAGTCTCAATAAAGTTGTTTTACCAGCACCATTAGGGCCTACGATAGCGACACCATCACCTTTGCGAATTAATAAAGATAGATGTTCAAAGATTTTATGATCGCCAAAACTAACAGATACATCATCAAGTTCAGCTACACGTTGAGCACATTCTTCTGGTTTATGAAACATAAAATAATTAAAACCTGATTTTTGTGGCGGTAAGATAATGCGTTCTAAACGCTGTAATTGTTTTTCACGACCTCTAGCTTGTTTTGCTTTGACACCTGCTTTATAACGACGAATATATTCTTCTGTTTCGCGAATATGTTCTTGCTGTTTAGCATAGGCAGATTCTAAAGCAGCTCGTCTTTGAGCTTTTACTTTCATGGCAGTGGAATAGTTACCATCATATAAAACAGTTGTTTTATTTTCTAAATCTAAAATCTTAGTGGCAACTTTGTCTAAGAAAAAACGGTCATGAGAAATTAAAAGTACGCCACCTTTATAATTGCTCAAAAAGCCTTCAAGCCATTCAATCATTTCAATATCTAGATGGTTTGTTGGTTCATCTAAAAAGAGAAAATCTGGCTCACGAAGTAATGCTTTAGCTAAACAAATGCGAGTGCGTTGACCACCTGAAAATAATGTTGGGTTTTTAGGAAAGTCTTCTTCACTAAAGCCAAGACCAAAAGCAACGCGACGAAGACGGCTTTCATAATCGTATCCGCCTAATTGTTCAAATTTATCAGAAATACGACTATATTCCTTCATTAAATCTTCAAGTTTATCATTATCATCTAAGTTTTCAATTTGTTTTTCCAATGTAGTTTTTTTCTGTCCAAGAGCAATGATATCAGCAAAAGCAGATAGGAGTTCGTCATATAAATTATCATGAGTGAAATCTGATTGCTGTTGCATATAGCCGATAGTATCTACACTATCAATACTGATGCGTCCAGTATCATATTCTTCAATACCTAAAAGACATTTCATTAAAGTGGATTTACCAGCACCATTAGGGCCAACAAAACCAATTTTATCGCCACGAGCCACATCAAAGGAGACATTATGAAATAATTCTTCTATACCAAAGGATTTTCCTAAATCTTGAATGCGTAAAATTCCCAAAATAACACTTCCTTTATAATTTATAACTATATAATATAATTTAAATTTATAGACCTATATAATTAAATCTTGCTACTCCATGAAGATATAGCAAGATTTAATTTAAAATAATTTAATTTTGTTTTTGATAATCTAAGCCAATATTGACTGTTGCTTGACCAGAGCTTCCTCCTGACATAATAGTACAAGTAAATGGCATACCATAGAAACAATCTGTTTCATGTTCATTTGCTGTAATAGTTGTATGTTCATGAGAAGATGTATTTCCTGTTTCAACACTAGAAATTTTAAAACCTTTGCGTTTTAAGATATCTGCAACTTCTGCACCAGCTCCATTGATACCGCTGGAATTGATGACTAAAACGGTTATATCTTCATTTTTTACAGGTTCAACTTTTTCTTTAGCAGGAGCTGTGTTATCTTCTTGAGTTGAAGATTTTTCTTCGCTTGAAGGCGTTTCTGTTGTAATATCGCCCATTTTTAAACCTTTAGGCAAAGATTTTTCATATGCTTTTATTGTAGATTCAGTATCTTTTTGAGCAGTTTCATTTAAGGTAATTCCCATATTTTGCGCTATTAAATTTCGTGTTTTGGCAATATCTGGTATCCAATAGCTGATATCTTCGATATAAGCAGGTTGTCCAGGAACCATACTAGAAGATAAGCCATTTTGTTGAATTGTAGGCAAATTGGATACTAAGGCAATCATTTCACTCAATGGCATATTAGTTTGAATAGCTGAGGAAATATTGCTTAAAATATCTGGTAGTTTTGGTAGGATAGATGGTGATATTGCTTGTGCAAGGAAAGCTTTCATGAATTTTTGCTGACGATTTATACGACCGATATCGCCCTCACCATCGCGATAGCGAACATATTGAATAGCTGTCTTACCATTTAAATGCTGAAGTCCTGGTTGAAGGTCGATAACAAGACCACCATTGTCGTCCCAAGGGTCTTCATAATACATGCGTTTTTCTACATCAATATCAACACCACCAACAGCGTCGATGATTTTTTCAAAAGCTTGGATATCTATAAGAATATAATAATTAATCGGTACATTTAAAAATGATTCCACTACTTTTTGCGTGAGCTCATGACCACCATAAGCGTAAGCGTGATTTATTTTGTCATAATCATTTTTTTCGATATGTACTCTAGTATCACGTGGCAAAGATAATAAAGAAGCTTTTTGTTCATTTGGATTATATGTTAAAACCATTAATGTATCACTGCGACCGACATCATCAGCGCGTCTATCTACACCCATTATCATGATATTAAGAACGTTTGTTTGTTCTGTGGTTATAGTTGGAGGATTATCAGAGGAAGAATCAGAGTTAGCAAAGACAAATCCAACTAATACTAATAATAGAATAATAATTAGAGCAATAAGACGATTATAGTTTTTCTTCTTTTTATATATTTTTTTTGGCGGTGGAGGAGAGGGTGGATCATTTTTTTCTCGCCATTCCCTGCTGAGCCAATCTGGAGTATTTAATGTATCAATATCATTTTTATCGTTATCACTAGTTGTATCGTGTTTATTTGTATCATCAATTTTATTTTCCAAAATAAAAAACTCCTACTAATTTATTCATACATTATGCTAACTAAGTTAGTATATCAAATATAAATTATCATTTCAATTTATATAAAAATAAATATTTATAAATGTTGTGTATAAATATACGAATAAAGGGAGAAAAATTTTTATAATTTTACAATATATAGTTAATTTTTGCTTGATTTTTGTTGAATAAAACTTTATACTAAAAGAAGCAAACAGCTTTTTTGTTCTGACATGAAAAATGACGTGGAAAATCATGCATTTATGGGATGAAACGGCTTGGGCTTAATTGAACTTTTTAAGGAGTTTTACAAATGGATTTTCAAGACAAAACACTAGTATGTAAAGATTGTGGTAAGGAATTTGTTTTCAGTGCAGGAGAACAAGCTTTTTATGCAGAAAAAGGCTTTGAAAATGAACCAGCACGTTGCCATGAATGCCGTGATAAAAGACGTCGCGAACGTGAAGGCGGAAAAGAACAGCGTCAGATGTATACTGTAGAATGTGCAGAATGCGGAAAAGAAACACAGGTTCCTTTTGAACCAAAAGGAGACCGTCCAGTTTATTGTCGTGATTGTTTCAACGCTAGACGCAATAAATAATTTAGTTTAATCGGCAAGGAGGCTTGGATATTTCCGAGCCTTTTTTAAGGTTAGATGTAATTATAATTTTATAAACAAATTTAAAGAAGGGAAGTTACATAATGAGTAAGAAACTATTAACTTTATGTGCTCTTTGTATGTTTGCTGTAAGTGCACTTTTCGCTGGCTGTGGACAAGATAGTTCTGATAAAGCAGCTTCTAGCGGAGAAAAAGTATTACGTGTAGGTACTAATGCTGACTTTGCTCCATTTGAATTCCAAGACGAAAATGGTAGCACAGAATATCAAGGTTTTGATATGGATTTAATCAGAGCTGTAGCTAAAGAAATGGGTTACACAGCTGAAATTCAAAATGTTAACTTCGATGGCTTAATTCCTGCTATGGAATCTGGCAATATTGATATAATTGCTTCTGGTATGACTATTAATGAAGAACGTAAAAATCAGGTAGAATTCTCTGATCCTTACTATATTTCTGGTCTTACTATCGTTGTTCCTAAAGACAACACTGATATCAATGGTTTTGCTGATTTAAAAGGCAAAAAAATAGCTGTACAGATTGGTACAACAAGCATGGAAGAAGCACAGAAAATCGAAGGTGCTGAAGTAAAAGCTTTAAATAGTTCTGCTGATACATTTATGGAATTAAAAGCAGGTAACGTTGATGCAGTTATTAATGACCTTCCTGTAAATGATTATTATATTGTAAAAACTAAAGCTACTGATGTAAAACGTTTAGATGATAAACTTACATCTGAAGAATATGGTTTTGCAATGAAAAAAGGTAATACAGAATTAAAACAAAAAGTAGATGCAGCTTTAAAAACACTTAAAGAAAATGGTGAATATGACAAAATCTATGAAAAATGGTTTGGTACAAAACCTGCTAAATAATAGATTTTGTATTTAACATAGTAACCTAGAAGGACACTGTCTGATGGTCAGTGTCCTTTTTCTATAATAGAAGAAAGTGAGGAGGTTTTATTTTTGGATTTTAGATTTGATATTATTATCAATGCTTTTCCATTACTTATTGAAGGTGCTATTTTTACAATTCAAATTACAGCACTAAGTGTTGCAATTGGTATTATTATTGGTTTATTTGTTGGTGTTGCTCGCATTAGTAAAATTAGAATAATTAAATGGTTAGCAGCTATCTACGTTGACTTTTTACGTGGAACACCTTTATTAGTACAGATTTTCTTGATATATTTTGCTCTACCAGTTTTAACAGGTATAAAAATGAATCCGTTTGTAGCTGCTATTGCTGCTTGTAGTATCAACAGTGGTGCATACGTAGCTGAAATTTTTAGAGCAGGTATACAATCTATAGATAATGGTCAGATGGAAGCAGGTCGCTCTTTAGGTTTATCTTGGTTCCAGACAATGAGATATATAATTATTCCTCAGGCTTTTAAACGTGTAATACCACCACTAGGAAATGAATTTATCGCTTTATTGAAAGATTCATCATTAGTGTCTGTTATTGGCTTTGAAGAATTAACTCGTCGTGGTCAATTAGTTATTGCTAGAACATATGCTTCTTTAGAAATTTGGGTTTGTGTTGCTTTAATTTATTTAATAATGACATTATCTATTTCTCGTTTTGTAGCATATTTAGAGCGGAGGTATCAAATTGATGATAGAAATTAAAAATCTGCATAAGTCTTTTGGTCATGTAGAAGTATTAAAAGGCGTAGATGTTTCCATTGAAGAAAAAGAAGTGGTAGTTATAATTGGGCCAAGTGGTTCTGGTAAATCTACACTACTTCGTTGCATGAATTATTTAGAAGAGCCTACAAGTGGAGATATCACTGTAGATAATATGAAACTCGATAAACATGCGGATATCAATAAAATTCGTGAAAATATCGGTATGGTATTCCAACGTTTTAATTTATTTCCACATATGACAGTATTAGAAAATATTGTACTTGCACCAACAAAAGTGTTGAAAATTTCACGTGATGAAGCAATCTCAACAGCTATGGATTTATTACAAAGAGTTGGTTTAAAAGAAAAAGCTAATTCTTATCCAAGTCAGTTATCTGGTGGGCAACAACAACGTGTGGCCATTGCTAGAGCTCTTGCAATGAAACCAAAAGTTATGCTCTTTGACGAACCAACATCAGCTCTTGACCCAGAAATGGTAACAGAAGTATTAGATGTTATGAAAAGCTTAGCTAATCAAGGTATGACAATGGTTGTAGTTACTCATGAAATGGGATTTGCTCGTGAAGTTGGGGATCGTGTATTATTCGTAGATGAAGGTCGTATCATTGAAGAAGGTACACCAAAAGAAATTTTTGAAAATCCTAAACAAGAACGTACAAAATTATTCTTATCTAAAATTCTTTAAAATTAAAATCAAATATTCTAGTTTAAATCGCATTTTAAGCTAGAATATTTGATTGACGCTCATCTGGTAGTATGCTATAATTTATTATTACCGGACGTGCGATTATTTGTTGTAAAAAAACTAAATAAAAATTAGTTTGAGATGAGTAACGTTCAAAATTTTTAACATAAAAAGCGAGAGTTCTTTTGATTTTATTTCAAAGAAAATAAAGCTTTATGTTAAGTTTTAGGTAAGCAAATAGCAAGCCTATAAAGTTAGTTGTTCTTTAAAAACACAAAAGACTTCATATTTTAGAAGCTACAAAGGAGTTTTGGCAGTTCCTTTAAGAGGATATACTTCTTAAAAATCTTCTATTGGCAATTATAACTGTTAAGTATTTAAGTACTGTAGTTATCATTGTTAAGCGAAGAATGTCAATATATTTGATTACGTTATAGAAAATATTTTTCTATAGCTTTATATATTTTGGAGTGAATGAGGTGTACAAAGGAATATCTTTGTCAATTACAAAGCAAGGTCTTTAAAGAGAAAAAGTGCCTTGCCTTTTTAACGTTTAATGTATGTTGATAGTGAAAACATATCAAAGCGTATAGACAAAAGATAAGAAAACACTTTATTCATATGTTTAATATTTAGTTTCAATTCGGTTTGAGGGGTGAAGATTTTAATGTTCAATCCTGTCTCAGTTGGTAAACGGACCAGGTATAGCTATGCCAAAATCAAAGAGGTTATGGATATGCCTCATCTTCTGGATATCCAGAGAAATTCTTATGATTGGTTTATGAAGGAAGGATTACAGGAGATTTTCCATGATATCTCTCCAATTCAGGGATTTACAGGAAATCTTGTGTTATCGTTTGAAGGTTTTTCTTTAGGAAAACCTAAATATGATATTGATAAATGTAAAGAACGCGATGCTACGTATTCTGCTCCTTTACGTGTCAATGTACGCCTGGTTAATAATGATACTGGCGAAGTAAAGGAACAGGAAGTTTTCATGGGTGATTTCCCACTCATGACAGAAACAGGTACATTTATCATCAATGGTGCGGAACGTGTTATCGTAAGCCAGCTCGTTCGTTCTCCTGGTGCTTATTACGGTGAAAATATTGATCCTACTGGTAAAAGATTATATAATGCCACAGTTATTCCAAACCGTGGTGCATGGATAGAGTTTGAAACAGATTTAAATGATGTTATTTCTGTTCGTCTTGACCGCAATCGTAAATTACCAGCTACAGTATTAATCCGTGCATTAGGTTATGGTACAAATGATGCTATTATGTCTTTATTTGATAATGATGAACGCATTAGAAACACTATAGACCGTGATAATACAGTAACAAAAGAAGAAGCATTAGTAGAAATCTACAAAAGACAGCGTCCAGGCGACCCACCTACTGTAGATAATGCTAAACAACTTTTAGAACAGCTTTTATTTGATCCTAAACGTTATGATTTAGCAACTGTAGGTCGTTATAAATTAACTAAAAAATTAGGCTGGAAACGTCGTCTTTTAGGCAAAAAATTAGCTGAGCCATTAGTAGATAAAGAAACTGGTGAGGTTTTAGTTCCTGCTGATGTTACAATTGAAGCATCTATGGTTGAAGATATTACTATCGAACAAGAAAATAATATCTTCGGTGAAGATGAACATGCAATTGTTTATATTAAAGATAAAAACAATAATAGAATTAAGATGATTTGTTCTCGTACTTTACCATACAATCATCGTACAATTACTATTAACGATATTATTGCATCTATTAGTTATTTATTAAACTTAATGGATGGACATGGACATAAAGATGATATCGACCATTTAGGAAATCGTCGTATCCGTTCTGTTGGTGAATTGTTACAAAATCAATTCCGTATCGGTTTATCCCGTATGGAACGTGTAATCAGAGAACGTATGAATACACAAGATAATGATGTAATTACACCACAAGCTCTTGTAAATATTCGTCCTGTTGTGGCAGCAATCAAAGAATTCTTTGGTTCTAGCCAGTTGTCTCAGTTCATGGACCAGAATAACCCACTTAGTGAACTTACACATAAACGTCGTTTATCTGCACTTGGTCCTGGTGGTCTTAGTCGTGAACGTGCAGGGTTCGAAGTTCGTGACGTACACAACTCTCACTATGGTCGTATGTGTCCTATCGAAACTCCAGAAGGTCCAAACATCGGTCTTATCGGTTCCCTTGCAACATATGCTCGTATTAATGAATTTGGCTTTATGGAAACACCTTATCGTAAAGTCGATAAAGTTAATAAACAAGTAACAACAGATGTTCGTTATTTAACAGCTGATGAAGAAGATGATTTAGTAATTGCACAAGCCAATGAACCATTAGATGAAAATAACTGGTTCAAAGCTCAGCGTGTAACAGCACGTGTTCATGAAGAAACAATGCTTGTTGATGCAGATAGTGTAGATTACATGGACGTATCACCAAAACAGATTGTATCCATTGCGACAGCAATGATTCCATTCTTAGAAAACGACGATGCTAACCGTGCCTTAATGGGTGCGAACATGCAACGTCAGGCTGTACCTCTTTTCAGAACACAGGCACCACTTGTTGGTACTGGTATGGAATATAAAGCAGCTTGTGACTCTGGTGTTATGGTACTTGCAAAACGCGCAGGTGAAGTTGTTAGAGTAACAGCAGATTACATTGAAGTTCGTGCAGACGAAACTGGTGAAATCGACCATTATAAATTACAAAAATATTTACGTTCCAACCAAGGTACATGTATGAACCAAGTGCCAATCGTGTACAAAGGTGATCATGTAGAAGCAAAAGAACCTATCGCTGATGGTCCAGCAACTGATCATGGTGAATTAGCTCTTGGTTACAACGTTATCGTAGCATATATGCCTTGGGAAGGTTATAACTACGAAGATGCGATTTTATTAAGTGAAAAACTTGTAAAAGAAGATATTTACACATCTATCCATATTGAAGAATATGAATGCGATGCTCGTGATACAAAACTTGGACCAGAAGAAATCACACAAGATATTCCAAACGTAGCAGAAGATGCTCTTCGCGACCTTGATGCTGATGGTATTATCCGTATCGGTGCAGAAGTTCGTGCAGGTGATATCTTAGTTGGTAAAGTTACTCCAAAAGGAGAAACAGAACTTACAGCAGAAGAAAGATTATTACGCGCTATCTTTGGTGAAAAAGCTCGTGAAGTTCGTGATACTTCCCTTCGCGTTCCACATGGTGAAGCTGGTCGAATTGTTGATGTTAAAATCTTCAACCGTGCTAATAATGATGAATTACCACCTGGTGTAAATCAGTTAGTACGTGTATATATTGCTCAAAAACGTAAAATCTCTGTCGGCGATAAAATGGCTGGTCGTCATGGTAACAAAGGGGTTGTATCCCGCGTTATGCGTGAAGAAGATATGCCATTCTTACCAGATGGTACTCCAGTAAATATCGTGCTTAACCCATTAGGCGTGCCTTCACGTATGAACATCGGACAGGTACTTGAAACACATCTTGGTATGGCTGTTCGCGAACTTGGTATGCAGATTAAAGCAGGAGATCCAACAGTAGAATCTCGTTTACGTGCAATTGGTTATGATTTTGATAAAAATGGTATGCCAAAACCAGACGTTGCTGGTATTCACATTGCAACTCCAGTATTCGATGGTGCAAAAGGTAACGAAGTATTTGAAACACTCAAAGCTTCTGGTTTCTCTGATAATGGTAAGACTATTTTATATGATGGTCGTACAGGTGAACCATTTGAAAATCCTGTTACAGTAGGTTGCGTGTACATGCTTAAACTTCATCACCTTGTTGATGATAAAATCCATGCTCGTTCAACTGGTCCATACTCTCTTGTTACTCAACAGCCACTTGGTGGTAAAGCACAATTTGGTGGTCAGCGTTTCGGGGAAATGGAAGTTTGGGCTCTCGAAGCATATGGTGCAGCTTATACACTTCAAGAAATTTTAACAGTAAAATCTGACGATGTTGTTGGACGTGTTAAAACATATGAAGCTATTGTAAAAGGTGAAAACATTCCTGAACCAGGTGTTCCAGAATCCTTCAAAGTTCTCATTAAAGAGTTACAAAGTATTGGTCTTGATATCAAAGTTCTTTCCGAAGATGCACAGGAAATTATGATTAATGATATTGAAGATGATATCAATGAAACTGCAAGAGAACTCGATATGGATGCAACAGCAACAAAAGAATCTTATGGTCAAGCAGTAACAACAGATGTTTCTGAAGAAAATGTAGTAGAAGATGATTATACTACTGAAGAACCAACAGATGATATCATTGCTGATCTTGGTGCAGATAATTTTGACGAATAATATAATGGTTTAATTTAATCGATTTAAGAGCATTTATAATTATAAATGCTCTTAATCAATAAATTGAAATAGTGATATAGTAATGTAGGTAACTTTTATTTGTTTAATAAAAGTTTTTTAACAGATGCAAGGCTGAATTTTAAAGAAAGGGAGTGACAGCCCCTTGTTAGATGTAAATAATTTTGATTCTATGCGCATAGGACTAGCTTCTCCAGAAAAGATTCGTGAATGGTCTTATGGCGAAGTAAAAAAACCAGAAACTATCAATTATCGTACTTTAAAACCTGAACGTGATGGTTTGTTCTGTGAAAGAATTTTTGGTCCTACACGTGACTGGGAATGTCATTGCGGTAAATACAAACGCATTCGTTATAAAGGTATTGTCTGTGACCGTTGTGGTGTAGAAGTAACTCGTGCAAAAGTACGTCGTGAACGTATGGGTCATATAGAGCTCGCTGCACCAGTATCTCACATTTGGTACTTTAAAGGCATTCCAAGTCGTATGGGTCTTATCTTAGATGTATCACCTCGTTCTTTAGAGAAAGTATTATACTTTGCTTCTTATATAGTATTAGATCCAGGCGATACACCTCTTATTAAAAAGCAACTTTTATCCGAAAATGAATACCGTGAGTATTATGATAAATATGGCTCTAGCTTCAAAGTAGGCATGGGTGCTGAAGCGGTAAAACAGCTTTTAGAAGAATTAGATTTAGATAAAATGAATAAAGAATTACGTGAAGAACTTCGTACTTCTAGCGGTCAGCGTAAAGTTCGTGCTATTCGTCGCTTAGAAGTAGTAGAAGCTTTCCGTAAATCTGGCAATAAACCATCTTGGATGATTCTTGATGTAGTACCAGTTATTCCACCAGAATTACGTCCAATGGTTCAATTAGATGGTGGTCGTTTTGCTACATCTGACTTAAATGATTTATATCGTCGTGTCATCAACCGTAATAATCGTTTAAAACGTTTATTAGACTTAGGTGCACCAGATATTATCGTGCGCAATGAAAAACGTATGCTTCAAGAAGCAGTTGACGCACTTATCGATAATGGTCGCCGTGGTCGTGCTGTAACAGGCCCTGGTAACCGTCCACTTAAATCTTTAAGTGATATGCTCAAAGGTAAACAAGGTCGTTTCCGTCAGAACTTATTAGGTAAACGTGTTGATTACTCTGGTCGTTCCGTTATCGTTGTAGGTCCTGAACTTAAACTTCATCAATGTGGTTTACCAAAAGAAATGGCTCTTGAATTATTCAAACCATTTGTAATGAAAAAACTTGTAAATTCTGGACTTGCACACAATATTAAATCTGCAAAACGCATGGTTGAACGTATTCGTCCAGAAGTTTGGGATGTATTAGAAGAAGTTATTAAAGAACATCCAGTTCTTTTAAACCGTGCCCCTACGCTTCACCGTCTTGGTATTCAGGCTTTTGAACCTGTACTCACAGAAGGTCGTGCACTTAAATTACATCCACTTGCTTGTACAGCTTACAATGCTGACTTCGATGGTGACCAGATGGCTATTCACCTTCCACTTTCAGCAGAAGCTCAAGCAGAAGCTCGTATTTTAATGCTTGCTGCTAATCACATCTTAGCACCAAAAGATGGTGGTCCAATTATCACTCCATCTCAGGATATGGTACTTGGTTCTTACTATTTAACAATCCTTCGTCCAAATGCACAAGGAGAAGGAAAAGTATTTACTGATATAAATGAAGCTATTTTAGCTCATCAACATAAAAATCTTCAATTACAAGCATTAATTCAAGTTCGTATGGAAGGATATGGCCTTGTAAAAACAACTCTTGGTCGTATGATTTTCAATGAAATTCTTCCTCCTGAAATTCGTGATTTCTATCAAGTAACAAAAGTTTCCTTAGAAGCTGATACACCAGAAGCTCGTGAAGCTTTAATTAAAGGCTTAAAAGGTAAAAAGATGGCTGAACCAATCGTTAATAGCGAAGGTAAAGAAATCGTTCCAGCTGATACATCTGTTGATGCTGGTTATATTAAAAACTTACTTGCTAGTGATGCTAAAGAAGCTATTGTTCATGGTGGTAACTCTGGACAATGGTATCTCGGTTACAAAACAGGTAAAAAAGAACTTGGTAAATTAGTCGCTAGATGTTTTGAAACATTTGGTGGTTCTAAAACTGCTGAAGTAATTGATAATGTTAAAAACTTAGGTTACCATTATGCTTGTCTTGCTGGTATGACAGTTGCTATCTCCGATATCATCGTTCCACCAGAAAAGAAAGAAATTTTGGCAGCTACAGAAAAAGTTGTTAACCGTGTTGAACGCGACTATAATCGTGGTCTTATCACTGAAGACGAACGTTATAAGAAAGTTGTAAAACTTTGGAGCGATGCTACAGATGACGTTGCTGATGCGATGATGGCTAACATGGATACATTCAATAATATCTTCATGATGGCTGACTCTGGTGCCCGCGGTAACAGACAGCAGATGCGTCAGCTCGCTGGTATGCGTGGTCTTATGGCTGATCCATCTGGTAAAATCATCGACTTACCAATCAAAGCAAACTTCCGTGAAGGCTTAACAGTGTCTGATTACTTTATTTCTTCTCATGGTGCTCGTAAAGGTCTTGCCGATACAGCACTTAGAACAGCTGACTCTGGTTACCTCACCCGTCGTCTTGTTGACGTTGCTCAAGACGTTATCGTTCGTGAAGATGACTGTGACGTTGTAGGTATTAACCTCGTACGTGAACGTGCAAAACTTGCTGCATCTTCTAGCGCTGCAATCAAAGAACTTGGCGATAGCTTAAAAGGTCGTGTGCTTGCAAATGATATCGTTAGTCCAAAAACAGGCGAAGTTCTTTATGCTGCAGATACTACACTTGATGAAGAAGCTCTCAATACTATTGGTGAACATAATGTTAGCGAAATCGTACTCAAAGGTTCCGCTATTTATGAAGGACTCAACTCTATGTCCACTGAAACAATAGCTCTTGGTGCTCCTGAAGAAAATGTACGTAAATCCATTAAACATGCTATGATGCATGAAATGCTTGGCAAAAATACAACTGATGCTGTTTATGATAGCACAGGCGCAGAAATCATTCCTGCAAATACACCACTTACAGAAGAATATATCGAAGCTGTATTAAATAGCGACGCGAAAGAAGTTAAAGTTCGCAATAACAACATTCGTGGTATCGAAGTTGAAGCTATTAAAGAAGGTAACGGTATTATTGAATCTCTTGAAGATCGTATCGTAGGACGTGTATTAGCAGAAGATATCATTGATCCTGCTACTGGTGAAAAAATCGCTTCTCTTAACGAAACTGTTACACCAGCTCTTGCTAAAGCAATTTGTAAAGTACGTGAAAAAGTTTCTATTCGTAGCGTACTCACATGTAAATCTCAGCTTGGTGTATGTATTAAATGTTATGGTCAAGACCTTGCTACAGCTAATCAGGTTGAAGTTGGTGAAGCAGTTGGTATTATCGCTGCTCAATCTATCGGTGAACCTGGTACACAGCTTACAATGCGTACATTCCACTCCGGTGGGGTTGCCAGTGACGAAGATATCACACAGGGTCTTCCACGTGTTGAAGAATTGTTCGAAGCAAGAAAACCAAAACATCATGCTATCATTGCTGAAATCGAAGGTACTGTGCTCATTTCCGAAGATAAAGAAATGCGCATAGTTACTATTACACCAGATGAAGGCGAATCTAGAGAATATTTAATTCCTTATGGTTCTCGTCTCATTGTTAAAAATGGTGCAAGAATTAAACCTGGTGATAAAATCACTGAAGGTTCTATTAATCCACATGATATCTTACGTATTTGTGGTTTACGTGAAACTCAGCGTTACCTCGTATACGAAGTACAAAAAGTATATAAATCTCAGGGTGTTGGTATCAACGATAAACATATCGAAGTTATGGTTCGTCAGATGCTTCATAAAGTTAAAATTGAAGATTCTGGTGACACTGATTTCCTCCCTGGTGAATATATTGATATCAATAGCTTTGAATCTGCAAATGCTAAAGCTATTGAAGAAGGCGGTATTCCAGCCGTTGCTCGTCCAATCCTTTTAGGTATTACAAAAGCTTCCTTGGCAACAGATTCCTTCTTATCTGCAGCATCATTCCAAGAAACTACTCGTGTTCTTACTGATGCAGCTATCAAAGGTAAAGTTGACCCACTTATCGGTCTTAAGGAAAATGTTATCATCGGTAAATTAATTCCTGCTGGTACTGGTATGAGTAGATATAGAAATATTAATGTAGTAGATTTAGATGCTGCTGAACATGAAGCACAAGAAGAAGCTACAGTTACTGAATAAGATTAATAAAAAGCAAGATACTTTATTGTATCTTGCTTTTCTTTTTTAGTTGTATAAATAGAAGATTTTTTACAAATATAAAAATTGGAATAGCAAGATGAGTATCTTTATCAAATGTTCTAATGCATAAATATTGATTAAATATTATATAAATGATAAGATTTAATTGAAGTAAATTTCAGTTAATTTTAAATTTTTAATATTTTGGAGGGGATATTATGACCGTTTACAAAGAGACGATACAATTGACATCTCATGGAAAAACACCGACTTTTTTTGATATTACACCACAAGTAAAAACAGCAATACTTAACAGTAAGATTAAAAATGGCATATGTACAGTTATTTCCCCACATACAACATGTGCTGTATTTTTTGAAGAATTTGTGCATGATTATACAGAAAATGGCGATGAATTTTTACAAGCTGATTTAAATAATATCTTGCAAAAACTCATTCCTGATAATATAGCTGAAGGTCAATATAATTATCCAGGTGAAAAACATTATGAAGCAGTTGCTTCTTGGCCAAATGCAGAAGATTATTTACCTAATGGTGATAGAACAGCATTATTAAATTGTGAAGCGCATTTAAAAGCTACTTTAATTGGTTCAAGTGAAACTTTTGAAGTTGATAATGGTGCTTTAGGTGTAGGTACAACAGGATACGTTTATTTTGTAGATTTTGATAGAACTCGTTCACGTACAAGAAAATGTAAAATTATTATTATGGGCGAATAATAGGAGGTTTTTATATGTTAGTGTCTTCAAAAGAATTATTACTTACTGCAAAGCAAAAACATTTTGCTATACCTTCTGCTAATTTTGTAGATGAAATTTCAGCAAAAGCTCATATAGAAGTAGCAGAAGAAATGAATTTACCATTGATTTTATCTTTTGCTCAGGTGCATAGTAAATATCAAAGTCTAGAAGAAGCAGCTAATATAGGAAAATATTATGCTAATAAAGCAAAAGTTCCTGTAGTATTACATTTAGACCATGGTGAAGATTTTGATTTTATAAAAAGAGCTATTGACTTAGGTTTTACATCTGTAATGATTGATGCTTCAAATGAAACATTAGATGAAAACATTAGAATTACAAAAGAGGTAGTAGATTATGCACATGCACATGATGTTTGTGTAGAAGCTGAAATTGGACATGTTGGTACAGGTGTAAGTGTAGATGCATTAAGTGAAGCTAAGTCAGTATATACTTCTGTAGAAGAAGCAATAAAATTGACGCAAGAAACAAATTTAGATTCTTTAGCAGTATCTATCGGTACAGCACATGGAAGTTATAAAGGAACACCTGTAATTAATTTTGAACGTTTAAAAGAATTATCTGAAGCTTTAGATGTTCCATTAGTGTTACATGGAGGTTCTTCATCAGGTGATGAAAATTTATCTCGTTGTGCCAAAGAAGGTATAGCAAAGATAAATATTTATACGGATTTTATTTTAAATGCATATAAAAATTTACAAGAAAATGAAGCTAAAGACTATTTTGCTGTTAAAACATTATTAAAAGAAGGCATAAAAGATATTTTACGCAGATATTATAAAGTATTTAGTACACAAAATATTTAATACAAACTAAAAATATGGAGGAGATTATTTTGAGAAAAATAAAAACACCGTTTTTTATGGTAAATCCTAAATCATATTTATATGGGAAGAAACTTTTAAAATTGGCATTAGCAGCAGATGCTATAGCTAAAGAAAAAGATTTTGATGTATTTTTTACAGCACCTTTTGTAGATTTGAGAATGATTGCTGAAAATACAACTAATTTGATAGTTACAGCACAACATATGGATAGTTTAAAAGCTGGCAGAGGTATGGGTTATGTTGTACCAGAAGCTTTGGCAGAAGCTGGCGTAAAAGCTGTATTTTTAAATCATGCAGAGCATTCTTTGAAATTAGAAGAATTAGTAAAAGTTATTAATAGAGCTAAAGAAAATGATATGTATACAGTAGTATGTGCTGATTCGGTAAAAGAAGCTCAAGCTATTGCAACATTAAAACCAGATATTTTATTATGTGAACCAACTGAATTAATTGGTACAGGTACAGTAAGTGATAAGTCTTATATTGAAGCTACAAATAATGCTATTCGCAGTATTGATGCCGATATATTAGTTATGCAAGCAGCTGGTATTAGTACAGGAAAAGATGTTTATAAAACAATTATAAGTGGAGCTGATGGAACAGGTTGTACAAGCGGTATAGTTTGTGCAAAAGACCCTGAAGTCATGGTGAAAGAAATGTTAGATGCAATAGAAAAAGCTGTTAAAGAAAAAGGATAAAATAGGGATTTTAATAAATAGTATAAGATTTTTTCTTATACTATTTGTTATAAAAAAATAAAAATATAAATTTATGTAGAGGAGGAGTTTTTATGGATTTTATAGCATTTTTAGCGAACGGTTTTATTGAGTTATTTAAAGCTGGTGCTACAACCTTTATGGGATGGGTAACGGGTATTATTCCACTTGTAGTAGTATTGATGACTGCAGTAAGTGCATTGATAAAACTGATCGGTGAGGAACGAGTATATAGTGTAGCACAGAAGGCAACAAAATATACGATTACAAGATATACTATTGTTCCAGTACTCGCAGTTATATTTTTAGCTAATCCAATGTGTTACACTTTTGGTCGCTTCGTTGAGGAAAAATATAAACCTGCTTTCTATGATGCAGCTGTAAGTTTTGTTCATCCAGTAACAGGATTATTCCCACATGCAAATGGCGGAGAATTGTTTGTATATATGGGAATTGCATCAGGTATTACAACATTAGGCTTGCCACTTGGAGATTTGGCAGTAAGATATTTTATCGTGGGTGTAATAGTTATTTTTATTAGAGGTTTTGTAACAGAAAAGATTTTTGCAAGAATGTCTGCAAAATAATATGATAAAATGTTCTAAATCAGAACATTTAAATCTATCATCAATTACTTTTACATTTGTTCTAGTCTAATAGTATTGAAAAAATAATTGTTTAAGTGTATTATAAAGTCAGTTAATAAATCAAGAAACATCAGTTTATACAAAATATTCTATTTATTTTATAGGTGCTATTATGAAGAAGATAATTGATGATATTAGATTAATTTACAAATGTTGTAGTCTATATTATGAAGATAATATGAGTCAACAAGAAATTTCAGAAACCTTGCAAATTTCTCGACCTTCTGTTGCTAGAATGATAAAAAGTGGTAGACGTAGTGGAATTGTCAAAATTGAGATAAAAAATCCAGATAATTTGATGTTTGCCAATATGGAACGTGAATTAGAGAAGAAATTTGGTTTAGAAGAAGTGGTAATAGCAGCAGCTAATTCTACTGAGATCGGACCAAATATTATAAATGAAAATTTGGCGCAGGAGATGGCAAAATTTTTAACTAGAATAGCAGAAGACAGAGAATATATAGGTGTAACCATGGGGATGACTCTTAGAAATTTGACTCATGCAAATTTATCTAATATAGAAAAATTAAAATGTACTTTTGTTCCCATTGTGGGTGGTATTGGTGAAAGCCGATATGACATTCATTCTAATTATATAGCAATGGCCTTTGCTAATATATTTAAGGCAGATTGTTTACAATTTTTTGCTCCATTAGTGTTTTCCAAACCAGATTTATTGAATGATTTTTTACAAGAAGAATCAATGCAGGGAATTTTAAAGAGCTTCAATAAAATTTCTACTGTAATTATGGGGATAGGCATACCAGATAGAGCTCATTCAACTATCTTAAAGGCTGGTTATATCAATGAAGAAATGTTTGATACTTTTGTTAAACAAGGTGCAGTCGGAGATATAGCAATGCAGTTTTTTGATAAAGATGGAAATGTAGAAAAATTTAATGTTTTTAACAAATTGGTATCAGGTATGCCTATTGAAAAGTTAAAAAAGATTAGACGTAGAATAGGCGTAGCAACAGGAAAAATAAAAGCAGATTCAGTTGTTGGTGCTATAAAAGGTGGCTTTGTAAATATCTTAATAATTGATTCGGAATGTGCTCAAGCGTTATTAAACTACGAGGAATGATGATGATGGACTTTACAATGTTATTTGTTTGTTTATTAGCATTTATGGTGATTCAAGCATTAGGAACATATGTTCAAGTGCAACAATATAAAAAAGCTGTGCGTCGTTTACATAAAAAAGGCAATATTGGTATAGGAAGTAAACGCTCAAGAATAAGAAATAATATTGTAATTATTGCTTGTGATAATCAAGGGAAAATTGTTGATGGAGAGTTAATGGAAGGTTTAACTGTATTTACAAAGTTTAAACAAATTCCAGATATTATAGGTAAAGATATATTTTTATTAAAAGAAGAATATGAAGCTTTATCTAAAAAAGAGAAAAAACAATTTAAAGGTCATCTGCAAGCAGTAGAAGCTTTATGTAATCGATTTAGCTCTATTGAAAATACATGAATTTTTTTAGGGGGAACAAAATTATGGAATTAATTGCGGGATTGGCAAACGGTTTTATTGAATTATTTAAAGCAGGTGCAGCTACGTTTATGAGCTGGGTAGTGAATATTATACCTCTTGTAGTGGTTTTAATGACAGCTGTTAGCGCTTGTATCAAATTGATTGGTGAAGAAAAAGTTTACAATGTGGCTGGTGTATTAACTAAAAGTATTTTTACTAGATATACATTATTACCAGTTATCTCTGTATTGTTCTTAGCAAATCCTATGTGTTATACATTTGGTAGATTTGTTGAAGAAAAACATAAACCAAGTTTTTATGATTCAACAGTAAGTTTTCTTCATCCAGTAACAGGATTATTCCCACATGCAAATGGCGGTGAATTGTTTGTATATATGGGAATAGCAACAGGAATTACTACATTGGGATTGCCACTTGGTGATTTAGCTGTACGTTATTTTATAGTTGGTGTGATTGTAATATTTATTCGTGGTGTCGTTACAGAAAAAATATTTGCGATTATGAAATCTAGAAATTAAAGTTATAAGAGAGGAGTTAATCCATATGTATAGAGCGATAACAATTACAAGAGGTAGTGCTGGTTGGGGCGGTCCACTTACTATTAAACCTACAGAAAAATGTTATAAAGTAATAAGCGTTACCGGTGGTGGTATACATCCAGTAGCAGCTAAAATTGCTGAAATGACAGGTGGCGAAGCTGTTGATGGTTTTTCAACTGGTGTTCCTGATGAAGAAGTAATGATTGCTGTAGTTGACTGTGGTGGTACAGCTCGTTGTGGTGTATATCCTAAAAAGAAAATTTTTACTGTAAACTTAACTGCAGTGGGAAAATCTGGCCCTCTTGCTAAATTTATAACAGAAGATTTGTATGTTTCAGATGTTACAGAAAATTGTTTAAAATATGCAGATGAAAATGCAGTAATTACACAAAAAGCTTCTGAAAGTAATGATAGTCAAAAAGCACCAAAAACTAAAGCTCAAGCTAGAGCTGAATTAGCTGAAATGAATGCAGGGAAAAAGAAAAACATCATAACTCGTATGGGTATTGGTGTAGGTGCTATTGTAAATAAATTCTATCAAGCTGGTCGTGAAACTATTGAAATGGTAATTAAAAATATCTTACCATTCATGGCCTTCGTAAGTATGATTTTAGGTATTATCAGTGCTTCTGGTATCGGTGATGTAATAGCAAATACTATTTCTCCACTTGCAGGTACATTACCTGGTATGATAGGTATTTCTATTATTTGTGCATTACCATTTATCTCTCCAGTACTTGGACCTGGTGCTGTAATTGCACAAGTTGTTGGTAGTTTATTAGGTGTACAGATTGGTTTAGGAAATATCCCTCCACAATATGCACTTCCAGCATTATTTGCAATCAATGCTCAAGTAGGTGCTGACTTTGTACCAGTTGGTTTAAGTTTAGGTGAAGCAGAACCAGAAACTATTGAACTTGGTGTTCCAGCAGTTTTATATTCCAGACTTATCACTGGACCTGTAGCTGTTTTAATCGCTTATGTATTCAGCATTGGTTTATATGCTTAAGTAAAAAGAGAAAAAGAGGTACTTAAAGATGAAATATTACGCAGAAATAACAGGTTGGGGCGACGAAGCAAAAGCTTTTTTAAAAGAGTTGAATTATATAATTTTATTCAATGATAATGCTCCATCAGAACTTGCTGAAATATCTATATTACATTCTATTGGTGAAATGAAAGGCGATATTGAAGTTGGAGATACTATCATTATTGCAGAAAAGGCTTTTGAAGTAACAGCTGTTGGTGATGAAGCTCAAAAAACTTTTAAAGAATTAGGTCATGCTACTATTAATTTTGCAGGTAGAGATGTACCAGATTTACCAGGACATATCATGTTAAAAGGTGATGAAGCTTTAACAGAAGATGATATTGTTAAAGGCGCTAAAATTGAAATATATTGATAATTAATTACCAATATAAATATATAACAAAATATTTTATGGAGTGTGAATTTCAATGCTTAATATGGATCAAAAACTTTTAAAACGTGAAGAAGAAGGAAAAATTATTCGCACTGGTATCGTAGGTGCAGGTCAAATGGGTAGAGGTATGGTTACTCAAATGGCTATCATGAAAGGTATCAGTCCATCAATCGTATCTGATATTAAAATTGAAAATGTAATCAATGCTTTCCATTATGCAGGTATTAGTGATGAACAAATTGCTATCGCTAAAACTTTAGAAGATGCAAATAAATATATGGAAATGGGTAAATTTGTAGCAACAGATAATTCTGATCTCATTTCTCAAGCAAATTTAGTAGAATGTGCTATTGACGTTACAGGTGTGCCTGAAGTTGGTGTAAAAATTGCTATTGACTCCATGAATAATGGAAAACATGTAGTAATGATGGACGTAGAAACAGACGTTGTAATTGGTTCTTATTTGAAAAAACTCGGTGATAAAAATGGTGTAGTTTATACTGGTTCTGCTGGTGATGAACCAGGTGCTGTAATGGAACTTTACTCTTTTGCTAAAGCTATGGGTATGGATGTAAAAGTAATGGGTAAAGGTAAAAATAACAAACTTGATTATGATTGCAATCCAGATACAGTACTAGAAGAAGCTACTCGTCGTAAAATGAGCCCTAGAATGCTTTGCGCATTTAAAGATGGTACAAAAACAATGGTAGAAATGACTGCAATGTCCAATGCAACTGGTTTAGTTCCAGATGTTATCGGTGGTCATGGTCCTGCTGCAAGTCCAGCTGAACGTTGTAAAGAATTAAATGAAATCTTCAAATTAAAAGAAGATGGCGGTATTTTAAATAAACATGGTGTAGTTGAATATGTAAATGGTATTGCTCCTGGTGTATTCGTAACAGTTTCCACTGAAAATGAAGAAATTGCATATCAAATGCAATATCATAGCATGGGCCCTGGTCCACTTTGGACATTATATCGTCCATATCATTTATGCAACCTTGAAACACCATTAACAGTAGCAAAAGCAGTTATTGATAAAGAACCTACTATTATTCCTATTGATGGCCCTGTAAGTGAATGTATTACTGTTGCTAAACGTGATCTTAAAGCTGGCGAATATATTGATGGTATTGGCGGATATACAACATATGGCTCTATTGCAACATCTAAAGAAACATATGAAAAAGGATATGTACTTTATGGCTTAGTTAATAAAAAAGCTCGTATGTTAAAAGATGCTAAAAAAGGTCAATTATTAACACTTGATATGGTAGAACTTGATACAAGCACTCAACTTTATCATGTACGTAAAGAACAAGATGCTATGTATGGAAAAAAATAATACTTACTAAAATATAAATTTTAATAAGTATTTAAAAGAAAAATATAAATAAAAAATAAATTTGTTACAATAATTAATATACTATACCCTAAAATATAAAACAAGATTATAAAATAAGATAAGGTCTTTACTTTTTAATAGTAAAGACCTTATCTATTTAATTATATAAGTAAAGGGATAGTAAAATAATAGTTTTTATAAATCTATTTGTTGAAAAAAAATGAAATATCCATTATAATAAAATTTGTTTGATTAGATAAGTTGTATTTTGTTAAAGAAAGTTGTAATACAACATTAGGAAGTATATAAGTTTATATAAAATATTTAAAAATATATAAAAATATATATAAATCCTAAAATTAAAAAAGGGGTAGTAAAAAATGACAGACATTAATAATTTATCAGTTAATGCCATTCGTGTATTAGCAGCAGATGAAGTACAGAAAGCAAATTCTGGACATCCAGGTCTTCCACTTGGCTGTGCACCAGTTGCTTATGAACTTTGGGGCAAACATATGAACCACAATCCTAAAAATCCTAAATGGGTTAATCGTGACCGTTTCATTTTATCCGGTGGACATGGTTCTTCTATGCTTTATGCTCTTTTACATTTATTTGGTTATGGTTTAACTGTAGAAGATCTTAAAAATTTCCGTCAAGATGGTTCCTTAACTCCAGGTCATCCAGAATATGGTCATACTGTTGGTGTTGAAGCTACTACTGGTCCACTTGGTGCTGGTATGGGTATGGCTGTTGGTATGGCTATGGCTGAAGCTCATTTAGCTGCAACTTTCAATAAACCAGAATTCCCTGTTGTAGACCACTACACTTATGTATTAGGTGGAGATGGCTGCATGATGGAAGGTATTTCTTCTGAAGCATTTTCTTTAGCTGGTACATTAGGTCTTAGCAAATTAATCGTTATTTATGATAGCAACAAAATCTCCATTGAAGGTAGCACAGATATTGCTTTCACTGAAAATGTACAAAAACGTATGGAAGCATTTGGTTTCCAAACTATCACTGTTGAAGATGGTAACGATTTGGAAGCTATCGGCAAAGCTATTGAAGAAGCAAAAGCTGATAAAACTCGTCCTTCTTTCATCACTGTTAGAACTCAAATTGGTTATGGTTGCCCTGCAAAACAAGGTAAAGCTTCCGCTCATGGTGAACCTCTTGGTGTAGACAATGTAAAAGCTATGAGAGAATTCTTAGGCTGGGAAAGTGAAGAAGCTTTCTATGTTCCACAAGAAGTTTATGATAACTACAATAAATTAGCTGAAAATGGTGCTAAAGCTGAAGAAGCTTGGAATACACTCTTTGCTGATTATTGTGCAAAATACCCTGAATTAAAAGCTCTTTGGGACAAATACTTCGGTGAAGTTGATGCTAAAGGTCTTCTTGAAGATGAAGAATTCTGGGCTTATGAAGATAAAGCAGTAGCAACTCGTGCTCTTTCTGGTACAATGATTAACCGCTTAAAAGATAGATTACCAAATCTCTTCGGTGGTAGTGCTGACCTTGCACCTTCTAACAAAACTCATATGAATGATGCTGGTGATTTCAGCAAAGATGATTATCTTGGCAGAAACTTACACTTTGGTGTTCGTGAATTCGCTATGGCAGCTATCGTAAATGGTATTCAATTACATGGTGGCTTAATCTCTTATGGTGCTACATTCTTCGTATTTAGCGATTATACAAAACCAATGCTTCGCTTAGCTTCCTTGATGAATTTACCTGTAACAATGGTATTCACTCATGATAGTATCGGTGTTGGTGAAGATGGTCCTACACATGAACCTATTGAACAATATGCTATGCTTCGTTCTTTACCAAACTTCAACTTATTCCGTCCAGCTGATGCTACAGAAACAGCTGCTGGTTGGTATTTAGCTGTAACAAGCAAAACTACTCCAACAGGTCTTGTATTAACTCGTCAGAATTTACCACAGCTTCCTGGTAGCTCCAAAGAAGCATTAAAAGGTGGTTATGTAATCGCTGATTCCACTAAAGAAACTCCAGATGCAATCATTATCGCAACTGGTTCTGAAGTATCTTTAGCTTTAGATGCTAAAGCAGAATTAGCAAAAGAAGATATTGATGTTCGCGTAGTAAGTATGCCTTGCGTAGACTTATTTGAACAACAATCCGCTGAATACAAAGAAGCAGTTCTTCCAAAAGCTATTCGTGCTCGTGTAGCTGTAGAAGCTGGTACTGATTTTGGTTGGGGTAAATATGTAGGTTTAGATGGTGCTGTTGTAACTATGCATGGTTTCGGTGCTTCTGCTCCTGCTGGTATCTTATTCAAAAAATTCGGTTTCACTACTGAAAATGTAGTAAATACTGTTAAATCTGTTCTTTAATAAGCAGTAAACATTTTTATAGAAAAAGACGATTGTTTATGACAATCGTCTTTTTTGTATTTTTACATAAAAATAATAAAATTTTATAACAATTTTAGTTAAAAAGTAGTATAATGTTGTAAGTTTATAAAATGCGTTTTATAAACATCATTTGTTAATGCACATCAAAGATACTGTGCGAAGAATAAGGGGAGTGTTATGAAAAGTTTTAAACTGACAAAAGAAGAAGCTACAATGTTAGCACAAAAATATGCTACACCATTAGAGGTGATTTCTTTAGAGCATATTGAGGAAAATTATAATTTATTGTGCAAACATATACCGAGATTGAAGGTTTTTTATGCAATCAAAGCTAATTCAGCGAAATGTATTTTGGAAAAGCTGATAAAATTAGGCTCTAATTTTGATGTCGCTTCAGCCGGAGAGATAAGGCTATTGTCTAAAATGGGTGTATCAGGGGAGAAAATGATTTATGCTAATCCTGTAAAGACGATAGAAGGGCTGATTGAAGCTAGTAAGGTAGGTATAAAGCGATTTACTTTTGACAGTGAAAATGAAATTGATAAAATAAAAAAATATGTACCAGATGCAGAAGTTTTAGCTCGTGTGAAGATTAAACAATCTGATGCTATTGTGAATTTAAATATAAAATTTGGTGCAGATGAAACTAAAATTTTAGATTTATTAAATTATGCAAAAGCAAATGGTTTAAAAGCAAATGGGATATGTTTTCATGTAGGTAGTCAGGTTTTATCTACAAAATCATATGAAAAGGCATTTTCATTAGCACGAGGTTTAATAGATAGATTAAAAGCTAGTGGACTAGATATAAAATATATGGATATTGGTGGCGGTTTACCTGTAGCATGTTTAGATAAAGATGTTGATGCAGAAAAAATCATGAAAAGTATAAATGATTGTTTAGCTGATTTTGAAGATGTAGAAGTTTGGGCTGAACCTGGTCGATATATTTGCGGTAGTGCAGTAAATGTGATTACTTCTATAATTGGTAAACAAATGCGTGATGAAAAACAATGGTATTATATAGATGATGGTATATATGGTTCTTTTTCGGGAATTTTATTTGACCATTGGGATTATGATATAATATCATTGAAAGATGAAGATAATACTTATGAAAAAGCCACTATAGCAGGTCCAAGCTGTGATTCGTTGGATATAGTAAAAAAAGAAATGTATTGCCCTAAATTAGATGAGGGCGATTTATTAATAGCCTTAAATGCTGGGGCTTATAGTAAAGTATCAGCTACAACTTTTAATGGCTTTTCTTTACCAAAAACAGTGGCATTAGAATAGTATTTTTGAGAGGAGGAAATACCATAAATAAAGCATCTATTGCCAATTTATTAGTGATTGTTTTAGTTTTATGTGGTATATTTTTTGCAATGTCTCCTGAAAGCCAAGAAGGATATAGTTCTTTTATGGAAATAATGTTAGGTTTAGTAGGGGTATTTGTAGTTGTAACTGTCGTTAGAATGATAGTGGCAAATAAAAAAAATAAATAAAGTAAAATAGTTAAAATTAATTTATTTAATATTGAGATTAAAATTCCTATATTTTTATATAGGAATTTTTTTTATGATATACTAGATTTAGTTTTAAAAGGAGGTTTTCTAATGGAGCAAAATAATACACCTTTGTATACAGCAATGAAAAAATATATTGAAGATAAAGCAATGGCTTTTCATACACCAGGACATAAACAAGGCAAAGGTGCTGCAAATGAACTTCATGAAATGATAACAGATACAGGTCTTAAGATGGAAGTATCTTTGATGGAAGAATTAGATGATATACATGGAGCTTCTACTTGTATAAAACAGGCACAAGATTTGGCAAGTGATTTATATGGTGCAGATGAAACTAGATTTTTTATCAATGGAACAACAGGTGCTATTCATGCGATGATTTTAACATCTGTAAATCCTGGAGATAAGATAATAATACCTAGAAATGCACATCGTTCTGTACTTGGCGGTTTGGTTTTGGCTGGGGCAATACCTGTATTTATTCAACCAGAAATAGATGAAAATTTAGGTATTGCTATGAGCATTACAAAAACTGAATTAGAAAAAGTAATACGTGAAAATCAGGATGCTAAAGCTGTAGTAATGGTTTATCCTACATATTATGGAGTGGCAGGGGATATACAAAGCATAGCTAAATTAGTGCATGAAAATAATATGTTATTATTAGTTGATGAAGCACATGGGTCACATTTAGCCTTTTGTGATAAATTGCCAATACAGGCATTATCAGCAGGAGCAGATATTGTTGCACAAAGTACGCATAAAATAGTTGGTTCAATGACACAAACTTCTTTATTGCATATGAAAAAACAACGCGTAGATGTAGAGCGTTTTAATAAAATGTGCAGTTTAGTGCAGTCGACAAGCCCTAATTATTTATTATTAGCTTCACTTGATATAGCACGCAAACAGATGGCAATGGAAGGTAAAGATTTAGTCGGTAGAGCTGTGCAATTAGCGGAAGATTTACGTGAGCAAATCAATAAAATTCCAAATCTAAGCTGTTTTGGTCGTGAATATATGAACAGTGAAGGCAAATATGATTTAGACGTAACAAAAATAACTGTTTGTGTGCGTAAATTGGGGATAAGTGGAGCTCAGGCAGAACAGATTTTGCGACATAAATATAAAATTCAATGTGAATTATCTGATATGTATAATTTATTATTCATTATTTCCTACGCTGATAGTGAAAAAGAATGTGCGTATTTATTAAATGCTTTGCAAGAATTAGCAAAATCTTTTCAGGATAAAGAAACAAATCCTTTAGTACAGATTAATTTGCCAAGCATTCCTCGTTATGTTTTATCACCAAGACAAGCGATGTTTGCTAAGACGAAAAAAGTAAAATTTGCGCAAAGTGTAGGCAAAATAGCAGGGGAATTGATTACATTTTATCCACCGGGAATACCTGTGATTTATCCGGGGGAAGAGATAAGTCAAGAAATTATTGATTATGTATTGTTGCAAAAACAAAATGGGGGCAATATAATAGGCCCAGAAGATATGAATTTAGAAAATATTAATATAGTGGAGGAATAATGGTGAAAGGAAAGCTCATAATCATTGAAGCTGGTGATGGTTGTGGTAAAGCTACACAGACTAAGCTTTTATATGATAGATTAAATCAAGCAGGTTACAAGGTAAAAAAAGTAGAGTATCCAGATTATGAAAGTCCAGCATGTACACCGGTAAAAATGTATTTGCAAGGTGAGTTTGGCGGTCATGTAGATGATGTAAATGCCTATGCTGCTTCTGTATTATTTGCTGTGGATAGATATGCTTCATATCGCATGAAATGGAAAAAAGATTATGAAGAAGGCACTATTATTTTAGCGGATAGATATACTACTTCTAATATGGTTCATCAAGCTGTAAAAATAGAAGATAGTAAAATGCGTGATGAATTTTTATCATGGCTTTGGGATACAGAATTTACGAAAATGGGGCTTCCTGTGCCTGATAAAGTTATTTTCTTGAATATGCCACCAGATATCAGCAATAAATTGATTGATAATAGAGCTAAAAAAGATAATCGCAAAAAAGATATTCATGAACAGGATAAAAATTATTTAGAAAAATGTCATGAAGTTTATCAAGAAATGGCAAATCGCTATGATTGGGATATCGTAGAATGTGCAAAGGATAATCAGTTAAGAACTATAGAAGAAATTCATGAAGATGTTTGGCAAAAAATCCAAGGTCTGATTAAATAAAAATAGTAGATAAAAGTCTATAAACTTTATAATTAAATAGCTTTATGATATACTAAGTTTTAGTCATAAAAAATAAATTATGGCTAAAACTTTTTTATTAATGAAAATTTTGCTATCTAAATATATGTAAGAGTAAAGGATGTTCAGTATGAGTCAAGAGAAGAATAGCATATTGAAAGATGATTTCTATTCCATGATACAGATGCAACGCGTAAAAGTAGATGATGAATATAAATTATTATTGCAAAATCCTAATAATGAACAGATGCAAGTATATCAAACACTCATTAAAGATTTTGTAACTATGGCTGTAAAACAATTTTATATTGTAGTGATGAGTTCTGCTAAAGAAGAATTACCACAATATAATTTATACGATTATGCAAATAAAGTAGATGATTTATTATTAAATATCAATCAATGTATTGAAAATGAAGATACAGTATCTTTGACACAATATCATAAGCAAATAGATGGACTTTTAGATAAGTTTATCTACATAAATTAAGATGATTAGTTGGCAAAATATTTATGGGCATGAGCAAATAAAAGCGGATTTACAATTATTATTGCAAGAAAATAAATTGCCTCATGCCTTATTATTTTCAGGAATTGATGGTATTGGTAAATTATTGACGGCTAAGATGTTAGCTAAATCGCTACTTTGCTTTAATTCGCAACAAGGTAATATGGCTTGTGGTTATTGTAATTCTTGCAAGATGTTTGATGAACAAAATCACCCTGATTTTTATTATTTGGAGCCAGAAGGTAAAACAAGAAAATTGATTAAGATTGAGCAAATTCGTCAAATACAAGCAAAAATAGCTTTATCGCCATATCTGTCAGATAAACAAGTGGTGATTATAAATGATGCTCAATATTTGAATGATACAGCAGGAAACAGTTTGCTTAAGACTCTAGAAGAGCCAATAGGCGAAGTGTTTTTTATTTTAATCACTTCTAATAAAGATATGATACTGCCTACTATATTATCGCGTTGTATGAAAATATATTTTGCGCCTCTTTCTTATCTAGATGTGGCGAAGGTTTTACAACAAAAAATACAGATTGAAGAAGATAAAGCTAAAATCATTGCTAGATTGTCTGGTGGCAGTATATTAAAAGCTATGCAATTTATTGATGATGATGCTCTAGCCTTAAGACAAAAGGCATTATCTTGTCTTCAAGACAATTTTTCCATAAAAGATATATGGTCATTTATTGATGAATTATCAAGTTTTGAGCGAAATAAGATAAATGATATAATGAGTCATTTACAAATGCTATTGAGAGACTTATTACTGATGAAGGTTAATAAAGATAGTGATATTATTTATAATCAGGATATAAAAGATGATTTATTGAATATACAAAACAAGTATGATGAAGTTAATCTATTAACTAAATTGACCTTAGTAGAAGAGATTTTAAAACGGTTAAATTCTAATGCAGATATAAAACTCATCTTGCAGAAATTTATTTTAGATTGGCAAAATAAATAAACGAGAAATAGACAGGAGGGCACTTTGTGCAGACCGTTGTAGGTGTAAGATTTAAAAAAGCTTGTAAAATATATTATTTTGGGTTAGGTGGATTGGAATTAGCCCAAGGTGATGGCGTAGTAGTAAAAACTGCTCGTGGTGTTGAATTTGGAACAGTTGTTATAGGACCACGTGATGTACCAGATTCAGAAGTTGTACAGCCATTAAAAGATGTACAAAGAAAAGCAACACAAGAAGATATTGATAAATTGGCAGAAAACAGCGAAAAGGAAAAAGAAGCTTATGCTATTTGTGAAGAGAAAATTCGCTTACGTGAATTGCCAATGAAACTCATCAGCGTAGAATATACTCTTGATGTGAATAAGATAATTTTTTATTTTACTGCTGAAGGTAGAATTGACTTTAGAGAATTAGTAAAAGACTTGGCAGCAGTATTCCATACTCGCATTGAGCTTCGTCAAATTGGCGTACGTGATGAAGCAAAATTATTAGGTGGAATAGGTTGCTGTGGTAGACCACTTTGCTGTGCTACATTCTTAGGTGATTTTGAGCCAGTATCCATTCGCATGGCAAAAGACCAGAGTTTATCTTTAAATCCAACAAAAATATCTGGTATTTGTGGTCGTTTGATGTGTTGCTTAAAATATGAAAATGATTTATATCAAGGTTGTTGCAAACAAAATAGTATTATTGCTCCGCCAAAACAAGGTAGTCGTGTAGTATCTATGGAAGGCGAAGGAAAAGCTATTTCTATCAATATGCAAAAACGCACTGTAACTGTATTATTAGACTCTAAAAAAACTATTGTGGCTTCATGGGAAGATGTTGTAGAAAAAGATGACGATGATATCTGATTGGAATTTAAATTTAAAAGAAAATGAACGTATAGATGATTTATTAGCTGGCGGATTGAAAATAATTCAAAATAATAAAGAATTTTGTTTTTCCATTGATGCTGTATTATTAGCACATTTTGTAACTGTACGTAAAAATGCTAAAGGATTAGATTTAGGCACAGGAACAGGTGTTATCCCCTTATTATTATCCAATAGAGCAATGAAAATGGACGCTTTGGAGATAAATCCTGTAACTTGTGAAATTGCCAAACGCAATATGGTCATGAATAAACTTCAAGACAAGATTTGCGTTCAAGAAGGCGATTTATGCAAGATAAAAGAATATTATAAACCTCAATCTATGGATTTTGTCGTATCCAATCCACCTTATCGTCAAATAAATCAAGGTCATTTAAATATTTTAGATGGAGTGGCAAGCGCTAGACATGAAATAACAGCTACACTTGATGATGTAGTGCGTGCAGGTAGTTTTGTATTGAAGAGAAAAGGTCGTTTTGCCATGGTACATTTGCCAGAGCGACTAGGTGAAATCATGGTAGCTTTTCATAAATATAATATTGAAGCAAAAAGACTGCAATTAGTGCAACCAAAACGAGATAAAGCACCGAATATAGTCTTGATTGAAGGTGTCAAAGAAGGCGCTCCAGGTGGATTGAGTATAGAGCCAGCGCTTATTGTCCATGAAGATAATGGTGATTATACAAGAAAATTAATGGAATATTATTATCCAGATAGATTGTAAGAGGCGAGGTGAATATATATGGTAGAAAATAAAAATGGCTGTTTATATTTAGTAGCTACTCCTATTGGAAATTTAGAAGATATGACTTATCGTGGAGTTAGAATTTTAAATGAAGTAGATTTAATTGCTGCTGAAGATACAAGAAATACACGAAAATTATTATCACATTATGATATTCATACAGCGCTTACAAGCTATCATGAACATAATAAATTTGAAAAAGGGCCACAGCTTATAACAAAACTTCAAGAAGGGTTAAATGTCGCTGTAGTAAGTGATGCAGGTCTTCCAGGAATTGCTGACCCTGGTACGCATTTAGCACAACTAGCGATACAGGAAGGTATAAAAGTAACGCCTATTCCTGGAGCAAATGCAGCTCTATCGGCACTTATTTGCTCTGGTATAGATACAAGAAAATTCACTTTCATAGGATTTTTGCCGAAGACAAGTAAAAAACGCAAAGAATTATTAGAGTCTATAAAACTTAGAGAAGAAACATTGATTTTTTATGAAACACCATATCATCTAAAAGATATGTTGAAAGAATTAATGAATGTTTTAGGCAAAGATAGACAGGCTTCAACTTGTAGAGAGCTTACGAAAAAATTTGAAGAATTTAATCGTGGCACTTTAGAAGAATTAGTAAATTTCTTCCATGAAAATGAACCTCGTGGTGAATTTGTAGTTATTGTATCTGGAATTACTGAAGAAATGTTAAATGAACAAGAAGATACAAAAGAAGATATCTCTCCTGTGAAATATGTGCAGGACTTAATGGAAAAAGGCATAAATAAAAAAGAAGCCATGCGTATGGCTGCAAAAGCTTTAAATATGAGTAGACGAGATATTTATCAAGCATTGTTAAAAGATGATTGATATTTTATGTATTTGATATAAAATAAAAACTCTGCTATATCTAAATTAATATTTTGGATATAACAGAGTTTTTTTATTAAAGCTTAGATAATAGAGTTGTTTGTGTTGGTTGAGGTAAATCTGTTTCAGGAAGTGGAAGCGCAGAAGTTTTTACTTCTTGAGGAATTTCATCAACTGTAGTGTTGTTTAGATGAGAAATTCTAATATTTAAATTGAACTTGCTGATATTTAGATAATTTTTGAAAGTATTGCGCAATACATAACCATTCACATCAGAAAATTCTTCATCAGGAATACTATCTAAAACTTCATTACCAAATTCTTGAATATTATTGGAGAAATCTGTTTTTAAATTAGTTATGGATTGAGATTTTTTATCAATGGTCAATTCATAAGAAATCTTTCTAGGTTTAGCAAGACTTTCTACTAATTGAGGATTTTTGGATAGTAGATTATCTAGTTTTTCTAAATTTTGCTTTTGTTTATCATCTTTAGCATAAAGCGTTTTTAATTCTGCTTTCATACCTTCATCTAAAATTGGTCTAGTATAAGTTACATAGATTTTAGCAGTATTTTTATTCACATCATACATAAATATATTAGTAATATTTTGAGTGAATTTATCTAAATTAAATTGTTTTTTTTTGGAGAATAATTCATTGGCATTATCAGCAAGTGTTGTACTAGATATATACCATTGGTCAGGATTTATATCATTGATGAGAGGAGTTGTTTTCATCTTTAAATATTGATTTAGATTATTATCAGTAATCTCAGTATAAAATTGAGTTGTAGCTTCAAATTTAATAGTATCTATCCAGCTATTAAAAGAAATATTCATATTACCAGATGTATTCATCAATTCAGAGTATTTACCATCGACAATGATATCACCATCAGCAAGTGGACTTGTCATAGATAAATTGATTTTATAAGTCAAATTTTTAGCATTAGCAGTATTTTCTACAGCTTGTTTGAGGTAATCAATGGCTTCATCTTGTGCTTTATTAGCAAAAACTGTGCTACTAAAACAAAATACAAATAAAGATAATAGTAAAATTAATAAATGCTTCGATTTCATAGTATTCATAGTATCGCCACCTTTATACTTTTTCTTTAATTATACCATAGATTATTAGTAGGTTAATATTTTTATTATGGATTTTTTTGTATTTGTTGTATAATAAATTAGATACAAATTTTTAAAGGAGGAATTATTGTTGGCTAAACAATCTTTTTATATAACTACGCCAATTTATTATCCTAGTGCAAAACTTCATATCGGTCATGCTTATTGTACAACAATTGCAGATAGTATTGCTCGTTATAAACGTTTATCCGATTTTGATGTATTTTTCTTAACTGGTTCTGATGAACACGGTCAAAAAATTGAACAGAAAGCCGAAGAACAAGGTGTTACACCTATTGAATATGTAGATAAAATAGTTGCAGGCTTCCAAAATTTATGGAAAAGATTAAATATCTCCAATGACGATTTCATTCGTACTACACAAAAACGCCATGAAAAAGTAGTACAAGAAGTTTTCAAACGCATTTATGAAAAAGGCGATATTTATAAAGGTGCATATAAAGGCTTATATTGCACACCTTGCGAAAGCTTCTGGCTCGAACGTCAATTAGTTGATGGTAAATGCCCAGATTGCGGTCGTGAAGTGAAAGAAGTAGCAGAAGAAGCATATTTCTTCAAGATTTCTAAATATGCTGATCGCTTACTTGAATACATTGAAGCAAATCCAGATTTCATTCAGCCAGTATCCCGCAGAAATGAAATGATTAACTTCATTAAACAAGGCTTAGAAGATTTATGTATTTCTCGTACATCTTTTGACTGGGGTATTCCTGTACCAATTGATGAAAAACATGTAATTTATGTATGGTTTGATGCACTTACAAACTATTTAACACCAATTGGATACTTAGATGACCCAGAAAAATTCAACAAATTCTGGCCAGCAGACCTTCACCTCGTAGGTAAAGAAATTGTTCGCTTCCATACAATTATTTGGCCAATAATCTTGATGGCACTTGATTTACCACTTCCTAAAAAAGTATATGGTCATGGTTGGCTTGTAGTTGATGGCGATAAAATGAGTAAATCTAAAGGAAATGTAATTGATCCAATCGGCTTAATTGACGAATTTGGCGCAGATGCTATCCGTTATTTCTTACTTCGTGAAATCAATTTAGGTCAAGATGGTAACTTCTCTCGTGATGCTTTGATTTCTCGCATTAACTCTGACCTTGCAAATGACCTTGGAAACTTATTACATCGCACACTTAGTATGATTAATAAATATAATAAAGGCATTATCGAACAGCCTGGCGATATTCGTGAAGTAGACCAAGCATTAATTGATGATGCTACAAAAACTATTGCTGAATATAAAAACTACATGGATAATATGAAACTCAGCGATAGCATCAAACTTGTATGGTCATTTATCAGCCGTACAAATAAATATATTGATGAAACTACTCCATGGGTTTTAGGTAAAGATGAAGTTAGAAAAGCTGAATTAAATCGTGTACTTTATGATTTAGTAGAAAGCTTACGTGCAATCAGTGTAATGATTGAGCCATTCATTCCTACTACAGCTCGTCGTATTTGGGCTCAATTGAATTTACCACAAAACTTTGATGAAATTCGCATCAGCGATATCGAAGGTTGGGGCAAAACTCCTGTAGGTATTCAAATCAATAAACCAGAACAGCTCTTCCCTCGTATTGAAATCGAAGAAGAAAAACCAGAAGCTAAAAAAGAAGTAAAAGAAAATAAAAAAGCTAAAAAAGAAGAACCAAAAGCTCCAGAAAAAGCTAAAGAAAATGAAGATGGTATGGTTGGCATAGAAGATTTTAGTAAAATTGATTTACGTGTAGTAGAAATCTTAGCTGCTGAACCTGTGCCAAAAACAGATAAACTCATGAAAATACAAGTTTCTTTAGGCGATGAAGAAAGAACAGTAGTATCTGGTATTGCTAAATTCTATAAACCAGAAGATTTAATTGGCAAACATGTAGTTTTAGTTGCTAATTTAAAACCTGCAAAACTTCGTGGAGTAATGAGCCATGGTATGCTTTTAGCTGCTTCTAAAGGTGATGAACTTCAAATAGTAGAAACTACAATGCCTGTAGGTAGTAAGGTGAAATAATGTTAGTAGATACACATGCACATCTTGATGATTTAAAATACGAAGAAGATAGACAAGAAGTAATAGCTAGAGCAAAAGCTGAAGGTACAACAAGAATTATCACTATGGGTGATACTATGGAGTCCTCATTTAATGCTATTAAAATTGCAGATAATTTTGATGGTGTTTTTGCAGGTGCTGGAGTACATCCACAAGAAGCTTTGAGCATACAAAGCAGTAAAGACTATGATACTTTGGCAGAACTTATGACTTTACCAAAGGTAAAAGTTTTAGGTGAAATTGGCTTAGATTATTATTATGAAAATGCTCCTCGTGAAGTTCAGCGTGAAGTATTTATTCGTCAATTAGATGTAGCAAGACAAATGCATATGCCAGTTAGCATACATGACCGTGATGCTCATGGTGATACTATGGCAATCTTGAAAAAAGAAGGAAAAGGGCTTACAGGCTCAATACATTGTTTTTCTGGTAGCTATGAAATGGCAAAAGAATTATTAAAAATGGGTTGGTTCTTAGGTGTTGATGGACCACTTACTTTTAAAAATTCAGCAAAATTGCCAGAAATAGTGGCAAAAATTCCTTTGGAAAGATTGCTTTTAGAAACAGATTGCCCATATTTAGCACCTGTTCCTAAACGTGGCAGACGCAATGAACCAGCATATGTAAAATATATAGCAGAAAAAGTAGCAGAGATTAGAAATATTTCTTTAGAAGAAGTAGCAAATCAAACAACAAAAAATGCTATAGAAGTATTTAATTTATAAAATAAAAGCTTTTCTTTAAGTGGAAGTAAAATTCCTTTAAAGAAAAGCTTTTTTATCTTGTTTTTATATAAATAATATTAATTTTTATAGAATGGAATTATATGTGTAATTAATAATTATACAAAAAACACGATAAATGATATATATGTGAAATAGATTAATTATAAGTAAAATTTCTGTATTTATTTTTATGAATCCTTTGCATTTAAATGCCTTATTTATTTACATGAAATACATCATATTTTAGGTGTAAACACATAGAAAAATCCTTTATTTATAAGGTTTTTTACTAGATTACAATTTACAATTTTACAAGTACAAATGTTACATATTTATGAAGAAATTTGACACAAGTGTAAATACTTGGTATAATATCTTTTCGTAAAGGAGGAATTCAATGGATTTTAAAAACCTATTAAGCCACAATTTAACAAAATGTAAACTAACTGCAGTAGTGGTTTTATGTTTTGCAATGGCTACATTAACTGGATTTGTAACAGCAAATAAAAATGTCACAATTGTAGCAGATGGTAATAAAATGGTAGTCAATACGGTCTATGATAATCCAAAGAATATATTGAAGCAAGCTGGTATAAAGTTAGATAATGGAGATGATTATACAGTATCTACAGGTAATATAACTGATAATGCTGTAATTACAATCAATCGTGCAATGCCAGTAACTGTAGAAATTGATGGAGATACAAAAGTAGTAAAAACCACAAAGAAAACTGTGGGTGAATTGATATCTTCAATGAATTTAGATGAAGATAAGTATTTTGTTGAGGGCGGTAAAGATACTCAACTACATACTGATGCAAAAGTAAAAGTTTTGAATGTTTCTAGTAAATTAGTATTAAGAGATGAAGTACAAAATTATCAGGTGATAAAAGAGCCAGATAGCTCTATGATTCGTGGTAATGAAGAAGTAATTCAAGCTGGAAGAAATGGTTTAAATAGATTATTAGTTAGAGAAAAATATCATAAAGGTATTAAAGTGGGAGAAGAAGTAGTACAAACTTCTCAATTAGTTCGTCCTGTAAATCAGGTTGTTCGTGAAGGCACAGCAGAACCGATGAATACTATTGGTTTGAGATCATATTCTCAAGTATTGTATATGGAAGCTAGTGCATATTTACCTTATGATGGTGGCGGTGCTGGATATACGGCGCTTGGTATTCCTGCTCGTTATGGTGTAGTAGCTGTAGACCCAGATATTATTCCACTTGGAACACGTGTATATATTCCAGGTTATGGTGAAGCTATTGCAGCAGATACTGGCGGTGCTATTAATGGCTATATGATTGATTTATGTATGGAAGATTATACTCAAGCTATAGCTTTTGGTCGTCGTGGTGTAGAAGTTTATATTTTAGATTGATATTTGTATAAATTGATTTAAAATAGTAGGATAGATAGAAAATTATATATAAAGATGAAAAAGAGTCTGTAAGTTTACAGGCTCTTTTTGTCTAGAGTATATGGCTTTTTACTTGCGTTTTTTGATATATTTTTGTTATACTAAAAAAATATGAGTTTATTTGTAATATTTTAGTTTAGTTGAAAATAAGTGAGAAGGTTTTTAATGATAAAAGAAGTTTTAGTTGTAGAAGGAAAAATGGACGTTGTAGCCATTAATAAAGCAGTTGAAGCCGATTGTATTATCACAGAAGGTTTTAATTTATTGCCTAAGACTATAAAAAATATTAGAGCTGCTTATGAAAAACGTGGCATTATTATTTTAACTGATCCAGATTCAGCTGGAGAGCGAATTCGCACATATTTAACAAGAAGATTTCCTAATGCAAAGCATGCTTTTGTACCTTGTGAAGAAGCTACTGCAAATGATGATATAGGTATAGAGCAAGCAAGTCCTGAAGCTATTCGCAAAGCATTAGCTAAGGTGCGTACAATGAATTGGAAACCTAGTGATGAATTTAGTGCTACTGATTTAATTTTAAATCGCTTAAATGGTTTTGCAAATTCTGGTATTCGCAGGGCAAAATTAGGTGCTATTTTAGGAATTGGTTTTGCCAATGCTAAAACTTTTTTACGTAGATTAAATAATTATGGAATTACTAGAGATGAATTTAATCAAGCTTTAGCAAAATTAAATTCAGAAAATGATACTAATGAAGTTGAAAATAAATAATAAATTGGAGGATTTTTAATTAATGAAGCAACCTACTATTGCTAATAAGAAGGTTACAAGATATATTTTACAGCGTTTTGGCATTCATATGAGCAAACGCTTAGGTCAAAACTTTTTAATAGATGCTAGTATTGTACAGGGAATTGTAGATGCAGCAAATGTGCAGGAAAATGATAGAGTATTAGAAATCGGTCCTGGTATCGGTACTTTGACTCAAGCTTTAGCTGAAACTGGAGCAGAGGTTACTTGTGTAGAATTAGATAAAAGATTGCCAGAAGTTTTGGCACATACTTTAGACGCTTATGACAATGTGCGTGTTATTCAAGGAGATATTTTAAAAGTAAATATTCCAGAAATTATGGGCGATAAACCATTTAAAGTAGTAGCTAATTTGCCGTATTATATTACTACACCAATTATCATGGCTTTGCTCGAAAAACATTTGCCAATAACAGATATCGTAGTAATGGTACAAAAAGAAGTAGCAGAACGTATGGCAGCACAGCCAGGCGGTAAAACATATGGTGCTTTATCTGTAGCAGTGCAGTATTATACAGTGCCTGAAATCGCTTTATATGTACCACCACGTTCTTTTATGCCACCTCCAGAAGTGGACTCTGTAGTAGTGAACTGTAAAGTTAGACAGACTCCTGCCGTAGAGCTTATTGATGAAAAGATGTTCTTTAGAGTGGTAAAAGCAGCTTTTGGTCAACGTCGTAAGACTTTAAATAATGCTTTAAAATCCATGGGTGTGGATAAAAATATCATTGCTGATGTATTAGATAAAGCTGGAATAGAAGCAACTCGTCGCGGAGAAACTTTGACTATGGAAGAGTTTGGAGCTATTGCTAATATTTTGGCACAAATGGCAAAACAGGAGGCATGATTTATGAAATTTGTTTCTTGGAATGTAAATGGTCTTCGTGCTTGTATGAATAAGGGTTTCATGGAGACTTTTCAAACTTTAGATGCAGATATTTTTTGTTTACAAGAAACAAAAATGCAACCTCATCAATTAGAATTAGATTTACCTGAATATAAGCAGTATTGGAATAGTGCAGAAAAAAAGGGTTATTCAGGTACAGCTATTTTTACTAAAGTAGAGCCATTAAATGTAAGTTATGGTTTAGGTATAGAAGAACATGACCATGAAGGTCGTGTAATCACTTTAGAATTTGATAAATTCTTTATGGTTTGCGTATATACACCAAATTCTAAGCGAGAATTAGAACGTTTGGATTACCGTATGCAGTGGGAAGATGCTTTTCGCAATTATTTAGTTGAATTAAACAAGCAAAAACCTGTTGTGATGTGTGGAGATTTAAATGTTGCTCATAAAGAGATTGATTTAAAAAATCCTAAGACAAATCGCCGTAGTGCAGGTTTTACTGATGAAGAACGCAGTAAAATGACTGAATTATTACAAGCAGGTTTTGTAGATACTTTCCGCTATCTTTATCCGGATAAAACAAGCATTTATTCATGGTGGTCATATATGCGAAAAGCTCGTGAAAATAATGCTGGGTGGAGAATTGACTATTTTATCGTATCTAAAGATATTGAAACAAATATAAAAGAGGCTGGCATTCACAATGAATTTTTTGGTAGTGATCATTGTCCAGTTAGTTTGGAATTAGATATTTAAATAAAATGGCAATAGACTTTATTTCATGATAAGCCTATTGCCATTTTTTATTCTTCAAAACTGTATTCAATTATGCTACCAGATGGACAAGAAACTTCTTTTCCTTTAAATAATAATCCTGAAAAAGGAACGATGATACTACTTGCTATATTGGCATAATTTTTGCCACCTTTTAATTTTAAATCGCAAGGAAATTCTAAAATACTGCCATCAATTAAGGTGATGTTATTTAATTTTATGCGGATAATAGCACTTTCCCCAAGCAATCTACTGCCGTGAATTTTAGTAATCATACCTTGAAGTTTTGTATCTTTAGGCAAAATGATTTCGTTGTTAACAACTAAATCCTGGTGAAGACGGAAGTTGATTAAATCGTATTTATGATTAGTTTTACTGTCTAAATTATCTATATTTATTATTTGCATGGTAGTTTTTTCTGGTAAATGTAAATAAGTAGTAGTATTAGTTGTGGTATTTTGGGTATTTGTATTATTTTGAGCATACGTTATAGAAGGTAAGTAAATAATACAAGATAAAATAATTATTAAAGTAAGAAAAACAGATTTTGGTGACATAAAAAAATCCTTTCATATTAAGAAATATATTAACATTATAATAGATATATTTAATTAAGTTAAGATAATTATTTATATTGACAGTATAATCATAGAATGATATAATATTAATGTTGTTTAACACAATATGCCGAAGTGGCGGAATTGGCAGACGCACTTGACTCAAAATCAAGCGTAGTCCCCTACGTGCCGGTTCGAGTCCGGCCTTCGGCACCATTAGTAAATTCAAGGCTTTACAGGTTTTCTGTAAAGCCTTTTTTGCTGTCTAAAAAAGTAAATTTTTAAGATTTGGGCACATTTTGGGCACATGAACTTTTTTAAGAGAATTTTATTGAATAATACAATCTATAATATAAAAAATTTGTTAGTATAATTTAATAGAAAAATAATCTGTCCTATTATTTAATAAAACGTATATTGATAATAGGGTATAGGATATATTTATTTAAAGGACAGAAAGGACAATAGGACAAAAGTGAAAGGTATGGCAGAGTTGCCATACCTTTTTATTTTTTTATTTGCTTTGTAATATATTCATCAATACTAGAACGTGGTATCTTCCATATACGATTAATTTTAAAGCTTTTGATTGCTCCACTTTTTAAAAGACTATATGCGGTGTTTTTTCCTATCATTAGTATTTCGCAAAGCTCATCTATTGTTACTAAACTTGAACTATCATTATACATTATTATCATCTCATTTCTCAATTTATTTAATAATATGTATGCCAAGCAATGGTATTCAATTATATGTATATTAAAAATGATAAATAATCATCAATAAAGTTAAATAACTATCTTTGTGGATAGATAACTTTTAAAGAGTTTAAATAATCTAAGATAGCTTGTTCTGGTATTTTCCACATCTTACCGCCAGCATCTTTATAAGCGTAGAGTTTTCCTTCGTGAATAAGCTTATAAATGCTATATGCACTACTGCCTAATATATATTGTGCATCTTGTATTGTTAAAGTTGTTTTATTAATAATCATAATAAACCTTCTTTCATTATATAAATTTATTTATTATTATGTTAGATTAATAAAACATATTTTGTTAATATAAAAAATCTCAATTATATATTATATTCTTGATATTACTATACTAATAATCCCTAGTACAAATGTACTAGGGATTATTTTTGTATCAAAATGTAGGAGGAATATATTATGAAACAGGGTTTAAAATCAATTGAAAGTCTTTATGGAGAACTTATGCGTCAACGTGAAATGAGAAAGGATTTGATAGCAGATACAAGAAGTTTGACAGCAAATACAGAAAAAGGGAAAACTATAATCACTGTAAATACAGGAACAGACCTTTTAGATTATCAAGTAACAGAAATTGCTCACCGACAAATTGCAGAACGCTTGAATATTCCGTTTAAGTATTATGAAAGAATGAGAACAGATTTTCCAATGCTTTTAGATGCGAATATCAATGGCTGGTTAAAACTAAAAAGTGAAAGACGTATGCTTCGTACATTAGATGGTAACTTACGAGCTTTTCTATCTAATCGTTATCGTAGATTAGATAATCTTGAGCTTGTAGACCATATATTACCAGTTATTGCCCAAATGAAAAATTGTACTATAGCAAGCTGTGATATCACAGAAACGCATCTGTATTTAAAGGTAATTAATAAATCAATGAAGGCAGAAATTACAAAGGGAGATATTGTACAAGCTGGTTTTGTGGTAAGTAATAGTGAGATTGGTCTTGGAGCTTTAAAAGTTGAGCCACTTGTTTATCGTTTAGTATGTAAAAATGGCATGATCAGTAGAGATTATGCTCATAAAAAATATCATACAGGAAGAAATGTAGAAGACACAGATAATGCATATGAACTATATTCTGATGAAACATTAGAAGCTGATGATAAAGCATATTTCATGAAAGTACAAGATATCGTAAGTGCAGCTGTTGATGAAACTAAGTTCTTATTGACAGTAGATAAAATGCGTCAGGCAAAAACTATTTCTACAGGAAATAATCCAGTGGAAACAGTAGAAGTTTTAGGAGATAAATATATCTTAAATAAAGTAGAAAAAGCTTCTGTACTTAGACATTTTATTATGGATAATGATTTTAGTCAGTTTGGTTTAGTTAATGCAGTAACAAGAGCTTCTCAAGATGTAGATAATTATAATCGTGCTACAGAACTTGAAAGAATTGGTGGAACAATTTTAGAAGATAGCATAAAATCTATAAAACAAAATAAATTAGTGTTATTACCAAGAGATTTAAACCAAGATTTAGGCATAGCTTAATTGCTATGCCTATTATTTTTATGAAGGAGAATTTACTATGAACCTACAAAATTTATCTGATGAAGAATTACTAAGTAACTTTGTACCGATTAAAAGTGCTGAAAATTTACTTAGAGAATATAACAGCATTTATGATGTAATGCTAAATACTACTAAGGCTGAATTAAAGTCTATAAATGGCATGACTGAAAATAGACTAAACAAAATCTTATCAATACGAGAAATCTTAAAACGTATGCAGGATTATAGAACAAAAGAATTGTCATTAATAAGGACAACAAATGATGCCATAAATTACTTTGAATTTCTGCAAGATAAACAAGTTGAAGAATTATGGATTGCTGTCTTAAATACAAAAAACAATGTTGTTCTAAGTCGCTGTATAAGTCGAGGTACAGTAAATATGTCTGTAGTTAATCCAAGAGAAATATTTAATGTAGCTATAAAGAATATGGCTTCAGCAATAATAATTGCACATAATCACCCATCAGGAGATTCAATGCCTAGTAATGAAGATATAAGTCTTACTAAAAAAGTAATGAATTTATCTAAAATGCTAGGCATTGATTTTTTAGACCATGTAATTATTGCCAAAAGAGGCAGTATCAGTTTAAGAAAAGAAGAATATGTAAAATTTGATTAAGGAGAGATAACTATGTCAAACTATTTGATTTGTATGGGTTTTGATAACTTAAATGGAGATATTCATTATGATGAAAAGCTAGGTCTTGTGAATATAAATTTAGATACAGAAGATACCCATAGCAGTTTAAATTTCAGTCTAAATTTATCACAAGCAAAAGTTTTTAATGAATTTTTAGCAAATGTTATAGCTTCAGCTAATATACAAAATATAAATGAAAGTAACTTATTTGGTGATTTAAAAATAGATGTAGAGGAGTAAATATCATGGCAAATTATAGTGATAATCAAGTAGTATTTTTCAGTGAGAATAAAGAGGCTGTATATGACTTATGGCAAAAAATTAATGATTATATAAACAATAGCAAAACAAATTCAATATGTGGCTTTTTAGAAAGTCTAGGTTATAGTGAGTATGAATCAAGAAATATGTCTGATCTTAGAAATAGTTTTGTAGGCTGTGATGATGAAGTTACTAATGATGAATCTGTGAGTTTCTTCTATGTCAGAACAGAAACAGCATGGACAGGTAATATAGAAGTATTCTATAGAATTATTGAAGATCATTATGATAATGAAATAGAGTTATATGCACTTATTGAGGAAGCAGGATTTAATATTTTTATTAATACTGATGAAGAAGGTGTATATTTCTACCCTAAATATAAAATAGATGCTTTCATAAATGATGAGCAAATAGAGGAATACTTTGAAAGTTTTAATCAAGTTTTAGATTTCATCAAGAAAAAGTTTCCTAAAGTGAAATTATCTTCAAAAGATACGATAGCAAGACTTAAAAGGAAAATAACTAAAGTCTATAAAATAAATGATGATGAAGATTTTTATTTAAATATACATAGATTCAGTTCTATGTATCCGTTTTGATATAAATATATATAAATATAAGCTTGTATAAGGTATAATAAATATATATTTATTATAGGTGGTGGAATTATGTTACCTAATCCATATAGACCTGGAGCTGGAATGTCGCCAGCTTATTTAGCAGGTAGAGATAATACAATAAATGAAGCTCAAAATATATTACAAGCTATAAATTATGGATATTCTGCACGTTCAGTCGTATATTATGGTCTTAGAGGTGTGGGAAAAACAGTTTTATTAAATTATATAGAAAATCTAGCTGATGAAATGGATTTACCTTCTGAATATATGGAAATAGCGGAAAGAGATAGAAGTTTTCAATATCAAATGGCTTTGCATATCTATAAACTAATCAACAGATTAAGTTTATTAAAGAACATAGAAAGTCATATAAAAAAAGCGTTAAGTATCTTAAAAGCTTTTACCATAAAATATGGTTGTGATGATATCAGTATAGAAGTAAACCCAGCTAATGGCATATCAGATACTGGTAATCTAGCAAATGATATGACAGAGTTGTTTTTGGCTTTAGGTGTGATTGCCCAAAAACAAAATAAAGGTGTTGTATTATTTATTGACGAGATTCAGTATATTAAAGATAGTGAATTTGAAGCATTAATGGAAGCAATTCATAGAACCAATCAAAAAAATTACCCTATCGTTATCTTTTCAGCAGGATTACCTAAAATAGCTAAAATTGCTGGAGATGTAAAATCTTATGCTGAAAGGCTTTTTGATTTTATTGAAATAGATTCTTTAAATAATGAAGAAGCAAAGCTTGCTCTTATTGAACCAGCTAAAAAATTTCAAATAAATTATACAGATGAAGCTGTTAATAAAATCATAGAAATAACTCAAGGATATCCATACTTCTTACAAGAATATGGTAAATGGGTATGGGAATGTAAAGAAGAAAAAAGTATTATTGATATAAAAATAGTCAATAAAGCTTATGATAAGTTTGAACAAAGCTTGGATAAAGCCTTCTTTAAGGTTAGACATGATAGAGCTACTGCAAAAGAAATAGAATTTATGACAGCAATGGTAGCTTGTGAAAAATTGCCATGTTCAACAAAAGAAATTGCAAATATCATGGGTGAATCAATACAAGCAATATCTCCTCTTAGGGCTCAATTAATTCATAAAGGATTTATTTATGCAGCTAAACGAGGAGAGGTAGACTTTACTGTTCCGCAGTTTGATAAATATTTAAAACGTGTTTATAACAGTTAAAATGAAATATAAAACAGGTATAGTCAATGCTATACCTGTTATTTTATATTGTAGTTATTTGTCTTAATGTTTTGATATAATATGAGGTAAGGAGTGAATATCATGGAAAATTTTAATAGATTGAATGACTTATACTTCAAAAAGCTTCTAGGAGATAAAAAAAGAAAGAATTTAACACTTAGCTTTTTAAATGGAGTTTTAAATAAAGATGATGAAAACTGTTTTACAGATATAACTTTTTTAGATAAAGATAATGAACCATTAACTTTAGATGGTAAATTGTCTAAATTAGATATTAGAGCAGATTTAAATGATGGTACACAAGTAGATATCGAGGTACAAGTTTGTCCGTTTAAATTGATGGCTGAACGTTCATTATACTATTGGTCAAAAATGTATTCAGAGCAATTAGAAAAAGGTGCAGAATATAAGAAGTTAAAAAAGGCTATAGCTATAAATCTATTAGCATTTGATTATTTAGAAGATGAACAGGATTGGCATAATATCTATAATCTATTAAATATGAAATCTCATAATAAGCTAACAGATCATATAGAGATACATTTTCTAGAATTACCAAAATTTACTTTAAAGGATATAAGAAAAATAAGAGCATCTGAAGCATGGATTGCTTATTTTTCAGGAAAATATAGTAAAGAAGAATTGGAGGAAATAGCGATGACAACTCCAGCAATTAAAGAAGCAGTAGAATTTGAAGATACATTTCTATAGGATAAAATAGAACGTAGAGCGTATGAACAAAGAGAAAAAGCAATAAGAGATTATTATTCTTATATGAATTCATATAAAGAAGAAGGCATTACTTTAGGAATGAAAAAGGCTAATATCAATACAGCAATTAATCTTTTAAAATTAGGTGTAGATGTAGATACTATTGTTAAAGGAACAGGATTAAGTATTCAAGATGTAGAAGCTTTAAAAATTAAAATTAAATAATATAAACAAATTACAGCAGGTATAGCAAATGCTATACCTGCTATTTTTGTATCAGGAGGTTTTATTATGCCAGCAACAAGATTTATTTGTCCTTCAGGTCATGAAGTAAATATCAATCAATGTCTTAAAAAATGTATTCATACTCAAAGATGTATGTTTTTACCAACATTACGAGCAGTTGCTAATTCTTTAAATAGGAAACTACAAAATGCAACAGTTACAGAATTATTAGCAGGAACAATGGAAACCTTTTTAAAGAAAACAAAAGATTATGCTGTAGATCCTATAAATCAAATGTATGCACTTCATGGAAGTGCTGTTCATACCTTAAATGAAAATTACACTGAAGGTAATATGCTAAGTGAAGAAAGATTGTATGATGAAATTACTAGTGGAAAGTTTGATTTATTTGGTCAAATCCTTGATAAAGAAGATAATACACTCGGAGATTATAAAATTACTTCTTCATATAAGCTGATGAAAGCACTAGGCTATTATAAAGTTGATGTACCAACTGGAGAAGTCTATAAAACAGGTATAAAAAAAGGTCAGCCAAAAACCAAAAAAGAATGGAGAACTGATGGAGTTAAACATATTTTAGATTGGGCTATTCAGCTTAATTATTATCGAATTTTACTTGAAGAAAGAGGTTTTAAAGTAAATCGAATGGAGATTCAAGCATTATGTAGAGATTTTAATTTAAGAGTAGCTAGTGAACGTAATATTATAAGTCCTGTATATATAATTCACATAAATAAAATTTCAGATATATGGATAAAAAGATATATGAAAGCTAAAGCAAAGAGATTAAACGAAGCTTTAACAAAAGGTAAAACATCTCATATTTGCAATAGTAAAGAACGTTGGCATGACCGCAAGTGTAAAGATTATTGCAGTGTTGCCAGCTTTTGTCCATATGGTAAGCAATTTAAAAAATTAGAAAAAATAGCGTAAAGGAGAATTTTATCATGAATAAAGAAATTATTTTATTAATATTACAAGTTATAGGTATGATTCTAAACAACAACAAAAAATAAAGTAACTAAGCCAAAGGTATTAAACCTTTGGCTTTAATTTTTAAAAGGAGTGAAGCATTATGTATAAACCATTTTTCAAAGCTAATTTTTATCAGACAAGAACAATTGCTCAAAATATTAAAGAAGATCCTAAATATAGATTAGAGATAAATAAGTGTATTGAAAGATTTATTTCTAAAGATTGGGGAGATTTAACAGTTGATGATATCAAATCTAATAATAAAGCTATAGCTTATAACGATAGAATTTTAGCTAGTTATAAGACTTCAAAAGGTAAAATCTATATTATAGCTGATGCTACAGATAAAAATTACTATGAAACTGTAACTGTATTATTTGCAGATGAATATTAAGGAGTGTATATATTATGGAAAATACAAAAATCGCTAAGAAATTAGTTAATGTAATGATTGAATGTGGTCATATTGCTAAAAATGGTTTGAATTCATATCATCAATACAAGTATGCTACAGCTGAAGATGTACTTTTAAAGGTTAATACTGCTTTAACTAAGAATAAGATTGCAAGCATTGTTATACCTGAAATTGCTTCAATGGTTGATGTTACTAATTTAAAAGGAAATACTGAACACCTAGTAACGGTTAATGTTCAAATTAAATTGATTGATAGTGAAAGTGGCGAATGTGTTGATTTATTTGGTATAGGTAGTGGTCAAGATGCTGGCGATAAAGCCGTAATGAAAGCACAGACTGCCGCTATAAAATATGCTTATATGATGAGTCTTTGCATAGCAACAGGTGATGATCCAGAAGCAGATATTAAAACAGATGAAAATTCTTCAATGGGTAACAAATGTTCTAAAGTAGTTAATAATGTAAAGAAAATATCTGCTATTAAAAAATCTATAACTGTTTGTGCTAATTGTGGTGAAGAAATAACAAGTGATAGAGTAGTGCAATTTTCTATGGCTCGATATAATAAACCTCTATGTATGGATTGTCAAAAGCAAATGATTAAGACAGCATAAATTAAAGGCTAGAATCTGAATAAGTATTCTAGCCTTTTAATAACAAATTTTAATGATTTAAACTATCAATGCAAGTATTTAAACTACTAATGAGAACATGAATTTTTTAATTGTGTAATAATATTATTTGTAGGAGGAGAGAAGATGTTTGCTATTAGATATAAGAAATTAGGCAATAAAATACGATATTATCGAAAAAATAGAGATTTTGAACAAGTTGATTTTGCTCAAAAAATAGGTATAACACCACAATATTTAAGCAAAATAGAATGTGGATATGCAAAACCCAGTATGGATTTATTATTTAGAATATCTGAATGTTTAGGTGTAGATATTACTGAAATTATGAAAGAAAGCGATATTTAAAAAATATATATACTTATAGTATTAATATTAACCCTAGTGAGAATGGTGTTTTTTTTATAAATACGATATTGTAATTTTATAAAAACTTTTAATAAACATATAGCGAGATAAAATGTGAGGAGGGAATAAATATGTCTTCAACATTTAAGAGAATTGAATATATGTGTACTTATTGCGGAAAAAAAGAAACTCGTTCACCAAGTATGGGAAGACCACAGCCAGGTAGATGTCCTAGAAAAAATGGAGATAAGCCACATAGTTGGGTAATTAATAGAAGACTAGGTTAATTATTTAATATTTATAATAACAATTTATTATTAAAGGTGATTTTATGGCAGATACAACATTTACTATATTAGGGACTACAGGTTCAGGAAAAACTTGTTATTTACTAGGTATGTATTATGAAATGTGTGCGGGTAAAGAAGGCTATACACTTACAACAGATGATGATAAAGACGTTAGATTACAACGTCTTTATGACAGACTTAGTGATAAATCTCTAGGAGCAGATAGATTTCCTGCTGGAACAGATAATATGTCTGAGTACGAATTTAACTTAGAATATGGATATGAACCGATTGTGTCATTTAAATGGGCAGATTATGCAGGAAATGCTTTAAGATTAAAAAATGCTGTAAAATATTTTGCAGATTTAAAAAAAATTATATCTAGTTCTAGTAGTTTATTTATTTGTTTAGATGGTTCTTTATTAATGGGAAATGATATAAGAAAGAAAAAAAGAGCTATCTCAGACAAATGTAGTAGAGATATAAATAAATTTTTTAGTGATTATAAAAAAGATAATGGTATGTTGCCACCTACAGCTATATTGATAACTAAATATGATAAATGTAAAAATGATACTACTCCAAAAGAAATAGAAGAAATAGTACGTGAGTCATTTAGTGCATTTTTTGAAAAAGATATTGTTGAATCTACATCAAAAAAAATATTATCTATTATACCTGTATCTATTGGATTAAATATTGATAATACAGATTATAGTGGGAATTTAGAACCTATAAATATATATTTACCCATATTTTGGGGAATATATTTTGTTTTAGATAAAAAAATTAAAGAATTAAAAAAAGATATAGATAGTAACAATGATAAAATAAAAAATTTGGATAAACAAATTTCAGAAAGAAAAAAAGAACGTGATGATGAAGCTGATTCTTTCTTTTTATGGCGAGATGATAAAAAGATTAATTCTTTAACAAGCACAATAAATTTTTTAGAAAAAACAAAAAATGAAACCGCTATGACAATAAATAAGATTAATACTCAATTAGTAGTTAGTAATGAATATATTACAAGATTACGTAAGGAATTAAAAAAAATACCATTAGTGTTCATAGATGGCGAAAAAAGAGAAAACTTTTTCTAAATTTTATGAGGAGTATATAAAAAATGATAAAAATTGCACCATTAATACATTCTAGAACATATTGTTGTGATTTTAATACAGATTTTTTAGTTAGACCAGATACTTTTATGAGCAGTGATATTGAATGGGCAAGAGATAATATTTTATCTGCTACAAATAACATTGACTTATTAGATGGCGTACGATGGTTAATTATAAAAAAAGAAAATATTATTGTCGCAGGAATAGTATGTTTCATTAAAGATTTAATCAATTTAATAAGTTTATCAGATGAACAACAAAAAGAAGCAAATTTGTATATAAAAGATGATAAAGGTCGTCGTATTTATGCTTTTATAGGTTTTGCTATAAATAATAAAGATAAAGACGAAGTTAATATTGATTTCTCTCATGAATATTTATTGAATACTTTTATAAAATATATACAACCTGTATGGAATCATAAAGTAGTTGATACAACAAAAATCGCCTTTAATAACAATTATCCTACAAAAATAACGAGTAAAAATAATCCTGATATTTCAGTTAAAGAGATTAATAATATAAAATACTATGAAACAAATACTGTTAGAGATAAAGATTTATTTGATTATTATTTACAAACAGTAAATAATCTAAATGAATTAAGATTTTGTTCTAATATAACAGAAATGGATACATTAAAGGAATATAAATTTAATATAGTTACTACATCAAACAGAAATATCGAACGATTAGAAGAAGAAAATAATACTCTATATAAAGAAGATAATCATAAACCAACTATTGTAAAAAACACTGAAAATATAATAGAAAAATCTTATTCTAGTAAGTCTAATTATCCTATTGGTAATTCTCAAGAAAAAAAAACAGTACATTTATCAATGGAACTAAAGAAATTATTAATACTATCGGGAGGGATTATTCTACTATTACTATTGGCGATATATCTTATAAATTAAAAGATAATTCATCTAATTCAAGCGAAGAAAAAGAATATCTATTTTTGAAAAAACAAAAAGACGTACAGAAAGCTTAAAAAACAAATTTTTTTCTACTAATGAAAGCTCAACTTGTCCATTTAAAACTAGAGAAGCATATGCAGAGGAATTAAAAAACTTATCAGAACTTAAATCTATTCTTTTAGAAAATAAACAATACAGATTAGAACACATATCCAATAGTATAGATAAAGATGAATTAATGTACTATATAACTTATAAACAGGAGAATTAATATATGGCTAATAATGATGCTTTTTCTATGTTTGAAGATATTTCACCTAGAAAACAAGAACCTACGCTACAAGTTTTATATGATTATGAAAAGCATTATATGGAACTTATAAGACAGCATAAAAATGAAATAGTATTTATTGAAAATATGCTTAAAGATTATAGACAAGAGAATATAGATTTCTTTAATAATCAATTATCCAAAATAAGCCAAAAATTAGATGCAGAGCATATTGATAAAGATATGAAAAATGCTTGGTTAAAACGACTCGAAGAAAATATGAATAGAAGTTTTGCTATTAGTGAAAAACTCATTACAGATTATACCACTAAAAAGCTTGATGAGTTTAAAACCATAGCAAATGAAAAATTACGTAGTATATAAAGGAAGGTATTATATAATGAATAAAGACTTTCCTTATATATGTTTTAAAGAAATTCTAAAAAGAGGTCGTCAAGAGCTTATAAATAATGTTTTAAATGAAAATCCCGATTTATATACAGCTTTGTATAAAGATTTAGATAGTCCTATTTATACTATTTGCATGGAACTTTATGAGGTTAAATGGTTAAATGCTCATTGGAAGGCAGTATTAACTGTTTTAGAACAGAAAAATTTATCATCATATGATAGACAAATACTCATTTCTTTATTTGCAAAGTGGTATAGCGATTTTATAAAACAATGGGATTATACTTCTTTTGACAGAAATTTATTTGATGAAAAGATGTCTATATTACGTAGTTTGATGATACAAAATACAAATTGGGAGAACAACTTAAAAAAAGTACAAGTATCTTTTGAAAAAAGTGAACGTATTTTAGATGAGAAAATAAAAGAATTAAAGGAGAATATTTAATATGGCTGCATTAGTGAATTTATTTAAAATGTTTGATAAATTAGATGATATTGTATATGAACCTGTAAAGATGGTTTGTGATCTTTGTCGTCAACCGATAAGAAATGCAGAAGCTGCTAATGAACGAAAAAAAATGGAAACAGAAGCTCGATTAGAAAAAGAAATGAAAGAATTTGAATTAGAATTAGATTTAAAAAGACGTGAGAGTGAATTAAATATTGAAGCTAATAATAGAAGGATTAATGCAGAAATAGATAATATGATTGCTAGAAATGAGTTAGAAAGACAGTCTATGGTAGTAGAGGCAATAAAAAAATATCAAGAAGATTTAGGTAGAGTTTCTGTTGAACTATCAAATAGTATTGGTAAAATGTCTTTAGAATTAAGAGAACGAACTCAAGCATTAGTTATTGAAAAAACTAAGGAATATGTACGTATTCAAAATGAAATACAAGATAAAGCTAGTGATAGATTAGAACAACTAGAACAACGATTTCCAAATGGCGGAAGAAGTAAAGAAATCATGGAAAATGCTGTTGAACGACAACTTATGAGTTTACTAGATATAACTGATAAATTTATGGTTGCAATGAAAGATGATATTGCTAATATGACAGAAAACATTAACCAAATTACAGCACAAGCAGTAGCTAATACAGATAAATATCTATCACCTATGACAGCTAGAGCTTTAAATGGTACTATGCATAATACCGAAATAAGTTATGAACAAAAAAAATACTTAGAATAGGTTAACTATATATAACTGGTTATCTCTTTAGAAAGGATACTATGTATGTCAGGAATTTCTACATTATTTAAAGTTATGGGCTTTATCGCTAAAAATTCAACTACCAGAAATGTAGTTATAAAAACGGCTAAAAGTTCAACAGCGAGAAATATAGTTACGAAAACTGTTAAATATATGATGAAAAAATAATATTTAGACTGTTAATATATTATCTATTAACAGTCTATTTTTATTATAAAAACTTTTTGTTATATGATAGAATCTATCATATAAAATAAAAAGTAATATTTCAAAGTTATTAAGTATAACTGATAAATTTATAATTGCAATAAAAAATGATATTGTTAATACAATAGAAAACATTAACTAAATTACAGTACAAGTATTAGCCAGTATAGATAAATATTTATTATCTATAACAACTAAACTTTAAATCGTACTATATGTAATATAGAGATAAACTATAAATAAATTTATATTGGAGATGCAAAGTTATTATGAATTTTCAAGACGAACAGGATAAAAACTTGTCTAATAATCTATATTTAGAACAATTACTTATTCGATATATAAAAGAAGATAATAGCCAATATTATGATGAATTAATGATAGAATTAAAAAAATACTTTTATGCTAAAGATATAATAGATTTTAGAACTAATAATCTATTTAATAGTAAAGGTATTTTTCAAGAAGAAAATTTTAATAAAAATAGTATTAATATAAAAAAAGTAGCTAATTTAATAAAAGAATATAACTATGATAAACAATGGAGTATGCAATCTGTAATTGATAATAAGCAAGATAGAGAACATTTTATGAATATATCAAAAATACCTATATATTTATTTTATGAATATCCATATAAACTCTCTGGTGCATATTTATTATTTTTATTACATCCAGAATCAATATCTGCTAATTTAAAAATAAAAACCCAAAATAAAGATCAAATATATGATATGGATAATAATGAATATTATTTGAAGACTTATCAGCGACGATATAAAAAAGGAGGCATACTTTCTCAGATTAATAAATTACTTAATATAAAAATTGTCAAAAATAAAACAGACAAAGTTTTAGATGAGATTTTAAATTTTTATGATATATGTAATGAAATTCGTCCGCAAGATAGTAAAATGCTATTAAATATATTAGAGAAAAATAGTTTATATATGGATATGGAATTAAAAGACTTATCTAATGAACAGCAAATGATAATCCTTTTTGAAACCATGTTATATGCTAATTTATCATATATTGACAAATATAAATTAAATTGTCATGAACGTTGGTGTAAATATAAACTTTATGATTTAACAAGTACAATTCAAAACACTATTAATGAACAAAGTTATGTATGTCATCCTAAATTAAGTAAGTTATTTGATAAAAGTATTTATGATAAATTTAAAAGTTTTGATGATAAAATTAATTTCATAATTGTAAGATTGAAGTATTCATATCAACGACAAGATATACAAGAGTATAATTCAGAAAAAGATAATTTATATTTTATTATATTATGGAAGATATTTATACAACAGCGAATTGTTATATTAAATACTATGATCAGTATAAAAAATGATATGCCTTTTAGGGATACTAACATATTTAACTATTTAAATATATATGACAAAATAATAGAAGAAACAACCACTTTTGATAGTTTTTATAATAAGTATGAAAAAAATTTAAAACAATTATTTGATGATTATAATTTTAAAGATATTAAAAAATTATGGAGTTGTGCATTAAAGTTTTATGTTTATACTGATTGGAATCGATTTCATTTTAATGGAGATTTTGAAAATGAACAGAAAAGCCTGTCAAATACATGGATAAAGAAGCATATCTTACAGAATTTAACAGTATTTGAGCTTTTATTAACTATGAAAACATTAGATTTATATGGAACAATAAAAGTATGGATACCCAAATTAAATAGGTATAAAAATTTGATTTTTACATTGGAAAATTTACGAACTTATTATAGTGAAGATTTGAAAGAAGTAATAGTGAGCATCATAATACAAAAGGGACAATCATTTTATTATGAAAGAGAAGTTATCCGTAGATATAATACTTATATTGAGTATTTAAAATTGGTTTTTAATTGTGGTAATTATGCAAAATCTATAAGAGCTGAAAAAAGTATTATTCAAAAATGTTCATTATAATGAACAAAATTGATATTTATAAAAAAACATGATTTTTCTAATATTCAAGGATTAAGGATGTAGTTATAATAAGATTTGTAAAAAACACAAAGGAGTGATTTAAATGAACTTACCAAAAACTACGTTGATCCCTGAATATTTAGAGAGCGGTAATAGTGATTTTGAAATTGTTAAAATTGAAGAAGGTGGCGAAACATGTAAAGATATTCAGTCTTTGCCATTGGTAGAGAATATTGAGCTGTATAAATCATATATTCCTGCCATGTCAGCCAAATTAAATAACGAAAATTGGCAATATTACAATAATAGTTTAGTTGCTCAAAGCATATCTAAATTTTTAGCTTCTAACAATTTTAAGGAATCTGAACAAGGCTTATCTATCATTAAAAATGGTGAAGATAAAGGTTTTATTACAAATGCAACTATAAGGGTTATTGCATTGAAAGAGATATGGTTTTCTGAAACCGTATTTGAAGCGTATTACGTGTGTTCAATAAAATGCTCTGAAGCTTGGGGTGATGTTGAACGAGAAATTGAAGTGCCCCAAAATAGTTACAAAGAAATTTATAATTTTATTTGCAAGAAATATTCTGAAGTACAAAAGCCGATAGCTAAACCTGAAACTGTTGAGGAATACTTGACAAAGCTTTTTCAACGAGACGCTGCTAATATTACCAAAGAGATTGTAGCTGATAAAATTGGTTGGCTTGAGGTTGCTGGCGAAATAAAATTTTATGATGGATATAACGATTTTTATAAAAATTATGATATACCAGATATTACAAGCAATAATAAGGCTATGCTATTTAGGGACGGATTCAGCTTCTTAGAAGTGGGTAATGATGAAGTTATTAAAATTCTATGGCTGGTAGCTCATTTGCCTTATACGTTATTTTGGCTACGTAAGGTCAATGTTGATTTTAGAAGCGTTATTTTCTTACAAGGTGCAACAGGCTTACTTAAAACTGCTGTAGCTAATGTAATATCCAATGTGTTTAATAAAGATAGACATAACGCCATAATGAGAATGACATCTACTAAAGCAAGTATACAAAAAAATATAGTCATGCTAAAAGATCAACTGGTATGTTTAGATGACTTTTCTAATACGGAAGTTTCTTCAGGAAAGAGAGCTCTAGAAAATGCTGAAGATGTAATTCGAGCTGTGGGCGATGGTGTCTTTCCTTTAAAAATGAAGGTGAGCAATTTTTCTAAACTTCAACAAGAGAATGTTCGTTCAGTGATAATGTTAACGGGCGAAGAAGCTTTTAGCTTAGGTCGTTCGAGCTATCTAAGAACTTTAATTTTACCAATAACCAGAGAAACCTTTAATGGTGATAAATTAACAAAGTTTCAAGAAAATTCTGAGATTTTAAGACGTTATTTTGCATTATATATTAGCTTTTTAGAGCAGTATGGCACTATATTAGCTAATGAAGCAAGTTTGATATTTAAAGAGGCAAGAAAATATTATGCCAATATAACAGAACTTGCTAGATTTATTGATATGGCATCAGCATTGAAGGTTCAATTAGATATTGTGATTAAGTTTGCAGGATATTGTGGTATAAGTGATTTAAATGGAGTGGTTGAATCTATTCTAAAAGCAATTGAATTTATAATAGCTAAAAATTCACAGTCTAGTGATATGCAAAAACCTGAACTTCGCTTTGTTTATGCTTTAATGCAAACATTAGATACAACTGTATATAATCAAATTGCAAATGATGAGTTATCGTATATTAAGAATGAAAAAATTTTTGTTGGTTTTAAAGAAGATGAGCATTTATGGCTACGATTTGAGGACGCTATGCAAATTGTCCGTAATTATTATGCTAAACAAGGTCAACAATGGCTTGTACAGCCGATGAGTATAAAAAAAATGTTGCTAGAAAGAGGATTTAGTGAAGGTAAATTGGCTGAGAATGGTAAATCTGCTGAATATTTAGTGCGAGCTAAAAAAGGTTCAAGAAAGAGAATGTTAGTTTTAAAAATGTCAGCGATAGAAGCTTTTTTGAATGATTTGAATATGGAGGAAGTATAAAAATGCGTATTTTTAGTATTAATTTTAATGGTGGCTTTGCTATAGTAGATAATTCAACTGCAATGATGAATATTATTAATAATGAATATAGTATAAATATAAATGAATTTGATTCCATAGAATCAGCATATGTTCAATGCTGTAGAGTTTTTATAGACCGAGAATTAAAGAATGGGGTAAGAGAGCAAATAGCTTTACCAAAGTTGGAAGACTTAGCATTAAATATAGCTTTTTATAAAATGAACCATCTTAAACAAAATGTTGGACAGAGAGTTTTTGTAGCAATACACCCTAAAACAGTGGGCATATTAACAAATGCAGAAGCTGTAGTTGGATTTTATGAAGAAGTTGTTTATGCAAATATCTTTGAAGTTAATACCATAATGGAAGCCCAAAATGCCATAAACTTTCATTTTCTAAGACAGATCATGCCTATGTCTGCTTATATAACAGAAAAGATCCCATATTATAATAATATACCTACAAATACACTGATTAATGTTGATTATCTTGAATGGATAAAAAAGAACTTAATAATACCTAAAAATCTAACTTATAATATAGGATTAATAGAAAATAAAGAGGAGTAATTAATATGGAAAAAGCAACTTTTACAGTTCATGAATTAGCTGAATATCTAAATATTGGGTTAAATAATGCCTACAAACTTGTGCGAGATGGTGAAATTCATTCGGTAAAGATAGGAAAGCAGTTTCGCATACCTAAAATTTGTGTTGACGAATGGCTAATAACTGGTAAAAAATAACTAAAATACAGGTGAGAATGTAAAATTCTCACCTTTTTATTAATATTAAAGGAGTTGTAATAATGAGCAATGGTAGTATAGAAGAGCGTATTCTCAAGCGTGGACGAGATAGTCAAGGGAAAATGAGAAACAATCTCAAGGTTTATGATGTGAGATATAGTTATGTAGATATCGCTACAGGAAAATTAAAAAGAACAAAGAAGCGAGGATTTAAGAGAAAGTCCGAAGCAGAGGCATTTTTATTAGAAATAAATCAACGTCAAAATGAAGGTACTTTTTTAGCTCCTAAAGTGATTTATTTCAAAGATTATATCAATTCTTGGCTAAAAAGTTATGCCAAAATAAAGGTCAAAGAATCAACATATCATGAATATGCTCGAATTGTGAGAAATCATTTAATTCCTTATTTGGGTGGAATTGACATAAAAAATATCACAGCCATGCAAATTGATGAATTATACGCAAAATTGCTAGAAAATGGTCGATTTGATGGTACAGGCGGATTATCAAAACGTTCAGTTTTATATACACATAGAGTCCTTAATGAAGCACTAGAACACGCTGTAAAAAAAGGTTTATTAATAAAAAATCCAGCCAAACTAACTATGAATGTACCAAAACCCCAAAAATATAGAGCAGAAATCTATGATGTTAATGAATTTCTAAAATTGTTAAATTTAGCTAAAGATACAGACTTAGAACTGCCTATAGTTTTAGCAGGATTATGTGGTTTAAGAAGAGGTGAATGTTTAGGATTAAAAGTAGATGATATCAATTTTGAAAATAATACAATTAAAATTAATAAACAACTAGTTGTTATTAATAATGAAATAAAGATATCTACACCTAAAACCGCAGATAGTGAAAGAATTATTAGTGCTCCTGTTGAAGTTTTTAATATTATAAAGGAACAAATTAATATTAATAAAAGAAATAAAGCCTTATTAAAAAATGAATATGAGGATAATGGATTTATTATTTGTAAAGCAAATGGCAAGCCACATAATCCGGGGACATTTACTCATAACTTTGACAATTTCTTAAAAAGACATAAGTTAAAGAAAATACGCTTTCATGATTTACGACATTCTTGTGCTTCTTTAATGTTAGTATCAGGAATACCAATGAAAATCGTATCTGAAATTTTAGGGCATAGCACTATTACAATTACTGCTGACTTATATACTCATGTTTTAGCAGATAGCAAAAAGATTGCAGCTAATCAATTAAGTGATTTTGTATTTGGCAAAAAAAATAATGATATACAGTAGATATTGTCCATTTGTCCTGCCTGTCCTGTAAATATAATAGTTACTATATAGCCTATAAACACTAGGTTTATTAATAATTTGGACAGGACAAAACAAAATACGTTAGTAGACTTTATAATCAACTAACGTATTTTTTTATAATTTAAATTAAAATCAACTAATTTATTTTTGTTTATTTTAATTTAAACTAAAACAATTTTAAAATTAACAAATAATATATTGTTTATTTTACCTTTTTTTGTTAAAATTTTGCTTAAATGAGGTGATTAGCAAAATGTTAGTAGAAAATTTAATTGAATTAGCTAATAATATACAAAAAAAGAAAACAGAAGGACAAACAATTGAAGTAAAAAGTGCTAATAAAGGCTGTCCAAAAAGATTATATGATACATTATCTAGTTTTTCTAACCAAGATACAGGTGGAATAATATTATTTGGATTAGATGAAACCCAAGATTTTAAAATTGTTGGTGTTTATGATTTACATGATTTACAAAAGAAAGTTACAGAACAATGTTTGCAAATGGAACCGCCAGTGAGAGCTGTATTTACTTTTGCAGAAATACAAGGATATGATATTTGTTCTGCTGAAATTCCTGCTATAGATTTAGCAGAACGACCTTGCTATTATAAAGGTATTGGTAAATTAAAAGGCTCATATATTCGTGTTGGTGATGCAGATTTGCCAATGACTGATTATGAATTATATAGTTTTGAAGCTTTTCGTAAACATTTACATGATGATGAACGTCCTATAGAAAGAGCTAATATACAATCACTAGATTTAGTTAGCGTAGAAAAATATGTATTAAATAAGAGAATAGATAGACCTAAATTTGCTCAACTTCCATTAGAAATAGCATATGAAATGTTAAATATATTAAGAAATGATATGCCAACCTTAGCATCATTAATGAATTTTGGTATATATCCACAAGGCTATTTACCACAAATGGGTATAACCGCAATCGTAGTTCCTGGTACTGAAATAGGTATAACAACAGATAATGATATTAGATTTTTAGATAATCAACGTATTGAAGGTAATATTTCTTCAATGTTATTAGAAGCCACAGCTTTTTGTAAACGCAATATGAAAACAAAAACTATTATTGATAAGAAAACAGGACAAAGAAAAGACCGTACAGAATATCCAATTACTGCAATACGTGAAGCAATTTTAAATGCACTTATTCATAGAGATTATAGTATATATACAGAAGGAACGCCTATTCAAATAAATATATTTACAAATAGAATTGAAATTCATAGTCCAGGTAATTTATATGGTAGAATGACTGTTGACCAACTAGGTATAGCAAAACCAGATTTACGTAATCCTGCATTAGCTGTTATGGCAGAAGCATTAACTGATGTTGAAAATAGATATTCGGGTATTCCAACAATGAGAAATGAAATGATAGCATTTGGTTTACCAGAACCAGTATTTGAAAATCGTCGAAACGAATTTGTAGTTACTTTCTTTAATGATAGTGATAATAGAAATATATATATTAATGAAGAGAATAATTTTACAATAGAAGATAAGTTGCTATCTTACTGTAAAAACCCAAGAACTAGAGCAGAAATATCAAATTATTTAGGAATGAAAACTATATTTTATACAATGAGTAAATACATTAAGCCATTAATAGAAAAAGGTAAACTTCGAATGACTATACCTGATAAACCAAAAAGTAAAAATCAAAGGTATTATAGTATAAGTGATGATAAATAAATTTACATGATTAATCAATTAGTATATAATTATATTAGATAAATTAATCAACGAAAAGGCTTGATTTTCTAAGACTGATAGCTTATTAATTTGGGCACATTTTGGGCACACACTCCATAAAAACAGTTGAAATTAGCTAATACTAAGTAAAATCTTAAATCTAAAAAAGTCAATAAAATCAAGGGTTTTAACAGATATAAAATATTATTAAAATAAAGTAAAATATGTCTCTACAATCTCAAAATCAAGCGTAGTCCCCTACGTGCCGGTTCGAGTCCGGCCTTCGGCACCACTAGTAAATTCAAGGCTTTACGGAAAACCCGTAAAGCCTTTTTTGTTGTCTAAATTTGAGTATATAAACTTTTAAATAATTCTATTGAATAATAAGAGGTTATGACAGGAAAGATAAAGTCAATTATAAAAAAAATTATATATAGGTTATAATAAAATTTTTAAAGATTTAAAAGTAAAAATTGGTTTGATTTTTCTTTATAAGTAGAAATAAAGAAGCTATAACAAAAAGAGTTAAAACTCAAATTGTTATAGCTTTACGAAGATTTATTCTTTGATATTATGGTAATATACTACTTTTGATTTTTTATCAATATTCCTAGTTGGAATCAGGAAAAAGTATTTCAATAGCTATAATAAATAGTACAAATCCAACTATAAACATTATAAATCACCTCTTATAATAATCATTATTTATAATATAAGGCTAATTAAAATAATTTTACCAAATGTGCCGTAAAGCCCTGTGCTTTAGCACTGGGGATATAAGTCACGTCCGACGAATTTGCGTAAGCAATTGAAGTCGGACCATTTTATTTTGTATATTCATATGCTATCATATAACTACGAATAACAATAAAGGCGGTGAGATAAATGAAAACCTATTGCTTTAAGCTATATAACTCTAAACGAAATAAAAAACTTCATAGGCAGATTAATGCGGCAGGTCTCATTTATAATCACTGCATTGCAATTCACAAACGGTACTATCGTTTATTTAAAAAATCATTGCACAAATTTGTTCTGCAGAAACACTTAACTAAACTGAAAAAACGGGCAAAATTCAGCTATCTTAAAGAAATAGGTTCACAATCAGTACAAAATATAACTGAACGCATAGACCGTGCCTATAAGTTGTTTTTCAGAAATCAGAAGCATAATGTCCGTTCAGCTCCTCCGTCGTTTAAAAAGATACGTAAATATAAATCATATACTTTGAAAACGTCCGGTTGGAAATTATTGGGTGGAAATGTTATTAGAATTGCCAATCAGAAATATCGCTATTTTAAATCGCGGGATATTGACGGAAAAGTAAAGACCGTAACCATAAAGCGCGATGCTTTAGGCGATATTTATTTGTATTTTTCCTGTGAAACAAATGAAAATGAAGTCTTAACAAGAACAGGTGAAAGCGTCGGTTTTGACTTCGGGTTAAAGATATTTCTCACAGGTTCAGAACGGAAAAATATCATCTCTCCGCTGTTTTTCAAGCAGAATGCAAAATTAATTGTTAAAGCTAACCGCAATTTATCCCGTAAACAAAAAGCTTCTAACAATCGCCAAAAAGCAAGACTGAATTTGGCAAGACTGCATAAAAAAGTAACGAATATGCGCCGTGATTTTCATTGGAAAACGGCACAGTATCTCACTGGTAAATATGCCTTAAATCTCTATCGAAAATTTGAATTTAAAAGCCATGCAGAAACGTTTCGGCAGAAAGATATCCGATTTAGGTTTTGCCGATTTTGTAAACAAGTTGAAGTATGAAACACAAAAGGCAGGTTCCAACGTTGTTGAAGTAGGAAATTTCTTTCCGTCAAGTCAGCTATGCAGTAATTGTGGCTATCAAAACAAAGAACTCAAAGAATTGAGAATAAGAGAATGGACTTGTCCAAAATGCGGTAAACATCATGATAGGGATTTAAACGCCGCTATAAATATAAAGAAAGAAGGAGAAAGAATTTTTTTCTTCCGCAAGTAATAAATAAATATGGGCAGGGCGTTGTCCATTGTGGAGAGAACTCGTAAGACTGTCTTTTGATAGCAAGGTTCGTCAGTATCCCAGAATCCCCTAGCTTTAGCTATGGGGAGTACGTCAAGGATTGTACATATTTATCATCACCACAACCTGCAACTAATACACTCATTAAAGATAATATCATTACTAATATTATTAGTCTTGGGGATTTTAACTGTTTATTCATATTAAAACTCCTTTAAAATTTATAATTATTCGCCGAATAAATCATCAAAAAGACTGTCTACGCTATCGGAAATACTGGAATCTTCTTCACCACTATCTGAAGAAATATCAGTATCTGCTGAAGGTTCAATTTGTTCTGTTGCAGTAAGTTCTGAGTTATTATCAAGATTAGAAATATGGTTTGTACCATCATCACTTGTATTAACAGGAGTTATTTGTTCACTAGCTGTACTTAGTGGGTCAATGACATTGGTAACAAATTCTTCTGGTGTTTGGATATAGTCATTGGCAGAGTCTACTGTTTGATTGATTGTATCCGTAGGATCAATTGGTGCATTGAGGTCAGGAAGAGGACTTGTATCAGTATTATGTGGGGCAGCACTAGCTGTAGAAGCGGAATGAAGCATAGAACTAGCTACAGCATCAACAGCGGCAGCTGCTACATATTTACCTACATTTTTTAAAGTGCTATTGTCATTATTTTGATTGGTTTGATTATTTGAGTTAGAAGCAAATTGTTGATTGTCATGATTATTAGGATTTTGAGGGAAAAATGGTGCTTGAGGAGAAAAAATTATTAACAGATGGCGAAGGATTATTTTGTAGAGGCGCACTTTGTTTTAATATATCCATAGCCTGATACAAATAAGCCATAGCCATATAAAATTTAGCATTTTGATTGCCGAGTAAATATTAATTTGTTGAGTTTGCTGATTATGTATATAAGATGACATAGTATTAGAATTTGAAGTATTATAATTGATATTTGTTGGAGCTATGTTTTGTTGTGGGGTAGGAATTTGTGAAAATTTAGCTCCGCAATTAGTGCAAAAAGCATTTTCATTAGGCATTTTAGCTCCACAATGAGTACAGAATTTATACATATAAAAAACTCCTTTTTATAAAATAGATTTAAATAATGGATAAATTTTTTATAAAAACACTTATTATAGAATTATTATGCTATTAAAAAGAGTAAATTCCCATGAACTAAATAGGTTGATTTTTTCATTGGTAGAGAAAATATATAAACGTATTTAATCGTGATATTTGCTAATCTATAATTGTAAATAATGATAATGAATTTATTAAAAGTAATAGCGAAAAAAGAAGGTTTTAAAGTTAGTCTTTAAAGCCTTTTTTTATATTTGGCGATATGATAAAATATAAGCACGAATTTTAAAAATGGAGTGATATAAATGGCAAAAGATAGTTCATTCGACATTGTATCTCAAGTTGATATGCAAGAAATGAGCAATGCTGTTAACCAAACAGAAAAAGAAATTTCTCAGCGTTATGATTTCCGTGGTAGTATTGCAAGCATTGAATTAGAAGATAAAGCAATTAAAATCGCAGCAGAAGATGATTATAAATTAAATGCTATCATTGATATTTTACGTGCACGTATGGCAAAAAGAGGATTATCTTTACGTTCTTTAGAACTTGGCAAAATCGAAGATGCAGCAAAAGGTTCTGTTCGTCAAATGCTCACTATTAAACAGGGTATTTCTAAAGAAAATGCAAAGAAAATTATCGCTGCGATAAAAGCTACAAAATTAAAAGTTAATACACAAATGCAAGGTGAACAAGTTCGTGTTTCTGGTGCGAAAAAAGATGATTTGCAAGCAGTTATACAGACTTTAAAAGCTGGCGATTTTGGTATTGATTTACAATTCATCAATATGAGATAAAAAATTAACCACCGTTTTATGCGGTGGTTTTTTATTTATTTCTAGCAGTGAAATTTTTCATCTTTAAGGATTATAGAGTTTTAATATTTTTAGTAGCATAATAGTTGATAAAGGAGGAATAAAAATGAACATATTGAAAAAATTTTGTTTAATAGGTTTATGTGCATTTTCGGTAATATTTTGTGAAGCAATAATACCTATGCAACCAGCTTATGCTTATCAAGAAAATATTTCTCGTGGGTATGAATTAATTGAAGAAACATGGCAAGGTAGAGATGGCAGTATAATGAGTATAACGGATAGAGATTTTGGCGAAGCTCCATATAGTGTAAGAAGTGTATCTAATGATGGCAATTATACAGTTGTTACTATTAGTGTAAATGGTGGACGTAGTATAAATACTTTAACTTTTGACAATAACAATCCTAATTATATGATGTTAAATAATGTATCTACAGGATATTCAACAGATTATGTTAGAGTTGGATAAATGAAAGATAAAACCACTATTTTAATATTTAAATAGTGGTTTTGTTTTGAGAATAAAGCAGGACTAATAATATTTATTTAGTACATAATAGTATAAAAAAATATATAAATTGTCCTTTGAGGATAAGGTTTTTTAGAGATATATAGTATAGTAAAAGCAGAAATTATAAATTATAAGGGAGGCATAATCATGAAATTTATGCGTATTTGTTTATTAGTTTGTGGCTTGATGTTAGCCTTTGTAGGAGTAACATATGCAAGTTCATTTTCTGTTTCCGCAGATAAATATGGAAAAGTAGAAGGCAATGGCATAGAATTTAGTTTTTCAGAAAATAATAAAATCATTCAAATTGCATTCTTAACAAAAGATAATGAAAGATATTTAATTGCAGGTAAAGATGGAGAACCTATTTATGCTGCCAAAATACCAAATGTAAAATATGTAAGAGTAAAGCAAGTATATGATACAGAAACAGGAAAATATGCTTATATTATATCGGGAAGTACAAATAGTATGGGTGATTCAGATTTGTCGCTTTTGATGGGTTATGATGAACAAAAAGAGGCATGGCAACTATATGTAAATCCAATAAATTATTATAATCCTTTAGGAAAATATGCTGAAGCAAATATATATGTGGAAAATGGAGAACTTATTTTAGCATATAGAGTGATGTCCCTACATCCAAAAGCACAAGAATATCATTTCTTCTGGGACGAAAATAGCAATTGGTTCGGCTATAAAGATTATGGAATAGTTCAACATTAATTTTTAAATTAATATATAATATAGATATAAACAAAATATTTTATTAAGATAAATCCAGTTAAGTTGTAGCTTAGCTGGATTTTTATTTATAAAAAAGTAAGATAGATAATGTCAATGAAGTAGTATAAAGTAATTTACAAAAATATAGATTATTTTTATGGTAAAATATATTTCTATAAAGAAAGGATTGATTTAAGAATGGATTATTTAAGAAATTTATGGAAAAGGGATTTTTTTGTTAATATTGTAATATGGTCAATTTTAATATATTTAGCTATATTTTTTATAGATAAATATAATTTGATAAGTAAATTAATAGAAATAATTACGTCTGTTAGTGTTGGCTTGATAGTTTTGTTGATAGTAATAATATGTATTTCAAGGTTGAACCTTATTGACGCATATAAAATAAAATCAATAAATATAATAGACAGAATAGCAGGGATAGGTTTTTTAGTAGCTTTCTTATGTTTAATAAATACTATTCTCTTTAAAGGTGAATTATATAAATTTGGGTTGGAAATAATATTAATGATAGTTTCATTGAAATTATTAAAAGATAAGAGAGATTGCTATCAAAATATTATACTTAGAAGAAAAAATGAATACAGTAGTTTGATTGATTTAAAAGATTTATATAATAATGATATTATAGATAATAAGGTAAAATATTTATTAATAGATGAAAATGATGTTGATTATGATTTTTTACATAGAGATATAATAATTGAGCATATTTATAATAGTATATTAAATGTTAAAGCTGATAATAGTTTTGTCATAGGTATAAATGGAGCATGGGGTTCTGGAAAAACAACAACTGTTAATATAGTAAAGGAAAAAATAAAAAATAATATAAATAATAAAGATCTTATATTGAATGATTTTAATCCCTGGATATATGATAATCCTCAAAATATGATGGTAGGATTATTGAAATCTATTTTGAATGAAGCAGATATTACAAGTAATCCTCTTGAACATGAAAAAATATTTAAATCATTGATTAATGTAATATTTAAAAAAGCTGGATTTGATGATACTTTTGTAAATAATTTTTTTTATAATCTAGATACTGTTGAAAAAATAAAAGATGAATTAGATGATTTTTTGGAATTTAATCAAAAAAGAGTGGTATTATTTGTTGATAATTTAGAACGTGCAGAAGCTGATAATATAATTTTTTTATTTAAGTTAATAGGTCAAGTTTTTGATTTAAAACGAATAACATATGTAATTATTTATGATGAAGATAGATTAAAGGATATTTTTTCTGATAAATTAAAAATAGATTATCATTATATTGAAAAAATTATTCAACAAAATATATCTATACCACCAATACAACAGGAATTATTGTGGAATGTATGTAGAGTTTGTATAGAAAAATTACTTATATTTTATGGTGAAAAAAATTTAGATGAATATAGATTAATTGTAAACTTAATAGTATCAGAAGTAAAAGATTTAAGGATGTTAAAGAGATTTTTAAATACAGTGGTAACTGAAACTTTTGCTGTACCGCATTATTTATCAAAATATACATTATTTGCATTAAATACAATAAAGTTTTTTGATGAGAATTTATATTATAATATTTATCAAAATAAGAGATATTTTATAACTACAGATAAAATTTATGATATGAATACAAGATATATGGATATAAATAAAAAAGAAAATAATGAAAAAGCTAAGGATTTATTTGATGAATTAATAAAGAATAAAAATAAAGAATATCAAGAAATATTATCAAATATGTTTATAGCCGTGAAAAGATATTTATCAGGTCAAGATATTATCAATGATAGATATGAAGATATTGATTATGATTTAATAAGAATAAATAAGAGTATTTATAGTGGTATGTATTTTGATATATATTTTTCGCAAAGTGAAAATGAATTTTTAGAAATAGATAAAGACATTGATGATTTTATAGAATGTATAAATTATATAAAAGATGAAAACTTATTATATGAATTTATTAGACAAAAGATAATTAGTATTAATATAAAATATGGAATTAGTGAATATTTATGGATAGATAAATTTTTGAGTCATATTAGAAAAAATATTAATCATAGTGAATGTTTGATAGTAAAAGCTTTATATGAAAATATTTTAGAATTAAATGATGATATGAAGGCGTTTGAAGTAAGTTCGAAAGATAAAGTAAAATATTTTATTGCAAGATATTTGAAAAAATGTGCATTAGAAAAATTTAATAAAATTGTAGATTTAATGAAAAATGATTATAAAAAATTAAATATAATATATAATATAAGATATTTGTTTAATAATATTAGCTCTTATGATGAATTAAAAATATTAGATATAAATTTTAAAGTCTTAATCATAAATAATGTATTTGATAATTTATGTAAAAATATATTGCTAAGAAAAATAAATTTATATGAAGATAAATATTATAGTAAAAATAATGTATTTATTTTGTTAGATAATATAAATGATGAATTTTATTTAAAGAAGATAGTTAATAAAAATACTATATATAGATTGTTAAGAGATTTGACATATGAGGTTATTAGTAGTAGCGAAGGATATGGTTATTATATAGATAATCGGTTATTTGAAGAATATATAGTAAATAAGATGGATACTGATATAGAGCAATATTTACAAATAAATCCGCCAAAAACGGAATGTGAAATATTTTTAAAAGATTTATACTATACACATAAGAATTTATACTATAAATGTAAAGTAACAAATGATAATAAAGATATAATAATTGGTAAAGGTGAAATATATAGAACAAAGCCTATTAAGTTTATTGTATAAAAGCAGGTAAATAATACCTGCTTTTTTTATTTGATAATTGTTATGCGGTTTTGACCATATGGATTGGCGTATTCATTGCCGATAGTGGCATTAAGATAATTTTGAATGTATTCGATAATTACATCTGTTTCGGATAGTTCTTCATTTTGAAGTATAGGACTATCTTTGAACATTGTCATACCATTGCCAGCGAATTTCAAAATATAAGAAGTTCCACCAATGGTATATTTTTTATTTAAATCTAAATCTTTACCATTTATTTTTACGTTTTGAACACGATAAGTACCATCTACTTTTATGAAATTACCTTTTTCATCAGTTATTACAGATGATGGGATTTTGCTATTAATCGTATAAGTAGCACCAGAGATTTGCATAAATCCACCAAATTCTTCAGGATAGCGGATAGCTCCCATTTCTAAAGCGTCTAATAGTTGTTGTCCTGTGATTTCTAGGACTACACACATATTGCCAAATGGAAACGTTGTTAAAATATCATTATAGGAAAAATCGCCTATAGGTAATTCATTGCGGATTGCTCCACCATTGCAGATTGCTACATCAGTATTTAAAACTATTCTATAAGCATCAGTTACAAAATCACCGAGATTTGTTTCGCTATTTCTGACTAAGCGTGTATTAGTATTAGGATCGTTAGTGGTGAGTTTTACTGTATTTGTTCCGATTATTTGATTGAGCAAAGGTGCATATTTATTCTTTTCTTCATTAATTAAATCGGTAGTTTTTTGATTGCTTTTTGTTAAATCATTGATTAATTCAGTGGAGATTTCACCTTGTGGTGTGATGGTCAATTTACCGATATTTTGAAGTTTAGTGCCTGTTTGAGTGATGAGAACATTTTTTCCTTGTTTATTTTTAGCTATAAAAGTAGGAATGACTTCATGAGAATGACCATCAATGATAGCGTCAATACCTTGTGTATTTTGAGCTACAGCAAGGCTACTCCAGCGAGGTGTGATGCCATTCATACCTAGATGAGCTACTAAAAAGACATAATCTACGCCGAGTTTTTTCACTGTATCTACAGTATTTTGGATATTAGTGTATAATTTTTTGCCAGTAGCGTCTTCATTAAAGGAATAAATAAAATTTCCTTTGTTATCTTGAAAATAAGCAGGTGTAGAAGAATTGAGAGTTTCAGGCGTTGTAACACCTATTAAAGCTATTTTTTTATCATCGAATTGGAAAATTTTATAAGCTGGCAATAAATTTTTTCCTGTAATTGTATTTACTAAATTAGAACTAAAATAACCGCAAGATAATTTGTCGTTTAAAGCGAGAAATCTATCCATACCATAATCAAATTCATGGTTGCCAGGAATAGCAAAGTCATAGCCTATTTCATTCATGATATTGATAATAGCTTCGCCAGTGGATAATTTGCCGATAGGAGACCCTTGAATGGCATCACCTGCGTCGACTAAAGCAATATATGGTGTATTTTGCTGTAAATCTTCTTTGTATTGAGCTAGTTTAGTATATCCTAGATTATCTTCGATACCACAGTGAACGTCATTGGTATATAAGATGATGATATCTTTTTGTATAGCCCATGCAGAATTTGGTATAAAAATAAAACAAAAAGTAAGTAAAGCAAGAAATAATTGACGAATTTTTAGTTGATAAATGTGCATAATAGAACCTCCTTTGAATAAAAATATGTATATAGATATTATATATTAGAATGATATTTTTAGGATAGTTGGGTTTAATTTGCTAAATTAATTTATTATTGTATAATGTATGCAGAAATTAATATTAGTTGGAAATCTTTTTAGAAAGGTGGATAGTTATGATTTTTTTATGGACTTTTTTTGAGATTGCAGGAACAATTGCTTTTGCTATTTCAGGTGCCTTGGTAGGAATATCAAGACGTATGGATATTTTTGGTATATTGGTATTAGCTTTAAGCACAGCTATTGGTGGCGGTATTATTCGTGATGTTTTGGTGGGAAATATTCCTCCAAATTCTTTTAAGACTTCGTTATATATAGTGCTTACAACAGTCATTACTTTTATTATCTTTTTTATTTATCGCAACCAAATTTTACGATATATGTCAAGAAGAAAACTTCGTAAAATGTATTTATTAGCAGATACTTTAGGATTGGCTTCATTTACAGTTACAGGAACTACAATAGGCTTTAATGCTTATCCTGAATATCCATTATTTGCGATTACATTGGGATTGATAACAGCTGTAGGTGGCGGTATTATTCGTGATGTATTAGCGCAAAGAATACCTTCAGTATTACAAGAAGAAATATATGCATTGCCATCTATAATTGGAGGAATAGTATTTTACCTTATAGCGATTATAGGCGATGATTATTGGTATTTGGCATCACCTATATCCTTTTTTGTAGTATTTTTCTTGCGTATGATAGGTATTTACTATCATTTGAGTTTGCCAAAAGTGCGTTAATAATTAAAAATAGGAGTAAAGGAAGAATATGACTTTACAACAATTAAAATACATTATAGAAATTGTAAATTGTGGTTCAATGAATTTAGCAGCTCAAAAATTATTTGTTTCTCAACCTAGTTTATCAAATGCGGTTAAAGAATTAGAGAAAGAGCTGGGTATTGAGATTTTCATTCGCACTAATAAAGGTGTAACTTTATCTTCTAGTGGACAGGAATTTTTAGGTTATGCAAGACAGATTATTGAGCAAACTGAATTATTAGAACAGCGTTATCATAAAGATAAGCCAGCACGAAGATTATTAGCTGTATCTACACAACATTATGCTTTTTCTGTGAATGCTTTTGTAAATTTAATTAAAGAATATGCTCAAGATGAATATGATTTTACGTTGAGAGAAACGAAAACACATGAAATCATTGATGATGTAAAAAATATGCGCAGTGAGATTGGTGTATTGTATTTAAGTAAATTTAATGAACAAGTAATACGAAAAATCTTGCAGGAAAATGATTTATGTTTTAAAGAATTATTTACGGCTAATCCTCATGTATTTTTATCAGCAAAGCATCCATTGGCCAATAAAGATATTGTAACTTTTGCAGATTTAGAACCATATCCATGTCTTTCTTTTGAGCAGGGAATTTATAATTCTTTTTATTTTGCCGAAGAGATACATTCAACAATATCTCATCGTAAAAATATTTATGTTAGTGATAGAGCGACTTTATTTAACTTAGCTATAGGCTTAAATGGCTATACGATATCTACAGGTGTATTGAGTGAAGATTTAAATGGTACAAATATAATTGCCATTCCACTTGATAGTGATGAAAAAATCTGTGTGGGCTATATTTATAATAAATATAATCATTTAAGTAAATTGGCTCAAAGCTATATAAAAAAATTAGAACATTATATAGCTTTAAGTGCAAAGTTGTAAGACTTTTATTAAACTGCAATAAAAATATTGTAAAATTTATTTAAGAAAATACTTGACTTTAGAAGTCATTTACTTTAAAATATCTTCGTATGACGTTCGATGACGGCTTCCACTAGCCCCGGAACCGTGCAAAGGACATCTATTGAGAAAAAAGATTCAATATTAAATAGTTGAAAATTGTACAGGGAGGGATATACAAGTGAAAACAACATTCATGGCAAACGCTGCTAACGTTGAACGTAAATGGTACGTAGTTGATGCAGAAGGCCAGACAGTAGGTAGATTAGCTGCTGAAGTTGCAAAAGTACTTCGCGGTAAACATAAACCAACATTCACACCACATGTTGACACTGGTGATTTTGTCATCGTAGTTAATGCTGATAAAGTGGTATTCAGCGGTAAAAAATTAACTGATAAAACTTATTTCCGTCATTCTGGATATCCAGGAGGCACAACTTTTACAACTCCTCAGAAAATGCTCGCAACACAGCCTGAGAAAGTTGTAGAAATAGCTGTTCGTGGTATGCTTCCTAAAAATAAATTAGGTGCACAGATGTACAGAAAACTTAATGTTTATGCTGGCCCAGAACATCCACATGCTGCTCAGAAACCAGAAATTTTGGAATTAAATATTAGATAATACTTGGAAGGAGGAACAATATAATGGCAGTATCCTACTACGGCACAGGCCGCAGAAAGACTTCAGTTGCTAGAGTTCGTCTGGTTCCAGGTGAAGGCAACGTTGTAATCAATGGCCGTCATATTGATGAATATTTCGGCATTAAAACTTTAGATTTAATCGTTAAACAGCCTCTTAACTTAACTGAAACAGCTGATAAATATGATGTTATCGCTAACGTTCAGGGTGGTGGCCCTTCCGGTCAGGCTGGTGCTATTCGTCACGGTATTTCCCGTGCTTTATTAGAACTTGATGCTGAACTTCGTCCTGCTCTTAAAAAAGCTGGATTCTTAACACGTGACCCACGTGAAAAAGAACGTCGTAAATACGGTCTCAAAAAAGCTCGTAAAGCATCTCAGTTCTCCAAACGTTAATCACATACGATTATCAAAGAGAATACAAAGCTCACAATCTTTCTGGTTGTGGGCTTTTTCTTTTATTTTTTATATGTTAAGATATAAATGCTAATTTTGCAGTTTAATATAATATAAAGGAGGGGTAATTGATGGAACAAAATAAGGATAGACTTAGCATTGATGTTGCCAAGCTTTATTATAAATCAGATTATAGCCAACAACAGATAGCCAATAAATTAAATCTATCAAGACCTACAGTATCAAGATTATTGCAATATGCAAAAGAAAAAGGCTTTGTACAGATAAATATAGCTGACCCTATAGAAGATAACAGCTCCTTAGAAGAAGCCTTATGTGAGAAATATAATTTAGATGTGGTAAAGATTGCTTATGCGCCTTTAAATACGACAAATGAGATTAAAAAATCCATAAGTATGAAAGCAGCGGATTATTTATATGAAATAGTTAAAGATGGCGATATTATTGGTGTAAGTTGGGGAACTACTATCTATAATATGGCTTTAAATTTAAAACATAAAGCATTAAAAGGCGTGCAGATTGTACAATTAAAGGGTGGGATAAGTCATTCACAAAGCAATACATACGCTTACGAAGTAGTAGAATTATTTTCAGAAGCGTTTTCTACAGTAGGACGATATTTACCGCTTCCAGTAATGTTTGATACTGCACAGATAAAAGAATTAATTGAAAGAGATAAACATATTAAAAAGATTTTAGATTTGGGACGACAGGCTAATATTGCTGTTTTTACAGTAGGTACTGTAAAAAATGACGCTTTATTATTTAGATTGGGTTATATTGATAAAAAAGATAGAGATATTATACAAAATAGAGCAGTGGGTGATATCTGTTCAAGATTTATTGATGCTCAGGGTAATATTTGTGATAAAGAATTAGATGAACGTACAGTAGGAATAAAACTAGAGGATTTGAAAGAAAAGGAAAAACGTGTTTTAGTAGCCGGAAGTAAACGTAAAATTTCAGCAATAAAAGCAACTTTAGTTGGTGAAATTGCTAATATTTTAATTACAGATCAATATACAGCACAAGAATTATTAAAATAGAAAACTAATAAAAAACTCACATTAATTAAGATAAAATTAATGTGAGTTTTTTTTATTAGTTTACATGCGTTGAAATTATGTAAAAAAAATAATGAAAAATTTTTCTAAATCTATTTACTTTTGTTCATAAAAATGTTATCATAATTTCAGAAAGAAGAGCTAGCTAGTATTTAGGAGGAAAAATTATGGATTATGCAAAAATGATAGATCATACATTATTAAAAACAGATGCTCAAAAGAAAGATTTGGATAAATTACTTTTAGAAGCTAAAAAATATAATTTTATGTCTGTATGTGTAAGTCCTATTTGGGTAAAATATGCAGCTGAGCAGTTAAAAGATACAAATGTAAAAGTTTGTACAGTTATTGGTTTTCCACAAGGTGCTACACCAACAGAGGTAAAAGTATTTGAAACTAAAAATGCTATCGAAAATGGTGCAACTGAAGTAGATATGGTTATTCCTGTGGGAGTGTTAAAAGATAAAGATTATATTGCTGTAGAAAATGACATAAGAGCTGTAGTAGAGGCTGCAAAATCAAAAGCTTTAACAAAAGTTATTATTGAAACATGTTTGTTAACTGATGAAGAAAAAATTATGGCTTGTAAATTATCTAAATCAGCAGGTGCTGATTTTGTAAAAACATCAACAGGTTTTTCTACAGCTGGTGCTACTGTTAAAGATATTAGATTAATGAGAGAAACTGTAGGTGAACAAATGGGCGTAAAGGCTTCTGGCGGAGTTCGTTCTAGAGAAGATGCTGATGCAATGATAAAGGCAGGAGCTACTCGTATTGGAACAAGTAATGGTGTAAAAATTGTGGAAGGATAATAAAGTATTTATGAGGTTATTTTTCTCTTGATAACCTCATAAAATAAATAATGAGGTGAATATTATGAATAATGAGAATAATAAGTTGATTCAATATGACGATGGGTATTTAAACAGAACACCAATTTTTCAATTTATTTTGTTATCATGTTTATTTCCATTATGGGGTGCTGCTGCAAGTTTAAACGATATATTAATTACACAATTCAAATCAGTATTTACGTTAAGTGATTTCGCTAGTGCATTAGTACAAAGTGCTTTTTATGGTGGATATTTTTTAATTTCTATACCAGCCTCAATAGTTATTAGAAAAACAAGTTATAAGACAGCAATTTTATGTGGACTTTTATTTTATATTGTAGGATGTAGTTTATTTTTCCCAGCATCACATATGGCTACATATACTATGTTTTTATTTGCAGTATTTTCAATAGCAATAGGATTGGGTTTCTTAGAAACAGCTTCTAATACTTATAGTACTATGTTAGGACCACGTGATAAATCAACATTACGTTTAAATATTAGCCAAACATTTTATCCTATAGGAGCGGCATCAGGTATTTTATTAGGAAAATATTTAGTATTCCAAGATGGAGATAGTTTATCAGCTCAAATGGCTTCAATGACACCAGAACAGATTCATATTTTTCGTTTAGAAATGTTACAACACACATTAGAGCCATATCGTGTAATGATTTTCGTTTTAATAGCTGTATTTATCTTATTTTTATTAACTAAATATCCAAAATGTAAAGTAAAAACTGTAGATACTTCTAAGAAAAATAGAACAGGAATTTATGAAACATTAAAATATTTATCAAAAAATGGTAAATTTAAAAAAGGAATTTTAGCTGAATTTCTTTATGTAGGTATGCAAGTAGCTATTTGGTCATTTACAATTAGATTAGCATTAACTTTAGATCATAGCATAAATGAACGTATGGCAGCTGATTTTATGGTAATGAGTTTTGCTTGTTTCTTTATTGGTAAATTTGTAGCTAACTTCCTAATGACAAAATTTTCAGTAAATAAAGTATTAGTTGTATATTCAGTAATTGGTTGTATGTTAATTTTATATATTTCTTTTGTACCAAGTTTTACTGCTGTATATGCTGCAGTTGCAATGAGTATTTTAATGGGACCTTGTTGGGCTACTATTTATGCTGAAACTTTAAAATCTGTAGAAGAAAAATATACAGAAACTGCTGGAGCGATATTGGTAATGGCAATTATTGGTGCAGCTTGTGTGCCAGCAATTCAAGGTTTAGTGTCAGATATGTTAGGTTCAATGCAGTTATCATTTATTGTAAACTTTTTCTGTTTTGCTTATGTAGGAGGATATTTTTATAAAAAAATGAAGAGTGAATAAAGATTATTAAAGGAGTGACATAAGGTATTATGAAAACTATAATTTTTTTAAATAAAGAATGGTTTACAAGTGAAGATAAAGTAATTTTAAGTAATGAATATTTTAATATTAAAATATTTAAATATCCTTCTGGAATAGAGGGTTTAACATTAGAAAATAAAAAAGGTTATATTACATTATTACCATATATGGGACAAATTATTTGGGATGCAAAGTTTAATGGCATAGATTTAACTATGAAGAATATGTTTAATCAACCTAAAAAAGCAAAATGTATAGTAGATACTTATGGTTGTTTTGCTTTTCATTCAGGATTATTATCAAATGGTTGTCCTTCTCCAGAAGATACACATCCTATGCATGGAGAATTTTCTTGTGCAGATATGGATAAAGTTTGGATTGAAATAAATAATAATGAAGTTACTATAGTTAGTGAATATGAATATTGTCAAGGTTTTGGGTATCATTATATTGCTCAACCAAGTGTTACATTAAAAGCAGACGAAACATGTTTTAATATAAATATGAAAGTAAAGAATCTTACAAGTATAGAAATGCCACTGCAATATATGTGTCACATGAATTATGCTTATGTAGAAAATGGAGAAATTTCATCTAATATTCCGGATAGTGCTTTTAAATTACGTGAAACAATTCCAGCTCATGTAAAGCCAACTAAAAAATGGATTGAATATAATAATAGAATAAAAGAAATGCAAAAGAATAATAAAACTTTAACAAAATTAGAACAAGCAGATATGTATGATCCTGAAATAGTTTTTATGGCAGATGATATATATAAATATGGAGAAAAAGCTGTTTTTGAAATTGATTCTCCAAAAGGATATGGTTTTAAAACAGAATTTTCTACAAAAGATTTTACTAGTGCAACTAGATGGATTTTATATAATGGAGATCAACAAGTATCAGCATTTGTTTTACCGGCAACTTGTAGACCAGAAGGTTTTTTAGCTGCAAAGAAAGCTAATACATTAGTAATGGTACAACCAAATGAAGAAAAAGAATTTTCAGTATTAACAGGTTTAAAATAAATATTATTTTTATATAATATGAGGTGAGAATTTTGAAAATAGCAGTAATTGGTTCAAATATGGTAGATTTAATATCTTATATAAATAAAATGCCAGTAGCAGGAGAAACTGTAGAAGCACCAAATTTTTCTATAGGATGTGGAGGTAAAGGAGCAAATCAAGCGGTAGCAGCAGCTAAATATGGTGCTGATGTGTTGATGATGACTAAAGTTGGTGATGATATTTTTGCGGATAATACTATTAAAAATTTTGATAAATTAGGAATAGATACTAAATATGTAGAAAAAGTAAAAGGTTTGTCAAGTGGAGTAGCTCCTATTTTTGTTGATGAATCAGGACAAAATAGAATTATTATTGTAAAAGGGGCAAATAAGTATTTATTACCATCTGATATTGATAGAGCAAGTGAAGAATTAAAAAAATGTAGTTTAATTATTTTACAATTAGAAATAAATTTAGAAACTGTATATTATGCAATTAATTTTGGTAAAAAATATAATATACCTGTTCTATTAAATCCAGCTCCAGCAACTAAAGATTTAGATATTGAAGAAGCTTGTAAGTGTGAATTTTTTGTACCAAATGAAACTGAATTAGCTATATTAACTGATATGCCAGTAAATACTGATGATGAAATAAAAAATGCAGCAGAATATTTAGTTAATAAAGGATTAAAAAATGTAATAGTAACAATGGGATCTCGTGGTGCTATGTGGGTTACAAAAGAAAATTGTCAGTATTTAAAATCTTTTAAGGTTAATGCTGTAGATACATCAGGCGCAGGTGATGCTTTTATTGGATGTTTTGCTAGTTGTTATGTAAAAAATAATGATGTAATGCTTTCTATGAAAGAAGCTAGTGCTTTTGCTGCATTAAGTGTAACAAAAAAAGGTACACAAATATCATATCCAACAAAAGATCAAGTAAAAGAGTTTTTGTCTAAATATAATAAAGAATAATATAGTTATTTATAAATTTTAAAAATTATGATATAATATAAAATAAAAGTATGCAATTTATTCAAAGAGTAAATTGCATACTTTTGTTTTGGGTAAAAATAATACCTACATAGTATTATCTAAAAATAAAAAAGGGGTTGATTTTCATTTTTAGCTTTTGGTTAGAATTAGCAGTTATTGTTATCTGTTTAGCTATCGGTGGACGCTTTAGTGGTATTGGTCTTGGTGTAGCAGGTGGTTTTGGTCTTGCTATTTTGACTTTAGGTTTTGGTCTTCCAGTAGGAGAAATGCCAACAAGCGTAGTATTCATCATTATGACTGTTATTACATGTGTATCTTTATTACAAGGTGCAGGCGGTCTTGATTATATGATATCCATGGCTGAAAAAATTCTCCGTAAAAAACCTAGTGCTATTACTTTTTTAGGCCCATTAGTATCATATATTTTCACAGTTATTTGTGGTACTTCTTATGTAGCATTTTCTGTATATCCAGTTATTGCAGAAATTGCGATTAATGCAAAAGTTCGTCCAGAACGTGCTATGTCTATGTCAGTTATTGCATCTAATATGGCAGTTTGTGCTAGTCCTACAAGTGCGATTGCTGCGGCTATGATTGCAATTACAGCACCAATCGGTGTTACTCCACTTAGTTTACTTGCAGTTACAGTGCCTGCATGTTTGATTGGGGTATTAGTAGGTTGTTTATTCGTGTATAAACGTGGAGCAGAACTTGCCGATGATCCAGAATTTAAACGTCGTGTAGCTACAGGTCAATTCCAAGAAGATTATGTTTTGGAAAGAGATACACAAAATGCTACTACATCAGCAAAAGTATCTGTAGTTATTTTCTTATTAGCTATTGCTATTATTGTGGGAATGACTTCTCATCCTGATTTATTGCCAAATATTGGCCCAGGTGGAAAACCTATTTCTGTACCAACTTTATTACAAATCATGATGCTTGCTACTGGTGCTATTATCATGGTAGTTTGTCGTGTACCTAGAGATAAATTAGACTCTGGTTCTGTATTTAAATCTGGTCTTATTGGAGCAGTAGGTATTTTAGGTATTTCTTGGATGACTGATACATTTTTTGCTACACATTTAAAATTTATTACAGATGTATTTGCTCAAACATTGATACAATATCCTATGCTTTTTGGTGCAATGTTATTTGTTACTTCTATGGTATTATACAGTCCAGCAGCAACAGCTGTAGCTTTAATGCCAATTGGTGTATCCTTAGGATTACCAGCAGAAGTATTAATTGGTCTTATTCCAGCAACTTGTGCAGTATTCATCATACCAGGTGGTGCTCAAATTAGTTGTGTTGCTTTTGACCGTACAGGTACAACTAAAATTGGTCGTTTCGGTTTTAACCATAGTTATTTAATTCCAGGATTAGTATCTATGGCAGCTTCTACAGTATTATCCTTAGCGATAGCATATATTATATTTTAATATTGAGACCTCACATTTTTATTTATGTGGGGTCTTTGTTTTAATTTAATGTAGAATAAAAATTTTTAGAAAATATTGACTTAGTGAAATATACATGTTATTATATGAATGTAAATTTTGGTTTGAGTTTTAGTAAAACGTTTTATTAAAATATATATCTAAAAATATGATATATATTTTATTTTATAGTTTTTAGTAAAACGTTTTATTAAAAGTGATTAGGCATAATAAAGAATAAAAATGGCTAGGAGGAAGATTTATAATTTATTTTTTAGGTTAAGTTTTTTTAGATTTATGATTAATTTGAAGGAGAGTTAAAAATGACAGAAAGCAGTAAATTAATTCAGTATGATGATGGTTATTTGAATAAGACCCCAATATTCCAATTTGTGTTATTATCTTGTTTATTTGCACTTTGGGGTGCGGCAGCTAGTTTAAATGATATTTTGATTACGCAATTTAAATCAGTTTTTACTTTGAGCGATTTTGCTAGTGCTTTAGTACAAAGTGCTTTTTATGGTGGGTATTTCTTAATTTCTATACCAGCATCTGTAGTTATTCGTAAAACTACATATAAATTAGCAATTATGATTGGTTTAATTTTCTATATCGGTGGTTGTAGTTTATTTTTCCCAGCTTCTATGATGGCGACTTATACTATGTTTTTAGTAGCTATTTTCTCCATTGCTATTGGTCTTGGTTTCTTGGAAACAGCTTCTAACACTTATAGTACTATGCTTGGCCCTCGTAAATATGCAACACTTCGCTTAAATATTAGCCAAACATTCCAGCCAATTGGTTCAGCATCTGGTATTTTACTTGGTAAATATTTAGTTTTCCAAGAAGGTGAAAGTTTAGCAAGTCAGATGGCTCAAATGACTCCAGATCAAATTCATTTATTCAGATTACAGATGTTACAACATACTTTAGAGCCTTATAAAATTATGATTTGTATTTTAGTAGCTATTTTTATTCTATTCTTAATCACTAAATATCCAAAATGTAAAGTAAAAGAAGTAGCAAATAATCAGAATACGCCAAAAGTAACTTTAGGCGAAACTTTAAAATATCTTTCTGGTAATAGCTTATTCAAAAAAGGTATTGTAGCTCAATTCTTATATGTAGGTATGCAAGTTGCAGTTTGGTCATTTACTATTCGTTTAGCTTTAGATTTAATGCCTCATATTAATGAACGTATGGCAGCAGATTTCATGGTAATTAGCTTTGTTTGTTTCTTCGTTGGTAAATTTATTGCCAATTTCTTGATGACTAAGTTCTCTGTAAATAAAGTTTTATTAGCTTATTCTATTATTGGTTGTATTTTAATTTTATATGTAGCATTTATTCCAAATTTAACAGCTATCTATGCAGCAGTAGCTATCAGTATTTTACTTGGACCTTGCTGGGCAACTATTTATGCTGAAACATTAAAATCTGTAGAGAAAAAATACACAGAAACAGCAGGTGCAATAATTGTAATGTCTATCATCGGTGGTGCTTTTATGCCAGCAGTACAAGGTTTTGTATCCGATATGGTGGGTTCTATGCAATTTTCCTTTATTGTTAATTTCTTCTGCTTTGCTTATATAGGTTGGTATTTCTATTACAAAATGAAACTTGAAAATAAAGAGGGTTAATTTATGAATACGAAGATATATTTACAGCGTAGTTTTTTTGCTGAAAATGCAAAAACTATCATGGAAAATGATGAATTTAAAGTAAATTTATTTAAATATAGTTCAGGTGTAGAAGCGATAGAAGTAACAAATTCTCGTGGTAAAATCATTGTCCTTCCTTATATGGGACAGATGATTTGGCGAGTTGAATTTGATGGCATTGATTTAACCATGAAGAATATGTTTTCTAGACCAAGAAAAGTGAATAATATTTTAGATACTTATGGTTGTTTTGCTTTTCATTCAGGTCTTTTAGCTAATGGTTGTCCATCAAATGAAGATACACATCCAATGCATGGTGAATTTTGTTGTGCTGATTTAGATGCTACATGGATTGAATTTAGTGAAGATGAAGTTATTATTGGCGGTGAATATGAATATTGCCAAGGCTTTGGTTTTAAATATTTAGCTAGACCTAGTGTAAGTTTGAAAGCGAATGCTACAAATATAAAAATCAGTATGCAAGTAAAAAATCTTACAAGCGTAGAAATGCCACTACAATATATGTGTCATATAAACCACCATTATGTGGATAAAGGTGAATTCAAAGCTAATATACCAGATGAAGCTTTTAAATTGCGCGAAAGTATTCCTAGTCATATAAAACCTACAAAAGAATGGTTTGATTATACTGATGAAATAAAAAAAGCACAAGTTGAAGGAAAAACTTTGACTAAATTAGAAAATCCTGATTTATATAACACAGAAGTAGTATTTTTAGCTGATAGACTTGATAAATATACAGACGAAGCTATAGTAGAAATTAATTCTCCAAAAGGTTATGGTTTTAAAACACAATTTTCAACTAAAGATTTTAAATATGGTACACGTTGGATTATGTATACACCAGAACAGCAAGTATCTTCTTGTATAATTCCAGGAACATGTAGACCAGAAGGATTTTTAGCAGCAAAAAAAGCTGGCAGTCTACTTATGTTACAACCTGATGAAGAAAAAACATTTAGCGTAATTACTGGTTTAAAATAATAGTTTTTTTAGAGATATAAAAAATAGTTATAAAATAAAAACATTCCTTAAATTCATTAAAAATTTAAGGAATGTTTTTTTTATTATTTATATAAATTAGCCTTACCAATTGTATTTAAAACATTTAATTTATGATAAATAACTTTTTTAGCTTCATCAATACATTTAGGGAATAAATCGCAAGGTTCATATTGATTAGGATTTTCATTTAGAAGTTCATGACATTTTTTAAAGAAAACACTTTTTACATCACTGGAAATATTTACTTTACTAACACCTAAGCTTACAGAAGCAGTAACCTCTTCATCTGGATTGCCAGAACCACCATGTAGTACAAGAGGAATATTAACTTCTTTATTTAAAATTTTAAGTAATTCCAAATTAAGTTTAGGTGTAAAATTTTTAGGATATAATCCATGTGCAGTTCCAATAGCAACAGCTAAGCAGTCAATACCAGTGCGTTTTACAAAATCTTTAGCTTGTTCAGGATCTGTATATAAAACATTATCAACGCCTTCTGTTTCATAATTCATAGCACCTATAGTACCAATTTCAGCTTCTACTGATACATTTACTTTATGGGCTAATTCTACAACTTGTTTAGTAAGTGCTACATTTTCTTCATATGGTAAATTAGATGCATCAATCATTACAGATGTATATCCATTTTTTATAGAACGCATAACGTCATAAATGTTAGAACCATGATCCATATGAATAACAACAGGAACTTTAGATTTATGTGCATATTCTTTTACTGTTAAAACAAATGGATCAGTTAAATATTCTATTTCTAATGGATGGATTTCTAAGATTACAGGTGAATTAGTTTCTTCAGCTACTTCCATAACAGCACGGAGTATTTCTAGACTTCCTATATTAAAAGCTGGAACAGCAAATTTGTTTTCTTTAGCAATAGTTAATAATTCTTTCATGTTATAAAGCATAATATAATCTCCTTTTATTTATTGAATAATTTTAATCTTCGTAATTATTTTTACGTTTTAATAAGGCTACAGATAAACATGTAACAATAGAACCAGCAACAAGTGCTAATACATACATAGGTAAATTAGTTATAACATTAGGTATTGGTAAAATCCAAATTCCACCATGAGGGGCAAGTGATGCGCAACCAGCTCCTAAAGATATTGCGCCAGCAACAGCAGAACCTAACATTAAGGCTGGTATTACACGAATTGGGTCAGCTACAGCAAAAGGAATTGCTCCTTCTGTAATATAAGATAATCCTAAAACCCAACAAGATTTTCCAGCTTCACGTTCTTCTTTAGTGAATCTTTTCTTAAATAATACAGTAGCTAATGCTAATCCAAGAGGAGGTGTCATACCAGCAACCATACAAGCAGCGATAGGTGCATAAACTCCAGTGGACATAAGAGCAATAGAGAACGTGGAGATTGCTTTATTAATAGGACCACCCATATCAGAAGCCATCATAGCACCAATAATTAAACCAAAAATAACGCCATTAGAAGAATCCATAGAATTTAAATAATTAGTTAATCCATCTAATAAAAATTTAACTGGTTCTCCTACGATGAAAATCATAAACATACCAGTGATGAATACAGAAATAAGAGGAACTAAAATAAGACCTTTTAAGGTTTGAATTGCTTTTGGTAAGTGAATTTTTTCCATAAGAGTTTTAGTCAAATAGCCTGCAAAAATAGCACCAATAAGACCACCTAAAAAGCCAGCTCCAATACTTTTGGCAATTACACCAGCAACCATACCAGAGCACATACCCTGTTTTCCTGCAATAGAATATGCAATCCCAGCAGCTAACATAGGAACCATCATTCCAAAAGCGGCACCACCACCAATATCACTTAAAGCTTTTGCAATTACATTGAAACTAGGATCATTAGGATCACTAGCCTTAATACCAAACATAAAACTAAAGGCTATTAAAATACCACCAGAAATAACAAATGGTAACATAAAATTTACACCGGACATTAAATGTTTATAAATTCCAGTTTGTTGAGCTTTTTTCTTAGCTTTATCTTCTTTAGCTAATTCAAATATACTAATATTTTTACCATCAATAGCATCTTGAATTACTTTTTGCGGATTTTTTACAGCTCTTTCAATAGGAATTTCGGTAACACGTTTACCTTCAAATCTACTTAAATCTACAGTTTTTTGACAAGCAATAATAACAATATCAGCTGATTGTATGTCATTATCAGATAGAATATTTTCTACTTCAACACCTTGCGTTTCAATTTTAATTTCATGACCCATTTCTTGAGCGGCTTTTGTTAAAGCTTCGGCAGCCATATAAGTATGGGCTATACCAGTAGGACAAGCGGTAATACCAACTATTTTCATAAAAAACACTCCTTTTATTAAATTGTTTCCATTATTTTAAAAATGTCATTTACAGTTTTAGCAGATAAGAGATTTTCTCTGAATTTGGTATCAATAATTTTTCTAGATAATCTTTTTAAAATTTCTAAATGAAGATTATCGCTTTCTGTAGGAACTGCTAATAAAAACATAAGTTTTACAGGAGCTTCGCCATCTTCATAATTAAGACCAGGAGAAAAAGTACCAATAGCTATTGAGGCTTTATTCACAGATTTATCTTTAGCATGTGGAATAGCAATTCCAAAACCAATATTTGTACTAAATTCTTGTTCACGTTTAATGAGAGCATTAATATATTCTTTTTGATCATTTATACAGTTATTTATTAGTAATTTACTAGATAATTCTTTGAAAGCGTCTAATTTACTAGAAACTGAAAGATTCAAAAGTATGTTGTCTTTAATTAATAAATCGGAAATGTTCATTTTTATGACCTCTTTCTATAAAAATAATTGTTCTATTTCACTTATATCATCTGATTTTTTTATAGCAGATATAAGTTCTTCATTTTTTATAATTTCATATAATTTTGAGAAAAAATATTTATTAATTTGTACTTTATTAAAGTTTACAGCTAAAATAAAAATTAAATCTACACGAAATTCATCATCCCATAAAATAGGTGTTTTTAGATTTACTATGACTAAACTTGGTTTTAAAACTAAATCTTTAGAACCATGAGGAACAGCTACATATCGTCCCATAGCAGTGGATACTCTTTCTTCACGTGCTATAAGACTTTTATCATATCCTTTCATAACATAGCCATTTTCAAATAAATATTTTCCATATTTATTTAAAACACTATCTCTGTCAGGAAGATCATCATGAAAATAAAAGATTTTTCCTTGAATAGAAGGTGCATCTTCATTAAAATCTAATAAATGTTTACTTAATATCCAATTTTGGATATAATGAATTTCTTCTTTTTGTAAAAATTCATTTATTTTTAAAATTTTACTATCATTATTTTTTATTAAATTAGTAGAGTCTAAAATTAGATCAAAATTTGCTAATTTTAAGTTTGAGAATTCACTACTAGTACATTTTTCTATGATTTTTATTTCAGGTAAATATCTAGTAATAGTACTTTCTAAATAATTTGTAATAGTGATACCATTATCACAAACTAAACAAACTTTTATATATCCGCCTTTTTGACAGCGATTAATTGCTGCGACAACATGTAAGCAAATATAACCAATTTCATTAGCATCAAGAAAAATTTTCTCAGATACTTCTAATTCTTCAATAGATGTTAAGACAGCTAAATAAATATCAGTATATTCATATCTTATTTTATTTAATAAAGGATTTTCAGCAGTTGTACCATATTTACTACGTCTAACAGCTGGAACAAGGTGAAGTATTAAATTATTTATAAAGGTTTTATCTTGTAATAAATTAATTTTTAAACAGTCAGATATACGTTTTACAAATCTATTTATTGTTAGTTCTGTTATGAATTCATCCTTAGATGAGTTTATAGTATCTTCTTTTTGTTTTCTTGCAGATAGTATATTTTGTGTTAAAGCTAATAACTCATCATTAGGAATTTTAAATTTTATAATATCTTCAATATGGTTTTTTATAATTTGAGCTGCTAAAAACTCTGGAATATTTTCGATATTATTTAATTTATAAGAAATAAACTTACCTAGACGTACACGTTTTATCAATATTAGTATTTGTACAGTTAATTTATAGAAATCATTATCTGTGAATTTATTATTTAATACTATTTCAGCTAACGAAATAATTTGAATAACTTTATCTGTTTCTTGTTTATCAAAAATAAGAATTAATTTACGATAATGTTCATCAGATAAACGATCAATAGTATTAATTTTTAAAGTTTTAATAGGATAATTGCTTTTTATAATGAAATCTTTGTAGGCAAGACGAATATTTTTTTCTTCACCTAAGATTTGGCAACCCCAGTTACTTTTTTTTGATAATTGCAAATCATAATTTTTTAACCATAAATTGATTTTGTTTAATATAGATGAAATAGCAACAGAATTACTATATAGTTTTTCTGCTAAACTTTGTATAGTTATACTAGAAGAGGTACTGAATAAAGAATGTAATATAAAAGTAGTTGAATCAAGATTTAAAATAGGTGTATATAAATTTTTTTCTTGTTCATAAATAGATAATTTCTGTTTTAATTTATTTAATGCTTGTTCATTTCCTAATATGCGAACACCTTGTTTTTGTCTTTTTTCTAAAGTGCAAGGATATATATATTCTAAAAAACTATGTTTTTCTAAATAATTATAAATAGTTTTTGTAGAAACATTAGTTTTATCAGCAATATTTGATACAGAAATATAAGTTTTATTAGATAATAATATTTTGATTATTTGAATAATCAAATCGTAAGTCATATAATCACCTCCTTAGTATTTTGTATGTGTATATTATAATAATTTATTAATTATATATACAATAAGATAAAGATAAAATAATATTCTATATATTTGATAAATACAGAACAATTTTTTAGAAATATAGATAATGATAATTATTATTGACTAATGGAAAATAAAATGATATTATATTAATATAAAATAATAATTATTATCAATTAGAAAATGTTATTTAAATGGAGGATAGTTAGATGTCATTAATTAATAAAGAAATCGTTGATTTTAAGGTTCAGGCTTTTGTTGATGGTGAGTTTCGTGAAATAACGAAGGCTGATGTTTTAGGAAAATGGTCAGTATTTTTCTTTTATCCTGCTGATTTTACTTTTGTTTGTCCGACTGAACTTGAAGATTTAGCTGATAAATATGCTGATTTTAAAAATATAGATTGTGAAATTTACAGTGTATCTTGCGACACTCATTTTGTGCATAAAGCATGGCATGATGCATCTGATACTATCAAAAAAATTAAATATCCAATGCTTGCAGATCCAACAGGATTATTAGCACGAGCTTTTGATGTGATGATTGAAGATGATGGTATTGCAGAAAGAGGTAGCTTTATCGTAAATCCAGAAGGTAAAATTGTAGCTTATGAAGTAATCATGGGAAGTGTTGGCAGAAATGCTGATGAATTGCTTCGCCGTGTAGAAGCTGCTCAATTCGTAGCTAAACATGGTGGCGAAGTTTGTCCTGCAAGATGGAAACCAGGTGCTAAAACATTAAAACCTAGTATTGAATTAGTTGGAAATATTTAATAAAAAAGACTGCTATTGGGATATATGCCCATAGCAGTCTTTTTTTAGGGGTTATTTATTCAGTGATAACTGTATGAATTAATGTTGGAGCTATAGCTGTATCTGCGATAAAGATATTGTCGTATAATTTTTGTTTTACGTCTTCAACATTTTCACGATTGCTGTAGATAGTGAGAATAGATTCGCCTTCTTCTACTTTATCGCCAACTTTTTTATGAAGTACAAGACCAACTGCTAAATCGATTACATCTTCTTTTGTAGCACGTCCTGCACCTAAAATCATGGAAGCAACACCGATTTCATCAGCCACCATTCTGGAAATATAGCCAGATTGTTTTGCTGGTAATTCAATTTTATATTTTGCCTGTGGTAATTTTGTTAAATCATCAACGATAGAAGCATCTCCACCTTGATTTGCTAAGAATTCTTTGAATTTAGCTAAAGTTTTTCCACTGTGAATTGCATCTAAAAGCATTTCTTTTGCTTCTTCGCTAGTTTTTGCTTTACCTGCAAGGATTACCATTTGGCTACCTAAAGTTAAAACAAGTTCAGTTAAATCTTTTGGACCTTTACCTTGAAGTGTTTCGATAGCTTCTTTTACTTCTAAAGCATTACCAATAGCAAAGCCTAAAGGTTGAGACATATCAGAGATGATAGCGATTGTTTTTCTGCCTACATGATTACCGATGCGTACCATAGCATGAGCGAGTTTTTCTGCATCTTCTTGAGTTTTCATGAAAGCACCATCGCCAGTTTTTACGTCTAAAACGATTGCGTCAGCACCAGCTGCGATTTTTTTACTCATGATAGAGCTTGCGATAAGAGGAATAGAATTTACTGTACCAGTTACATCGCGGAGTGCATATAATTTTTTATCTGCTGGAGTTAAGTTACCGCTTTGTCCAATAACTGCAACTTTATCTCTATTTACTAAATCAATGAATTGTTCACGAGTGAGTTCTACATGGAAGCCTGCGATAGATTCTAACTTATCGATTGTACCACCAGTATGACCTAAGCCACGTCCGGACATTTTAGCTACAGGAACACCAAGGGAAGCAACAAGTGGAGCTAATACAAGTGTAGTAGTATCACCTACACCACCAGTGGAATGTTTGTCTACTTTTACTCCATCAATAGCAGAAAGGTCGATAGTATCTCCAGATTCTACCATTGCACGAGTTAAATCAGCGCGTTCACGGTCATTCATATCTTGGAAATAAATAGCCATAGCTAAAGCACTTGCTTGATAATCAGGAATTTCACCTTTTGTATATCCTTCAATGAAGAAATTAATTTCAGCAGTTGTTAATTCTTGTCCATCACGTTTTTTTTCAATAATATCTACCATACGCATAAATAAGCACCGTTCCTTTTCTCAAATTATTGTAAGTCGTTTAAAAATGATTGCCCATGTTGTGGCATTTCAATAGAGAAGTTATCCGCAATAGTAGCACCTAAGTCAGCAAATGTTTTTCTGATAGGAAGGCTACCATAATTTTTTAATTGTTTACTATAGATTAATAATGGCACATATTCGCGAGTGTGGTCAGTGCCTTTATATGTTGGGTCATTGCCATGGTCAGCAGTGATTAAGAGTAAATCTTCATCATGCATTTTTGCAAAAACTTCGTTTAATCTAGCATCAAATTCTTCAAGAGCATCACCATAACCGATAGGGTCACGACGATGACCGAATTTAGCATCGAAATCTACAAGATTTGTGAAGCTGAGACCTGTGAAGTCTTCATCTAAAATATTTATAAATTTATCCATACCGTCCATATTGGAAACTGTGCGGATTGCCTTTGTAACACCTTCACCATCAAAGATATCACTTATTTTGCCGATAGCTATAGAAGCTAAGTTTGCTTCTTGAAGGCTATTCATTACAGTTTTGCCAAAAGGTTTTAAGGCATAATCATGTCTATTAGATGTACGAGTGAAATCTTCTTTGCAAGTACCAACATAAGGACGAGCAATAATTCTGCCTAATTGGTATTTGCCTTCGCGAGTGATATCTCTACAGAATTGACAAATGCGATAGAGTTCTTCAAGCGGTATGATTTCTTCATGAGCTGCAATTTGAAGTACAGAGTCAGCTGAAGTATAAACGATTAAATCACCAGTTTTTAATTGATGTTCTCCGTATTGTTTGATGATTTCTGTACCGCTTGCAGGGCAGTTACCAACGATTTTTCTACCGGAGAATTTTTCAATTTGAGCGATTAAATCATCAGGAAAACCATCAGGGAAGACTTGGAAAGGTTTATCAATATAAAGCCCCATCATTTCCCAATGACCTGTCATTGTATCTTTACCACAAGAAGCTTCTTGCATTTTTGTATAATATCCAAGAGATGGATGAACAGTATTTATGCCTTTGAGTTTGTATATATTAGAAAGACCTAACCTTTCAAGATTTGGTACGTTTAAACCATTTTTAGCTGTGGAAATATGCAAAAGTGTATTTGCACCAATATCGTCAAATTTATCAGCATCAGGAGTTTCGCCAATGCCAACGGAGTCCATAACTATAACATGAATGCGTTTAAATTTTTTAATGTTGTTCATAGTATCACCTAACTTTAAATTATTAAGCCTACAATTGTAGCATTTAAAATGCTAACTAATGTTGCACCATATAACAATCTAAGTCCGAAACAAGCTACTACATTACCTTTTTCTTCATTGAGGGCTTTAACTGCACCTGCAATAATACCAATAGAGGAGAAATTAGCAAAGGATACTAAGAAGATGGATACAATAGCTACGCTTTTTGCAGAGAGAATAACTGTACCACTGGAAAGTTGCATCATAGCTACAAATTCATTAGCAACTATTTTAGTAGCCATTAAGCTAGCAGCATCCACACATTCTGCCATTGGAATTCCCATGAAGAAGGCAAATGGTGAGAATAAATAACCTAGGATTTCTTGGAAAGAAATACCAATAATTCCTAAAAATACATTGTTGATTAATGTGATAATGCCAACGAAACCGATTAGCATAGCACATACAATAACGCCGACTTTAAAACCGTCTAAGATATATTCACCGAGCATTTCAAAGAAAGATTGTCTTTTAGTTTCTGCTACTACTAGAATATCATCTTCAGGTTTAACTTCATAGGGATTTATAATGGAAGCGATTATAAATCCACCAAAGAGATTTAAAACGAGAGCTGTAACTACATATTTTGGTTCAATCATTACCATATATGCTCCAACGATGGACATAGAAACTGTGGACATTGCAGAAGCACATAAAGTATATAAACGATTAGGTGGCAAAGGTCCGAGTAATTTTTTTACGGAGATAAATACTTCTGATTGACCTAAAATAGCGGAAGCCACTGCATTATAGGATTCAAGTTTGCCCATGCCATTTACTTTGCTTAAAGCAAGACCGATATATTTGATGATAAATGGCAATATATGCCAATGTTGTAAGATACCGATTAAAGCAGAGATAAATGTGATAGGCATTAAAACACTCATAAAGAAGATAGGATCATCAGGATTAGCCAATCTACCAAAAACGAAATTTATACCTTCTCTAGCACAATTTAAAAGTGCTGTAAATCCGTTAGCAATTGTACTGATTAAGACATTACCAGCAGATGTATTCAAAAGTAAAAATCCTAGAACGAATTGGAGAATAAGCATGGTAAGGATTGGTCTATATTTTATTTTTTTGCGGTCGTTGCTGACAATAAATGCCATACCAAAAACTAAGGCAAGTCCAGCTACACCAATAATATATTGCATGATGATATCCTCCGTGTTTTTATTTTAGAAGTTTAACGCCAGCACTAGCACCGATACGAGTAGCACCAGCTTCTACCATAGCAAGAGCTTCTTCATGAGTATGAACACCACCAGAAGCTTTTACACCCATTTCAGCTCCTACTGTTTTACGCATGAGAGCGATGTCATGAACAGTTGCACCACCAGTGGAAAAACCAGTAGAAGTTTTTACAAAATCAGCACCTGCTTTTTGGGAAAGTTCGCAAGCTTTAATTTTTTCTTCATCAGTTAATAAGCAAGTTTCGATGATTACTTTTACGATAGCTTTATCTTTAGCAGCTTCTACGATTTGATGAATTTCATTTTCTACATAATCATATTCTTTATCTTTGAGCATTGCGATATTGATTACCATATCAATTTCTTGAGCGCCTTTTTCAATAGCATCTTTAGTTTCAAAAACTTTTACTTCTATAGTATTAGCACCAAGAGGGAAGCCGATTACAGTACATACTTTAACATCTGTATTTTTTAATTCTTGATGAGCAAGTGCAACCCAGCAAGGATTTACGCAAACGGAAGCAAAATCATAAGTTTTAGCTTCAGCGATTAATTTTAAAATGCTTTCTTTATTTGTATTAGGTTTTAAAGCTGTGTGGTCGATTAATTTATTGATGTTCATTATAAATACTCCTTTAGATGTTTATTTCATATATTTTTTATTTATATTAATGAAGGATAATTTTTATTTTTTCAAATCCTCTTTAGTGAAAGCTCCAGGTAAGATTTCGTCCATAGTTTTTACAATATATTCTGTAGGACTTTTGCCTAAGATAATTTTTATATCTTTAGTGGCAAATTCTACAATTACTTGACGGCAGATACCGCATGGATAAGTGTAATCATTTTCTACCCCAACAATGGCGATAGCTTTAATTTTTTGATGACCTTCAGAAATGGCTTTGAAGATAGCTGTTCTTTCAGCACAATTAGTAGCTCCGTAAGAAGCGTTTTCTATATTGCAACCAGTATAGATTGTATCGTCTTCAGTGAGTACAGCAGCGCCTACTTTAAAATTAGAATATGGAGTGTAAGCATTAGTACGGCCTTCATAAGCTTTTTTTACTAATAAATCACAATTTATCATGATGAAATCCTCCTATTAATCTATTTAATATTAAAATTTAAAATTAAAAGAAAATTCAAGTTTCATTTCTTAAATTCATTATAATTCACAATTGAACAAATGTAAATAGTAAAATGAAAACAATTTCAAAAATATTTTATTAGCTTAAAAAGATAATTTATAAAGTAAAAATAAGAATTCTTGATTTAAATAATTAAAATTTGCTATAATGTATCTTTAGATTAAAAAAAGAAGGTGATTACAATTATTTTTAATGAATTGACTATAAATGATAAAGATAGATTAGATAGCTTTTTTAAATTAAACTATCATGAAAATTCTCATTTGAATTTTACAAATTTATTTATGTGGCGCAAAGCTTATAACATTATGTGGTGTATTGAAGATGATATTTTATATTTCAAAGCTAAATTCCATGATAGTGAATTTGCACTTCAGCCACTTTGTAAAAAAGATAGATTATTTGAAGCTATTGATAAATTAAAAGCATATTTTAATGATAAGAATATAGAATTCACACTTTCTGGCTTAGAAGAAAATATCGTTGAAGAATTAAAAAATTATCCTAATGGAGAATTTGAGTTTTCAACTAATCGCGATGATGATGATTATGTCTATAATGCTATAGATTTAATAAATTTATCAGGAAGAAAATTCCATTCTAAGAAAAATCATTTGAATAGTTTCCGAAAAAATTATCTAGAAGCTAAATATTTGCCAATTAATAATGATATAATAACATTATGTAAGATAACGATTAATGGCTGGTATAAAAAACGTTTAGCACTTACTCCTGATGACCCATTTATCGGAGCTGAACGAGATGCTATCATTGAAGTGCTTAATAATTTTGAGCAGTTAAAATTAAAAGGTGGAGCATTATTTTTGGTTAATAAAGTAATGGCATTTACTTTTGGTGAGCAGTTAAATGAAGATACAGCTGTTATTCACGTAGAAAAAGCTGATCCAGATGTCAATGGTGCTTATACTGCAATAAATCAGGCTTTTGTGGCTAATACTTGGCAAGATATGACTTATATCAATCGTGAAGAGGATATGGGTATTGAAGGTTTAAGAAAAGCAAAAGAGTCTTATCGCCCTGTGAAGATGATTAAAAAATTTACAGCTATTTTTAAAGGATAATTCTCTAAATACAGTTGGCAAGGTATAAAGATTAAGTTATAATAAAACTTAATGTGTTTATAGGGAGATTATCTATTTAATGAACAAAGTTATTGTTAAAATTAACAGTAAACAAAAAAATGATAAACAAAATACAATAAAAATGAAGGCATTGGCTAATGCTTATACAAAAAATGGTATTTTATATGTCATTTATAAAGAAAAAGATTTAAATGAAGAAAAAGAAACTTCAACGATGTTGAAAATACAGGAAGGTAGCCTGACGCTTACGCGAACTGGTGGCGTACAACAACAGCAAGTTTTTGTCGAAGGAAAAGAAAGTGTAAGTGATTATATAACACCTTATGGTAATTTAAAAATGAAGGTAAAGACACATCGTTTGGAAATAATTACAGGCATGAATTCTACTATAAAAATAGATTATGCTTTATATATAAATAATAGTTGGCAAAGTGATAATGAACTTATGATTAGATTAGAGCCAGCAATTTGAGTTTACTAATGATATATTGCTAATATACAATTAATATAGAGATAAATATAAAACTTAGGAGGATTTTGATTGGATACTAAAGATTTGCTTATACAAGCCATCAAAGATGCAGTTGCAAAAGCTATAGCTGAGCAGGCACTTCCTGAAGGACAGTTACCTACTGTTATTTTAGAAGTACCACCAAAGAAAGAATTAGGTGATTTCGCATCTAATATTGCTATGCAATCAGCTAGAGTTTTTCATGTAGCACCAAGAAAAATTGCTGAAGAAATTGTAAGCCGTTTAGATGCTACTTTTTTGGAAAAAACAGAAATTGCAGGACCTGGATTTATTAATTTTTACTTAAAATCTGATGTTATTTATGATGCTTTAGCTAATTTATTAAAAGCTGGCAGTGAATATGGTAATTTACCAAAACAAGAAACACCAAGAATTCAAGTAGAATATGTAAGTGCTAACCCTACTGGTCCACTTCATGTAGGTCATGGTCGTGGAGCTGCTTTTGGTAGTGCTTTAGTAAATCTTATGCGTGCAGCAGGATATAATGTTTCTAGTGAATATTATATAAATGATGCTGGTAAACAGATTGATAACTTGGCATTATCTGTAAATGCTCGTTATCTTGAATTATTGGGTAAAGAAGTAGAGTTCCCAGAAAATGGTTACCATGGTCAAGACATCATTGAAACAGCAAAACGCATTATCGCTAAAGATGGTGATAAATATTTAAATATGTCTGATGAAGAAAGATTATCCATCTTTAAAGAATTAGCATTAAAAGAAAAATTAGCAGCATTAAAAGAAGATTTAGCTGCATTTAATGTTCATTTTGATGTATGGTTCAGTGAAAGAACACTTCATCCAGATGCTGTTAATGCTGTTTGTGATAAACTTTTAGCTAATGGCAACATGTATAAACAAGATGGTGCTTTATGGCTAAAATCCACTGCTTATGGTGATGATAAAGACCGCGTAGTTATTCGTGATAATGGTGTGCCTACTTATTTAGCAGCAGATATTGCATACCATGATAATAAATTTGAACGTAAATTTGATAAACTCATCAATATTTGGGGTGCTGACCACCATGGTTATGTTTGCCGTGTAAAAGCAGCAATGGCAGCACTTGGTTATAATGCTGATGATTTAGAAGTTTTATTATTACAAATGGTAAGCCTCTATCGTGATGGTGAACTTGTAAAAATGTCTAAACGTACAGGTCAAAGCGTAACTTTATCTGAATTAATCGAAGAAGTAGGTGCTGATGCAGCTCGTTTCTTCTTTATCATGCGTTCTTTAGACAGTCAGCTTGATTTTGATTTAAACTTAGCAAAATCTCAATCTAATGAAAATCCTGTATACTATGTTCAATATGCTTATGCTCGTATTTGTAGTATTTTCCGTCAAATGAAAGAAGCTGGTATTGAAACAACTGAAAATCCACAGCTTTCTTTATTGACAGATGAAGCAGAAATTGCTTTAATTAAAAAGTTATTATCTTATCCAGATGAAATTGCAACAGCAGCTAAAAATAAAGCACCACATCGTATTGCAACATATGTACATGATTTAGCATCTATGTTCCATAGTTTCTATAATAAATGCCGTATTTTAGGTGTAGATGCAAAATTAGCAGGAGCAAGACTTGCTCTTTGTTTAGCCGTAAAATATGTATTAGCTCATGCACTTGCAATTTTAGGTGTTAATGCACCAGAAAAAATGTAATAATTTTTAATGTAAATGATAATTGGGAGGAAATACTTGATGGATTTTCTGCATAGTTCAGAAACAGATGTAGCATACTATATCTTAAATTTAGCTAATAAACCTATCTTTTTTAAAGACCTTATTTTAGAAGTAATAGAGAAAAAATGTAAACCAGTGCAGTCCTTATCTGCTTCTATATCTGAAGTATATACACTTATTAATATGGACGCTCGTTTTCAACATACAGGTAATGGTATGTGGGGTCTTGTAGAATGGAATCCACCAGAAACAAAACGTAGTAATGTTTCTAGTAGTTCTTCTAGCACTAGCAAAATGAAAGCAATGTCCAACAGACGTCGTACTTCTTTATTAGAAGGCATTCAAGACGATACAGATAAAGCATAATTTAGATATATAGAGGAGGAGTTTTTTTAATGGCAAAGTATATATTTGTTACTGGCGGTGTAGTTTCTTCTTTAGGTAAAGGTATCACAGCAGCTTCTTTAGGTCGTTTATTAAAAAGCCGTGGTATTAAAGTAACAATTCAAAAATTTGACCCATATATTAACATTGACCCAGGTACTATGAGTCCTTATCAGCATGGTGAAGTTTTCGTAACAGAAGATGGTGCAGAAACTGACCTTGACCTTGGACATTATGAACGTTTTATTGATATCAATCTTACAAAAAATTCTAACGTAACTACTGGTAAAATTTACTGGTCTGTATTAAATAAAGAACGTCGTGGTGATTACCTCGGTAAAACTGTTCAGGTAATTCCACATATCACAAATGAAATTAAACAACGTGTATATGACGTTGCTGCTCATGATGATGCAGATGTAGTTATCACTGAAATCGGTGGTACAGTAGGGGATATCGAAAGTCTTCCATTCCTCGAAGCTATTCGTCAGGTTAAAAAAGAAGTAAGTAAACACGATGTATTATACATTCATGTAACTTTAATTCCATTTATCTCTGCTGCTGGCGAATTAAAAACAAAACCAACTCAGCATAGCGTAAAAGAACTTCGCAGCATTGGTATTCAGCCAGATATTCTTGTTTGCCGTACAGAACAGGAACTTTCTAAAGATATGAAAGAAAAATTAGCTCTTTTCTGTGACGTAGATGCAGATGCAGTTATCCAAAATATGACAGCTTCTACAATTTATGAAGTACCTTTAATGATGCAAAAAGAAGGTCTTGATAAAATTGTTCTTGAAAAATTAGAAATGGATTATCGCCCAGCTCATATGGAAGAATGGGAACGTATGGTTCATCGTATTAAAAATCCTGCAAATAAAGTAAAAATTGCTGTTGTAGGTAAATATGTAGAATTACCAGATGCATATATTTCTGTTACAGAAGCATTACATCATGCAGGTATCTACAATTCTACAGATGTAAAAATCAAATGGGTTAACGCTGAAGAAATTGAAAAAGAAGGCACTGATTTAAGCGACGTATTTGCAGGTTGCAAAGGTATCTTAGTACCAGGTGGTTTCGGCGATCGTGGTGTTGAAGGTAAAATTTCCGCAATTAAATACGCTCGTGAAAATAAAATCCCATTCTTAGGTTTATGCCTTGGTATGCAATGTTCTGTTATTGAATTTGCTCGCCATGTATGTGGTATGGAAGATGCTCATAGCTCTGAATTCAATCCAGAAACAAATCATCCAGTAATCGCTTTAATGTCTTCTCAGATCAATGTTGAAGATAAAGGTGGCACAATGAGACTTGGTTCTTATCCATGCAAAGTAACACCAGGTACAAAAACTTATGAAGCTTATGGCAGTGAATTAATTCATGAACGTCATCGTCATCGTTTTGAATTCAACAATGAATTTAAACAAGAACTCACTGATGCTGGTCTTGTAATTGCTGGTGTTTGCCCAGATAATGGACTTGTAGAAATCGTAGAAGTAAAAGATCATCCTTGGTTTGTAGCTTCTCAGTTCCATCCAGAATTAAAATCTCGTCCAAATAATCCACAACCATTATTCCGTGACTTTGTAAAAGCAGCTTTAGCTGTAGGTAAATAATAAATATGCTATTAAATAGAGTAGAGATAGATTCTCTACTCTATTTTTTTTATAAGTTTTTTTCTTATAGTGCTATCAGAAAAATTCCTACAAAAAAATCAGAATTTTGCCGATATAACAAATAAACAGAATATGCGATAATTATTTACGGAATAATTATTGACATACTCCCCATGCCTAAAGGCAGGGGATTCTTGGATACAAACGATACTTGCCTACTAAAATAGCAGGTCTTACTATATCTCTCCAAAGAAGGTTGATGCCCCAACCTTCCATATATTTATAGCAGCATTTCTATCTCTATCGTGAGTGGTTTTGCACTTTGCGCAAATCCACTCACGAACTGCCAAATTTTTAGTTTCAGGATTTTTTGTACCACAAACATGGCAAATTTGCGAACTTGGATAGTATCTATCTATCTTTTGCACTATTGAGCCAATTTCTCTCGCTTTATATTCAAGAATTTTTATAAATTCACTAAATCCATAGTCAGATATTTTTCTACCCCAACGTTTTTGCATTCCTTTTATATTCAAATCTTCTATGCAGATTAAAGCATATTCACTACAAATTTTATTTGCTAATTTAAAATGAAAATCTTTACGTTGATTAGATATTTTCTTATACAATCTAGCAAGAGCTATTTTTGCTAATCTACGATGATTTGAACCTTTCTTTTTTCTAGATAAAATTCTATTAGCTT
>ERZ835541.88-NODE-88-length-109527-cov-12.460163_pt1 | contig 109527 bp, 74 predicted proteins | sample MGYA00519945_ERZ835541 | MGnify/ENA primary metagenome ERZ835541 (study PRJEB31850, sample SAMEA3708780) | human gut metagenome | biome: human gut; feature: human-associated habitat; material: faeces | place: China | collected 2014 ...
TATTTTGACTAACACAGGCTCTTTTCCGTCCTGCCGTTCTTCGGGCTGTGCGCCCATGACCGGGGCAATCATCTTCTCGATGTGCTCCAGCCGTTTGAAAATTTCTTCGAAAGGATTATTCATGAGTGCTTAATTTTTGAATTAGCACCACAAATAAAATAAGAAAAATCGGTAAAAAACAAAGTGTCAGTCGTTTAGAATCGCTTTGCTTCGCTCTGCACCAAATTAATGTCGGCAAATAGAAAACGGTTTTGTGTTCATTACCTTACTTATTTAGGAAGTGGGGAAAAGACGGGATTTTTGTTATCGGTTCGTTTCTTTCATGTTGTTTTTGGGTTGGTGGTGGACATTTTCGGACACGCAAGGTCATTTATGGACAGAGGGAAACAACCTATTATTCAGCCTTATATATTTGCACCAGTGAAGAAAAATGGAGTATTGACAAGAATAAAGATATCGGTTATGGAAATAGTGACGATTGAAAAGAAAACTTTTGAGCTTTGGAAACAGAGGTTTGAAAACTTTGTGGGTCGTGTGGATGCGCTCTGCGTACCTTTGCGCAGGAAGCGTGACAAATGGCTGGATAACTGCGAAACCTGCCGCCTGCTGAACGTTTCAGCCCGGACGATGCAGACCTACCGTGACACGGGGAAACTGCCTTACTCGCAGATTAACAATAAGATTTACTACAAGGCTTCGGACGTGGAAACATTTCTGCTCAACCAAATAAGGGACAATTCTAAAAAGTAGGCGTATGGATTTGATAACGAAAGATTCCGAAACCACGCTGGTACTGTTTTCCTCCCTTGACAAGGTGCTGGAAAACGTGGAGTACGTGGTAATGAACTATCGCCCAGTATTGAACGGTGAACACTACCTGACGGGCGATGAAGTGTGCAGACGGCTTTGCATCAGCAAACGGACATTGCAGGATTACAGGGACACGGGACTGCTGGGGTACGTGCAGCTTCCGGGAAAAATCATCTACCGGGAAAGTGACATCATGGATTTGTTGGAAAGGTTCTATCAGAAATGAAATCTTGAAAACATGGAATCTTGTTTTATTGCTGTCTTGCTTTCTTGAAATATTGAAGTATTGAAATATAGCTGTCTTGTTTTCTATATTGTTTGGTTGAAAGCCAGCAATCACGGTTTCTTGAAAACTGTGTTGCTGGCTTCTTCGTGCTTATACGGATAGCTGTTTCTCAACGGCTTGCATATCCCTTAGTATCGTTTGGTCTAATACCTTTGCGTAGTGCTGTGTCATTCGGGTGGATGAATGCCCCAGCATTTTAGCCACGTTCGGTAGTGACACGTTGTTAGCCAGTGCGATAACCGATGCGAAACTGTGCCGGGCGGTGTGGGAAATTATCAACAAAGCAACACAAAACAGAATGGGGAATTAATAACGCAAGCTGTTAGTAATGAGCAAATTTTCAATATTTGGAACAATCCTCAAAAACGGATTTTGGGAAAATATTGAGTTAGTTCCGTTACTAAACCGTTAACAAGTTGTTACCGAAACAGACGGTGTTAACGACAAGGTTGAAAAAAGTTTGCTGACGGTTTCTTTTTCAATGAAACACAGTATTTTGCGTAGCGATGAACGCTTACATCAACAGTAATTTTGCAAACAAAAAATGTAGGCGTATGAAGATTGAAAAATTCAAGGTCTTGCTTTATCTGAAGAAGACCGAACCCGACAAGTCGGGCAAAGCTCCCATCATGGGACGAATCACACTGAACCGGACAATGACACAGTTCAGCACGAAATTGTCCTGTACCCCGAAACTGTGGAATGCGAGGGAAAGCCGTCTGGACGGAAAAAGCCGGGAAGCGGTGGAAACAAATGCGAAAATAGAAAAACTGCTGCTTGCCATCAATGAGGCGTTTGAGGAATTGCAAAGTCGGAAACGTGATTTTGATGCCAAGGCTGTAAAAGAACTGCTTCAAGGCAGCATGGAAACGCAAATGACACTACTCCGCCTGTTTGACAGGCTCATTGAAGAACAGAAAAGCCGTATCGGTATTGACGTTTCCGCATCCTCAATGAGTACCTATCATTATGCACGGCTGACACTGGGCGATTTCATCAATAAGAAGTATAAAATGAACGACATTGCCTTCGGTGCACTGAACGAACAGTTCATCCGGGAATATCAGGCTTACACAGAAGAAGAACGTGGCTATTCCAACCAGACCACACGTCATTACCTTGCCCTGTTGAAGAAAGTCTGCCGGATAGCCTATAAGGAGGGACTATCCGAGAAATGGCATTTCGTGCATTTCAAACTGCCCAAACAGAAAGAAAGCACGCCAAAGGCATTGAGCCGTGAAGACTTTGAGAAGCTGCGTGACGTGGTGATACCTGAGAAACGGATTTCCGTGATTGTCACAAGAGACCTGTTCCTGTTTGCCTGCTATACGGGTACCGCCTATGCGGACACCGTATCGGTAACGCACGAAAACCTGTTCACGGATGATGACGGCAGCCTGTGGCTGAAATACCGACGTAAGAAAAACGAGCTGAAAGCACGTGTGAAACTGCTTCCCGAAGCCATAGCTCTTATAGATAAGTATAAGGATGACACAAGGGAAACACTGCTGCCTCCACAACATTACCGTACACTCCGTGCGAACATGAAAATCCTGCGTGTCCTTGCTGGACTGGAAACCGACCTCTGGTATCACATGGGACGGCACTCGTTCGCCTCGCTGGTCACGCTCGAAGAGGGAGTACCTATTGAAACTATCAGCAAGATGCTCGGGCACAGCAATATAAAGACAACACAAATTTATGCCCGTGTCACCCCGAAGAAGCTATTTGAGGATATGGACAAATTCATTGAGGCGACAGCCGATTTGGAACTGGTACTGTAAACAGACATCAGACCAATATTATTATATTCATCATCATAAAAATACAGAGATATGCGCAGCACATTTAAGATATTGCCTTATATAAACAAAAAAAGAATCAAGCCGGACGGTACGTGTGCCATCCTCTGCCGAGTGTCCATTGACGGAAAAAACATCCTTATCACCACGGGACTTACCTGCCGCCCTGAGGATTGGGACAGCAGGAAAGGAACTATCCGCACGGCACGCGAGAACAACCGCCTGACAGAGTTCCGCACGAATCTGGAAGAAACCTATAACCGTCTGATTAAAGAACAAGGTGCGGTCAGCGCGGAGCTGTTGAAAAACACCGTCATGGGAGTGGCGAGAATCCCACAGACCCTGCTTCAAGGCGGAGAGGCTGAACGTGAGCGGCTAAAGATACGCTCGGAAAAGATTAATTCAACTTCCTCTTACCGCCAATCGAAGACCACGCAGTTGAACCTGCAACAGTTTCTCCGCTCCAAAGGCATGGAGGACATCGCTTTTACCGACATCACGGAGGAGTTCGGGCATTCGTTCAAACTTTTCCTGAAAAAAGAAATGGGTTATGCGACGACCCATGTAAACCATTGCCTGTGCTGGCTGAACCGCCTTATTTACATAGCTGTGGACGAAGGGGTACTGAGGTGTAACCCATTGGAGGACGTACCTTATGAAAAAAAGAATCCACCCAAAATGCGGCACATCAGCCGTAGTGAGCTAAAGCGTATCATGGCTACACCGATGGAGGATGAAAAAGTCGAACTTGCCCGGCGCATGTTTATCTTCTCTTCACTGACGGGGCTCGCCTATGCAGATTTGCGCAACCTTTATCCGTGTCACCTCGGAAAAACGGCGGAAGGCAGATTCTATATCCGTAAACAGCGGGAGAAAACAAATGTCGAGGCGTTTATTCCTCTACATCCGGTGGCACAAAAGATATTGTCACTATATAATACGGATGACCATTCACGTTCCGTGTTTCAATTACCTATTCGTGACATACTCTGGTTTGAGGTTCACTCATTGGGTATTATGATGGGCATCGAACAGAACCTTTCCCATCACTGTGCACGTCATACCTTCGGAACGCTGTTGCTCTCGGAGGGCATATCAATAGAAAGCGCAGCAAAAATGATGGGACATGCCAACATCAACAGCACCCAAGTTTACGCACAAGTGACGGACGGAAAAATATCCAAGGACATGGACAGGCTGATGGAACGGCGCAACAGTAGAAAAGAAACAGAAATAAATTGAAAAGGAATAAAAACAACGGTATGGAAAGATTCATCATTACATTGGACGAATCCGGCACGCTTCATGTGCCGGACGTTTCCAGCACATTTATCTGGATGGATGAGCCGGAACTGGTAAAACTGTTCGGAGTAATCGCTCCCACGCTCCGTGCGGCGGTAAGGGCAGTATATAAAAGCGGCATCGTACCCCCCAACGAGGCAGAACGGTACATCAACCTGCCCGATGGGAACAGACAGAAAGTATATGGCATCACCTTGGTTATTGCCATTGCTTTCCGGCTCAATACTCATGGGGCATGGCGTTTACGGGAACACGTGACCGGCAGGATTGGCAAACATGGCTGTAAAAGAGGAACACAGATAATCATCGTGCAGAACGGACGGAACACTGGTTTTGCATGAAATGATTTGCAGATATACAGATACGGCGCACGGTGGAAAAAATTCCAGACCTGTGCGCCGTATCTGTTCTGTCTCTTTCCGTATTGGAATTATCAGTCCTTATGTAGAAACGCTTCACGGTAATTTTCACGCAGCATCCGCTCGATGTCCGATTCCCTGTATAGTATTTTACCTCCCAACTGTATGTATGCCATACGTCCGGCATCCCTGTGCTCCTGTAACGTGCGACGGCTGGTTTTCAACAGTTGCGCCACCTCACGGTCGGTCAGGTAGCGTTCGCCGTCCAATATGGGACGGTAGTTTTCAGTGAGCTGTTCGACATATGCCAGTGTCCGTTCCAGTTTCCCAAGCATCCGAACTACCATCTCGCTTTCCTGTGTTATAAGTTCATTCATCATTCTACAATGGATTTAGTGGTTTTGCAAATAAAGTAAATCAGATGTCTTTTCCGTTTAATGCGGCTTGTCTGCGCCGTTCCTCGACAAAAGGAATAATGCGCTGCACATCTTCTGCACGATAATAGACCTTGCGCACAATCTGTGAATAAGCCAGCGTACCGTTGCTGCGCATGGTCTGTAAGGTACGGGGACTTATCTGAAGGATACGGCATACTTCCGCACTGTCCAGCCATTCACCCAAATGCTTTGCTTCCGATTTGTGACAAATTTCCTCCACCCGGCTTGCAAGACGGTTGAAGCGTACCATGATTTCCTCGAAGGTCTTCCTTTCAATAACTACTACTGTTTCCATAAATTGCTTGTTTTTGATTGTGAATACAGCCGCAAAATAAACGGATTCTATGTGAAGCGGTATCATTCGGGCTATGCGTGGCAGCATTTGGCACCGACGTGGAAGCCTGTGGCACTGACTGGCGGTGTAGAGTTGAGATTTTTAGAGAGGCAGTCAGATTTAATCATGTTCCATATTCGGCAGCCCCGACTTGATTCAATGCGACGGTTTCACCTGTGTTTTATTGCCGGGTGAAACTGTCTTTTTTGTATCCGTGCATGGGGAAAAGGACATATATGGAAGATATTACGAAAAAATCATTCCCTACTATGGGAATACTATGGATTTCACCTTCCGAGAGTTACGCACCTTTGCAACGTAACCAATACGGAAGGATATGGAAACAGTAACAATGGACAACAAAATCGTGAAAACGACAATGATGAAGACAGACCGGGCAGCGGGCTTCTTCAAGAAAGAAAATGTACCGAAAGAAGAAGTGAAAACTTTACAGGCAAGAAAGGAGGCGGATGATGGAAGGGATTGGTAAGGAGGTGTTCGAGGAATGGATGCAGCGCCTCATGGAACGGATTGACCGACTGGACGGCATCATATCGGTACTGATAAACAAGGATGCCTCCGGGGTGAAATACCTGGACGGGGAACGGATGTATGACAATCAGGACCTGTGCGAGATGCTGCGTATCAGCAAGCGGTCACTCCAACGCTTCCGCAGCGAATACGGACTCAAAAGCCGGCGTATCAGCCGCAAGAGCTACTATAAGGAATCGGACGTGCTGGAGTTTATCAGCCGGAACATGGAAGAGGTGACGCTGGACGGTAAAAAGGTGCTGAAAGTAAAGGAAGGCACAGGAAAGAAATCACCGGGCAAAACCAAAGAGAAGAAAGGAGGCAAGCGCACGGCAAGCCGCCGATGAAAGGGCATTTTCAAGACGAAAAGAAAAAATGCCTGTATGGGTGGTTGCCGACAGGCTTGTTCAATAACCAATTAAAAAAATCAATCAATGGAACAGAAAAAGAAAAGACAGGAGGACGTGCTGGTCGTCCGCGACGAGAAGACGGGCGAAATCAGTGTGGTTGCCGGACTGGATGCCAGAGGCTATCCCAAGAGGGCACAGGCAAAGGCGGAACACTCGCAGGAGTTTTTGCGTTTTGACCGACACGGGGATGCGATAGACAATTTTTTCAGGAACTTCTACCGCCAGTGCAAGGAGCCGACTCGATTCGGTTTCTACCGGGTGGCAGCGGACACGGTGGAAGCACTGCTGCCGGTCATCAAGGACCTGCTGAAAGACCCGGATGCGAATGCGGAGCTGCTGGCACCGCACAAAGTGGACACATCGGCGTACCGGCCGGTTGAGGAACAGCAGGCTACGGAGGAGGCAAAAAGAGAAAACACGGAAGAAAACAATGTTGAACAACAGACTGACGAAAAAATGGAAGAAATGAAACCGAAAAATCAGGAACAGCAGCCGCAGGCAGCGGAAACGCAGGCGGCACAGGGGCAAGAACCCGCACAGGAAGGGCAGACACAGACGAAGCCGGAGAAACCGAACCTGATAGGGGACGGCGACGTGGACTGGAAGGAACTGGAACAGTTCGGGGTGAAAAGGGAGAACCTGTCCGAGAAGGACATGAAAGCCCTGATGAACTACGGCAAGACGGATCTGGTGACGGTGAACCCGACCTTCGGTGGCGAGAGCTACGAGCTGCAAGCCCGTCTCTCGTTCCAGAAGACGGAAGACGGCAAGATGAAGCTCACACCCCACTTCGTGCGCCGTGAGCCACGGCTTGACCTCCCACACAACGGCTATACCTTCACGGATGAGGACAGGAAGAACCTGAAGCAGACGGGCAATCTGGGCAGGCTGGTGGACGTGGCGGACACGAAAACCGGTGAGATGCGCCCGTTGTACATCAGCATCGACCGCCTGACGAATGAAATCGTGGACGTTCCGGCAAGCAAGGTGCGCATTCCTGACAGGATCGGACTGACGGAACTGTCAAAACCGGAAAAGGACATCCTGCGTGCGGGATTTGCACTGCCCAAGGAGGTGACGTTGAAGAACGGGCGCAAGTTCGAGGCACTGTTGCAGGTGAACGCCGACAAGCGCGACGTGGAATTTGTCCCGGGACAGCCACGCCAGCAACAGGCGCAGCGTCAGGGAAACAGCCAAGACAGGATGCAGGACAATCCCGGCACGCAAGGACAGAAGCAGGAGAATAACGGCGAGGGGCAACGCCGCAACCGCTCGTGGGTGAACGGGGACGGCAGCATCCGCCCGATAAGCAAATGGAAGGATGACATCTTCACCGACCAACAGAAAGCCGACTACGTGGCGGGCAAGACCGTGGTACTGGCAAACGCGAAGGACGACCAAGGGCAGCCCTGCACGAAGTACCTGAAATTCGACCGGGAGAAAGGACGTCCGCTGACCTACTCCCAAAACCCCGACCTTGCGCAGACCGTCGCCCCCTCGAACGAGAGCCGCACGCAACTTGCGGTGAACAACGAGGGCAAGACCAACGAGGCGACCAGACACCTGAAGGAGCCGCTCACGCAGGGACAGACCGCCCCGAAGGACGAAGCCCAGAAACAGCAGCAGGAAAAACCGAAGAAAAGCAAAGGCATGAAGGTTTCCTGAGTGCCGCCACTGAATCCATCCAAAGAAAAAAAAGTATGAACCGATTAAAAGCAGAAAGACATGATTACCATACTGGCAGAAAAACCGAGCGTGGCGCGTGAGATAGCACGCGTCACCGGAGCAATGAAGAAAGAAGAAGGATATTACACCGGAAACGGCTACCATGTGACATGGGCACTGGGGCATCTGGTACAACCCGCCCTGCCCGACGGCTACGGCTTCAAGGGCTTCCGCAAGGACAGCCTGCCCGTAATACCGGAGGAGTTCATGCTGATACCCCGACAGGTAAGGACGGACAAGGGCTACAAGGCGGACGCGGCAGCGGTGAAGCAGATAAAGGTGATAACGAAGCTGTGGCAGGAAAGCGAGGGCATCATCGTGGCAACGGACTGCGCCCGCGAGGGGGAGCTTATATTCAGATACCTGTATGCCTATACGGGCTGCACGCTGCCCTTCCGCCGCCTGTGGATAAGCTCGCTGACGGATGCCGCCATCCGCAAGGGCATGAAGGAACTGAAGGACGGACATGAGTATGACAACCTGTATCTGGCAGCGAAAGCACGCAGCGAAGCCGACTGGCTGGTGGGCATCAACGGCACACAGGCACTGACCGTAGCCGCAGGACGGGGCACATACTCGGTGGGGCGCGTGCAGACACCCACACTGGCGATGGTCTGCAAGCGGTACCGGGAAAACAGACGCTTCACGCCGGAGCCGGTACACCAGCTGCATTTCTCCGTGCCGTCCGTAAATACGGATGCGGTGGTGAAGTTCGCCTCGGTGGAGAAATGGCAGGACAAGGAAGAGGCGGCTACGCTATATGATAAGGTAAAGACGAAGATGTGCGCCACCGTGACCAAAGCCGAAAAGAGGCAGAAGGTGGAGAACCCTCCGCTGCTGTACGACCTGACCACGCTGCAAAAGGAGGCGAACACAAAACACGGATTTACGGCGGAGCAGACACTGGAACTGGTGCAGAAACTCTATGAGGCGAAGCTCGTCACCTATCCGAGAACATCGAGCCGCCATATCCCGGAGGACGTGTTCGAGGAAGTGCCGCTGCTGTTTGAACGGCTGGCAGGGCACTCCGAACTTGCGGATAAAATCAAGACTTTGGGTGAACTGAACCGCCGGAGCGTGGACGCCTCGAAAGTGACCGACCACCATGCCCTGCTGGTGACCCCGAACCGCCCGCTCGCCCTCTACAAGAACGAGAAGATTATCTATGACATGATTGCCAGACGCATGGTGGAGGCATTCTCCCCGGAGTGCGTGAAGGACACGACGAGCGTGGAAGCCGAATGCTGTGGCGTGGCATTCGAGGCAAAAGGGTGCATCGTGCGCAAGGAAGGCTGGCGCAGCGTATATGGCGAGGACAAGGAGGATACGATACTGCCGGACTGGAAAGAGGGCGACACGCTGGCGATGGCGGGATGCTCGATGAGTTCGGGCATGACCCGACCGAAGCCCCTGCACACGGAAAGCTCGCTGCTGGCGGCGATGGAAACCGCCGGACGCGAAGGCGTGGAGGACGAGGAGGCACGGCAGGCACTTAAGGACTGCGGCATCGGCACACCCGCCACCCGTGCCGCCATCATCGAAACGCTGCTCAGAAGGGAATACATGACGCGCGTGAAGAAGTCGCTGGTGCCGACGGAGAAAGGGCTCGCCCTGTATTCCATTGTCAAGGAGATGGACATCGCCGACGTGGAAATGACCGGACAGTGGGAAGCGGAGCTGGCAAAGATAGAAAAGGGAAAGACAGCGCACGAGGCTTTCATGAGGGACATTGAAGCCTACACACGGAAAATCACCACGGAGCTGCTCGCCTCGGACAAGATTTTCGGGCACAAGGCTTCGGGCTGCGCCTGTCCCAAGTGCGGCAAGGGCACGATGCAGTTCTACGGCAAGGTGGTGCGCTGCGACAACCCGGAATGCGCCCTGCCCGTGTTCCGCCAGATAGCCGGAAAGACGCTCACCGACGGGGAGATGACCGATTTGCTGACGGAAGGAAAGACGGGAGTCCTCGGCGGCTTCAAGAGCAGGCAGGGCAAGCCGTTCAGCGCGGCGGTCGCCTTCGATGCGGATTTCAACACGAACTTCATCTTTCCCGAAGCCAAAGGCGCAAGAAAAGGCACGAACATGAAAGGAAAACGGAAATAATGCGTAACTTCGCCACTGGTTCATGTCATAATCTGTTTCAATTCGTTGATACTCCTTATTCACATGGATTTAGTGGCGGCACCCGGAGGGATACCGGGTGCCTTTTTTCTATCCTTTCCGACAATCAATCTTATTCATCCACTAAATCCATAAGAAAATGAAACAGAACAAGAGAACCGCTCCGGCGGAACTGTCCTACTACGGACTGTACCTGCTGGACTACCTGAGAAAATACCATCCCGACAAAGTATCCGATACCGGTCTTATCTCCGGGCGTGAGGAAGCCGCCTCCGAAACCTTCGAGAAGGCAAGGCGGGCGGGAAGCTCCACGGAAGCCGCACAGGAGGAAGCCATGCGCGTCCTGCTCGAAGGGCTGCACTTCTCCCCCTACGCCCTGCTGCGCGAAGTGGTGGAGAACGAATTTGCCGACGAGGTGGCGGCATCCGACCGCGAGGCGTTCTGCCGGAAACTGTTCCCCTATCTGAAAAACCTGCTCGGCGGTTACGACATGTCGGACGACACCTTCGCCCTGTCGCCCGAACACGACCTGCTCTACACGGAGCTGACCGGAACCGTCATGCTTTATCTGGAGTCCTATGGCGTTCAATAGGAAACAGAAGCTGAGGGACAACATCGAGGCGGTACGGACGGCATTCACACTCGACCGGGAAGGGCGCACGCCCACCGAAAGGGAGCGTGCGCTGCTGGAAAGGTACTGCGGCTTCGGGGGACTGAAGTGCATACTGAACCCGGCACGGGAGCTGACGGATGCCGTGCACTGGGCGAAATCCGACCTCGAACTGTTTGCCCCGACGGTGGAACTGCACCGTCTGATACGCGAGAACAGCCGGGACGAGAGGGAGTACAAACGCTATACGGACTCGCTGAAAGCCTCGGTGCTGACGGCATTCTACACACCGCAAGCCATTACGGACACCATAGCGGACGTGCTGCATGACCGCAAGGTGCGCCCAAGGCTGGTGCTGGAGCCGTCGGCCGGCATGGGCGCGTTCATCAGCCCGGTGCTGTCGAACAACCCGCAGGCGGAGGTGATGGCATTCGAGAAAGACCTGCTGACGGGCAGGATGCTCGGACACCTGTACCCGCAGCAGAAGATACGCACGGAGGGCTTCGAGAAGATAGAGAAGCCTTTCCTGAACCATTTCGACCTTGCCATTTCCAACATCCCTTTCGGGGATATTGCCGTGTTCGATGCGGAATACGAGAAAAAGTCGGTCATGCACCGGATAGCGGCGAAGAAAGTGCATACCTATTTCTTCCTGAAAGGGCTGGACGCAGTGCGTGACGGCGGCATTGTGGCGTTCATCACCTCGCAGAGCGTACTGAATACGGAAGGCAACGGGGGCACGCGCTACCTGATGATGAAGCAGGCGGACTTGTTATCCGCCATACGTCTGCCGAACAACCTGTTCACGGAAAACGCCAACACGGAAGTGGGGTGCGACCTGATAATCCTGCAAAAGAACATCAACAAAACAGATTTGTCAGAAGAGGAGATGCGGTTTACCCGGACGGTCAGAAGCAACCACACCGGAGTCGTTACCAATGAATATTTCCTTGACCACCCGGAACGCATCATCCATACCGAAGCGAAAAGGGATACCGACCCCTACGGCAAGCCGGCGATGGTATATACGCACAGTGGTGGTGTGGAAGGTATCTCAATGGATTTGTATAAAATGCTGCCGGAAGACCTGTCGGTACGGCTGGATTTGGAACGCTACAACGGCATGGGGCATGAAAAGCCGGAAACAAGGCAGAACATTGCCGTGCAATCTTCCGGTATTGAGGTGAAAATGGGAAATTCCCTTTCAGGTACGGATGAACAGACGGACGTGAAAAGAGAAGAGAACCGGGTACAGCCGCAAGCACATACGGCGGAAACCAGACAGCCGGAAACCCCGGTGATGGATTTGTACGACCTGTTCGGCTACACGCAGGAGGAAAGGCGGCTGGCAGAGCGCGGACTGAAGCCGGAGAGGAAGAAGGGCGGCAAGTCCAAACCGAAGAAGCCGGTACAGGCATCGCTGTTCGTATTGCCGGAGGACGGTACAGGAACGAAAACGGACAAAGGAAAGACGGAGGCAGGTGCCGCCTTTACCCCGGAAGAAGCAAAGGAAATGGAGGAAATCATCCGTGGCACAGCAGAGGTGGAAGCTGCCCCGGTGGAAACGACCGCACCGAAAGCAGAGGACACGGCACCTCCACAGGAGGACGTCGACCCTGAGGATGCCGTTTACCGCAGCCTCGACTGGGAAACGAACCCGCCCATCAACGGATTCTATGAAATGATGATGGACCTCACACCGGAGCGACGGGCGGAACTGCGCCGGCTCGGAAAGGCGAAGATGGAAGCCAATGCCGCCAGACAGACAGTCGGAATATCGGAAGCCAAAAGAGAAAAGGTCCATGAGGGGAAAACGGCAGAACCGCAGGGTCAAAATACGGATATTGTCTATCCGATAGAGGACGGATTCAAGGCGAGACACGACAGGCGGATAGCGGAAGTGGAGAAAGCCCTCCGCGCGGAGGAAGCCGCCCTGACACCGGAAGAGCGGCAGCGCAGGCGGGAGGAGGAAATGATGCCCCGCCCGTACAGCCGACCGCTGGAGCCGCACCTGAAGGACGGCTCGCTGGCATGGGTGCACACGCAGGGCGTGCGCTATCAGGTGGGCGTGCTGAAGGACGTGACACGCTACGGGGCGACCTTCCAGCCGCTGGACATGGAGGGTATGCAGAAGGAGAAGGCGCAGCTGTACATCTCGATGCGCGACACCTACGAGCGGCTCTACGCGCAGGAGGCGGAACGGCAGGAGGCAAACGACATGCTCCGCCGCCACCTGAACACCTACTACGACGAGTTCGTGATGCGGTACGGCTGCCTGAACGCCAGACAGAACGTGAAGCTGCTGATGATGGACACCTCCGGGCGCAACATGCTGGCACTGGAACGCAGCGAGGGCGGCACGATGGTGAAGGCGGACATATTCGACCATCCCGTTTCCTTTTCGCAGGAAACGACCGTCACGGCGGAATCGCCGGAGGAAGCCCTGTCCGCCTCGCTCAACCGCTACGGCGGGGTGAACCTGCCATACATGGAATCCGTCTGCGACATGCCGCAGGCGGACATGCTGGAAGCGTTGAAAGGCAGGGTGTACTACAACCCGATGGCGGGGAACTATGAGATAGCCGACCGCTTCATCGCCGGTAACGTGGTGGTGAAAGCGAGGGAGGTGGAGGAATGGGTAAAGGGACACGAGGGGCACGGGATGATGCCGCAGGCACAAGAGGCACTGGCGGCATTGCGCGAGAACATCCCCGAACAAATCCCGTTTGAGGACCTGGACTTCAACTTCGGGGAACGCTGGATACCCACGGGCGTGTATGCCGCCTACATGAGCCGCCTGTTTGACACGGACGTGCGGATAAGCTACTCGGAGAGCCTCGACGAGTATTCGGTGGCGTGCAGCCACAGGACGATGAAAATCACCGACGAGTTTCTGGTAAAGGGATATTACCGCCACTACGACGGGATGCACCTCTTGAAGCACGCCCTGCACAACACCTGCCCAGACATGATGAAGAAGGTCGGCGAGGACGAGCACGGAAACGACATCAAGGCACGCGACAGCGAGGGCATACAGCTCGCCAACGCGAAAATCGACGAAATCCGCAACGGATTCACCGAATGGCTGGAGGAACAGTCGCCGGAGTTCAAGAAGCGGCTGACGGACATGTACAACGACAAGTTCAACTGCTTCGTGCGCCCAAAGTACGACGGCTCGCACCAGACCTTTCCCGGACTTGACCTGAAAGGGCTGGGAATCACCGACCTGTATCCCAGCCAGAAGGACTGCATCTGGATGCTGAAACAGAATGGCGGTGGGATAGCCGACCACGAGGTTGGAACCGGCAAGACGCTGATAATGTGCGTATCAGCACACGAGATGAAGCGGCTGGGGCTGGTACACAAGCCGATGATAATCGGGCTGAAAGCCAACGTGCGCGAGATAGCGGAGACCTACCGCAAGGCGTACCCGAATGCCCGCGTGCTGTACGCATCGGAGAAGGATTTCGAGGCGGCGAACCGCGTGCGCTTCTTCAACGACATACGGAACAACGACTGGGACTGCGTCATCATGAGCCATGACCAGTTCGGGAAGATACCGCAGTCGCCGGAGCTGCAACAGCGGATATTGCAGGCGGAGCTGGACACGGTGGAGGAAGATCTGGAGGTGCTGCGCTCGCAGGGAAAGGACGTGTCACGCGCCATGCTGAGGGGACTGGAGAAGCGCAAGTTCAACCTGCAGGCGAAGCTGGACAAGGTGGAACATGCGATAAAGTCGAGGACGGACGACGTGGCGGACTTCAGGCAGATGGGCATCGACCACATCTTCGTGGACGAGAGCCACCAGTTCAAGAACCTGACGTTCAACACCCGGCACGACCGCGTGGCGGGGCTGGGCAACTCCGAAGGCAGCCAGAAGGCACTGAACCTGCTGTTCGCCATCCGCACCATTCAGGAGCGCACGGGAAAGGACTTGGGGGCAACCTTCCTGTCGGGCACGACCATCAGCAACTCGCTGACGGAGCTGTACCTGCTTTTCAAGTACCTCCGCCCAAAGGAGCTGGAAAGGCAGGACATACGATGCTTCGACGCATGGGCGGCAATCTTCGCCAAGAAGACGACGGACTTCGAGTTCAACGTGACGAACAACATCGTGCAGAAGGAACGTTTCCGCTACTTCATCAAGGTGCCGGAACTGGCGGCGTTCTACAACGAGATAACGGACTACCGCACGGCGGAGGACGTGGGTGTGGACAGACCGCACAAGAACGAGATACTGCACCACATACCGCCCACGCCCGACCAGGAACATTTCATCAAGCAACTGATGGAATTTGCCAAGACGGGCGACGCCACCCTTCTGGGACGCGGAAAGCTGTCGGAAACGGAGGAGAAGGCGAAGATGCTCATCGCTACGGACTATGCCCGGAAGATGGCATTGGACATGCGCATGATAGACCCGGAATATGAAGACCATCCGGACAACAAGGCGAGCCACTGCGCGAGGACGATAGCGGAATATTACCGGAAATATGACGAGCAGCTCGGCACTCAGTTCGTATTCTCCGACTTGGGCACTTACCAGCCGGGCGGGTGGAACGTATATACCGAAATCAAGCGCAAATTAGTGGAGGACTACGGCATACCCGCCCATGAAATCCGCTTCATTCAGGAGTGCAAGAGCGAGAAGTCAAGGAAAGCGGTGATAGATGCGATGAACGAGGGACGGGTACGCGTGCTGTTCGGCTCGACCTCGATGCTCGGCACGGGCGTGAACGCCCAGCACAGGGCGGTGGCCATCCACCACCTGGACACGCCGTGGCGTCCGTCCGACCTCGCCCAGCGCGACGGACGGGCGGTGAGAAAGGGCAACGAGATAGCGAAGCTGTATGCCGACAACCGGGTGGATGTCATCATCTATGCGGTGGAAAAATCGCTGGACTCGTACAAGTTCAACCTGCTGCACTGTAAGCAGACGTTCATCTCGCAGCTCAAAAGCGGTGCGATGGGCGCACGAACCATAGACGAGGGGGCGATGGACGAGAAGTCGGGCATGAATTTTTCGGAGTACATGGCTATCCTCTCCGGGAACACCGACCTGCTTGACAAGGCGAAGCTCGAAAAGAGAATAGCCTCGCTGGAGGGAGAGCGCAAGTCCTTCCACAAGGGCAGGCGAGAGTCGGAGCTGAAGCTGGAGGAAAAGACGCTGGCGCTTCGGAACAACCAAGCCGCCATAACCGCCATGACGGAGGACTGGGAGAAGTTCACCGCCGCCGCACAGACGGACAAGGAGGGCAACCGGCTCAACCTGATAAAGATTGACGGGCTGGATTCGACAGACGAAAAGACAATCGGAAAGCGTTTGCAGGAGATAGCCAAGAACGCCACGACCGGCGGGCAGTACAAGCGCGTGGGCGAACTGTACGGCTTCCCCATCGAGGTGATCAGCGAGCCGACACTAAGGGACGGACTGGAATTTACCGACAACCGTTTTGTGGTGAAGGGAAATCTCAGGTACAACTACAACAACGGGCATCTGGCGATGGCTGACACGCACGCCGCCGCCACGAACTTCCTGAACGCGCTGGAGAAGATACCGGGCATCATCGACCAGCACCAGAAGAGGAACGAAGTGCTGGAGCAGGAAATCCCGCAGCTCCAAGCGATAGCCGGCAAGACATGGAAGAAGGAGGACGAGCTGAAACAGTTGAAATCCGAACTCGCCGCGTTGGACCGCAAGATACAGCTGGAACTTGCCTCACCGATACCTGAAAAAACAGAAAAGAATACCCCCAATGCTGCACAGATACCCCAACTGGTACAGAAACAGGAAAATCCGCATAAGGATTTCGTTCAAAGCCATATTGTAATAAGAAATCCCGGATTGACTGTCCCAAGGGAAAATAAGGGAGTAAAAATTAATCATACTTAGCATAAAAGAGCCATATCATTATTTCCAAGGATAGAATTGATATGGCTCTTTCACAAAATATTTTAACCGTTACAACATTAGACATTCTATCGAATAAGGTTTTAGGGTACTGATAATCATAAATCCTGTTCCTTATTCTGTATAAACTCTATTATTTCAAAGATTGTTTTTGATATTCAGAAGGTGAACACCCGACTTTTTCCGAAAAATTCTTCTATAATCTGCTGAATAGCTTAAAATGAGCGATTTATAAGTGTTCAACCTCAATAGAGGTAATGATTTGGCAATAGTCACAACTTCTGCAATATGCATATGTTTGCTTTGCCTAACAACTCTTTACAGTTGCAAAAATACAAAATAAAAATGAAACCACACTATGTTGGTGCAAAAAAACAATAGTCATAAAACAAAGATTAACTTCGCCTTATGACTATTGTTGTCCACATTAAACTTATTTATCATTTAATTGGTTCCGCATGCACATAGTATTCACTGTTTATAGGGTCTTCCCCGTCAGTTTTAAGTATCAGTACCATGCGAGAATGTTTTGTACGCCAATATGCTTTAATATCAGCATCTTCGGGTAGTGCCTTAAACGTTTTACACAGCGAAGCCTTTTCTGTTTCTTTTATAGTACTATGTGCTTCATAGTACTGGTCCATAATCTTCAACAGACCTTCTCTTTCACGTTCAAGCACGCCTAACATATATTCCTTGTCGTTTTTGTCTTTTGCTCCTTTCAGTACAATACGTAACTCTGCATACGGTTTTGTAATGTCTTCTTTGTAGGCAGTAGGTGGAGTTAGGATAAACTCACGGCTCTTGTCCAGCAAGCAATATTCTGTTAGTTCGGGGTTCTTGGAATTATACCTTACGTTATCCCAATCGTAACCAAAGAATCCATCATTCACCAAATAGAGCCTCTTTCGGGCTTGATAGACAATACGGCCATCTTTATAGCCATTGGCATAGACAATAGTATTGTCATGAGGCGTGAAGAAGTATGTGCTCCACCAATAGGAAGTATTCAAACAGTTTGTCTTACGTTCCATGATTCCAAAGCTATCTGGCATATCACGACAATCACTCGTCCAAGTAATTGAATCGTAGTAGTTGTAATAGGCATTATCTGAAGAGTTGAAACCATATTCATCGGTAAGCTCAAATGTTACAAGGCAGAAGGTCTGAAACACAGGGTCTGTGTTGTCTTTGTCGTCTTCTGCATAGTATGCCTTAATCTTAAACTTGCAGTTGTCGGGAACAGAACGGTCAATATCCGTATCATACGTGTAACTTTTCTTCATCATTTCCAAATCGGTTTCGGTCATGCGTTTATATACAATCATGCCATATATAGACTTGTAACCATTGCTGCCATCACTCGTCGCTCCCAATTTTTGTATGGTGTACATTAAGGTCTTGCCATTCGACTCGTCAAGCTTAAGAATCTGCATGTATCTGCTGTCTGTTGTCTGCTTGTTGCTGCCAAACAGTATGAAGCCTTTGTCCATGTCATAAGTCCATGATACACGACTGAAACAAAAGGCTGGCAAGGCATCACTATAAAAATAACTAAAAGCTTGCTGTGATGTCTCAAACCAAAAGTGTGTAGGGCTGCCACCAAATCTGTCTTTCCAAAATTCCTCCTTGCTCAACTTTCCGTTTTCCTGTACCTCATAAGTGGCAATACTCTCCCAACCATAGCCCTTGACCTTACTCTGTATTTCTTCTGCTGCTATTGGCTTTCTCCCTTTTAGCACACAGCACCCCTCATCATTAACAGTATAGGTTTGGTTGAATAGATTCATATCCAACTTACATTGCTCAACACTCAATTCCTCAGACTTATCGCAACTGCCAAATACAACAGTGCAAGCTACGATGAGTGCTATTAACCAAAACTTCTTAGTCATAATAATCCAAATTTAAAGATTTTACATATAGACAGATTACGGATTTTCAGTGTTTCAAATTCTGCTGTCCAAGATAACTGAGTGCAAAAATACAAAAGTATCAACGTAATAGTGCATTTTTTTATTTTTTATAACACTCAAAACATACTTTTGTGCAAATAAAGGAAGAATAAACTACACCTGACAAATCTATTTACATATTTCTATGCACTGCCTACAGTTGGTACACTCACTTTCTGCAACCGTTGGGAGCAAAATTTCTCCGCCCTCATGGTGGAGCGAGGCGTTTTGGGGTTCCCAAAACATAACCTCGCTCCCTCCTCCAAACATAATAATCGACACTCTTGTCTTTCGATTCTCCAAATCCAAAATTGCCGACCTTAAATCTCACAATTTGCATGAAACATCAAAAGCTGCTGCATTGATAAAGAACAAGGGAACAGACACGACCTGCTTTGTTCTTGAAGTTTGCAAAAGACAAGGTAATAATATTCTGTGCGCAATTTGCCAAGTATAGTAGTTGTATATTGTCGTTTTATTTCGTAAGCTATACCGAGTGTGTTATGTGCGCTGTGTGTCCTCGGTATAGGTTGCATAAATCTAATGCCATGCTAAAACACTGCGGAGGTTCGCCCAAGTGGCTGGAGGCGCAAAGCCTCCAAGGAACGTTGCAGCAATCATTTCGGAGAATAGAGCGGTAGCCAATAATCCACAAGTACATTTTACAGCGGAACAAGTGTTGGGCGTTTTTCAGATGAGCAGTTGAAGAGATATGGTATTGCTATGAAAATCAAACACTAAACCTGTCAACAAGTTCTCAACAAAAGTTTCGGCACAACAAATCACTGGGCAAAAGAGAAACATAGACATGGACATTGAGGGCTTCTCTTTCCATCATTACCTTTCTTTTGTTGAGATATTTGTTGAGAGTATGTAGAGCCATAAATACTTGATATTCAATACGACTTTCTGTATATTCAACAAATCAACAAAAATATGGGGATTTGTCAGTTTTTTATACAATATGACAAATCCCCAACAAGCAAAGTATATGCTTCAGTACTTATTCACGACAGTACGACAGCGACAAACAAACCAACAAGCAAGAGTACATTCAGCTAAAGGCGGTTGTTCCTCCACTGAATTGTAGGACAATGACACTACTTTTCTCTTTTGCCCCGTACAACTTCTTCATGATGGTGTCCCGAAACCGAACAGCACCATAAGAGCCTATACGGAAACAAAGGGCAACAACCATCGGGAAACCATACATCGTTTGCCAAATGCCCTTGGAGGTTTCCTGTTTCTGTTGTACCTCCGACATGGGCAACAAACCTTCCTCGTATATCGACCTTATCACAGCATGGAGTTTCGGGGCGGTGACATGGAGCATATCCACCAATTCGCCCTCGCTCATCCACAAGTCTTTCAAGTTGGACGGAATGGAAAGTTCTCCATTTCCGTCCACGGTGATTACAGTCCTTTTCATGCCATTCCCCCCATTGTCGGCATATGCCCCTTGATTCGACTTTCAAAAGCTGATATGTCATGCTCCAATTTAGTACTTGTCACCTTTGCGTAAATTTGTGTTGTGGCGATGTCCGTATGTCCCAGTATCTTGCTTACACTCTCTATCGGCATACCGTAGTTTAAAGCCAAAACTGCGAACGAATGCCGGCTTACATGAAATGAAATTCGCTTCTTGATGCCACACATTTTTGCCACTTTCTTTATACGCTTGTTTACCATGTCAAGTGAGCCAATATTAAACAAGTGCATATCTTTTCTCAATGGCTTGTAACGTTCAATTATCTGTATGGCTGCATCTATCAGTTTAATTTTGAATGGTACGCCTGTCTTTTGACGCTGAGAAACTATCCATGGAGACCCACTTATAATGGCAACATTGTCCTCTGTAAGATTCTTGATGTCAACGAAAGAGATACCTGTCCAACAACCAAACATAAACAAGTCTCTCGCAAAAGCAAAGTTGGGATTTTCCAACTCTATTCCTGCAAATATGTCCAATTCTTCCTCTGTCAAGAACTCACGCTCCTTGTGGTCTGGGTCAACGTGGTACATGGCAAACGGATTTCTCTGTATCTTGCCGTTGTAGTGTGCTGCCGTGACGATATGCTTCAATGGTATGGAGTATATCCAAATGGTAGATTGCGTGAGTCCAATGACATTCTTCAAATACAGACAAAAATCACGGATGAACTCCTCGGTAAGCTCATTCATGGACATATCGCTGCGCTTGTACTGAAATTTGATGAACTCGGCAACGTACTTTCTTACCGTCAGATACTTGCGGTAGGTTCGGACAGCTCGGTCTTTTCCCACGCGTTGGGCAAAGGCTGCGTTCTCCTTGTCAAAAGCTCTGAGTAATGTCTCATACTCCGTACCTATGCCTTGATATGCGTTTCTCACCATTTCAGCGGTAACGAACGCCTCACGGTCGGAAAGCCGTTGGTAATGCTTAGCGATTTGAGCCTTGATGTTATCAAGCGCAAAGTTCACCTCATTGGCTTCCTTGCTTCTGCCTTTGGCTCTGTTGCCCTTGGCATCCCATATCGCCTTGGTCACGCTCAGCTTGCAACTGAACTGTGCGATAGTTCCGTTGATTGTCACACGTCCCATGATAGGGACAATTCCGTTTCTCTCCTTGCTTCCGTTTACATAGAAGACTGTCTTGAATGTACTTCTCATAATTCCTTGCTTTTTGTTCTGTGCAAAATTAAATCATGAGAGTTGCATGGCAAATTCACAACCTGTGCAGAATTGAGAAGTAAAAACCGAAGCCGTTAAAAATGCTTATTAGAGCGTTTCTTTGAGGTAATGACTTGAAAGCGTTTCTACTTCTCAAATCCGCCATTTTCGCATTTCCTCACGAATGCCACAAAAAGCCAACGACTGCCACAACCACTTGAAACTCAAAACAAAAGCTCAAATCTGCTATTTTTTGCTTTTTTAGTCATTCTTTTTCACAAAAATAAAATAAAAACTCCATGAATTCATTATTTTTGCAGGATAATAATCGTCATCCGTCGGTTGCATGAATTTGAAAAGTATGATTTATATCGCGTGCTGCATGGCTGTAATGTCTTGCGGTCCGCAAAAGAAGAAAGCAATGGAAGAGACTGAAGTACTGATAGAAACCTCTATGGGCGACATGAAGGTGAAGTTGTATAACGATACGCCCAAGCATCGTGATAATTTCATCAAGTTAGCCCGTGCGGGGGCGTACGACAATATTTTGTTTCATCGTGTCGTACGAGGCTTTATGGTGCAGACCGGAGACCCGGCCCTCAAACCCGGGGGAATGAAACCGGCCGTGGATACTGCGGCCTACCGTTATACGATTCCGGCGGAAATCCGTTATCCGCGCCATTTCCATAAGAAAGGCGCATTGGCGGCAGCCCGTATGGGGGATGACGTGAATCCCGAAAAGGCCTCCAGCGGTACGCAGTTCTATATCGTGACGGGGAAGACCTATACGCCAAGTTCGTTGATGGAGCTTTATTCGGCCATTTACCAAAGCCGGGTGGATACGCTTTACGAGGAACTTTCGCGAGGCCATCTCAAGGAAATGTACCTGATGCGTCGTCGTGGCGAAACCGAAAAGTTGGAAAGCCTGAAAGACTCTTTGTTGCATGAGGCGGAAGCAAAGGTGGCCGCCCATCCGCCTGTGCCGTTCGACGAAGTGCAGAAACAGGCCTATACCACAGTGGGCGGTGCGCCCCATCTGGACGGAGAATACACCGTGTTCGGCGAGGTCGTGGAAGGACTGCAAGTGGCTGAGGCCATAGAAAAAGTGCGTACGGCAAAAGAGCGCCCTTTGCAGGAGATTGTGGTACGTAAGGTGACGGTTCTGGAATAGCCGTCAACCGTATTTCACGTATCCCAAACGCGTATATTTCACGCCCTGACTCTCGTAATGTCCCATGACGCGGGCGGAAAGCGTGATTTCCATGCCGGGCGAAAGCTGGCGGCTGAAGCAACTCAATGCTTTGGGCGTCTGGCTTCTTCCGGCCGCTTTTTCGGTGAAAGTATAACGGTTTCCTTGGCTGTCTGCGGCCAGAATGCGTTGGTCGATATAAAAGTCCGGCTTGTAAGTGTCCACTTGTTGTTTGACATATAAGATTTTCAGTCGGAGGGCTTCCAGTTTTTCTCCTTTCTCCCCGACGTAACGGCTGGGCGAACGATAGGCGGGCCGTCGCGGGGGACTGAGTTCCGCGTGTACCACGGCAAAACATTGTGCGGTTTCTTTTAGTTTCAGGAGCTTTTTCTTTTCCGGTTCGAAGCGGTTGGCCATCCACAGCACGTAGTTCGGGTCGATGTAGTAGACTTCCGCGATGCGTTTGCCCCGGTATTTTCCGAAAGTCAGCGTGTCGTAAGTCTGTTCGTAATAAGGAATGAAAAAAGTATTGTCCACCCACTTCAGGGTTACCTTGCAGTACTTCAGCAAGTCCATGGCTTTGCCTGCGGCCATGACGAATGTATCGGCCAGCGTACGGATAAAGAGGGGAGGGCGTTCGTCTGCGAATATGCGCCACAAGGCATAATACCGCCGGTAAGGTGTAGCGATGCTGATGGCATAAAAACCGTTTTCGGATGTCCGTCCGGAGTTGAACGTCGCGACGGTAGCCGTGACGCGTGCCATGTCCGTTTCCGGAATCGGTTCGTAAAATCGTATGTTGTTCTTGATGGCTCCTTTCTACGGCATGTATCACCGTATGCAAATATACACAAAAAAGAAATCATTTCCAAGCGATTTCGTGCGAAATGGAGGGCGGGAAGTTGTCATTTTGTTACTTTTCGCATTTCAATTCGATTATGGAAAACCGCTTTCAGCTCTCTCTTAGGCGTCTGTTTTGAATAAATATTCATATCTCGAGCCGATTATGCAATGATATTCCGTATATATACAATTTACCATGAGGAAGAAAATTTTTCGTTTGCAGGCGAATGAAAAATCATTTGCCGCAGAACGGTTTCACAGAGTGGATAAAAACGGGGACGAATGCCCAGGAAAGGGTGGAAAGATAGGAGGAAAAGTCCGTTTTTTCCTCTATTTGGAGACCGGAAAGTGTCGTCATCCGTGTGTCGTTTTGTCATGATGGCCGTACGGGTGCTGACGGGTTTCCATGGGGATGCGGACGGTTGGGCATGCCAGATGTCCGAATGAAAGCCGGACCGGGTACAGGCTGACTTTTTGTTGATGGGTAAACACACGGGAATGGCGTATTTGCACCGATTGTCCAACAGGGCAGCAAATACGCCATTCTCGTATGCTTGGATTTGACTTTTTGACAGAATGTCAAGTCCGGTAAGGAGGTCGCCGGAACTGCTTTCTACCGCTTGTCCCCATGAGGATGGTTGAGGGTTTGTTGCCGTTGCACCAGTACCTCGGCACATTGGAGCATGGCAAAACCGTATTGCTTCATGTCGCGGAAAACAGGGTCGTCTTCGGCTGTCTGTACCGTCATACCCTCCGTGCGGTATCGGATTTCCTGCTGCGTGTCCGGAAAGTAAAGGAACAGGCGTGACGAGTCCCTCACGCCGATGAGGTTGTCGGCCGTGAAATACATATAAGGACGCTTCTCTTTCAGCAAATCCACACCGAAATCGTTTTGCACGTAGCCGATGCCTAACAGGCCTAAAAGTGTCGGAGCCAAATCCACCTGCCCGCCGTAAGCGTCCACGATGCGCGGAGCTATGTCCCGCCCGTAAATCATGAGCGGGATGTGGTTATACGATTGCGGGCTTTCGCATTCGGGCGTGCCCACCAGTTTGCCGTGGTCGCCCAAGAGGACAAACAGCGTGTTGTCCGCCCAAGGACGTTTGAGGGCTTCCGTCATGAAGTTCCGGATGGACCAGTCGGCATATTCCACGATTTGTTCTTCCGTCGTCCGGCTGCGCGGATGGAAGTAGGGCGGGATGATGTAAGGCGGATGGTTGCTGATAGTGAGCAGGACGCTGAAAAACGGTTGTCCGCTTTGGGCTTGCCGGTCGAGCACGGGCAGGGCGTATTGGAACAGGAAGTCGTCTTGTACGCCGAATCCGTTGACCACCTTGTCCGCCGGGTAGTTTTCCTGCGAATAAATGTCGTCGAAACCGTTGGTACGGAAAAAGGCATTCATGTTGTCGTATTGCGATTCGTGCGTCATGAAGAACATGTTATGGTAGCCGTTTTCTTTCAGTACAGTGGGCAGGCCGGAGTAGACCGGAATGACGGAACCTTTCATGGCGTTGCGCTTCATCATGGCCGGGAACGAATAGAGCGAGGAATACATGCCATGGTTGGTGTGGATGCCGGATGAATAGAAATGGCTGAAGCTGAGCGATTGTTGCCACAGGCTGTCGAGGAAGGGCGTAAGGCTGGTTTCGTGACCGAAAGTTTGCATCAGGTGAGCCGACATGGACTCCATGAGGATGACGACCACGTTGCGGCGTGTCGGCAGGCTGTCGGCTTCCACGCGGTGTGCGATGGGCGAGATGCCGTCCATGCCCTTCCGTCCGAGGAGGGTTTGCACGCGGGCTATGGCTTCGTCTTCCGCCATGAGGTGCAGGAGGCGGTTTTCCTTCCGGTTGTCGTCGATGGCACTGGTCATCAGGTTGAATACCGGGTTAATCCCTAATTGGTTCAGGAAGGCATCATTGCAGTAATACGCCTGGCTTACTTTTATGGGGTTATAACCCCGCCGTCCGCGGATGCCGAAAAAGCACAAGCCTATAAGGGCGGCTCCGGCCACAAACGTAAGGGCGGCGGCCTTCCATCTGTTTGCCGGGGGCGCGGCGTTCCGGCTTAAAAGGAAGAACGTGCGCGACAGCCGGAGGGTGATGTAGGCAAAAGCCGCGATGGCTGCCAGTCCCAAGGCGATGGGAAGGTAATAGGACGTTTCGCCGAATACCATTCCCGCCGTGGTGCCCGCGTAGTCGAACCAGTTGAATATGGAGGAATTGATGGGCTTGAAGAAGTAGGCGAAATAAGGGATATTGGCTGCGGAAATGATGAAACACAGCGAATAGAAAAAGATGAAGAAGAACGCAGAGGAGCGGTAAAGCCAACGGGCGGTGTAGCCGAACCATCCGGCTATCCAGAATACCGCCAACGGCAGCAGCAGGATGTAACAGGCGATGACGTTGTCGAACCAGAGGCCGCGCAGGAACGCCACGCTTTGCAAGGCATAGTCTTCCGATATCTCTTTCGGGAAATCATAGTCTGTGGCGATAAAAAGCGCGACACGGAGTCCGAAGAAGAACAGCAATGCTACGAGATGTACACTTAAAAGGTAACCTATCGAGCGGATGAAACGCCCGGCAAAAAGTCTTTTCATCATGATGACGAGGATGTTAATTTTCTGTAATTGGTCGCGAATTTAGGAAAAAAGATTGTATCTATATAAAATCAGCCGCTACTTTTTTCTTTTTAAAAGTTGAAAAATGCTTTTTGCCTTGGCAGAAAAGAATTATCTTTGCGTCCGTTATTATAAATAAGTTTGGGAGCGCGTGCGAGGAACGCGAAAAACACTTCAACTATGGACAAGAAAAAGATAATCATCATTGCTTCGGTCGTAGTCTTGCTCCTTTGTGCGGGATTAGGCTACATGGTCTATTCTTACATGCAGGAAAATGCAGAGAAAGAGGAAATGCTGAAACTGGCGGAAATGGACAAAAGGGAGATGGAAAACGAATATGCCCGCTTTGCCCAGCAGTACAGCGAAATGAAAACGCAAATCAACAATGATTCGCTGATCGCCCAGTTGGACAAGGAGCAGCAACGGACGGAAGAGTTGCTGGCTGAATTGAAGCAAGTGAAAGCCACTGATGCGGCCGAAATCATGCGTCTGAAAAAAGAATTGGCCACGTTGCGCAGCATCTTGAGAAGCTATGTGCATGAAATAGATTCGTTGAACCGAGTAAACGAGCAGCTTCGTAGCGAGAACCAACAGGTGAAAGCCCAGTACACCCAGGCTACGCAGACTATCACGAACCTGTCTACGGAAAAGGAAACGCTGAGCGAGAAGGTGGCCATCGCTTCCCAACTGGATGCCACGGGCATTTCCATGGTCGGACAGAACAAGCGTGGGAAGAAGGCCCGTAAAGTCAAGGATGTGAAGAAGTTTGTCGTCAGCTTTGTCATTGCGAGGAACATTACGGCACAAGCCGGAAACCGGAGTATTTATGTGCGCATCACCAAACCGAACAACGAAGTGCTGACGAACGGAGGAACGTTTGTCTATGAGAACCGGAACTTGGAGTATTCTGCTAAAAAGGATATCGAATATAACGGAGAAGCTACGTCGGTGACGGTATATTGGGATGTCAATGAGTTTTTGAGCAAGGGTACTTATCGCGTGTCGGTTTTTGCCGATGGGCATAATATCGGAAACGCAAGCTTCAACTATGAGAAGTAGAAATGTTGAGGAATGTGCAATATGTACGAAAATAGGTTAAATCATGAGGATTTGACCTATTTTTGTTATACTTTTGCATCGTTGCCTATGCAATTTTCAGGTGACGATCAAGCGGAATATTAAAAACAGACAAGATGAAAAGACTTTTTGGCTTTTTGATTCTCGCGGCTTTTTTCAGCATGTTACACGCGCAGCGTGTGCTCAGCCTGGATAGTTGCCGGAATATGGCCATTGCAAACAACAAGAGCCTGCTGATAGCCAAAGAAAGGATGCGGAAGGCACATTATGACCGGAAAGCGGCATTTACCAACTTCCTTCCGGATTTCTCAGCCACGGGAACGTACATGTATTTCAGTGATGAAATTTCATTGTTGAACGACGGGCAGAAATCGGCTCTGAACCACATGGGAACCTCGTTGCAGCAAGGGTTGACACAGGCGGCTACTCCTATCATCCAGCATATCGCACAGACGAATCCCCAGTTGGCGGCTTCTTTGCAGCAGGCCATACAGAGCGGAAAACTGGACGGCATGTCCACGGCTTTAAACCAGTTGGGCAATGAACTGACGGATGCCTTGCGGACGGATACCCGTAACATGTGGGCTGGAGCTGTGACACTGATGCAACCTTTGTATATGGGGGGTAAAATCAGGGCTTATCACCGTATCACGAAGTTTTCCGAAGCATTGGCGCGTACGCAGCATGATGCCCAGTTGCAGGATTTGATTCTCAACACGGACGACGCCTATTGGACGGTCGTGTCGTTGAGCTATAAGAAAAAGATGGCGGAGAGCTTCCTGGACTTGGTAAACCGTCTGGACGGCGATGTGGAGAAGATGATACGGGAAGGAGTGGCTACCAAGGCGGACGGATTGACGGTAAAGGTGAAAGTAAACGAAGCTGAAATGTTATTGACTAAGGTTGACAATGGTTTGGCTTTGTCTAAAATGGTGCTTTGTCAGTTGTGCGGTATGGATTTGGACACGAAGTTCACGCTGACGGATGAAAATCGCGAGTTAGCGAGCGCAGAGACAAGTTCGCTTGCCTCTGCCGAGCGTGAGCGATTTATGCAAAGCCGGACGGATTTGCAAGTGTCGGAGACGGTACCCGATGATGCCGTACAACGGGCGTGGACTAATCGTCCGGAATTGAAAAGTTTGGATTGGGCTCATAAGATATACGAAGACAAAGTACGGGTGGTTCGTTCGGAAATGCTGCCTTCGTTGGCTTTGACCGGTGGGTATTTGGTTTCCAATCCTTCATTGTTGAACGGTTTCGAGAATAAGTTCCGTGGGATGTGGAACGTGGGCATCATGCTTTCCGTGCCTATTTTTCATTGGAATGAGGGTATATATAAGGTAAAGGCTGCCAAAAGTGAAGTCAATATCGCCCGTTTGCAGCAGACCGAAGCGCAGGAAAAGATAGAATTACAGGTCAATCAAAGTCTGTTTAAGAATACGGAAGCACAAAAGAGACTGGCTTTGTCGGAGAAGAACATGGAAAAAGCGGAAGAGAATCTCCGTTATGCCGATAAGGGATTCAAGGAAGGAGTGGTTCCCGTGACGAATGTCATGGAAGCCCAAACCGCCTGGCTTTCCGCCCAGTCGGATAGGATTGATGCACAGATAGACTTGAAATTGGCACAGACTTATCTGCAAAAGGCTATGGGTACGTTAGGCCCGGGATTATAATGAGAATGAAACCTTGACGATAATAAAATGTAAATGGATGTATGGAACTCAAGAAACAAAATAATAATGTGATATGGGCGTTGGTAACGCTCGTGGTGGTCATTGCGGCCGTGGCTGTGGCAGGCATGCTTCTGTTGGGGCATGACGATGAGTCGATTCAGGGACAAATGGAGGCGTCTGAATATAGGGTTTCCAGTAAGGTGCCGGGTAGGATATTGCATTTCTATGTGAAAGAGGGCGATCACGTGAGAGCCGGGGATACGCTGGTCGTATTGGAGGCTCCGGATGTGGCTGCCAAACTGTCGCAGGCCGAAGCAGCCGGTCAGGCAGCTCAGGCGATTAAAGAGAAAGCCGACCGTGGGACGCGGGCAGAACAGTTGCAGGGGGCATACGAGATGTGGCAAAAGGCGAAAGCCGGTCTGGACATCGCCGAGAAGTCTTATCGTCGGGTCGACCGTTTGTTCGAAGAAGGAGTGATGAGCGCGCAGAAGCGTGACGAGGCTTATGCGAATTACCAGGCGATGAAAGCCACGGAACGCGCCGCGCGGGCACAGTACGAAATGGCGCGTAACGGGGCGCAACGTGAGGACAAGGAAGCGGCAGCCGCACAAGTCGCACGTGCGAAGGGGGCGATTGCCGAGGTGGAGTCTTACATGAAAGAGACTATATTATTGGCGCAGATGGACGGTGAAGTCTCCGAGATTTTCCCCGAAACGGGGGAATTGGTCGGTACGGGAGCGCCTATCATGAACATTACGATGCTGGACGACCGTTGGGCGACATTCAATGTGCGTGAAGATTTGTTAAGCGGTTTGGCCGTAGGAAAAGAATTCACGGCGTACGTGCCTGCTTTCGGTAAAGACATCAAACTGAAAGTGACTTACATGAAGGACCGGGGAACTTATGCGGCATGGAAAGCTACCAAAACCACCGGACAATTCGACCTGAAAACGTTTGAGGTGCGTGCGGTTCCGGTGGGAGTGAAGGAAGTGCTTCGTCCGGGCATGTCGGTCATCATCAAACGATAAGGAGGCAACGGGCATGCAGGCGTCTCATGGTATAGCAGGCATTATGGTGCGTGAGTTACGGCGGCTGGTTTCCCGGCCGTTGTACCTTTGTTGTATGGTAGCGGCTCCACTCCTTTGTTGCCTGTTCTTTACCACGCTGATGTACGAGGGGTTGCCCAAGGATATGCCCGTGGGAGTGGTGGACGAAGACAATACGTCCACTACGCGGGAAATATTGCGTAACATGGATGCTTTCAGTCAAGTGCACCTGACAGAAGATTATGCCTCGGTCAGTGAGGCGCGGCGAGCCATGCAACAAGGTAAAATTTATGCTTTCTACTATATTCCGGAGGGCACTACCGAGAAGATTTTGTCGAGCCGGCAGCCCACGGTGTCTTTTTATACCAATAACAGCCTGCTTATTGCCGGCTCGTTGATATATCGTGATTTACGTACGATGTCCGTATTGGCCAATGCTTCGGTCGGCTTGCAGACGTTGCAGGCCAAAGGAATGGACGAGCGTACGGCTATGGCTTTCTTGCAACCGATCGTCATCGACACGCACGCCTTGTCTAACCCGTGGCTGAACTATTCGGTTTATTTGAACAATACGATTCTGCCCGGCATCTTGATGATTATGATATTCATGGTCACGGTCTTTGCCATCGGGAGCGAAATCAAGGAGGGTACCGGGAAGGAGTGGTTGGCCATGGCGGACAACCGGATGTGGAATGCTCTCGTGGGCAAATTGCTTCCTCATACGGTCATCTTTTTCAGCGTAGCCGCAGCTTACGACGCTTACCTTTATGGCATATTGGGGTTCCCGTGCCATAGCGGTATTGGTCCGCTGTTGTGTGCCGCTTTTTTGATGGTGCTGGCGTCGCAGGCTTTCGGAGTATTTCTCATTTCTGTCCTGCCCACGTTGCGGTTGGCTCTGAGTGCCAGTTCGTTGTGGGGCGTCGTTTCGTTCTCCATTTCGGGTTTTTCGTTTCCGGTGATGGCTATGCATCCGGCTTTGCAAGTACTGAGTAATTTATTCCCGTTGAGGCATTATTTTCTGATTTATGTCAGTCAGACGCTGAACGGCTACCCGATGGTTTATGCTTGGAAGCCTTATTTGGCTTTGTTGTTGTTCGTTTTACTTCCGTTGCTATTGCTCAAGCGGTTGCGTACGGTCATGTTGAACTATGATTATATACCTTAATCTGTCATGAGAACGATAAAAGAATTGCATATCCTATTCCGTGAGGCTGTCAGTGATACGTTTTTTATATGGCGTAAGGAAGCCGGTCGCGTGGTGCGTGACCAGGGAGTACTGATCTTTTTTATTCTGGTACCGGTACTTTATCCCTTGCTCTATGCTTTTATTTATACGGGAGAAACGGTCAGGGAAGTCCCGGCGGTGGTGGTCGATGGGGCGAATACGGCTCTCAGCCGCGACTTTGTCCGCAGGGTCGATGCTTCTCCCGATGTAAAAGTCGTGGCGCGGACGGGAAATATGGAAGAGGCGAAAGAATTGATGCGCCGCACGAAAGCGTATGGCATCATCCGTATTCCGGATGATTTCAGCCGTAAGGTCAACCGGATGCAACAGGCGTATGTCGGTTTGTACTGCGACATGAGCGGATTGCTTTACTACAAAGCGCTGCTGACGGCGTGTACGGACGTGTCTTTGGATATGAACACCGAATTGCAGATCAAACGGATGGGGAATACCACCGTGCGGCAGGATGAAGTGTCTACCGCACCTTTGTTGTACGAGAGTGTGGCTTTGTTCAATCCGACGAACGGGTTTGCCTGTTTCCTGATTCCGGCTGTGTTGATGCTGGTCATCCAGCAGACGCTGCTTCTGGGTATAGGACTGATAAACGGTTCTGCCCGCGAACGGGCTACGTTGCATACCCAACTGGTTCAAGGGGCAGGGAGAGGTACGGTGCGTTTGGTGTTGGGCAAGGCACTGTGCTACCTGATGCTGTATGCTTTGGTGAGCGTGTGGGTGTTGATTGTAGTGCCACAACTGTTCCATTTGGCTCAAATTCCTCAGGCATCCGACTTGCTGGCGTTTATGGTGCCTTATTTGTTGGCATGTATATTTTTTGCCATGACGTGTTCTATTCTGGTGTACCAGCGTGAGACTTGTATGTTGATATTTGTATTCACCTCCTTGCCCTTGTTGTTCATTTCGGGGATTTCATGGCCGGGAGTGGCTGTGCCCGATTTCTGGAAATATGTATCTTGGTTGGCCCCTTCCACGTTCGGCATCAACGGTTTCGTACGTATCAATACGATGGGGGCTTTATTGGAGGATGTGACATTCGAGTATGTCGGCCTGTGGATTCAGGCTGGAATATATTTCTTGACGGCTTGTGCGGCTTATTATTACATGATAGGCGAGAGCCGGAAAATCGCGAGTAAGCGAGCGCAGACCGAGCTTGCTCAGGCTCTGCCGAGCGAGAGCGATTTATCTAAAAAGGCGGAATCATTAAACTAATCCATATTCATGAAAAAGTTATTTCTGATGGTCATGGCCGTTTGGGCCGGACTTGCAGGGACGGCGGCTGCACAAAATTCTCTTTCTCCCGCCGAGGCTACGGTTTACGAAGGTGACAAACTGGCAGACGAAGGCGCATGGTGCTGGTTTGCCGACCCGCGTGCGTTGCATTATGAGAATGCAAGCGGTACGATAAACAGCAGTTATGTCGGTTATATTGACGTGCATGGGGCTGTGAAGGCCGTTCAATATGACTTTTTGAAGGGAAGGAGGTCGGAAGTGCTGATACGCTCTTATTTCCAACCGGATGACCATAACAATCCGACGTTTCTGGTACTGCCGGACGAACGTGTCATGATATTCTATTCGCGGCATACCGACGAACCCTGTTTTTATTACCGTATTTCCCAAGTCCCCGGTGACATTACGACGCTGGGTGAAGAGAAGAAAATCCTGACGAAAGACAATACGACCTATCCTTCTCCTTTCATATTGTCCGACGACCCGGAGCATATCTACTTATGCTGGCGTGGTATCCGTTGGCATCCCACCATCGCACGGTTGTCGTTGCCGGATGAGAACGATGAAGTGCAGATAGACTGGGGGCCTTACCAGATGGTGCAGTCCACGGGGGCGCGTCCGTATGCCAAATACTATTCCAACGGGAAAGACCGTATCATGTTTACCTATACGACCGGTCATCCGGATAACGAAAATCCGAACTGGTTATACCTGAACCGTGTCAACATCAAGACTTTGCAACTGGAAGACGTGCAGGGCAAGGTGTTGTCAACCATTGCCGACGGACCGTTTAAGGTGAACCGTACGGAGCAATATGCCGTAGATTATCCGGTAGCGGTCGTGGATCATACACCCGGTGTGCGTGACTGGGTGTGGCAGGTGGCTACCGACAAGCAGGGGCATCCGGTGATAGCCATGGTCAAAATCAGTGGAGACAAGAAGAAACACGATTACTATTATACGTATTGGGACGGACAAGCCTGGAAGGAAATCTTCTTGGCGCATGGCGGAGGGCATTTCCACCAGACACCGGATATCGAACGTTGTTACAGCGGCGGCATGGCCATAGATCCGGCACATCCCGAGGTGGTGTATTGTTCCGTGCCCGTCAGCGGGGCGTTCGGATGTGTGTATGAGATTGTCAAGTACACGGTGGATGTCCGCAGTGGGGACGTGAAGGCAGAGCCTGTTACCCGCCATTCCCGTAAGAACAACGTGCGGCCTTACATTCTTCCGGATTCCGAAAGTTCGCCTTTGCGTCTGGCGTGGATGCATGGCGACTATTTCGATTGGATTGTCAGTTCAGCCCGTCCGGGGTATCCCACATCCGTTTACGGCGATTTCCGCTGGGAAGAAGAGCCTGTGAAGCTCGAAGAGAGGCTGTTGTCCCGTGGAGAGCGTTTGACGTTCGAGTCATCCGCTTCTGACCGTGGGCTGAAGATGAATTTTGGCAAAAAATGCCGGAAAGGCGATTTCACGATATTTGTGTCCGTGGAGACGGACGGGCAACCTTTGCACGGCACGGTTTGCAAGGGGAAGAATTGGTCGTGGGAGGCTGATTCCGCTTTGTTCAAACCTTGTTTGACGATAGGGAAGCAAATCGTCAGGAGTTGTAACGTATTGGGTACGGCTGACAGTTGGTTGCGTTATGGGCGCGGGACGAATGGCAAGTGGTATCCGGTGGAGCCGTATTCCCGCTTTACGTTGGCCGTAGTGGCCGAAGGCGGTCGTTTGACCACGTATGTCAACGGCTTGGTAGACCAAAGTATGGAGGGCGATTGTGATTTGCGTGACTTGCTGTTGGGCGCTTGCAATGGCCGTATCGGTAGCTATGCGGTGTACCATCGTGCTTTGAATCCCGCAGAAATCGCCCGTTTGGATTCTCAATGTCGCTAAGTTCCGCTACTTTAAAATAAAGCAGGATACGGTTCGGCGTAGTCAAATTAGAAAAACTTCGTTTTTATTTGTCTCTGCGCTCACCTTTCACTACTTTTGTAGCAAAATTATAAAGCATTGGTATCAGTTGAGAAATTAAGAGTGGAGTTCGGGGCGACCCCGTTGTTTCAAGACGTTTCGTATGTCATCAATGACAAAGACCGTATCGCCCTTGTGGGAAAGAACGGGGCCGGGAAGTCCACCATGTTGAAGATTATAGCCGGACTGCAACAGCCCACTTCGGGAACGGTGGCTGTTTCCGGCGGTTCCACCATCGGCTATCTGCCGCAGGTGATGGTGTTGAGCGACGAGCATACGGTGCGTGAAGAGGCGGAACAGGCTTTTTCCCACATCAGCCAAATGCAGGAACGGCTCGACCGGATGAATCAGGAACTGGCAGACCGTACGGATTACGACAGTGAAAGCTACATGGCTCTCGTGGAAAAGTTTACGCATGAGAGCGAGCGTTTTCAGATGATGGGCGGCATGAATTATCAGGCCGAACTGGAACGCACTTTGATGGGGTTAGGGTTCGCGCGCGAGGATTTCGACCGTCCTACCCGTGAGTTCAGCGGAGGATGGCGTATGCGTATAGAGCTGGCCAAGTTGCTGTTGAGGAGACCCGACGTGCTGTTGCTCGATGAGCCGACCAACCATCTGGACATCGAGAGCATACAGTGGCTTGAAAATTTTCTGGCCACCAAGGCCAATGCTGTCGTCTTGGTAAGCCATGACCGCGCCTTTATCAATAATGTAACCAACCGAACCTTGGAAATCTCCAGCGGCCGCGTGTTCGATTACAAGGTAAAGTATGACGAGTACGTGCGGCTACGCGCAGAACGTCGCGAGCAGCAGCTTCGTGCATACGAGAACCAACAGAAAGAAATAGCCGACATCAAGGAGTTTATCGAAAGGTTCCGCTATAAACCCACTAAGGCCGTACAGGTACAGAGCCGCATCAAACAGCTTGAAAAGATGGTGCCGATAGAGGTTGATGAGGTGGACAACTCGGCTTTGAGGCTGAAGTTCCCGCCTGCCTTGCGTAGTGGCGACTATCCTCTGATTTGCGAAGGCGTGAGAAAGGCATACGGGGAACATGTCGTGTTCCACGATGTGGACTTGACCATCAAACGTGGCGAGAAGGTGGCGTTTGTCGGAAAGAACGGCGAAGGAAAATCTACCTTAGTCAAATGTATCATGGGTGAGATTCCTTTCGAGGGGAATTTGAAGCTGGGGCATAACGTGCAAATAGGTTATTTTGCACAAAACCAGGCGCAACTTTTAGACGGCGAACTGACGGTGTTCGACACGATAGACCGTGTGGCCAAGGGAGACATCCGCTTGAAGATACGCGACATATTAGGAGCATTCATGTTCGGCGGCGAAGCTTCCGAAAAGAAAGTCAAGGTGCTGTCGGGGGGAGAACGGAGTCGTTTGGCCATGATTAAACTCTTGCTCGAACCCGTGAACTTCCTGATTCTCGACGAACCTACGAACCATCTGGACATGCGTTCCAAAGACGTGTTGAAGGATGCCATACGGGATTTCGACGGAACGGTAGTAGTCGTAAGCCACGACCGCGAATTTCTCGACGGCCTCGTCTCCAAAGTGTATGAGTTCGGCGGGGGACTGGTCAAGGAGCATTTGGGAGGTATCTATGACTTCTTGCAGCGTAAGAATATCGAATCTTTGAACGATTTGCAGAAACCTTCACTTTCCACATCTTCGACGATGGTTTCTTCTGTGGAGGAAAAAACAGGGCCTTCCAATCGGTTGAGCTACGAACAGCAGAAAGAACAACAGAAAAAAGTCCGTAGGTTGGAGAAGGCGGTGGAACAGTGCGAAGCCCGAATCGGGGAGTTGGAAGCCGCAGTGAAAATGCTGGAAGACCAACTGGCCACTCCGGAAGGGGCTGCCGATGTTTCGATCTACGAACGCCATGGCGCGTTGAAGAAGCAATTGGACGAGGCTGTCAATGCGTGGGAAGAGGCTTCGTTGGAACTTGAAGAGGCACAATCTTGAATATTCTACAAATACTATCTTAAATGAATGATAAAATGAAACTAAAGCAATTTTTCCCTATGCTGGCCTTTGCTTCTTTGGCATTGGCAGGCTGTGGCGGATCGGTTTCCAAGACGGGAATCGAACTGAGTAATCTGGACCAGAAAGCAAAGCCGGGAGATAATTTCTATCAGTATGCCTGCGGCGGTTGGATCAAGGCTCATCCACTCACGGGAGAGTACTCGACTTACGGGAACTTTGAGGTCTTGATAGAGAACAATAACAAGCAGTTGCGCGACTTGATAGAAGCCATGGCCAAGGGACAGCACGAAGCCGGGACGTTGGAGCAGAAAATCGGTGATTTGTATAACATCGCCATGGACAGCGTGAAGCAGAACAAGGAGGGTTATGCCCCTATCCAAGCTGACTTGGAGGCTATTGCAGCCATCCAGGACCGCAAGGAAATCATAGCCCAGATGGCTAAACTCGGTAGCAAGGGGCTTCCCGGTTACTTCGGCTTCTACATTGATGCCGACATCAAGAACAGTAGCATGAACCTCCTTCAAATCGGGCAAGGCGGTTTGAGCCTCGGTGAGAAAGAGTATTATCTGGACAATGATTCGGCCACGGTGCATGTCCGCGAATCGTTCAAGGCATATATGGAGAAGATGTTCACCTTGTGCGGCTCTACTCCGGAAGAAGCCAAACGTAAGATGGAAGCCGTGATGGGCATTGAAACCCGTATTGCCGTTCCTTCTTATTCGGCCGTGCAGCAGCGTGATCCCGAAGCCAACTATCATAAGATGACGTACGAGGAACTGAAGAAGGACTATTCCGGAATTGATTGGGATGTATTCTTCAGTACGATGGGTATTCAGGGATTGAAAGAAGTCAGCGTAGGACAACCCGAGCCGATTCATGAGGTGGAAAAGATATTGGCCGAAACACCGGTGGAAGACCAGAAAGCTTTCATGGAATGGAAGTTGATCAATTCTTCGGCTCCCTATCTTAGCGACGAGCTTCGGGCTTGCAGCTTCGATTTCTACGGACGGGTGATGAGTGGAAAACAGCAGGATCGTCCGCGCTGGAAGAAAGCTGTGGCTACCGTGGAAGGCGTATTGGGCGAAGGGTTAGGCGAGAAATATGTAGAGAAATACTTCCCCGCAGCAGCCAAAGAACGTATGGTGAAACTGGTGAAAAACCTGCAAGACGCTTTGGCTGAACGTATCAAAGTACAGGATTGGATGAGCGACGAGACGAAGAAAGTGGCTTTGGACAAATTGGCATCTTTCTATGTCAAGGTGGGCTATCCCGACAAATGGCGCGACTATTCGGGCTTGGAAATCAAGGACGACAGTTACTGGGCCAACATCGTGCGCAGCAATGAGTTCGATTTGGCATATGTCATAGACAAGAAGTTGAACAAGCCGGTCGACCGTGACGAATGGTACATGACTCCGCAGACTGTGAACGCTTACTATAACCCGACGACCAATGAAATCTGCTTCCCGGCCGGTATCCTTCAGCCGCCGTTCTTCGATATGGAGGCCGACGATGCTTATAACTATGGAGCCATAGGTGTGGTTATCGGCCATGAGATGACGCACGGATTCGACGACCAGGGCCGTCAGTTCGACAAGAACGGAAACCTGACCGATTGGTGGGCACCGGGCGATGCGGAACGCTTCGAAGCCCGCGCCAAAGTGATGGAGGATTTCTTCAGCAATATAGAGGTATTACCCGGTTTGAAAGGGAACGGTGCTTTGACTTTGGGCGAGAACCTGGCCGATCACGGTGGTTTGATGGTTTCATATACGGCATTCCAAAATGCAATGAAAGAGAAGCCTTTGCAGACGGAAGACGGCTTTACGCCCGAACAGCGCTTCTTCCTGGCTTATGCGAATCTGTGGGCCGGAAATATCCGTGACGAGGAAATCCGCGTACGGACGAAGAGCGACCCCCATTCATTGGGACGTTGGCGTGTGGACGGCGCATTGCCCCATATCGACGCTTGGTATGAGGCTTTCGGTATCACTGAAAAAGATTCGATGTTTGTGCCGAAAGAAAAGCGCGTGACGATTTGGTAAGCCATTCAGCGCAGGCATGTATTTTTTAGGCAAGCGGAACGATAAAGATTCTAAATCGTTCCGCTTGTTGCGTTAAAATGGTAGGCGTTTCAGTAAGATTTTGCTAATTTTGCGTGGTCATAGAAACGATAAAACCGATTATACATGCCATTAAATTTACCAGACAGGCTTCCGGCCATCGAGTTGTTGAAGAAAGAAAACATCTTTGTCATCGACAGTTCGCGAGCCTCTTCGCAGGACATCCGTCCGTTGCGCATTGTCATATTGAACCTCATGCCGTTGAAAATTACGACAGAGACCGACCTCGTCCGGCTGTTGTCCAACACGCCTTTGCAGGTCGAGGTCTCTTTCATGAAAGTGAAGGGGCACACGTCGAAGAATACGCCGGTGGAGCACATGAAAGCTTTCTACCGTGATTTCGAGCTGATGAAGGAGGAGAAGTTCGATGGTATGATTATCACCGGCGCGCCTGTAGAACATCTTGACTATGAAGAGGTGAATTATTGGGATGAAATCAAGGAAATTTTTGATTGGGCACGCACCCATGTCACTTCCACCCTCTACATCTGCTGGGCTGCGCAAGCCGGCCTGTACCATTATTACGGCGTACCCAAATACAAGTTGGACCGGAAGATGTTCGGCGTTTTCAAGCAATATCCGTTGGCTCCCATGCTACCGATATTCCGCGGTTTCGATGATGAGTTTTATATGCCGCACAGCCGCCATACGGAGATTCGCCGCGAGGACGTGCTCCGGGTGCCTGGCCTTGAGGTCATTGCCGAATCTCCCCAGTCCGGGGTGTGCATGGTCATGGCGCGTGGCGGACGGGAGATTTACGTCACGGGACATGCCGAGTACTCCCCCTATACCTTGGATACGGAATACCGTCGCGACTTGGAGAAAGGCTTGCCGATAGACATGCCGGTGAACTATTACTGTCACAATGTGCCGGAGGAAGGACCGTTGGTGACATGGCGTGCCCATGGAAACCTGTTGTTTTCCAACTGGCTGAATTATTACGTGTATCAGGAAACTCCTTACGATATTAATAGTATCCGATGATCAGACAAAGACCAGTAGAGCTTCTGGCTCCGGCCCGCAACGTGGAATGTGCCATGGCGGCAGTGGACCACGGGGCAGATGCCGTGTATATCGGTGCTTCCCGTTTCGGGGCAAGGGCATCGGCGGGCAATTCCGTGGAGGACATCGCCCGCGTGGTGGAGTATGCCCATACGTTCCGTGTCAAAGTGTACGTCACGGTCAATACGATATTGAAGGACGAGGAACTGCCTGAGACGGAAAAGTTGGTGTGGGCGTTGTATCGTGCCGGAGTGGATGCGCTCATCGTGCAGGACATGGCTTTGCTGGATCTCGACCTTCCGCCCATCCCTTTGCATGCCAGCACGCAGATGGACAACCGTACACCGGAGAAGGTGAAGTTCCTCCATAGTTTAGGGTTCAGCCAAGTGGTGTTGGCGCGTGAACTGTCTTTGGCCGAGATTCAGGCCGTGCATGAGGCTTGCGACGTGCCGTTGGAGGTCTTTGTACACGGGGCGCTCTGTGTCAGTTACAGCGGGCAGTGCTACGTGTCGCAGCATTGCTTCGGGCGGAGTGCCAATCGGGGAGAGTGCGCCCAGTTCTGCCGGTTGAAGTTCGATATGATAGACAGTGACGGGCGTATGATAGAACAAGGGCGCCACTTGCTTTCTTTGAAAGACATGAACCGAGGGGCGGATTTGGAACGCTTGTTGGATGCGGGCGTGACTTCGCTGAAAATCGAAGGACGTCTGAAGGACGTGGCATACGTGAAAAACGTGACTGCGTGGTACCGCAGCCGTTTGGACGAAATCTTCAAACGCCGTCCGGAGTACCGCCGGGCTTCATCGGGGCAGGTCTCTTTGGCGTTCACACCCTGTTTGGAGAAAAGTTTCAACCGAGGATTCACTCGTTATTTTCTGGATGGCCGTACACCTGATATTTTTTCGTTCCATACGCCCAAATCGTTGGGTGAAGAAGTGGGGACGGTGAAAGAAGTCCGTGGGAAATGTATCGTCGTGTCCGGAGTTAAGCCGTTTGCCAACGGTGACGGACTGTGCTTTTTGGACGAGCAGGGCAACTTGCAGGGATTTCGCGTGAACCGTGTGGAAGCCAATAAGATTTATCCGGCGGAAATGCCGCGTGTCCGTCCTCACGCCCGTCTGTACCGCAATTTCGACAAGGCGTTCGAGGACGTGCTGTCCCGTCCGTCCGCTGTCCGCAAAATCCGGGTGGAATGGACGTTGGGCGAGTATGCCGAGGGTTTCACGTTGGAGGTGCGCGACGAGGACGAGGTGTCGGTCGCCGTGGCTTTTCCCTATCCCAAAGAGAAGGCACGCAGTTCGCAGGTTGAAAACATCAAGGTACAGTTGTCCAAGTTGGGAAATACACCGTTCGAGGCGGGCGGAGTAGAGATTCGTCTCCTTTCCGACTGGTTTATCCCTTCTTCCGTATTGGCCGATTGGCGCAGGACGTTGGTTGGGCGGTTGTTGTCGGCACGTAAAATGAATGAACCGCGAGAGGTGTGCCTCCTTCCGACGGCCTTTACACGCAGCCGGGATGAAAAGCAAGGGAAGGCTCCGGTGCGGTGGGTTCCGGAAGAGGTGACGTATCTGGCCAATGTGATGAACCGTAAGGCAGAGGATTTCTACCATAGGCAAGGGGCAGTGCGCATCGCTCCGGCTTTTGAGGAACGGGAACCTGCCGGTGCCGTACTGATGTTTTGCCGCCATTGCCTGCGTTACAGCATGGGGTGGTGCCCGCGCTATGGAGGAGGGAAGTCCCCCTTCCGGGAACCGTATTATTTGGTCTCGTCCGACGGACGTCGTTTCCGTTTGTCTTTCGACTGTAAAGCCTGCCAAATGAAAGTCTATGCCGATGCGGAAGAGTAACTTTTTTCTGATTTGCCTGTTATTAGGCAGTTTGTTGTCGGCCGGTTGTTATTACCAGAAGCCCGATTATTCCGACGAATGGGATTTGACGGAGAAACGGAAGGATTCGCTTGATTTTGAGGCTTCCCATCATTATAACCGGAATTATAATTTCGTGGTGGTGGGAGATTCGTTGTGCCTGCAAACCGTCCATCCCGTCCATAATCCTGTGCATGCCGGTGTGCCGGAAGACACCGTGGCTGTATTTGCGGACGACCGCCTCATCGTGGCTGAAGTCATGATTGTACCGGAGGACTCGGTGGATTCGGTTTGGGTAAAAGTAGCCCGCGACCAGTCTACCATGGGTTGGGTGCATGAGCAGGATTTACTGGCGCGGGTCGTTCCGGATGATTCCATTTCGCGGTTTATCCATACCTTCAGCAATACGCACCTGATATATTTCCTGTCCGTTTTAGGCGTGCTGTCAGTGTTATGGTTAGTACGCCGCATGCGTCGCAAGCGTTTCCATATCGTGCATTTCGACGATATCGGAAGTTGTTATCCTACCTTGCTTTGCCTGACCTTGTCCGGCGCTGCTACGCTTTATGCAAGTATGCAGAATTTTGTGCCTGATACGTGGACGGAGTTTTATTTCCACCCGACACTCAATCCTTTCGGATTGCCGTTTATTTTGGGCTTGTTCGTGGCTTCCGTGTGGCTGATTGTCATTCTGGCCATAGCGTCGGTGGAAGACGTTTGCCGGCAACTTCCCTTTCAGGAAGCCATGCTGTACTTGTTTGCCTTATTAGGCGTATGTGCAGGGTGTTATCTCTTCTTTTCGCTCACCACGTTGTATTATCTCGGCTATCCTTTTTTCTTGTTTTACGTCGGTTGGGCGTTGCGGCGTTATTTCCGTTATGCCCGTTGTCCTTACGTTTGCGGACGTTGCGGGGCCAAGCTTCACAGCAAGGGGCGTTGCCCGCGTTGCGGTGCATGGAATGAATGACCGGTATGCCTTATCCGGAGGGGGTTAGAAATGCAGGCTGACATCCACTCCGAACTGTAACGGATTGCCCCGTTGTCCGAATTTCAGGTTGCGGGTGGTAGCGGCCGAAGTAAAAAAGAAAGCATCGTAGTCCGTATCCGTCAGGTTTTTGCCCCAGATGTCGATGCGTACGGTTCCGAAATCCAAACCGGCATGGGCGTTCAACAGCGCGTAAAACGGCTGGTGGAAAGCGTTGTCCTCGCTCCAATAGATTTTTCCGGCTCCCGTGGTATTCACGCCGAAGAAGTAGCTTTTTACCTTATGGTGTTCCAAAGGTTGTTCGTATTCCACACCTGCCGCGAGCGTGTGCATGGGGACAAAAGGCACATGGTTCCCGTCATAATTCACCGCCTCTTGCGCTGTTTCCGCCCGGGCTTCCTGCGCTTCATAGCGTTTGAATACGGAGTGCGTGTAGCCGTATGACGCATGCCACGTCAGGCGGTTGTCCAACCATCCGCCGCGCAGTCCGATTTCCGTACCGCAACTCCGTCCCCGTCCGGCGTTGACCATGACACGCCCCAATCCGCTGCTTACGAATTTGGAAATCTGTTGGTCGTACACGTCCATGTAGAACACGGCGGCATCCAGTTGTATCTTGCCGTCCGAGAACGAGAAGTGTCCGCCCGCCTCATAATTATAACTGTATTCCGGTTTGAAGCGAGTTTGTGCCGGCGTTCCGGAAAACTCCTCCTGTGGAATTTGGTGGACAATCATCTGTTTCACGGCTTCCGGCATGTGGTCGTACATCGGCCCGTCCAACGTTTCCGCCGTCTTGTTCTTGACGGAGCGCATCATCCGGCTTTTCAAATCGCCTTGTACCAGGTCGCTGAACATCTGTACGTTGTACCCTCCGCTGCGATAACCCTTGCTCCAGCTTACGTACACGTTGTTTTGCGCCGAAAAGTGGTATTGCAAAGCCACTTTGGGTAACCACTGCACGTAATCGTGTTTTAAACTGCCCCGGAAACGGCTGTCGTCCGACAGGCCTTCGAGGACGAGCGGCATCATGGGAGAAGTAAGCTCTACACCGTAGTCCATGCGGCCACCGTAATCGTAGTCCAGTCTCATCTTTTCATATTCCACACGCAGGCCGGCTACAAGGCTCAGCCCTTCCGCCCCGAATAAGTCGTTGAATGTGCTTTGGTGGAAAGCGGCAAGGTCGGTGGTCGGGGTGTCGAAAGCCCCGTCGGCCACGTAGGGAGAGACGGGCATGTCCAATGTAAGTCCCATTCCCATCGGGCTGATGGCTGCGTTGGCCTTGTCGAACACGGTGTTCATGAACTCACGGGTCAGGGATACCGGACTTTTCGTACGTAAAGCCTGGTGCATGGCGTAGATTCCGCCGGTCCATTCCCAACGGCGGTTGTTGCGGCTTTTGAAAGTCAGTTCTTCGCTCCAGGAGTTGATGCGTTGCTTTTGTGTCAGGCTGAAATAGTCCGCGTCCGTGAAATCCTGATCGAGCGTCATGTTGTCGTTCAAGTTTTGGTAGGCCGTGACGGACGACAGGATAAACTTGTCGGCGGTATATTGTGCGTTGAGGCTGCTGTTCAGCAGGCTTCGGCGGTAGAATGAAGGACGGTTGTAGAGGATACGCCCTATACGGTCGGGACGAGACTCTTCTCCTTCGGTGACACCTAAATAGCGGTAGGGATAACCGTGATCTTCACGATACGAATAATCGGTAGAGAAGTCCAGCTTCCAAGCCTCTGCCGGAAGGTAAATGACCCGTACGCGTCCGCCTCCCGTTTCGTTTCCTCCTACCGTCTCATGCCGGGTGACGTTTTTGAAGAATCCTTCCGAATGCTTATAAAATCCGCTCAAGGCGTATGCCATCCTGTGGCTTGTCTTTTGGTAATGCGATGCCGACAACTGGTAACCCTTATCTTTTACCGAAGTCCCCAAGCGGATGTCCGTGCCCTGATAATGGAACGGGTTGCGGGTAAACACGCGGAGCAGGCCGCCCATGGCATTCCGTCCGTACAGTGTGGCCTGCGGGCCGCGCAACACGTCCACGCGTTCCACGTCCAGCAATTCAATGTCGTAGGCACTTTTGTCGGCATATCCCACGTTGTCCACGTACAATCCTACGGCCGGAGTATTGATGCGCGAACCGATGCCGCGGATGTAAGCCGCCGAGGTCAGGCTGCTGCCGTAGTCCGGCATGTAGAAGTTCGGTACGAAAGCCGAAAGTTCCTTCAGCGAAGCAGTATGTTGGTCGTCTAATGCCGTCCGGTCGAAAAGGGAAACGGCGATGGGAGCCTGCCGTAACTTGCCGGTTTCTTTGGGAGAATATACGATGACCACCTCTTCGATGTCTTTTACCCGTGCGCTGTCTTCCGCCGTTTCCTCGATGGGGAGCGCGTATGAAGGTGCGCCCGAGAGGAATAATACTGCTGATATGATACTCAATCTGTCCATCCGTGGTTTTTGTTTCGGGATGCAAAGTTACGATGAATCGTCGGGTGGGGCAATCCTTATTTATTAGGATTTTCCGTCAGGGCATGGTCTCTCCGTGGGAGAGAATAAAGTCATGTTTGTATGTTCTTTTCTTTACACTATGAGCCAAGATACCCCTGTTTATTCTTGTTTTTTCCTTGTTTTTTTAGTCTCAAATAGCTGTTAATAAGATTATATTTTTGTTTCCAACTTTAAAACAAACTCCGCTTTGTGTGCATTTTCCTTCCTTTCTCCGATTTTTATGAAGAAGAAAATTTTTCATTCGGCTGAGAAAACATTTTTTTTCTCCGCAGAAATCCTGATTTTTCTCCGCGTGAAGCGGAACGTTTGGGAGCCAAACGGGATAAAAATGTGCTGAAAACCCCGATTTTTCTTCTAATTGATGGAGAATGGGATACAAAAAACGAATGTCATTTTGTCAGCAGAACGTGCCGCAGGTTGACACATGGCAGCACGCCTTGCGGACGAAATCTGCCCGGACCGTACAGATTGCAGGTGTGCGGAAGCAAAAGGGATGCAATGTGTTTTGCGTCCGGCGCGTGAGAATCGCTCCGGTTCCGCCGCGCCGGGTTTGGGGTGGAAATACGCGAATCTCGGGTAAGGTTGTGTGGGGACAAAGAGATGGTGACATGAAAGTTTATTTAATGTTTTGCTTGAGTATAATACCTGTTTATGAAAAGTGGTCTTAAAGCTAAAATAAACGCCAAAAATCCGGCCTTCAAAATACGATGCAAATTCTTTTTTTGACAAGAAAATCATAACTTGTACATATTCAGTTAAATAACGAATTTTCAATATCCCAAAATGCAAACTCAAATATTTGGAATTTGCTCAAAAGCATGCTTAACTTTGCGATGTGAGAATTAAATATATGTCGAACATGAATAAAAGTATTGCCTATGGAATGATACATGAATGTAATGGTAGAGTATAGAGCAAACTGGTATTTAAGAACTAAAAAAATAAAACGATGAAAAAAGCAAAATATATTGTAGCAGTCATATTGTTTGTGCTTTGGGGACAAGTGGGTTTGGCTCAGGGTGGGGTTGCTCCAAAGTCCGGGGAATCATTGGACAAAGAAACTGGTTTTTCTTTCTGTCCCCTTGATTCGATACCGGATTGGGTAAAAGAGAAAACAACCCCCAAAGAGTACGAATTGTGGAAAAAGGCATCCCGATATTACCAAGTGGATTATTCCGTATTGCAAAAAGACTTGTCCAAAGACCAGAAACGCAGGCTTTACGAAAGTTTGGAGGAAGCCTGTGAAAAGATGGAAGTTCGCGGGAAGCAGGAAGGGGTGGATGAAATGCTCACCTTTGCGCTACCTGCACCAATAGATTCCACGATCGTGTGGAATACGTGCAGTTACGTGAAAATAGATGAAAATCTGTCTTTCAGGAAGATTGAAGGAATCGTGTTCCATTCGAAGGACTATCCCGAAGCCCAAGTGAAAGTGATTGTGTGGTGCGTGTACGACAAAGCCAAAAACAGCGTGCAGGTCATCAAAGAAGATATGCAGAAAGCAGGGCAGGCCATCGAAGTGAATGGTTCCCATACTGTCGGTTATGACTCGGCGAACGGTCGTCTGTATGGTTCTTGCGGAGGCTCTTTGGTATATTGGGATGAGCATAAGGCTTATCAGAGCGAGGATTTCCACAAGGGATATAACATCCCTTTGAAATAAGCTTCTTGCTTCACTCCTTTCAGATACGGTCCGCCTCGATGTACCCGTTCATGACCGCATAGATGGTGAGACCCGATACGGAACGGACATTGAGTTTCTCCATGATGTTCTTGCGGTGGGAGATGACAGTTGTGGTGCTGATGCACAAGCGGTCGGCAATTTCTTTGTTGGTCAATCCGCGCACGATGAGCGTGAGTACTTCGATTTCACGGGTGGAAAGGCCGTTGGGGTCGCTCGGAGAAGTATTTGCCATATAAGGGTGGTTCATATTTTGCGGGAGGTGTCGGCCATGTGCGTGTGAGTGCTGTTGCAGTTGTAGCAAAGCACGTACCATGCTGTCTTCGCTTTGGTAGATGTTCAATGTGTGGAAATGCGAGGTTTGAGGGGTACCGGCCGCCCCGTTAGTCAGCACGATGGTCTTTTCTTTTCGCTCAATGAAGAATGCGCTATGTTCCAAAAGGGTTTGGGCCGAGATAAAATAGTGGAAATACATGTCCGGTGTGTCGCGGACCAATTGCTCGAAGCTGTTGAACGTGCGGACGGTAGCCATGGGCATCATCCGTTCGATAAGTCCCCGCAGCCCCATGCAGGTCAGTGTATTGGCGTCTATTATGGCTATTTCGGGGGATGGTTTCATGTTTGCAGGATGTATTCCGAGACAAAGTTACTAAAACTATTTATATAAAAAGGAAAGGAGACGAAACAAAATTCTCCTTTCCTGAGTAGATGTCATCTTGTATATTTCCGTTTAATGGCGCAATTCATAAAAAGCCTCGTCTATGTGACGGGCGCGGCTTGGAGTGATGTCTAACTCCATATCCTCCAAAAGGATAGCTTTAGGCGAAATGATACCAAGACCTTTTCCTCCTGCGGGATCAAGGTTATAGACGTTCTCTTCTTTTGAAATGGCATGCATGCGCTTGAATTGTTCGCGTGAAGGAGAGTTGTAGTTTCCTTCTACAAGTTCTTCCTTGCCGGTGCTCAAGTCTACGCGAATCAACGCGTAGGGTGAGGTTCTGTTCTTTCTTATGATATAGGTGTGTTCCAAGCCCGCTTTTTTGGCCGCTTTAAGAAAACGTTTGTAAAGTTTGCTATAAGGGACGGGGCGGTTGGACGTGACACGGAAAACACCGGCTGTGTAACGTGTTTCCAAGGTCCGGCTTAATCCGTCGAAATGTTCGTTGCCGGTTGAAGCCGGACAGCCCAAGGAAGGTGTCCTGCCCGTCAGCATGTGCTTCAGTATTCCTTTTTCTATAATGGGCAAAGTCTTCGGTTTCGTCCCGTCCGCGTCCACTTGACGGTAGCCCAACAGCTTCACACCATTATAAACGGAATCGTTGCCCAACTGGCATACCGATAAGGCCGGGGGAAAGACCTGTTTACCCAGATAGCGGTGTTTCCGGTCTGATTGGTTCCGGATAGAGATCCAGTATGAATGGGAGTAATCGGCAATCTTCTCCGCCAACAGCTCCATGGCGGCATCGTCTTCGTATAAAACCGGGCCTATGTACAAATCTTCCACAGCCTTGGCTCGGTTTTTCTGTTGCATGTATTCAGCAAATCTGTGCAGCTCGCCTATGAGCGCGTCTTCGGACGGAAGGTCGTTGATGCCACCTACGTGCAACCTGTAATACTCGGTCTTTACCTCATTGCCGTCTGTTTTTATGCTGGCACGCGCGGTAATGTGGAATACGGTGTCGGGTTGCAGTATTTTTTGCCCCTCAGACGTGAGACGGTAATAGTCCACACGCTTCTGGTAAACTTTGACACAATGGTTGAACAGTTCCGGATAGTCTGAAAACACCTTTGACAGCCGGTTGGACAGTTGCTCCATATCCGTCACGGGACAGGGAATCGTGAGTGCGGAAGGGCCTATCCACACGGCAGGAGGCATTCTCTTGAACTCCGGCACAACCGCATTGTCCGCCGGTTTAGGGTTTTGTTTCAGGTGCGTCCTCTTGTTGTCAAGCCTTTGGACGGCACCCTGATAAGCTATTTCGCTTTTTGACCGAAAGGCATCGCGGATTCTGTCATATCCGATTTCGTCGGGAATGTTTTGCGGGTGATGCTCTACGCCAGTGTCGTTTGTCACAAGCGAATCGCCCAAAAAAATATGTACGGAGATACTGTTCTTGACATTTCCTTTTCTTTTGTTGACGCATACGCCTCCGGACGATTCCGTTCCGGATGTGTGTTTTCGTTCCAAAACATAGTTGACAAACAGGGGGACGGTGTTGTGTCGGGTTGCCAGTTCATGGCATACATGTGCCATCTCGTCCTCCATGGCCTTGAAGATGAGGGAACTGTCAGCCATGGCTCCCGTGTTTTCAGCCTCTGTCGTCTTCGGCGGGCTTATAAGGTCTTGTTTGCTTTTTATGATGGCTTTCTGTCCTTGGGTCTCGATTTGGGACACATAGACCATGGGCGATGTGCCCGAGACGGGGATGGAGCCGGATTCGGAACCGCAGAACCCGGTGAACAGCTCGCTTTCTCCTCCTGCCGCCTTGATTTGCGAGAACATGGACAAGGGGGTGCCTATCAGCGAGACACCCCGTACCAGTTGGTCGTCCCGTCCGTCGGCAAACACCCGGTAGACTTCAATCGGACTGACATTGAACGCATTGATGGCATTGGCCTTTCCGCGGGTCGTAAATCCTCCTTTTACCGTGCGGAAGTAATAGCCGTATTCTTTGCCTTGACGTTTTAACTCCTCTATCAGTAGGTTTCTCAGTTGTGTTTCGGAATAAGGTTCGGTCGTTTCTACGATGAGATTGGATTGGCGGGGATTCGGGTCACGGTCGTTGGCCGCACGGCCGTGCCCGTTGCTTCCTGTGAATTCTTTTACGGGGGTTCGGCTCATCAGGTATTGCCGGAGATAACCGTCTTTCACGCAGTCCACACGCTGCCCTTTTACTCCCTCGTCGTCGTAAAGGTAATGGCCGCTCAATGCTTTTCCTTGGTATGTGGTCAACGTAGGATCCAGATACAGTTGGAAAGAAGCAGGCAAGATGCGTTGGTTCAGCATTCCGCTGATTTCGTTGTTGACCGATTCCCTGCGTTTGCCTTCCAGACGATGCCCGAGCACTTCGTGGAAGAATACGGCACTGGCTTTGCCGGAAAGAATGGCCGGGCCGGTATAGGCTTCTGCCATGGGAGCCTTGCTCAGAGCTTCGGCACGTATGGCCAGGTCCCGTACCTTGTCTTCCAATTCGGTCGGAGTCGGCAAGTCTTTCTCTGAATAGGCAAAGATGTCTTCATATAGCGGACAGGGCGTCCCGTCGTCCGCTTCTGCAACCGCTTCCAACATCAGCCGATAGGCTTTACGGTTCTGTGCTATCACGGTTCCTTCCGTATTTACGATGGTGGTACGTTGGAGGGAATAGTCTAAAAAGACCTTGCCCGAAGTCAATTCGTAGTCTTTGAATAAGCGACTGGCATCATTGATATATTTTTGGAACCTCTCCTTGTCTATGCCGGTTTCCGCCTCAGAGTATGGTCTTTCGTAGTAAGTTTCCACAGCCGACGGGGCAAATGTCGGCACAGAATCCAGTTCCGTGACGTTTGTCTTTTGGCTTGCCTTCATTTGTTGGTAGATTTTCACGGCTGCTTCGTAACGTTCCAATATCCCGTTCCAAACCACTTCTTTGATGACCGGTATGGCATCGCAGTCCAAAGGTAAGCTTGTTGACGGACGTTCGTATGGAAACCTGCTACTGGGTCTGTTTTGAGCCAGATAGGCAAAGTTGTCCAAGTCCGGGCTTCCTACCCTTACTTGTGGAGTGAGGATGCGCGTATGGTTCTCGTCCATTGAAGACAGCCCGAAATCACTGCTTAGGAAAAGCCGCTTATTGTCGACGACCCTGAGCGATATGAAGTATGCCGGAGTTTCCTTGTTCTTTAGTTTGTCAAAATAGAATTGTACTTCGTTGCGCAACACGTTGACGAGCGTATCGTGAGCATAGCTTTCGGCATGGGTGTTGCATACGAATGATATATAGAAGAAAACGAATAATAGCAGATGTTTCTTGTTCATGGTGAAAAGGGATAAAAGGTTAAAGACCATATTCGTTGGCAAATGTACATAACATTACTTATAATTGCAAACAAATCTTTATAGTTTTGTGGTAGAAGCTTTCTCCTGCCGGATCGTTTGGAACTTTCCGCATACCTACCCCGGAGTTTTGCAAAAAGATCCTTCATCCTTCAGGCCGTATGGCAATCCTTTCATTACCTTGTGGTTATAAGCTGAAAGATATTTCAGGTATCTTTCAGCCACGCTTCATTTCGTTTGGCGCAGAACGGAAAATCGTTCGCCTGAGATTGAAAAATCATTCGGCTGAGAACTTTTTACCGCTTTCCGCAATGAAAGAAAGCTGAAAGATGCCTGAAACATCCTTCATTCCGTAATATATTATAACACAATGTGTTATCGTATAACCTGAAGGATGAAGGCTCTTTTTTGCAAAACCTTGGGGAGTGTGTGGGAAACCGGATTTGTGGATGCCGGAGTACCTATACGAAAATAGGAGGAAAAGCATGCTTGCCTTTCCTCCTATCTTATTTTCTTTTTAAATTGGTTTTCAAACTAAGGTGCATTACACTTAACATGCTGCACCGGCATTCAGGTTTTTGTTACCGAACAACATTGAAGTACTTGAACCCAAGAACTTACCGTTGTTCTTCTTTGAACCCATTGCAACTGCCATAGCTACTACGACCGCTGCGATAATCATTAATCCTGTCATAATCTTTTTTCCTTTCTTTTTAATCTAACAATCTTTTACCTAAACATTGCTCCTTCACGGAGCTAAATACCTAAAAACTAAATATCTTTTGTTCCTTATGACACTACAAAGGTACGGCTATTCTCCCTGCAAAACAAGTAAAAGGTCATTTGTTATCATTTAAATGCCCTTTTCTTGATATAAATCAATGAAAAGACCTTGAGATACTGATTTTTTTAATAACTTTGCAACGTTTTGTTCCGCCCGGCCTATGGGAAAGCCCTTTCAGGCCGGCGGATGAAAAGGGAATCGGGTGGAAATCCCGGACAGTCCCGCTGCTGTGAACTCATTGTGCGGTTTGTTTCAAACCTCAAGCCACTTCCTTATTATAATAAGGTGGGAAGGCCAACAAGCCGGAGTAAGTCAGAAGACCTGCAAAACGTAGTCATGCCGGAATCTCCGTGGGATGGGAGGAAGGTGTCGTGAGTGAAGAATGAAGAATATAAATGGGCGTATACAAGGAATCTCATAAAATGAGAGGATGGTTGCTTGTGTCATTTTGTATGGAGGCTGTGTTCGTGCTCGCACAAAATGGTGCGGATAGCGTGGATGTGGGGCTACAACAGATGAAAGGCCTGACGGTGACCGAGAAGGTTTTGCCTGCAGCCGTACGTTCGGGTGCTCCTGTGCAGACGCTTGATAAGGCGGAACTGGAGCGTATGGGCGTGTTAGATGTGTCGGATGCCGTACGTCATTTTTCGGGAGTGACCTTGAAGGATTATGGCGGTGTGGGAGGGTTGAAAACCGTTTCCGTACGCAGTCTGGGTGCGCAGCATACGGCTGTGCTCTACGATGGTGTAGCCATAGGGGATTGCCAGTCGGGACAGGTAGACATCTCCCGTTTCTCGTTGGATAATGTTTCTTCATTGACGTTGACTATCGGGCAAAGCGACAATATTTATCAGACAGCACGCATGTCGGCTGCTGCAAGTGCATTGAGCATCGAAACGAGCCGGCCTGATTTTGAAAACCGGGATTTCAGTCTTTCGGCGAAGGTGAAGACGGGGTCTTACGGTTTGGCCAACCCGTCATTGTTCTATGCCCATCGGTTCACATCGCGTTTGTCTTGTTCTCTTTACGGAGAATATTTGCGTGCCGACGGGAATTATCATTTTACGATGATGAACCTGACCAAGCCGATAGAAGGGCGACGTAACAATAGCGACATCGGGGCATACCGTGCGGAGGTGAATCTTTTTGCCCGTTTGACGGAACGCCAGGATTTGGATGTGAAAGGGTATCTGTTCGATTCCCGTCGCGGATTGCCCGGCAGTGTGGTGTATGACAACCCTTATGCGGCCGAGCGGCTTTACGACCGAAACTATTTCGGACAGTTGAGGTATGAAAACCGTTTTTCGGAGAAGTGGAAGCTGAAAGCTTCGGGTAAGTTCAATTATAGTTGGAATAAAGATACAGACAAGAAGGCTGCCGGACCGACGGAAGACCGTTTCAGGCAGACGGAGACCTACCTGACCGCCACGTTGTGGGCGACGCCGGTGAAAAACCTTTCTTTTTCGTTGGCGCAGGATTTTGTCTATAATGATTTGGCCACGACATTGGAGGAGTGCCAATACCCGGAACGTTATACCAGCCTGACGGCCTTTTCTGCACAATATCATCATCCGCTTTTTCAGGTGACGGCTTCCTTGCTGAATACATTCATTACCGAACGGGTGGCTTTAGGGCGGGCGGCCGACGACCGTAAACGGCTTTCCCCGGCGGTGAGCCTGACGTGGCGGCCTGTGAAAAAAGCAAGTTGGCGTTTGCGTGCTTCTTATAAAGACATATTCCGTGTCCCGACTTTCAATGACCTCTATTATCTGCTCATTGGGAACAGCCGCTTGCGTCCGGAAAAGACGCGCCAATGGAACGTAGGGACAACTTGGGCCGGACGTATGGGGCGTGTGGCGGATTACGTGAGTCTTTCCGTGGACGGCTATTATAACGAGGTCGACGACAAGATAGTGGCGGTGCCTACGATGTTCGTGTGGAAGATGTCCAATGTCGGCAAAGTGGAGACGTATGGCGTGGATGTCAACCTTGCTGCGGAATGGACTTTGGCGAAAGCCTGGAATCTGGGGATGACCGCTGCTTATAGCTTCATGCAGGCGGAAGACGTGACGAAACGCAGTAGCAAGTTGTGGCGTCATCAGATAGCCTACACTCCGAAGCATTCAGGGGCTGGCGGTTTGGTGCTTGAGACCCCTTGGGTGAACGCGGCCTACAATGTGGCGTGGTCTGGCGAGCGTTACCGCTTGCCCCAAAACAAGGAAAGCAACTTGATTGACGCGTATGCCGATCATAGCGTCTCTTTGTACCGGGTGTTCCAGTTCAAGGGGCATAAGTTGCGCCTGCAGGTCGATGCGGCGAATCTGGGGGGGGAGAACTATGAGGTGGTACGTTACTACCCCATGCCCGGACGGAATTTCAAAGTGGCGATAACATATTCATTATAAACTTTTAAAAACGAGAAAATGAAATTGAATTGGTGTAAATTGGCCATTATGGCTTTGGCGTTGGGTGTTTTCACTGCTTGTAGCGAAGATGACGAACCAAACGGTGAAGGTCCGGGTACGGAAACCGGAGGAGGTGACGATACTACTGGTGGTAGTGGAGACAATACAGGTGGAGAGCCGGTTGTTAGTTTAGGTGCTTATGTGCTGAATACCGGAAATTGGGGTGGAAACGATGCCGGTATCCAGTTCTTGGATTTCCAAACCGGAGAGTTGAGTGAAGACCTTTATGCGGCTGCCAATGGTGAAGGGCTTGGCGACTTGGGGCAAGACCTTTGTGTGTATGGTTCGAAAATATACGTGACGGTGAGCGGTTCTTCCAAAGTTGTCATCATGGACCGTAAGTGCAAGGTTCTGAAATCCATTCCGGTGGCTACCGAAGACGGTACTCCGGTTGAACCTCGCTACATGGCAGCGTGTGAGGGGAAGGTTTATTTTACAGCATACGACGGGACGGTTTCCCGTATCGACACGACTTCCATGGCCATCGATGGCAAACTGAATCTTATAGATGCAGGGGCACAAACAGGTTATGACCATCCCGAGGCTATTACTTCTGCCAACGGCAAACTGTATGTCAATATTTCGGGGTATTCAAAAGGAAAGTGGTTGGCAGTGGTTGATGCAGCCTCTTTCACCAAGCTGAAGGATATTGAAGTAATGCTCAATCCGTATACCCAGTGCATCACGGCAGAAGACGGGTATGTATACTTCGTGTCCAATGGCAACTATGCAGGAAGCCCGTCCTTGACTCCGGACCAGTATATTTACGGTACGATGCAACGTCTCGATCCGGAAACAGACCAAGTGGAACAGGTGTGCTGCGCCACTTATATCGCCAATGCCGGAGACAAGATGTACATCCTTTATTCAGAGTATTACTTGCCCGAGGTAGCTCGTGCGTATGTCCGTGATTTAAAGACCGGAGAGGAAAGCGAGTTTATCGATATGGCAGATTTACAGAGTGCCAATGGTTTGGCTGTTGATCCAGCATCTGGCGATGTGTATGTGTTTGACGTACCTTACGGTGCTGCTTCCGACGTTCATGTATACGGGGCGGATGGAACCTATAAACGTACGTTTGAAGCCGGAATGTCCACTTCTAAGATGGTGTTTGTCACAAAATAAGGAGATGAAGGTAAGTTGCCTTTTTTATGGTTGGTTTGCCGTTTTGCTTCTGTTCTCTTGTAAGGACGGGGGCAAGACGGCTTCCTTTTTGGGCGAGGGCGGCGACACGTTGGATTTAAGGTATGCGGAGAATCTGAAGATTGTGTCTTACGACGGTTACCGGGTGGCTACGCTGAGAAATCCGTGGGATACGTTGGAAATACTGCACACGTATGTGCTGGTCGGGCGCGATGAGCCTTTGCCCGACAGTCTGCCGCAGGGGACGGTCGTGCGCGTGCCGTTGCAGAAAGCCGTCATTTATTCGTCTGTGCATTGCGGGTTGATGGAAGAGTTGGGAGCACTGTCTGCCGTGGGTGGAGTGTGCGACCTCCGGTATATCGACTTGCCTTACGTCAAGGAAGGATGCCGCACGGGGCGTATCGCGGATTTGGGCAGTGGGATGAACCCGGACATCGAGAAGCTTATGGCGTTGCATCCCGATGCCGTGATGCTTTCTCCGTTTGAAAACAGCGGAGGATATGGCCGGTTGGGCAAGTTGGACATTCCCATCATCGAATGTGCCGATTATATGGAAACCTCTTCGTTGGGGCGTGCCGAATGGATGCGTTTCTACGGCCTGTTGTTCGGTAAGGCTGCCGAGTCCGATTCTTTGTTTGCTCGGGTGGAGGCCGATTACCTCTGGTGGGCCGGTAGGGTGGCCGACATAGAAGACAAGCCTACCGTGTTTGCCGATTTGAAGTCCGGTGCCACGTGGTATGTGCCGGGAGGGCGCAGTACGGTCGGACGGACGTTTGCCGATGCCGGTGCCGACTATGTTTTCAGTGATTTGAAGAACAGCGGATCGTCTCCCCTGAGCTTTGAGACGGTGTATGAGAAAGCGAAAGATGCCGACATTTGGCTGATTAAATACAACATGCCGGAGGATAAGACCTATCGGGACCTGAAAAACGATTATGCGCCATACGCCGGATTCCGGGCTTTCCGTGAACGGCGGGTGTACGGCTGCAATACAGGGAGGGTGCCTTACTATGAAGAAACGCCCTTCCATCCCGAATGGTTGCTGGAAGATTTGATAAAAATATTCCATCCGGACGTGGCAAAGGCGGAAGGTGGCAGATATTTTCGTAAATTAGCGGACTGAAAAAGATGATTCCGGTGGAGCGTAAAGGATATGTGTGCGGAGGGATATTGGTCGTCGTCATTTTTGTGTTGGCGGCGGCTAACCTGCTGCTCGGTTCGGTGGACATTCCGGCCGGAGCGGTCTGGGGTGCGTTGACGGGTGGGACGGTGGAAAACGAAGCCTGGTCGTTCATCGTGTGGGAATCCCGCGTGCCTTTGTGCGTGACGGCCTGGTGCTGTGGGGCCGCCTTGGCCGCCTCGGGCCTGATGTTACAGACAGTGTTCAACAACCCGTTGGCCGACCCGTCGATTTTGGGTATCAGTTCGGGGGCAAGTCTCGGGGTGGCCTTGGTCATGTTGGCCGGAGGTGGAATGGTGTCGGCCGGCACTTTTTCTTTTTCCGGTTTTCTGGCAGTGGTGGCCGGTGCTTTCGCCGGTGCCGTGTTGGTCATGGGAGTGATTCTTTTTCTTTCCACGCTGATACGTAGCAGCGTCATGCTGTTGATTGCCGGCATCATGATGGGCTACGTGGCCTCGTCGGCCATTTCCTTGCTGAATTTCTTTGCCACAGCCGAAGGCGTGCACTCTTACATGGTTTGGGGGATGGGCAACTTCGGGGGCGTTTCGTTGGAACAACTGCCGTGGTTTGCGGCTTTCACCTCACTCGGGTTGCTGATGTCCATCCTGTTGATTAAACCATTGAATGCCTTGTTGTTGGGAGAACGTTACGCGGAGAACTTGGGGGTGAACGTGCGCCGTACGCGCAGCATGTTGTTGTTGGTCACGGGAATCCTGACGGCTGTGGTCACGGCTTTTTGCGGCCCGGTGTCGTTCATCGGGTTGGCCGTGCCGCACGTGGCCCGGTTGTTGCTCGGGACGTCGAACCATAATTCCTTGTTGCCGGTGACGTTGTTGAGCGGCGGGGCGGTGGCCTTGCTTTGCAATTTGATTTGTATCCTGCCCGGCGAGGCGGGACTTCTCCCCCTGAATGCCGTGACACCCGTGTTGGGTGCGCCGGTGATTATTTATGTCATTGTAAACCAACGTAGAATACAATATTTTAATTAATGGGAAAGCAGATAGTGCTCGAAGGAGAAGGGATTGCTACGGGATACCGTCAGGGAAAGCAGGTGGCGGAAGTGCATCAAGGGTTGGATTTCTGTCTGTCGGGGGGCGAACTGACCTGTTTGTTAGGATGCAATGGAGCTGGAAAGTCCACTTTGTTGCGTACGTTGGCCGGCATGCAGCCCCCTTTGTCCGGCCGTCTGGAACTCATGGGGAGGCCTTTGGAGGCTTACAGTGCGCATGAGCGTTCCAAAACCATCGGTGTGGTATTGACCGACCGCATGCAGGCAGGCGGGCTGACCGTTTACGAACTGGTGGCTTTGGGGCGTCAACCGTACACCGGTTTTTTCGGACGTTTGACTTCTGCCGACAAAGCCTTGGTATGGCGGGCGTTGGAAGAGGTCGGCATGGGCGGAAAGGCGCGTCGTTATGTGGCCGAACTGTCCGACGGGGAGCGTCAGAAAGCCATGATTGCCAAGGTGCTGGTACAAGAATGCCCGTTGATTCTCTTGGACGAGCCTACGGCTTTTCTGGATGTGGAGAGCCGTATGGAAGTGATGCGCCTGCTCCGGAAACTGGCGGTGGAAGAACACAAGGCCGTTTTGCTTTCCACGCACGATGTGGATCAGGCTTTGGCCATGTCCGACCGCTTATGGCTGATGACGCAGGAACGCGAGATGCTGTGTGGGACGACCGAGGACTTGGTGCTGTCGGGGGCGATGGACCGGCTGTTTGGTAGCACGTCCATCCGTTTCGATGCGGTTCGCGGCATCTATGCCCCGGAGAACCGTAACAGCCGAGTGGTTCGTCTGGAAGCTGCCGATGAGGCATTGCGTTATTGGGCACAGAACCTTTTGGTGCGGCATGGTTTCCGCCCCGTTGCGCCGGACGAGGGCGGAGAAGGGGCAGCGAGCCTTGCAGTCATCAGTCCGCATGACATGGTATGGACACAAAACGGAATCTCCTCCCGCTTTTGTTCGTTTGCCGGACTGGCTGAAATGTTCCGCCCGTCATGACGAACCGGCATCGGGATGGTAAATGGGCAAAGTGTCAGAATGCCAAAACGTCAGTGAGGGGGTGGTGAGAATGGCGTATTTGCGTCCGGAGGGAAATACGGTGTGAAAATACGTGTTATTTTGGAAGTCGAGGTTGTACACGGAGAAAGCTTTCGCGGTATTTTTACCGTCTTTCTGAAAACGAAAAGCGAGCATTGGGCGGTGGAAACTTTTAAGGGAGTAAGTGAGGAGGAAAGTAAGTTTGCATTTTGTTTTTGTTCTTAGGGAGATAGGAAAGCGGCAGTTAGAGAAAAAATCCTGTTTTAACCCATTGTTTTGAGTGCTTTCCGGTGTGTTTTTCAGCGAAAAGTCGAGCATGAAACGTCAGTCTGCGGAGAATGGAAAATCGCTTTCAGCCAAACTTTTTTCCGTTCGCAGGAGAAAAATAGGGAAAAATGGGTGGAAATGACGGATAAAATCAGTTTTTGGGCTGCTTTTTTAACTTATGCCATTTTAAATGGCACTAAAGTTTCGTTTTTGTTCAAGCGGAAATCGTGGGAATACTTTCTTTTTGCAAGTAAAAAGTGTTGTATATTTGCTATTTTGTTAGTCTCGCGTGGCAATATGAAAGGTGTTCCTATTCTTATCGGTATTGCTTGGTATGCCTTGTTTGTTGATGGTCAGTGCACCGTTGGATAGCAAGTTTTGATGGTATGTTTTCTGGGATTGGGAGATATTTTCTCCCGCATTTTTATGGTCACTCCGGAAAAACTCTGTACTTTTATCCTTTCAAAGAACAGGGAAAGGCTATGGCAAAGGATAAGACCGTCTATGTGTGTGCGAATTGCGGACAGGAATCACCGAAGTGGGTGGGGCGTTGCCCTGCGTGTGGGGAATGGAATACTTTTAAGGAATTCACTGTGCGTAAGGAGGGTACGTCGGCCATCGCGTCAGGAGGATTCCACCAGGCGTTGCCGGGGGAACCGTTGCGTAGGCGGCCCATTCCCGTGGGACAGATTGTGACCGATGAAGAACCGAGGTTGGACATGCACGACGAGGAACTGAATCGCGTATTGGGCGGCGGGCTGGTGCCCGGCTCATTGGTGCTTCTGGGTGGGGAACCCGGCATCGGGAAGTCCACGTTAGTCTTGCAGACCGTACTGAAGATGACGGACAAGCGGGTGCTTTATGTCAGTGGAGAGGAGAGTGCGCGGCAGTTGAAGTTGCGTGCCGACCGTTTGGTGCCAAGGGCAGGAGGAAAGGCGGACGGACGGGAAGGGTTCTTGTCCCGTTCGTCTTGCATGGTCGTGTGCGAGACTTCGCTCGACCAGATTTTCCTGCACGTCCGTAACGAGCAGCCGCAGTTGGTGGTCATCGATTCCATACAGACCATCATGACAGAGGCCATGGACAGTTCGCCCGGCAGCATCTCGCAGGTGCGCGAGTGCGCCGCGCTGTTGTTGAAATTCGCCAAGGAGAGCAACATCCCCGTGATATTGATTGGCCATATCAATAAGGAGGGGACACTGGCCGGCCCCAAGGTGTTGGAACATATCGTGGATGCCGTGTTGCAGTTCGAGGGCGACCAACATTATATGTACCGCATCCTGCGCAGCATCAAGAACCGTTTCGGCAGCACGGCCGAGTTGGGCATCTACGAGATGCGGCAAGACGGTTTGCGGCAGGTGAGCAATCCTTCGGAACTGTTGCTCACCGAGAATCACGAAGGACTGAGTGGCGTCGCCATCTCTTCGGCCATCGAGGGCGTACGCCCCTTCCTCATCGAAACGCAAGCCTTGGTCAGCACGGCGGCTTACGGCACGCCACAACGTTCGGCCACCGGTTTCGACCTGCGCCGGTTGAATATGTTGCTGGCCGTGTTGGAGAAGCGGGTAGGGTTCAAACTGGCGCAGAAAGACGTGTTCCTGAACATAGCCGGAGGATTGAAAGTGACCGATCCGGCCATCGACTTGTCCGTCATTGCCGCCGTGTTGAGCAGCAATGTGGACACGGGCATCGAAAGCGGCGTCTGCATGGCCGGGGAAGTCGGCTTGAGCGGCGAGATACGTCCGGTAAACCGTATCGAGCAGCGCGTGGCGGAAGCTGCCAAGCTCGGTTTCCGGCAAATGATTGTCCCGCGCCACAACTTGCAGGGATTCGACACGTCGAAACTGAAGATAGAACTTGTCCCGGTGCGGAAAGTGGAAGAGGCGCTCCGTGCGCTTTTCGGTTAAACGAACAGATAACGATAAGGATATGATAGAAGAATACCAACTCAGGGTCTTGCCGGAAACGGCAGCCAACGAGCAGGCCTTGCGCCGTTACGTCGCCCGCGAGAAAGGAAAGGACGAACGGACGCTGACGGCCATACGGGTGTTGAAACGCAGTATCGACGCCCGTCAGCGCACGATATTCGTCAACTTGAAGGTACGGGTGTATGTCAATGAGCAGCCGGAGGACGATGAATTTGTCCGTACGGCATACCGGAATGTGGAGGGATGTCCGCAGGTGGTTGTGGTCGGTGCCGGTCCCGGCGGACTGTTTGCCGCCTTGCGCCTGATTGAAGCGGGGTATCGTCCCGTCATCGTGGAACGAGGCAAGAACGTCCGCGACCGCAAGTTGGACTTGGCCAAAATATCGCGTGAACATAAAGTGGACAGCGAGAGCAATTACAGTTTCGGGGAAGGCGGCGCAGGAGCTTATTCCGACGGAAAGCTGTACACCCGGAGCAAGAAACGCGGGAATGCGGAGAAAATCCTGAATGTATTCTGTCAACACGGTGCCAGTGTGTCCATCTTGCAAGACGCCCATCCCCACATCGGGACGGACAAACTTCCGAGAGTCATCGAGAACATGCGCAAGACGATTCTGGACTGCGGGGGAGAAGTGCATTTCGGGACCCGTATGGATGTCTTGCTCATCGAGAAAGACACGGTGGTGGGGATAGAGACGAACACGGGGAAGACCTTCCGCGGGCCGGTTATTCTGGCCACAGGGCATTCGGCGCGTGATGTCTACCGTTGGTTGCATACCCATGGCGTGGAAATCGAAAGCAAGGGCTTGGCGGTCGGTGTACGTTTGGAACATCCGTCGCTCCTCATCGACCAGATACAATATCACAACCGGAACGGACGGGGAAAGTATCTTCCGGCTGCGGAGTATAGCTTTGTGCAGCAAGTGGAAGGCCGCGGGGTGTACAGTTTCTGTATGTGTCCGGGCGGGTTCGTCGTTCCGGCAGCCAGCGGCCCCCGGCAGACGGTGGTCAACGGGATGTCGCCCAGCAACCGTGGGTCGAAATGGAGTAATTCCGGCATGGTGGTGGAGTTGCACCCGGAAGATCTGGAGGAGAAATCACTGGCCGGTTTTATGGCTGTTTCCGGTTTGCAGCCGGACGTGCGTCATCCGTTGGCCATGATGTTCTTTCAGGAAGCCTTGGAAGAACAGAACTGGCAGCAGGGAAATTGCCGGCAGACGGCTCCCGCGCAACGGATGGCCGATTTCGTGAACGGGCGTTTGAGTTACGACCTGCCCGCGAGTTCGTATGCCCCCGGACTGGTGTCCTCGCCTTTGCATTTCTGGATGCCGAAGTTCATCACGGCACGGTTGGCAGAGGGCTTCCGCCGTTTCGGCAAAGCCTCCCGTGGTTTCCTGACCAACGAGGCCGTGATGATAGGAGTGGAGAGCCGTACGTCGGCACCCGTACGTATCGTGCGCGACGGGGAAACTTTGCAACACGTGCGGTTGAAGGGATTGTTCCCGTGCGGTGAAGGTGCCGGATATGCCGGAGGCATCGTGTCGGCCGCGATGGACGGGGAACGTTGTGCGGAAGCTGCGGCTGCTTACCTCGGGAGTTAGAAATCCACTCCCAAGGTCACGGTGAGGTTGCCCGTGCGGATGTGCCCGTCGAAGTCGTCGTAATGGTATTCGCTGTAGTTACGTCCGGCAATGTTGAACAAGCCGATGTCGTATCCCATTTCAAAGTAGAAGTTTTGGAAAGCCATGCCGCAACCTACCCGTATTCCGGCATCGAAGCGTTTATAGCGGTCGGCTCCGAATGGGTCAATCTTGGTACGGGAATCGTAAAGTTTGGTCGTTCCTCCTACGCCTACGGCCATGAAACCTCCGAAAAACGGTTGCACGGTGAAATCGTCGGCGTTGGTGTTGAGTTTGTATTTCAGTACAATGGGAATTTCCAGATACCTCATGTAGCATTTCTTAAACTCGACTTCCTCCGTGGCTTCTATTTCCGTACCCTTTTCCGTGTAAATCAATCCGCTCTCCAAGAAGAAGGGCAGTCCGTCGCCCAGCTTGTTTCCGTAAACCAAACCGATATGATAGCGTGGCAACGGATTGGTCTGTGCTTCTCCTCCTGTCCCTTTGTATCGCACCGTAGGGACGTTCAGACCGAAACGCAGACCGAAGTAAGAGCTTCGCCTGTAATCCCGCCAACGGCTCGCATATACGGGTTCTCCTTCATAGAAATCCTTTCCGGCGCTTACCGGCATGGCGGTGAACAGTAATAAGATATAGAGAAGAAAAGTTTTTTTTGTCATGTGAGTGTATACTTAATATCGATGATTTATTAGGCAAAAATACAAATTAATTTTATTTCATAAGCCTTTTTAGATAAATAATTGCTATTTTTGCGGATGTTATACAACGATAGAACAACTTTGAAATATTAAGGTCTCGGAGCGGTCGAGACAGGTGTTGTGGGCCTGCATGCAAAGAGATCCAATTCTGAAAACGTAGATATGAAAGTATTAAAATTTGGGGGAACATCCGTAGGTTCCGTAGAAAGCATTCTGAGTGTTAAAAAGATTGTTGAGGCTGAAAAGGAGCCTGTGGTTGTCGTAGTATCTGCATTGGGCGGAATTACCGACAAGTTGATTAAGACATCCAAGTTGGCTTTGGCCGGAGACTTGTCTTACCAGTCCGAGTTTGATGAGATTGCCGTGCGTCACCATCAGATGATAGAAGCCGTAATTCCTTCCGGAGAAAATAAGGAACGTTTATTGGAGACCATCGACGCCTTGCTGGATGAGTTGAAAAGCATTTATCAAGGCGTCTATCTTATCCGTGATCTTTCGCCTAAGACGTCTGCTGCCATAGTCAGTTATGGGGAGCGGCTGTCGTCCAATATAGTAGCCGTGTTGATAGACGGAGCCAAATGGTTCGATTCACGTACCTTTATTAAGACTGAGATTAAGTCGGGACGTCAGTTGTTGGCATCCGATTTGACGCACGAATTGGTCAAACAGGCTTTTGTCGACTTGCCGAAAGTCTCTTTGGTTCCGGGATTCATTTCCACGGATGCCGACTCCGGAGAGGTGACGAACTTAGGTCGTGGAGGGTCGGACTATACGGCCTCCATCATTGCAGCGGCATTGGATGCTTCTTTTTTGGAGATATGGACGGATGTGGACGGTTTCATGACGGCCGACCCGAAGGTGATTTCCACCGCTTATACCATCAATGAGTTGAGTTATGTAGAGGCTATGGAGCTTTGCAACTTCGGTGCGAAGGTGGTTTATCCCCCTACCATCTATCCGGTTTGCGTAAAGAATATTCCGATTCTCATCAAGAATACGTTTAATCCTTCGGGAAAAGGCACGGTGATTAAGAGCGACATCGCCGAAGACCAGAAGCCTATCAAGGGTATTTCCAGTATAAACGGAACGACATTGATTACGGTTTCCGGTTTGTCTATGGTGGGAGTCATCGGCGTGAACCGTCGTATCTTCTCGGCGTTGGCCAATAACGGCATCAGTGTGTTCCTCGTGTCGCAGGCTTCTTCGGAGAACAGTACGTCCATCGGTGTACGCGATGCGGATGCCGATGCGGCTTGCGAGGTTTTGAATGCGGAGTTCTCCAAGGAAATAGAGACGGGAGCTATGTACCGGATGACGGCAGAAAGCGGTTTGGCTACAGTGGCCATCGTGGGCGAGAACATGAAGCACACGCCCGGCATCGCCGGTAAGTTGTTCGGAACGTTGGGGCGTAGCGGCATCAATGTGATTGCTTGTGCACAGGGCGCTTCGGAGACGAATATCTCTTTTGTGGTGGACGGGCTGTTCTTACGCAAGACACTTAATGTCATCCATGATAGTTTTTTTCTTTCGGAATACCAAGTCCTCAATCTTTTTCTGTGCGGAGTAGGGACGGTGGGTAGTAGCTTGATTGCGCAGTTGGCGCAGCAGAGTGAGAAATTGAAGAAAGAACGGGGTTTGAAGCTTAAGGTCGTGGGTATTGCCAGCGGGCACAATGCGATGTTCGACCGCGAAGGTATCAGTTTGGAGAACTGCCGTGAACAGTTGGCGCATAGTGCGCCGAGCGATTTGAACCGCTTGCGTGACGAAGTGATAGGAATGAACATCTTCAATTCCGTGTTTGTCGACTGTACGGCCAGTTCCGATGTGGCCGGACTGTATCAGGAATTTCTGGAGCATAACATCTCCGTGGTGGCGGCCAATAAGGCTGCGGCCTCTTCCGATTACGCCACTTATCAGAAACTGAAATCCACAGCCCGTAAGCGTGGGGTGAAGTTCCTGTTCGAGACGAATGTGGGAGCCGGCCTGCCCATTATCCGTACCATGAACGATTTGCTGAACAGCGGGGATAAGATTTTGAAGATAGAAGCCGTATTGAGCGGTACTTTGAATTTCATATTCAACAAGATTTCGGCCGACGTTCCGTTTAGCGAGACCGTGCGGCTGGCCAAGGAAGAAGGATATAGCGAGCCCGATCCCCGTGTGGATTTGAGCGGAAAAGATGTCATCCGCAAGTTGGTGATTTTGGCGCGTGAAGCCGGTTACCGTATCGAACAGTCCGACGTGGAGAAGCACCTGTTCGTGCCCGATTCGTTTTTCCGGGGTACGTTGGATGAATTTTGGAAGAACCTGCCTTCCCTGGATGCCGATTTCGAGCGGCGGCGTAAGGTATTGGAGAGCGAAGGAAAACGTTGGCGTTTTGTTTCCCGTTACGAGAACGGCAAAGCCAGTGTGGAACTGTGTGAGGTAGGACGTGAACATCCGTTCTACACCCTCGAAGGTTCCAATAACATTATCTTGCTGACGACTGAACGCTATAAGGAGTATCCCATGCAGATTCAGGGATACGGAGCCGGGGCCGGAGTGACGGCGGCCGGTGTTTTTGCCGACATCATGAGTATTGCCAACGTATGACAGATATATAATTAAGGTAAGGAGATAAAGATGAAGCATATTATTATACTGGGCGACGGCATGGCCGATTGGAAAGTTCCGGCCTTGGGCGACAAGACGCTGTTGCAATATGCCCATACGCCTAATATGGATTGGATAGCCCGCATGGGACGCAACGGATTGTTGCAGACCGTGCCGGAGGGATTTCATCCCGGTAGCGAAGTGGCCAATTCTTCCATTTTGGGTTACGATCAGCACAAGGTGTATGAAGGACGCGGGCCGCTCGAAGCGGCCAGTATCGGAGTCGAACTGGCCGATGACGATTTGGCGTTGCGTTGTAATCTGATTTGCATTGAAGAAGGTAAGATAAAAAACCATTCTTGCGGACGGTTGGAGACGGAAGAGGCGGATGTGCTGATTCGTTTCTTGCAAGAGAAGTTAGGTAACGAGCGTATACATTTCTATACGGGTGTGCAGTACCGCCATTTATTGGTCATCAAAGGAGGGAACAAGCATCTGCATTGCACTCCTCCGCACGACGTGCCGGGTACGCCTTTCCGTGACTGTATGGTGAAGGCCGAAGTACCCGAAGCCCAGGAAACCGCAGACTTGCTGAATCGCCTGATTCTGGAGTCTCAGAGGTTGTTGGCCGACCACCCGTTGAATATCCGCCGGATGAAGGAAGGCCGCGATGCGGCCAACAGTATTTGGCCGTGGGGCGGCGGCAACCGTCCGGCCATGGTTCCGTTGACGGAGACTTATCCTCAAATCAAAAAGGGTGCGGTCATTACCGCCGTAGACCTCATACGGGGTATCGGACGTTATGCCGGTTTGCAGGTCATAGATGTGGAAGGGGCTACCGGTTTGTACGATACGAATTACGAAGGCAAGGCCCAAGCGGCGATAGAAGCCTTGAAAGACGGTGATTTCGTGTATCTGCATGTAGAGGCGAGCGACGAAGCCGGTCATGACGGAAACGTGGAATTGAAGTTGCAGACGATAGAGAATCTGGACCGCCGTGCCATCGGACCGATTTTGGAAGCCGTGAAAGATTGGGAAGAACCGGTGGCCATCGCCGTGTTGCCCGACCATCCTACGCCCTGTGCCCACCGTACGCATACGCCCGACCCTATACCGTTTGCCATTTACTACCCTGGCATAGAGCCGGACAGCGTACAGACGTTCGATGAGGACGCAGCTAAAGCCGGAAGCTACGGGTTGCTTCGGGGCGATGAGTTTATTCGTGAATTTATGAAACATTAATCGACCATACTTTATGAAATATTATAGTACGAACGGTAAGGCCGACCGCGCTACGCTTCACGAAGCCGTAGTGAAAGGCCTGGCGAGCGACAAAGGTTTGTTTATGCCCGAGGTCATCCGGCATCTTCCGGAGTCGTTCTTCGACGAGATACAGGACCTTTCTTTTCAAGAAGTGGCCTACCGCGTGGCGGACGCTTTCTTCGGAGAGGACGTGCCGGCCGATACGTTGAAACAAATCGTGTACGACACGTTGAATTTCGACTGTCCGGTGGTGAAAGTGACGGAGAACATTTATTCCTTGGAACTTTTCCACGGTCCCACGTTGGCCTTTAAAGACGTGGGGGCGCGTTTCATGGCCCGCCTTTTGGGATACTTCATCAAACAAGAAGGGTGTAATCAGGTGAATGTGTTGGTGGCTACTTCCGGCGATACGGGGAGTGCCGTGGCCAACGGTTTTCTGGGTGTGGAAGGTATTCACGTGCATGTACTTTATCCGAAAGGCAAGGTGAGTGCCATTCAGGAATGCCAGTTTACGACGTTGGGGCAGAACATTACCGCCCTCGAAGTGGACGGCGTGTTCGACGATTGTCAGGCTTTGGTGAAAAACGCTTTCATGGATGAGGAACTGAACCGCCACATGAAACTGACGTCCGCCAATTCCATCAACGTGGCCCGTTTCCTGCCGCAGGCATTTTACTATTTCTACGCCTATGCCCAGATGAAGAAGCTCGGTAAGGCCAACCAATTAGTGGTATGCGTGCCGAGCGGAAACTTCGGCAACATCACGGCCGGATTGTTTGGCAAGGTGATGGGTTTGCCGGTGAAGCGTTTCATTGCAGCCAACAATGCCAACGACATCTTCTATAATTATTTGCAGACGGGAGAATACCATCCCCGTGCGTCGGTGCAGACCATCGCCAATGCCATGGATGTGGGCGACCCCAGTAATTTTGCCCGAATCTACGACTTATACAAGGGAAGCCACGCGGCCATTACGGCTGAAATCAGCGGGGCGACTTATACCGACGCGCAGATTGCCGAGACCGTGAAGGCTTGTTATGAAACGAACGGTTACTTGCTCGACCCGCACGGGGCTTGCGGCTTCCGTGCTTTAAGCGAGGGGCTGCGTGAGGGCGAATGCGGTGTGTTTCTCGAAACGGCACATCCGGCCAAGTTCCAGGCCACGGTGGAGAATATCATCGGCGGTCCGGTGGACATACCTGAAAAGTTGGCCGCCTTCATGAAAGGGGAGAAGAAGAGTATCCCGATGGGCAAGGACTTTGCCGGATTCAAGGCATACTTGATGAAACAATAGTTTTATCGTTTGTTGAAAACATCGCGTCCCTGTATGGCCTGACGTTTCCCCGGAAACGTGCAATGGCATACAGGGACGCGATGCTTTATGTTTGCACCGTGTTACCGCACAAATTTCAGTGTGTGGGCGGTGCCGGAGGCCGTCACGACACGCAACAGGTAGATTCCATGGTGCAACTGTCCGGCGGTAATACGGTAGTTTCCGTCCGCGCTTTCAGGCTTGTCGGAAGAGAGAAGCCGTTGTCCTCGGCTGTCGTAAAGGTCGGCACGTGCCACCTTTCCGCCATAGCGGAAACGGATGTCCGTTTCTCCCGGGGCGGAGCAATAGACAGGAGCGTCAGCCGTTTGTGCGGCCATGCCTTGTATCGCCGAAGGTTCGGTAATCTCGAAATAGGTAGTCTGTGCTATTTCGGTGCCGTTGTGATTCGCCACGATGAAACGGTAGTCGTCCGGCTGGAGGGTAGCCTTGAATTGCAATTCAAAGTGCATGGGTTTTTCTTTTGTTGCCGTGACTTGCAAGATTTGGTATTGCAAGGGGTCGCCCAGTTCTTTCGGATAAATGCCGATTACGAACAGGTCTGTATACATATCGCCGCTGTGGCCTTCGATGTCGATGCTTCCCTTGTAGGTCATGGTCTCGCCTTGTTCGTACGATGCCTTGTCGAGTCCGCCTGTCAGGTTGAAGCCTTCGGCCAAGTCGGCTTCCTCGATGTCTATCTCCACGAGGGGACTTATTGCGTGAATCCCGTAGCCTATGAGGATAGCCGCCTGTATTCCGTACCGCCCTTCTTCCACTGCGGGCAATGTCCGTGTGGCGGTGAACGTGGTGTCATCGAGAGCGGGCAGGCAGAAACTTCCTACGGGAAAATAATCCATTAGCTCGTTCCTTTCAATGTCTATTAGCAGGGCATATACGTCATTGTGAAACTCACTGTTTTTTTCCTCGTTCCGTATCTCCACCTTGAAATCTGCATTATAGCCGCTGTAAAGCTTACCGGAGGGAGTGATGTTCACTACGGCTTCCCGGCCGGAGGCGTGCCATTCGGAAGAGCCGTCCTGGAATACTTCGAGGTAAAATTCTTTTGTGGCATTGGGGTTTTTCCGTATTTCTTTCCATTCTTCTTGTCCGGCTTGGCGTGCGGCCGGGTATATTCGGTATGTTCCCGGTGCTAACGCTGTCGGGTCGAAGCCGCTGAAAGTTAAAAACTCTATGGATGCCTCGGTAGGAACCTCGTTTTCTGTCCGGTAAGATTTGGAGAACGGTTGTGCCGTAGCGTCCTTTTCGGCCATAAGGGTGATTTCCCCGTCGAATATGTAGCCGGAGTTTGTAATATTGTTCAAGCGGAAGGTTCCGTTTTCATATTCGGCATCGTCCATGTATAAATGGCAGGAAGGCACCGGTGTGCCGGTCTGGGGCATCAGGCCGACTATCATGCGTTGGAGGAACTTAAAGCCTCCTCCACCTCCTCCGATGTCAAGACTTTCCGGATTAAGGGAATATAATTCAAAATACCCGTTGTCAGCTCCTCCTCATCCCCAATTCACGTGCACGAGGTCGTCGCTGTCGTAGCCGTCGATGACAAAACCATGGCCGCCAATTGTGGCGTCTTGTCCGTTATATTGCACAGGCCGCTTGGCCGAAAGCTCCGTTTTGATGAGGTTCATCCATTCCTCGGAAGAATAGAGAGACCTGTATGTGAAATAGGCCGACGGGTCATAGCCTAAATATTTCACCATGCCTTGCATGAGCTCCTCACAGGAGGTGTTCGATGTCGAGGCATAGTCCATTTGTGCGGCCACGCCGCAGGCTTTCATCAGTGTGGCCACTGCATTGGCTTGTGTCTCGTTGTATTCGCCATAGTTGTAGGCAGGCAGCATGTTGTCCCAGTCGAAAGGCGTGTTGCCGAAATCGAATTCCACGGGGAATTGGTGGGTCTCCGTGGTATAGGAATAGTTGCCTGTGCCGCGCTCCGGATATTTATAGTAGCGCATGATCATTGCGGCGGCAGTTGCAGCACAGCCCGTCACCATCTGTTCACCGTTGAGTTCGGGACAGAATTTGTTGTAGGGCGTGCCTTGGTTGTAGTTGATGTCGCCGAGCAAGGGAGCGACGGCTTCGGGGAATGACGTGTCTTCTTGTTTCAGGTTGAACGTCCGTCGCCCGTCGGGTGCTTCTCCTGTTTGGCAGATATGCCCGGCCTGCGCGGCGTATGCGTCGAGCAAGGCTTTGAGTCCGGCGGGCATGTCCCCGGTGCGGAATGCGCCTTCGGTGGAGTAACCGAGAATGTCGGCCATGCGGTCGTCCCCGGAGACGATAACGAAAGCTTCCGAGCCTTGGTTATAGGCGTACCATGCCGGTTGTGCCGTGCCGAGGCCGCGTTTCAAGGGGGAGGTCTCGGACGTGGCTGCCAAGGTAAGCGGTGCGGCGGCACGTGTGGCGGTCACACGTTTGGCGGCGAGGAACTCCTCTGCTATTTGCCGTGCCTGCGCTTCTTTGCGGGGCTCGGCTGAGGCTTGTGTACCGATAAGGGCGACCGCAAGCCAAAGGAGGTAACGATGTTTCATTGTATATAAATTGTTATGGTTTGTGATTTATCTGACGGTATTCGCCGTGTAGTCGCGGACGAGGTAGATGCCGCTGCCGTCACCGGTGTCGAATGCACTCAGCCAGAGCTGGGTGTGTTCGTCCTGTAATTTGCAGTAGAGGCGGAGGGTGCCTGCTTGGAGTTTTTGCCCCACCTCGTTCCTCCAATTCTCATCGTTCCAGTCTTCTTCGGCTATCGGGGTATGGAGGCCGGGAGTCGATGCGTCGTCATAATACTCGGTCTCTACTTCCATATTGAATCTTCTTTGGGCATAGGTGCGCACGACGTAGAATTTTCTGGCGTAGGTACTTACGTCCGTATTGGTGTAGATTTCATATTCCGTGATTTTCGACAGGATGTTGTCGTTGAATGTGAAGGCGCGGTTGATGGTGGAGAAGGAACTGGAGGACAACTTATCCGCAAATGTACCCAAATAAGTGCCGGGTTGCGACGTGCTTTCCGTGAGCCGGGGATAGACCTTCAGTGTAGTGGCGAGGTCGTCATCCCAAAAACTGCTGAAGATGTCGCAGGAGATGACTGTGTAGTCCAGTGTGCTGCTCATGTCTTTGTAAAAGTTGCCTTCCGCATCAGGGCCGAGGAACGAGTAACGGGCGTTGAACGATAAACTGTATTGTCCCGGTTCTTCGGGTGCGGTGAAGCTGAAATAGGCCGTTCCGTTTTCTTCCTTTTCCGAAGGATAGTTCAGTGCCCCCCATGTGTAAGTCTCTTCGCTGATGTTCTGCCCGCCTGTGGGGAGGGCGATGGAGGCTGTCAGGGGTTGGCCGGGACGCACTTGATCTTTGCCGGTGTTCAGGCTGATGGTGCCGATCTTTGCCGGTGCCACGCCGTGCCGGGTAGCATCTTCTTCACTGCAGGCACTGAAGGCCAATGCGGCGCAACAGGCCGCCATGTAAATTTTGAAAGTCATTTTCTTCATCTTCTGTTTCTATTATATTAATAATGTGTATGGCGGCGGATTATTTCCATCCTTCGCGCCGTATTTTTTCGTTCAGTTCCGTCACGATATTCTTGTAGTCTGCACGGCGGCCGCAGGCGTGTATCTCCGTGAGCGGGTATTTGTCCACGATGCGTTCCATCATCTCCTCGCGACTGGGAGGTGCGGTCAGCCGGATATATTCCTCGTAGGTATAAGAGAGGAAAGCCACGGTGGGGCCAATCCCCCGGTTGTCTAACCAATAGCCCCCTTCGAGCGGAGTAGGCAAGGCAGGCTTGCCGCCCCGTTGCAGGTCTACGGGATCGGGATAGGACACAATACGGGTGCGTTCTTCGTTCATCAGTACGGGCACTAACTTGGAGTAGTCTTTTTTCATTTTATAGATGTACACCACAGGTGACGACACGCCCGTTTGGCTCGTGGCGGTGCCGTTTATGGCTACCGTCGGCCGGTGAGTGGTGGAAGCCGCGTCAACCCGTCCCGTTTCATGCCGGCTTTCCGAGGAGGAATGACAGGCTGCGAGCAAGGCCGTTCCGGCCATCAGGGCGCAGATGCCGCTACGTCTTTTGGGAAATTTCTGTTTCATCAGGTGTTTTGGGATTGAAAGTAGAATAATCATGCCGCAAATATAAGGATTTATCCTTGCGAAGTAAAATATAATGAAATAAAAGACAGGAAAAGAAAACAATAAACTGCTGATTACTGACATTTTGTCGTTTTCTGCGCCAATAATGTCAGTTGAAAAAAAGAGTGGGTGCTAAAAAGGATTGCACAATTTTAAAATCAGTCCGTATGGGCTTAAAAAGGTTTTCAAAAGTTTAATCCCGGACGGTCCGATGAAGTTATGGAGTTTCCGGGTACGGGGTTTGTATTTTATTCAGGCGGACGGGGCAACCGACAGGAAGGCCGTCCGGAAAGAAAAAATGAATGTATAACTTAAAGGATAGGAGATGAAGATTATGTCACCGATTAGAAAGTACAATGGTCAGAATTGGTTACCGAGTTTGTTTAACGACTTTTTCGACAATGAATGGATGGGCAAGGTGAACGCCACAGCACCGGCTATCAACGTGATAGAAAGTGATGCAGACTATAAAGTGGAAGTAGCCGCCCCGGGTATGACGAAAGAAGATTTTACCATCCATTTGGGCGAAGACGGAGAACTGGTTATCTCGATGGAGAAAAAGAACGAGGTGAAAGAGGAAGACAAGAAGAACAAACGCTATTTGCGTCGTGAGTTTTCTTACGCCAAGTTCCAGCAGGCTCTGGTTTTGCCGGATGACGTGGAGAAAGACAAGATCAGTGCAAATGTGAGTGACGGAGTATTGAACATCACGCTTCCGAAACGCACTCCGGAAGAGAAAGCAAAAGTGAACCGTGTGATTGAAATACAGTAAGCAGTTCTTTTCGCGTCCGTAAGCGTTTGATGATATGGAGGTTGTCCTTGGTAAGACAAGGGCAACCTTTTTTTGTGTTTCCGGGACAGGCAAATGGCGCTCCACGTCTATGTTTGTCAGACTTCCGGAAGGCGGACACGTATGGGCGGAAGGGGTGATTTCGTTCGGCTGAGAACGGAAAATCGTTCGGCTGAGAACGGAAAATCGTTTGGCTGAGAATGAAAAATCGTTTGCAGCAGATTGAAAAATCAGTCTCAGTAGATTGATTTTGTATTTGCAAGACGTTGATTTATAGTGTGGTGTGTTTTTTGCAAGAAAATGCGGATTGTCAGATAAAAAGATTCATTTTTATTATCACGGATTTCGCCTTAACTTTGCGGCATAATCATCCATGATTTGTCCATGAGAAAATTACATCCTTTCATGTTGGCCGGTACGGGGAGCGACGTGGGCAAGAGCGTACTGGCAGCGGCTTTGTGCCGCATTCTCCGGCAAGACGGTTACCGTCCGGCTCCGTTCAAGGCACAGAACATGTCGCTCAATTCGTACGCCACTCCCGAAGGGTTTGAGATAGGGCGGGCGCAGGCCGTGCAGGCCGAAGCGGCCGGCATACCGTGCCACACGGACATGAATCCCGTGTTGCTCAAACCGAATTCCGACCATACGTCGCAAGTGGTGCTCAACGGGCGGCCCGTGGGCAACAGTTCGGCTTACGACTACTTCCGCCGGGGCGGACGCGAGGAGTTGCGGGCAGCGGTGTGTGCAGCGTTCGACCGGCTCGCCGTCTGTTACAACCCCATCGTGATGGAGGGGGCCGGCAGCATCGCCGAAATCAACCTGCGGGACCGCGACATCGTGAATATGTCCATGGCCCGCCATGCCGGGGCCGACGTGTTTTTGGTGGCGGACATCGACCGGGGCGGGGTTTTCGCTTCGGCTTACGGTTCCATCATGTTGCAGACGCCTGAAGACCGTCGACGGATAAAGGGCATCATCGTCAACAAATTCAGGGGCGACCGCCGGTTGTTCGACGACGGCGTGCGGATGATGGAGGAAGTGTGCGGCGTGCCGGTACTTGGGGTGATACCTTATTTCCACGACATACAGATTGAGGAGGAGGATTCCGTGGAACTGGAACAGAAGAACGACCGTGCCGCAGCGGGACGGGTGAACGTGGCCGTGGTGAAGTTGCTCCACTTGTCGAACTTCACGGATTTCGACCGCTTGGAACGCGACGGCAGGGTGCACCTGTATTACACCGACCGGGCGGATGAGTTGCAGAAAGCGGACGTCATCGTGTTGCCCGGTAGCAAGAGCACGTTGGACGACTTGCGTGAACTGAAACGCAACGGCCTGGCCGAGGCCGTGGTACAAGCCGCTCGGAGCGGCAAGACCGTCATGGGGATTTGTGGAGGCTATCAGATGATGGGCACGGAGGTGGCCGACCCCGGCGGGGTGGAAGGCACACCGGCACGCTTGTCCGGTCTGGGGCTATTGCCCGTGCATACGGTCATCGGCCGGGAGAAAGTGACCCGTCAGGTGGAGTTCCGTTTTCGCGGTTCCGGAACGCTGTGTCGGGGCTATGAAATCCACATGGGCAGGACGGTGGCCGACGAGGCGGGGCAATCCTTCGTCCCCTTGAATCGGTTGGCAGACGGGACAGCCGACGGGTGTTACGTCCACGACCGTTGCATGGGGACTTACATCCATGGCATTCTGGACAACCCTTCTGTCTTGGATTTCCTTTTGGCTCCTTATACGGAGGAGGTGGCCTGCGGGACCACGGAGGACTATGCAGACTACAAAGAAAGGCAATACGATCTTTTGGCTGCCCATGTGCGGCGGAATTTGGATATGGTGAAGTTCTATCGCATCTTGTCGTCAGAGGAGGTAGAGTAAGACGCCCGTCAGGATCATCAGGATTTCCGCACGCCGGTTGACGGTCACGGCCTGTTGCATGTCGGTTGTGGTGAGCGGGCGCAGGCGGTTTCCGATGTACGGTTTGAAACAATACTCGCCGAAGTAGTGGTGCGGCCCGCCGAAGCGGCAGTCCAGTATGCCGGCCAACGCCGCTTCGGGGTAGCCGGAGTTGGGGCTGGCGTGCATCCGTCCGTAGCGGCGGATGAAACGCAGTTCTTCTTTCAGGTTGCGGGCACTTTTGCCTTTCCGGAAGGGGATGTACGCGGCCAACGCCATCAGCAGGGCGGTGAGACGGGCGGGCAGGTAGTTGGCGGCATCGTCTATCCGGGCGGCTGCGCGGCCGAAGTCCTTGAACCGTTCGGTGCGGTAGCCGAGCATGGAATCCATGGTGTTGATCATTTTATAAGTCAGCATCCCCGGAATACCCAACACGTAGAGCCAGAATAACGGGGCAATGACACCGTCACTCAGGTTTTCCGCCAAAGTTTCCAGAGCGGCGGTGCGTATTTCCTGGTCGCTGAGGCGGCTTGTATCCCGTCCCACGATGCGGCTTACTTGCCGCCTTCCTTCTTCCAAAGAACGGTCGGCGGCGCAGAATACCATGCGCACTTCCCGAATGAGCGTCGTGCCTGCCAGACAGTAAAAGATGAGTATGCCCGTCACGAGATAATACAAGTAAGTTCCCCCGGCCTCCCATTGCAGGCAAGCCGTCCATAAGGCGGCCAAGGCGAGATGGGCGGATAGGAAGAGGGTGCAGAGCGTGGTGACGGTCCAGAAAGTCCCTTTGGCACGCCGGTGGTCTCCGTGGTTGGCCTTCCGCTCAAAAAAACTGATCCAGCGGCCGAAAGCCACTATGGGGTGCGGCAGCCGGGCGGGGTCTCCGGCGCAGAGGTCCAACCCCCATCCGATAAGTAAAGGAATAATGCTGTGCATGGGCGTGGTTATATGGAAAACATCCACTCTCCGATGGCGGCCAACAGGCGGTCATCTTCTTCGGGAGATTGTACGGCTATGCGGAAGTACCGTTCGTCTAATCCTTCAAAATTGCCGGCATCGCGGATGAGCATGCCGTGCGTTTCGGCCAAGTAGTCTTTCAGTGCCGAGGCCTTTCCCATCCGCAGCCGGGCCAACAGGAAGTGAGTTTCCCCCGGCCAAACTTCGGCTATGCGCAGGGCTTCCAACTGTCCGGCCACGCGCGCCCGCTCTTCTAATAGGGATTGCAAGTCGATGCGGAAGTCTTTTTCGTGCTCCGTCAGGAAGAGGGCGGCTTCCAATGCCAACGTGTTGACCGACCATGGCATTTTGTTCCGTCGGATACGTGCCGTCCATTCCTGCCGGGCGGTCAGGTAGCCGACGCGCAATCCCGGGATGCCGAAACGTTTCGTCAGGGAATGGAGCAAAATGACGTTGGATAGTGCGGCGGCTTCATGCGGAGAGAACAACATGCGCGGGGTGAAATCCTCATAACTTTGGTCGATGACGAACAGGACGTCCGGATGCTGCGCGGTCAGCCGTTTCATCTCGTCGTGGGGAAGGACGGCCCCGGTCGGGTTGTTCGGATTGCAGATCCACACGATGTCCGCATCCTTCGGCAGATGGTCGGTGGTATAGATGGACCGTACCTGATGGCCGTGCAGGCGACAGGCATCCGCGTATTCCGAAAACGTGGGGGACAGAATGCAGGAACGTCTTCCGGAAAAAGTCTGCGCAATCAGATAGATGGCTTCCGTGGCTCCGCTCGTCAGGCAGACCGATTCCGCGCTTATCCCCATCGCCTGAGCCAGTTGGCTTTCTACGGCATGCGGCGACGGTTCGGGATAGGAACGTACTTGTTCCCAACAGTTTTCCAGATGCCGGAATAAAGGAGCAAGCGATGTATGGTGATATACATTGCTGCTGAAGTTCAGGGTTATCTTGCGGCCGTACCGGTATGAGTCGTCTCCGTGTCCGTTGAGCATGGTGATATAGGGTTGGTTTGATGCCGCAAAGTTATAAAAAAGGTACTGATTTACTTTTATAAAAAACGGAAACATGCCGTTTGTGGCGTGTTTCCGTTGATATTCTTCTCGTAAGATGTCTGTTTAGAAATTGAAACCTAAGCGAGCGGAGAAGATACCGCATTTTGTCTTTTCTGCAATTTCGTTGAAATCGAGAGCATATCCGATTCCTACATTAAACTTGTTGATGTCGAGAGTGGCACCGATTTGCCAGCCGAACTGTACGCGGTTCCATGTGCCGTCCTCGCCTACGTCGTCTTTATCGAAGTTATTGTAATCTTCGTCCCATTCGTAATCGCTGGCATCTACATATTGAGAAAATTCCGACGGGATGCTGACTTCCATTTTGTCATTTGATTTAGACATCAGGTTTACTCTCAAATAAAAACCGGTGTAGGGTTTCAATGCCAATTTATCGTTGATATTGATTTTGTAAACAACGTTGAGAGGGATAGTTAAACCTAACGTTGTGGTAGACCATTTGTTTTCGGCGCTGATGGTATAACCGTAAATCGTTTCGCTGTCACTTTCGCTGTCGCTGTAACGTGCGAAGTTAATGCCGGCACCGGTTTCGAAGAACAACGGCAGTTTCTTTGCGATACTGAATGACTGTACATACCCCAATGAAAAACCGTTCATGTCTTGTGATGGAGCGTCGTCAATGTCAATGTTAACGAACGTACGGTCGTAAGAGAAACGTAAGCCTTTCCAGGGGGTGTTGTCCGAGGATGATGACGATGAACCGCCGCCGTTCATGAACTGTGCGAAAGACATTGTAGAGCAACCTAACAACATCGCGGTCAATAAACACTTAAACTTTTTCATAATCTCTAAATTTTGAAATGAATAAATCTATGATTTAACACTAATAATTGAACGTCATACGCCAAATGTTGGCTTTGGCCTCTTTGTTGCCGCGCTGGGACACGAAGTAGATGTAGCGTCCGTCTTTGCTCCACACGGGGCTGAGGTCGTCTGCGGCATGGTAGGTGAGTTGGGCGAATCCGGTTCCGTCTAAACGCGATACGAACAAGTCGGTATTGTAATAAGAAAAAGAACCGGTTTCTATTTTACTGCTTCCCACGAACAACAGCCATTGCCCGTCCGGTGAGATGGAAGGAGAGGTGAAGTCGCGATCGGGTTGCGAGACGATACACTCTTCCACGCCCGTTTCGTAGTTGACCTTCCATATCTCGCTGTGTCCCGCAGCATTGGGGCGCACGCAGATGAATGCCGGTTCGCCTTTGACGGGGTAAGGGTTCAGTCCTTGGGAGTAGTTGGCTAAAAAGTTGTTCTGCATGTCGTGGCTCCAAATGCTGATGCTTTTGTTTTCCTGTCGGGCAAAGAATATCAATTTCATGTCTGCCGAATAAATCGGAGAATAGTCCATGTTGCCGGACGTGATTTGCCTGCATACGAAACCCTTGTCGGCAGACGTTTGGAATATCTGGTTGGTTTTCCCGCGAGCCTCGGAGAACACGATTTGCTTACCGTCGGGTGAATAAGAAAAGTCCAATACGGCAGTACGGTTGGTCTTCTGGATGGAAGAGCCTTGTTTACTCAAATCTTTAATGAAGATATTGGTCGTGTTGTTGCGGAAAGACAGATAGGCAATTTGGCTTCCGTCTGTGGAAATATCCAAGATGCGGTTGGAGAACCAACCGATGCCTCGGTTGCTTCGTTTGACTTCCGGCATACACACGTAATCCGTGGTTTGGGAGATTTGGGTGAAGTCGGTTCCCGATTCTTCCGGAACGGACACTACCGAGTAGTCTACGCTTTGAGCCATAGTCGATTCACAAGCTAAAGCGAGTAGAAAAACCATACTATAAGGTTGTATTCCGAATCTCATATCTGTGTTTTTTTCTTTAGTTTAAAAGCATTGAACCTTATTATCAGGTCCTGTTTCTTCTTCTCAAAAATGTATATCTCTTCATAAGAGAGCAACTCCGGAACGTTTTATCTTCTTTTACAGCATGATATATTCCTCTGAAAAAAGGTATTTCTTAACTTTCTCAACATTTTACGCACATAATTTGTATTTTATTGAAGTATAATTTTGTATTATACAATCTTTTGAATATTTTTGCATTAAATAGTTGCTCTCTTATGAAGAGATAAACCGTGTTCTTGTGTAGCCTTTCTTTTCAATCATTGTTATTTTTTGGTCATTAGGGATTTATTTGTTTCCTTTTTGTAGGATTGAGCAGTTTTTTTCTCTGAAATCTGTTCGGGATAGATTTTATTTTACTATATTTGTATAAGGTACAGCGAATGTACCGATATTGTTCAATTTAAAAACTTAAATTATGAAAAAAATCTTTTTAATGTTGGTAGCGGCTCTCATGGTGGGAACGGCTACAGTGAATGCACAAATTTGGGGTGGTCAGTTGATACTCCGTGGTGGTTTTGCCGCTAACAATTTCAAGGGGGACAATACGAGAGGAATCGACATGTTGCCGGGGTATAATTTCAGCCTTGATTTTAATAAGAACTTCTATAAAGGAGCATATTGGAATACAGGCGTAATGTTTGGAACACGCGGGTTCGACGTAAACCATAGCGATGCCAAATTCCGTGCCCATAACTTCAATATTCCTCTTACGGTGGGTTATAAGTATAATCTGACGGATAACCTTGCGGTGGACGGCCGTTTCGGAGCTTTCTTCGGCGTGGATATGGCTGGTAAATATGACTTCGGCGATGATGATGGTGACGTGAAGATTGGAGATATTGAGGATTACAAGCGTTGCGACGGAGGTCTTATTATAGGAATGGGCGTGTGGTACAAACGAATTAATATAGACTACACCTTTAAGCGTGGGTTTGGAGAAGTATGGGAAGACGGTCCTGCAGGAGCCGTAAACCACATGATTCGTCTGGGTTACGCATTCTGATTTAGAATTAAAGAATATAGATGTTTTTGTTCTTTCTGCGGCTTGCGCTTGTGCGCAGGCCGCTTTTTTGTACCTTTGCGGAAAGTTTGGTTTAATGGAGGAGAGCGAAAGGATGACGAAAATTACTACGATCGTTTTTGATTTGGACGGTACGTTGCTTAATACGTTGGATGATTTGGCAGACAGTACGAATTATGCCCTGGCACAGTTCGGATTTCCTACGTGCAGTGTGGAGGAGGTGCGTCGTTTCGTGGGTAACGGAGTGCGCAAATTGATGGAACGCGCCGTACCTGCCGGTACGGATAGTGAAAGGTTTGAGGCTGTGTTCGACTGTTTTAAACGCTATTATGTGGAACATTGCATGGTGAAGACTGATTTATATCCGGGTGTTGCAGATTTGTTGCATGAACTGAAAACAGCCGGTTATAAGATTGCCATTGTGTCGAATAAACTGCAAGGCGGGGTGGATGAACTTTATCGTCATTATTTTCAGGATACGGTACAAGTGGCTGTAGGAGAACGTGCCGGCACACGTCGTAAACCGGCTCCCGACATGGTGGAAATCGCATTGCAGGAACTGGGGGTGGAAAAGGACGAAGCCGTTTACGTAGGAGACTCGGATGTAGATGTGGCTACGGCTGCCCATGCGGGGCTTCCGTGTATTTCTGTATTATGGGGTTTCCGCGACCGGGATTTCTTGGAACGAAACGGGGCCGTCCGTTTTGCGGACAGCCCTGCTGATATACTTGGTCTGTTGGAATCCATTTCCCGACTGTGAATCCTCCGGAAGTTGCAAAAGGAAACGGTATTCGTGGAAATATACCCTTCTGTTCTTTTGTTCTTCTGTCTGAAAGATGCCTCCTGAGGTAGTATGTCTTTCTGCTCTTTTGGCTAAAACGTAACTCCTCGGTAATATGTTTCCCTGTCTGAGCTCCCGGGTCAGTCCTCGAGCGAGTAGTCGATCGTTGTTACGACACGTACCTGTTTGATATAAGGTGTGTTCGGATCTCGGTTCTCGATGGAGAACTGTCCTTGGTAGGCGCGTTGTATGCTTCCCAAACTGCTTTCCGAGTCTTTGGCAAACTTTTCGGCAGCCGTACGTGCATTTTTGGTGGCCTCCTCTATCATCTTCGGTTTGATATCGTTGAGGCTCGTGTAATCGTATGTCACGTTGTAGCGGTAATCCCCGGAAACGATGGCTACTCCTTGTTTGAGCAGTTCGCTTTGTTCGTTGATGAGACCTCTCACCAAATCTACCTGTTTAGAGGTGACCGTGACGACCGTGGTTACATTGTAGCGGTAGGGTTGTACGGTCGTATTATAGCGTTCGGCTTTGGTGTCGATGATTTCTGGGGCGTTTACGTTGATTTCATTCTCCTTGACCCCTTTGCTTTTCAGGAATGCGATGATTTTTGCATTGGATTCCTCTATCTCATTATAAAGGGATACCATATCGTTTCCCAAGGCTTTATAAGTCAGCGGCCACGTAACCTTATCGGCTTTTACTTCCATTTCGGCCAGTCCTTTGACGGTTACTACACGGCTGCGGGATGAAAACTCACTGAGGCCATTGCGTACAAATACGCCGGCCAATGACAGTCCTACGGCCAAGATAATGGCCTCTATTCTCCAATTCTTCATACGTTAAAGTTTTAATGAATACAATCGTAAGAAGCAAATATAGCTGATATGTGATGAATATGGCAAGAAGAAGTATGAAAAATCCTAAATACGCCCGAAACTTTATTTTCTTTCACTTTTGTTTGTGAGAAGATACGTTTATCCGTCAACTGTCTTTTTATGGTATGAAATATCCCATCTGTATTCCGACCTTGTTAGAAAGCCGGATACAGATGGGATTATGGTGCATTGCGGAAGGTGTTTAATAGAGGTCTTCACCGAGTCCTCCGGCTCCACATATATCTATCGGAACCAATTCCATGAAGTCGAGGGTAAAGTCAGAGGTTTCACTACTGGTCAATACGGAGCGCAAGCGTACGGTGTGGTGGGTATTGGCTTTTACTTCCACAGTACATATCTTACGGCGCAGTAAGTTGCATGAATTATAATAAAGGGTACAATTACTTGCATTATATCTCGGAATATCGTTGCCGTCGTTACCGAAGAACACGCTCTTAGGCGCGCTATAGTAGCCGTTGTTTTTCATGATGCGCGCGTTTTCTTCCAGCTCTTCCGTTGTGTAAATACCGCTTGAGTTTTCATCTTTGTTTCTCCAGCCAGCCCACCCGTTGTAGAGACCGCCGATTCTTCCGTCGTTACCGAAGATGCGCATGTCCATGGGGAGGCCTTGGGGGATACCGTCTACGTAGACTTGTCCGATGCCGCGAGATTCCAAGGCTGTATAGCCCAAGCGTAGCTCGTACGTGCCGGGTGGGACGTTTGGTAGCCGGAACGTTACGTCGTAACTTGTTCCTAAAATACCTACTACGTCTCCTCCCATATTGGACCATTGGATGATAGGGCGCTCTAAGAAAAATATGGTATTTTCACCAAATGTTACGTTGTCCAAATATCCGGGTGGAAGATACCAGTTGTGTCCTCCGCCTTCTGTTCCTTCTTCGCTATTGTCTCCGGCATTGTATCCTTGTGTGGGATTGCCGCAAAGGCGGATGTTGTTGGTGGTGAGTTCGGGCCAAAGAGTCAGTACATCTATGCGTATACGCGTGTTCATCACTTGGTTGCGCATAGTCTGGTCGTAAGCCAGAACATCGTCCACGTAATAATACGCTACGTTTAGTGAGAAATTGTCGGCATTTTCAGGGATTGTCAGATGTGCCCCTCTGATACGTTCGTAATTGTTGTAAACACACGCTTCGCTGTGGTTGATGTAGAAGTCGCGTTCGTATTCCACTGCCGGATCGATTGTACGATATACTTTTTCCAGTTTGATGGTGGAGAAATCGAGTAGCGTGCTAATCCATTCCGTGGGGTCAGCGTAGGCTGTGTAGATTTGCCAGCAGTTGATGAGTTTGGCCGTACTGGTGAACAATCGGTCTAGGATATGATAGGAGAGGAACATGTTTAGCGGGTTATGTCTGCTTTTCAGAGAGGTTTTGTTCCAATACAGTTCTTTGTATGTTTTACCGGTAGCGGGATCTGTCTTATCCAGTCCGAAGATGCTGGCGGAAGTGTAGTCTGCGTACTTTTCTGCGGCCAGGTCGTATAGAGCATCTATCTTTTGGTCCATGGTCATACTTTCATTGAAACGCTCCCCATATCTTTCGTAAAGGACTTTATCGGGTACGATAAGGAGGGTAAAACCTGTGTATCGGTGGTCCGGTCGTTTGCCTATGTAATCTTCATTACCGATACGCATACTTTGGGTGAAAGGGGCATAGTTGTTCTTCCATACTTCGTAGTCATCGTCACGGTAACGTGACAGGGAATCGAGCAATGCAGTCCGCTTGAGGGCTTCGTAGAAGATTGTGAAATCTTTGTGGTTCTCGTCTAAGAGACTGGATCCCAGGCTCGTGTTGGGTACTATCACTTTGTCCACGGGATGTACGACCCCGTTTTCCACGGAGTCGTTTTTCAATTCGTTGATGATGGCCGTACGCCGGTTGATGACGCTGAGCGTCATGCCGTTGGCATCAACTGTGTCACCATTCGTTACGATAATTACGGGTAGGTCGAGTTGATTGCTCTCCTGATGGGTTTCAGCAAGATTGTATGTGTATAGAGTCCGTTCCACCAGGCAGGCTTTAACGAGCGTGTCGCAGAACGAAGCAGGTATATCTTCAACGGATGTATATCCTCTCTCTTTCAGGAAGTCCTCTACTCCGGAGTTTACGGGAGGAAATAGTGTCCGCGCTCCGCGGCTTGCCAGCAAGTCCATTCTTCCGGCTCGTTCTACGATTCGCCTGAATTGGCTGAAATCTTCATGGTTCTTCAAAAAGTCGCTCATCATTTCTCCGGTGAAGGTGTAGTAGCTTTCGGCTGAGAGGTCATCATTGCAACTGGTGGACAGACTCATTTGCATGACCAATAACAAGATGGTGCAAACAGACAGCCAAGATTTGAATTTGTTTTCCATAATCTTGAAATATTAAAATTAGATACATATAGTTTTAACATCTTACTATATGCAAAAGTATAAAAACGCTTTTGGGACTGATAGGATAATATTATCTAAAACATGGATAATAAATGCAAAAATAAAATGGCTATGTGGTTAGGGAGAATAAACTTTTTAATAACATAAAAGCCGTGCGCTTACGATGGAAAGTCGTAAGGGCGCACGGCATATTGCTTGTTTGTCTACAGAAATACTATTGGGTGCCTTTTCAGTAGGTCCGCTTTTGACAAATGCCTGCGGGCTTGGATTTCTGGTTTGCTAATAGAGGTCTTCACCAAGTCCTCCGGCTCCACATATATCTATCGGAACCAGTTCCATATAATCGAGGACGAAGTTTCCGCTTTCACTGCTTGAAAGCACGGAACGCAACCGTATGGTATGATGGGTGTTTGCTTTTACTTCCACGTTACAGATTTTACGACGCATCAAATCGTTCTGGTTATAATGAGTCACACAGACACTTGCACTGTATCTTGGTGCGTCGGTTCCGTCGTTATTGTAGAACGCACCCTTGGGGCCGCTGTAGTATCCGTTATTCTTCATGACACGTGCGTTTTCTTCCAATTCCTCAGAAGTATAGATACCGCTGGAGTTTTCTTCTTTGTTTCTCCAGCCTTTGAAGCCGTTGTAAAGACCGCCGACTCTTGCGTCGCTGGGGCCGTATCGCATATCTATAGGGATACCTTGAGGTACGCCGTCCACATAAACCTGTCCGATTCCGCGGTCGGCCAAGGCACAATAACCTAAACGCAACTCGTAGGTACCGGGAGGTACGTTCGGCAGTCGGAAGGTCACGTCGTAACTCGTACCTAAAACACCTAATACGTCTCCATGCAAACTCGACCAATATACGATGGGGCGCTGTATGAAGAATGTGGTGTTTTCGCTGAATGTGGCATTCTTTAAGTAACCAGGCGGGAGATAATAATTGTAGCCTCCGGCTTCGGTTCCGTCTTCGCTGTTATCTCCGGCATTGTATGCTTGCGTAGGATTACCGCACAGACGGATGTTGTTGTTGGTCAGTTCCGGCCACAACGTCATAAAGTCGATTCGCATACGGGTGTTCATGACTTTGGTACGCATGGTTTGGTCGTAGGCCAACACATCGTCTACGTAGAAATAAGCTACATTCAACGAGAAGTTGTCGGCGTTTTCAGGAGTCGTCAGATGGGCACCGCGGATACGTTCATCGTTGTTGTATGCGCTGGCATGACTATGATTGATATAGTAATCACGTTCGTATTCTACCGCAGGATCGATTGTACGGTAAACCCGTTCCAATTTCATTGTAGAGAAGTCCAGCATGGTTCCGACCCATTCCGTCGGGTCGAGATAAGCTGTATTGACTCCCCAACAGTTTACCAGCTTGGCCGTACTGGTGAACAATCGGTCGAGGATATGGTAAGACAGGAACATGTGCAAGGGATTGTATTGGCTCTTCAAAGAAGATTTGTTCCAATAAAGTTCTTTGTATGTCTTTCCTTCGTTAGGATCCACTTTGTCCAGTCCGAAGATGCTGGCGGAAGTATTGTCGCTATATTTTTCTGCAGCTAAGTCATACAGGGCGTCGATCTTTTCATCCATGGTCATGCTCTCGTTGAAGCGGTCGCTGTATTTCTCGTAAAGTACTTTGTCGGGTACGATGAGAAGCGTGAAACCACTATACCGATGATCGGGACGTTTGCCCACATAATTCTCGTTTCCGATACGCATGCTTGGCGTGAAGGCGGCATAATTGTTTTTCCACTCTTCGTAGCCGTCATCGCGGTAACGCGACAAGGAATCAAGCAGGGCTGTTCTCTTGAGGGCTTCATAGAAGATGGTGAAATCTTCGTGGTTCTCATCCAAAAGGCTGGCTCCCAGACTGGTGTTGGGTACTAAAACTTTGTCTACAGGATGTACTACTCCGTTTTCCACAGAGTCGTTTTTCAATTCGTTGATGATGGCGGCACGCCGGTTGATGACGGTCAATACCATTTGGTTGGCATCTACAGTGTCTCCGTTTGTCACCATAATCAGGGGCAAATCCAACTGGTTGCTTTCCTGATGTGTCTCAGAGAGATTGTAGGTGTACAACGTTCGTTCTATAAGACAGGCTTTTACCAACGTGTCGCAAAAAGAGGCCGGAATGTCTTCGACAGAGGCGTATCCTCTTTCTTTTAGGAAAGCTTCCACTCCGGAGTTTACGGGTGGGAATAGCGTGCGTGCTCCCCGGCTGGCCAGCAAGTCCATTCTTCCGGCTCGCTCTACGATGCGTTTGAACTGGCTGAAATCTTCACGGTTCGCCAAAAAATCACTCATCATTTCACCGGTGAAAGTGTAGTAACTGTCGGCCGCAAGGTCGTCGTTACAGCTTGTGAGAATTCCACCCTGTCCTATTAAAAAGAGGATGGCGCAGATACATGGGGTAATTTTGGATAGGTACTTCATGGATCGAATAGTTTTATTAGGTTAATTCTATTTGTTTTCCGAATGCAAATGTACTAAAGAAATATATATAATATTCATTTTTCCTGTTAAAAATGGAATTGCCTCCTAAAAAAGCAAAAAAAGCCTATCCTCCATTGTCAATAATGGAGGGTAGGCAGGTCGGTGTACCCTTGTGGCGGGCGGCAACGGCTTCGTAGGGGGCGTCAATAAAGGTCTTCTCCGAGACCTCCGGCTCCGCAAATGTCTATCGGGACTAACTCCATGTAATCAAGCGTGAAGTTTCCGCTTTCGCTACTGGTGAGTACGGAACGTAAGCGTATGGTATGGTGGGTGTTGGGCTTGACTTCCACATTGCATATTTTACGACGCATCAAGTTGTCTTGGTTATAGTAAATGGTACAAGTGTTTGCGCTGTATCTCGGTGCGTCATTTCCGTCATTTCCATAGAATACGCTTTTGGGGCCGCTATAGTAGCCGTTGTTCTTCATTACACGGGCATTTTCTTCCAGTTCTTCTGTGGTGTAAATACCGCTGGAGTTTTCTTCTTTGTTTCTCCAACCTTTTCCTCCATTGTAAAGTCCGCCAACTCTTGAGTCGCCCGCACTGTAACGCATGTCCATGGGGATTCCCTGTGGAATGCCGTCTACGTAGACTTGGCCGATGCCGCGGTCCACTAAAGCACAGTACCCCAGACGGAGTTCATAAGTGCCGGGAGGTACATTCGGTAGCCGGAACGTTACGTCATAGCTTGTTCCTAATATGCCTAAAACGTCTCCCCCCATGTTGGACCAATATACGATGGGGCGTGATATAAAGAATGTGGTATTGTCGCTGATAGACACGTTCTTCAGGTAGCCAGGCGGAAGGTAATAATTGTAGCCTCCGGCTTCGGTGCCGTCTTCGCTGTTGTCGCCACTGTTGTAGGCTTGCGTAGGATTACCGCATAGGCGGATGTTGTTGTTGGTCAGTTCCGGCCACAGGGTCATGAAGTCAATGCGCAAACGTGTGTTCATTACCTTGTTACGCATAATTGGGTCATAAGCCAGAACATCGTCCACGTAATAATACGCCACGTTTAATGAGAAATTGTCGGCATTTTCAGGAGTTGTCAGATGTGCCCCTCTGATACGTTCATAGTTGTTGTAGGTACACGCTTCGCTGTGGTTGATATAGAAATCCCGTTCATATTCCACTGCGGGGTCAATCGTACGGTACACCTTTTCCAGTTTGACGGCAGAGAAGTCGAGCATCGTGCCCACCCATTCTGTCGGGTCTGCATAGGCTGTATTGATTTGCCAGCAGTTGATGAGCTTGGCCGTGCTGGTGAACAGGCGGTCAAGGATATGGTAGGAGAGGAACATGTTCAACGGGTTATGCCTGTTCTTCAGGAAATTTTTGTTCCAATACAGTTCTTTGTATGTTTTACCGGTAGCGGGATCTGTCTTATCCAGTCCGAAGATGCTGGCGGAAGTGTAGTCTGCGTACTTTTCTGCGGCCAGGTCGTATAGAGCATCTATCTTTTGGTCCATGGTCATACTTTCATTGAAACGCTCCCCATATCTTTCGTAAAGGACTTTATCGGGTACGATAAGGAGGGTAAAACCTGTGTATCGGTGGTCCGGTCGTTTGCCTATGTAATCTTCATTACCGATACGCATACTTTGGGTGAAAGGGGCATAGTTGTTCTTCCATACTTCGTAGTCATCGTCACGGTAACGTGACAGGGAATCGAGCAATGCAGTCCGCTTGAGGGCTTCGTAGAAGATTGTGAAATCTTTGTGGTTCTCGTCTAAGAGACTGGATCCCAGGCTCGTGTTGGGTACTATCACTTTGTCCACGGGATGTACGACCCCGTTTTCCACGGAGTCGTTTTTCAATTCGTTGATGATGGCCGTACGCCGGTTGATGACGCTGAGCGTCATGCCGTTGGCATCAACTGTGTCACCATTCGTTACGATAATTACGGGTAGGTCGAGTTGATTGCTCTCCTGATGGGTTTCAGCAAGATTGTATGTGTATAGAGTCCGTTCCACCAGGCAGGCTTTAACGAGCGTGTCGCAGAACGAAGCAGGTATATCTTCAACGGATGTATATCCTCTCTCTTTCAGGAAGTCCTCTACTCCGGAGTTTACGGGAGGAAATAGTGTCCGCGCTCCGCGGCTTGCCAGCAAGTCCATTCTTCCGGCTCGTTCTACGATTCGCCTGAATTGGCTGAAGTCTTCATGGTTCTTCAAAAAGTCGCTCATCATTTCCCCCGTGAAAGTGTAATAACTGTCAGCAGGGAGTTCGTCGTTACAACTCGGGAATAAAGTCGTTAGCATGAACGAGAGCAACACCGTACCCATAGATAAGATTGGTCTGATTTTATTTTTCATAACCTTAAATTTTAATATGCTAAAAATAAAAATTAGATTAATATAGTCCTAAATTTCTTTATACAAAGGTATAGAAATAAACATCTCTAAAGTAGGATTATGTTATTCAGAAATTGGATAATAAATGCAAGAATTGGGAAGGGGAATCAGAGGGACTTCTTTCCCATACGCTCCTCTCTAAGAGTTTTGCAAAACAGTCTTTCATTTTTCAGGGTGTATGATAAATGTTTGTTATATTGTGTGTTGTGGACTGAATGAGGCTTTAGGTATCTTTCAGCTTTCTTTCATTGCAGAAAGCGGTGAAAAGTTCTGCGCCAAACGTTTTTTCAATCTCAGCCGAATGATTTTCCGTTCTGCGCCAAACTAAATGAAACATGGCTAGAAGGTACCTGAAACATCTTTCAGCTCGTAAATGTTAGATTATGAGTGTCTTACTACGCATTCTGAAAGATGAAGGAACTTTTTGGTAAATTCCTGTGTAGGGGGGATGTATATAGCCTGTAAGGGGGGATATGTTCCATTGATGACTTGCTGTTTCCCAAAATGGAGTTAAGGGCTGTGCCCGGACCAAACGGAAGCCGCACACTTGCGATAATGAATCGCAAAGGTGTGCGGCGTTTCGTTGTTTGAAAATTTTTACAATTTGATGGTTTGTGCTTTTCCGTTGTAACGTACGGAGCGACTGAATTGGGTCGGCTCTTTGTCACCCGAAGGGGATTGGCGATTCACTACGAGGATACGGAAGTTGCGTTTCTTTAGCATGCCTTTGTAGTCGCCTTTGCGTTCCCCGATGGTCAATGTGCGTGCAGCATCGTCCCAATGGAAGCGTATTTGGCTGAAAGCCCCTTTCTCGTAATTGTAGTTGTCGCCTTCGTCTTCATAGAGCGTGAAGTCGGCATCGGCTCCCGGATAGACACGGATTTCCAAATTGTCCCACTTCTTTTCTGACGTATATTGCACGGCGGGTCCGAAAGGCAGGATGGAACCGGCTTTCACGTACACCGGCATGATGTCGATGGGGCAGGGCATGGAGACCGTTTGTCCGCCACTGTGCATTTCGTTGGTCCAGAAGTTATACCATTTTGCGCCTTGCGGCAGGTAGACTTCCACGTTCTTTACGGCTTTGGCCACATCCGGTACGGACGTGAATCCTTTGTGTGCGCCTTTGTCGTAATACGTATAGAGAGAGTCGGTGACGGGCATGACTAGCAGGTTACGGCCGAACATGTATTCGTTGTCTACGCGGATGGCCTTCTTATCGCGGGGGAAGTCCATGACGAACGGGCGCATGATGCTGCCGCTGGCTTGGGTTGCTTCGCCACAGAGGCTATATATATAAGGTAAGAGGCGATAGCGCAGTTCTATGAATTTTTTCTGTGCGTCGTAGGCCCAGTAACCTTCTTCTCCGAATTTGTAAATCTCGCTTTCCATGGGAGAGGAGCAATGGTTGCGCATGATGGGCATGAAGCAGCCCCATTGCATCCAACGCACTTGCAGCTCCTGCATGGCCACGTCTTTCCAATTGTTATTGTATTCCCACCCGAAGAAGCCGCCGATATCGGTGTTCCAATAAGGTATGCCGCAGAGCGAGTAGTTCAGCCCGCCTGCAATCTGCTTGCGCATGACGTTCCATTGCGAAGAGATGTCGCCGCTCCAACAGAAAGAACCGTAGCGTTGTTGCCCGAAATAGGAAGAACGCGTCATGAGGAACAAGCGTTTGCTGTCCGATACGGCACGTTGGTGCTCATACACGCCTTGGTTACTCAAGAGGGGAAATGCGTTGTGCACGCTGCGGAAAGTGCCGTCTGCCGTGGGTAGGCTGAATTCCCTTTCGCCCATGTCGAAACGGTCCGGTTCTGTAGAATCAGTCCACCAGGCATCTATGCCCAGGTCATAAAGGTTTTTCAGGTAACGCCAATAGAGGTCGCGTGCCTTGGGGTTGAATGGGTCGTAAGGGTGCACGCCGGCATTGCGTGGCCAAGTCTCGAATTTCAGCAATGCGTTCATCGCATCCAATTCCTTGTATTGGTCTGTCCAAGGTCCGAAACTGGTCCATACGGAAATCATCAGGTGGGCATTGTTTTTGTGCACGTATTCCACCATTTCTTTCGGAGTCTTGATGCGTGGTTCCGGGTATTTGGCATTAGGGTCTTCACCATTCGGCAAGTATTTCATCCATGCTTCGTCGCCCATTTTGTTGATGTAACGCGGATTCATGAACTTCATGGCATTCCAGTTGGAGTCGCATCCCCAATATTGCCAGTCTTGCACGATGCCGTCCAATGGTACGCCGAGTTCACGGTGTTTGTCCAACACTTCGCAGAGTTCATCCGGGCTTTTGTAGCGTTCACGGCATTGCCAGTACCCCATAGTCCAAAGCGGAAGCATGGTGGCTTGGCCGGTGAGATCGCGTATGCCGGCAATGACACCGTCTTGCGTACCGTCTTTATAAATAAAGTAATAGTCGCTCATGTAGCCCACCTCGCTATTGAAACTTGTTTCTTGAGGGGTGTCGGAGAACACAGTGGGAGACGGGTTGTCCCAATAGATGCCGTAACCTTTTTCTGAAGTGATGTAAGGGATGCACACTCGGGTGTTTTCGTTACGCAACGTCAATTCCTGGTCGCGTTGGTTCAGTTTGCCGGTTTGTTGCTGCCCAAGGCCATATAAAGTTTCATCGGGGCTCATCATGAACCGTTGGCTGACGCGGTAACTGTCATACGGCCCGTCTTTGCACGGAATGAAGTTTGTGCCGAATTCTTTTTCCTGCACTAATAAATTGCCTTGGACATCCTTGAAAGTGATTTTTCCCGAATTCTTGTCCATGACGACTTCCATATTCCCCGTCTTTATGGACAGATTGCCTTCTTGTTCCGTGTAGGACAGGTTTACGTCTTCCGGGGTTTTGATGACGGGATAACTTTTTTTGTCCGGGAGGTGACGGGAAGGATACTTGATGACACGTACGATGTCGTCGGAGTAAAAACGTATTTCTTCCGTAACGTTTTGGGTGCGGATAAAATTCTTGGCTCCGTCCTGAGTCCGTTCTACGTCTTGGGCATGCAAGCCAGTCACGCAAGCTATGCCGCAAATTACTAATAAGGTTTTTCTCATGTTTGGTAAACTTTTAAGTTTAATGTTGACGGGGCAAAGTTATGCCGAAACAAGCAGAACTTGGTACCAACTATGTTGAAACATGTGGTAATTATGTTGATTCTTGCTCTTTTTCTATGTATTCTGAGGGTTTGCAGCCGAATTCTTCCTGAAAGCACTTGCTCATATAACTGGCTGAACTGAATCCCACTTGTTCCGCTATTTCCGCCATGTTCATTCCGCCTTTTCTGATGAGATCGGCAGCCCGTCTCAGACGTATGCTCCGGATAAACAGGCTGGGCGATTTGTCTATTAAAGTATTTAACTTTTTATACAATCCGCTACGTTCCATACATAAGTCCTTGCTAAGTTGTTCCACTGTATACCCTGGAGTGTTTAGATGGGCTTCTACCAACTCTACAGCTTTATTTAAGAAATCACTATCTGTGGAATTGATGGGTGGCTCTTCTTTTTCTTGGGGGGGGCAGGCACGTGTAGTGGCTATTGAAACTTGCTGTTCATAGTTATCGCATCGTTCAATAAGGTGTTGGATACGTAGAAGTAGAATGTCTTCTTTGTGGCGACGTAGGATACGGCGTTTGGTTTGGCGTACATATAAGCGTATTCCGGTAACTGCCAGAAATAGGAGCAGGAAAATGTAGGTCGCGTATGCCCAACGACTAAGCCACCACGGGGCGTGAATTATGAATGTAATCTCTGTGACAGGACCGTTCCAAATACGGGATTGTGTGGATGCCATAACTTCCAGACGGTAGTTTCCTGGAGGAAGAAGGGAAAATGCCAAATGCAAGTTGCCTTTGTGGTCTATAATACCGCCGTTTGATTGTGGGTGGACTACATGCCATGTGGAATCTCCACTGTGGATGAGACGGTAACGATAATATGTGTGAGTGGGCCAGGCATAGTTCAGGGAGGAGAAGTCGAAGCCGATGTGGTTCTGCCGGTAATTGAACTCGAAATGCTTGACGTAGGGAGGGGCTTGCGGAAGAAGAGAAATAGAGTTTATGGAATCAGAGGGGGTGATGTGTATTGGTTCTCCGTACAAAGACAAACCGATAAGGAGAGGGGAAAAGTCCTTATGGGGAATTTCCACGCTGTCAGGATGGAATAACGTCCAACCGTCCACACCTCCCATTAGTATACGACCATCCGGTAAGGTTTGTACTTCTTGGTTACGGTATTCTCCTTTGAGCGTGCCGTCTTCGTAACGGTAGTTGGTAAACCATGCCGAATCTACTTTTTCGTTGATAGACATACGGGAAATACCGTCGCTGGTGGAAACCCATATTTGCCCGTGTGCATCTTCTGTAATGGCATGGATGAAATTGTTTGGCAATCCGTCTTCTGTATAGAAGGTACGGAAGCCAGTTTGACAGGGGAGGAATAGGCGTAACCCGTCTGGGGTGCCGGCCCATGTGCGTCCTTTCCGGTCGGTATATACGTCATTATAAGATTGTCCTTGGAATATAGTCGGATGTTTGTAGGGGATTCCGTTTTCTCCTTTGGTATGGGGAGCGAGAGGTAATTCTTCAAATGTGGGGGTGGAAATGAATTTGAAGCGCTCGGGGTGCGTATAGAGTATGCCTCGGTTTCCTGTACCTAACCAAATACCTTGTTGACGGTCTTGGTAGATGGTATTGAGGTCGGTTTGTAATTGTTTACCGTCGGTTGTGCGCAAGCTGGATTGGAAACGGGCTTTGCCCTTCGGTAGGCTTATCGACCAAATGCCATTCAGGCTGCTGATATAAGCTATGTCGTGGGAGGGGACAATTAGCGTATGCAAGGGACTGTGGGTTTCTAATAATAGTCTCCAGGTACGTGATTGGGGGGAAAAGACAAATAAGCCGGACTTCTTGCCGCTCCGGACCTGGTAAAAATTTCCATCAGGTCCTTTGACAACGAGTGAAGTGCGGCTGTAATTTGTACGTTCGTTCTCAGGATAAGCCGCTTTACGATAAAGCGGTTTACCTTGGTTTTGTGAATAACATATTACTTCGCCGAAGCTGAAAAACAAGTAAATTCGATCGTTTGAAACCTCAACGTCTTGCAGTTCTCCGGCATCTTTCGGGAGAAGGAGATAACGTTTCTTTTTAGCTTCCCAGATGCCTTTGGGCGTGACCAGCCACAGGTCTTTTTCAGAGTCTACGAATAAGTCGGTCACTTTTTCCCGTATGCCTGTTTCGAGGAATACTGTCTCGGGATTTTTGAGGTATTGTTCATGTCGTAGGTCAAGACACCATACTTTGCCGTATTCTTTGACCCAAAGCCTGTCGTGATGGCCTGCATATACATGGTAATGCCCGTGATAATCCTTGATAGCATATACATCGGAGTCGTTCCGGTGGATGTAATGGAATCGCATGCCATCATATAGGTTGATATTGCCTAAAGTGGTGAAAACCATTCGTCCGTCCGGTAACTGCAGGATATGTTGCACTTGATTGTCGCTTAGGCCGTCTGAGGCATCCAGGCGGCTGAAGGTATAAGGCATTGCCATCATGGACAGATGCACGGACAAGCAGACGAGTAAGATGGAATAATGGAATATATGTTTCATGATTTTCAGATATTGATTTTCACTACGCCACCGTAGGATGTCAGATGTTTGAAACCGTCTTCCAACGGGATAGCACCGGCATACACTTGGGCACAAATCAACACTCCGCCGTGGGCGAAGACAGCTACACGCCGGTAGTCTTTCTTACGCAGTTCGTTCAGAAAGGCTGCTACGCGGGCGTAAAGGTCTCGGAACGATTCCCCGCCTGTGGTCGGTTGGTTCAGGAAATCGTCATACCAAAGTTGCAACCGTTCGTCGATGATGTCGTCGAAACGTTGCATCTCCCAGTCGCCCATATTCATTTCTTTCAGCCGTCCGTCCCGTTCAGCATCGGGATAACCGCAGAATGCGGCCAATTTGGCCGCGCGGCTGAGCGGACTGGTGTACACGTGGTCGAAAGTGAGGCCGCCCAACCGCAGCCGGGTGGCAGTGGCTTCGCGCCGGAATGTGGCACGGAGGGGAACGTCCGTAAAACCGTAGCAAGTGCCGCGTGGGACGTCTACTGAGGTATGTCGGGCTAAATAGATTTCCATGACGGGATTATATAAAATGGTAAAGTATGACAATAGATAAATAGAAACTCAACTCACAGAGCAAAACCAAGGCACCGCAACAGTCGCCCGTATAACCTTGCAACCGGCGTTTCATCCAGCCGGTGAGCAAAAGTTCCGTTACCGGAGGAACCAGAAAAGCCCAAAGAGGGAAAGCGGTCGGGCCGGACAGGAGCCACGCTACGCATGGGACAAGGGCGAGCAGACAACGGAATACGTGGCCTGCGGCTGCTTGCTTATTCCAGACTGAGTAAACGACACCCGTTTTGGCTTGTTCCGCCGTCCGGGCGTAGGGCAGTTGCAGGATGATGAAACTGCTGCATGCTTTGGCATACACGTCGGCTGTGAAGATAATGGCCGGAGCCACATAAAGCGGCAGGGCTGAGAGCAGACTGATTAGCAGTCCGATGTAGAAGACCAGTCCCAGGACACCATACGTACCAATATGGGAATCCTTCATGATGGCCAATGTACGTTCGCGCGTGGTTCCTCCGCCGAATCCGTCGCAGAAGTCGGCCAATCCGTCTTCATGCAAGGCACCGGTAAGCCACAGGCGTGTGCCTATCGCTGCCAAAGCAGCCGTGGTGACCGGTAGAATCCCTGAAACAAGCCAGAAAACGAGGGCGGCCGTACCTCCCGTGAGCCAGCCTACGAACGGCCAGTAGTCCACCACGTGTTTGAAACACTCGGCGTCCACTTGCCGGATGCGCCAGAAGGGCAGGCGTGTGAAGAACATCAGTGAGGCCCATAGTCGGTCTGTCATAGCGGGATGCGGGATTAAAAGTATTTGGTAATGTGAGCGTTCTCGAAGTTGTTCATTTCGTTGAGCATGCGGACGGCGGATTGCAAGAGCGGATAAGCGCACAAGGCGCCTGTACCTTCACCGAGGCGCAGTCCTATTTGGAGCAGTCCGCGGGCATGCAAGGCTTCGAGCATCCGCCGGTGTCCGGCCTCGTCGCCTTCGTGGCAGAACACGGCATAGTGGCGTATGGCCGGATAAAGCCGTGAGGCCATCAGCATGCAGGCCGTCATGATGAAGCCGTCTACCAGAATCACCATGCCCAGTTCGGCGGCACGCAGCATCGCACCGATAGCCGCCGTCATTTCGAAGCCGCTGAACCAACGGAGCACTTCCGTGGCGTATCGGGTCGAACGGACATCGGCATCTTGCAGGTCAGGATGATGGGTGCGGAAACGCTGTATAGCGCTTTGTAGAACCTCGTATTTGTGACGGATACCGGCATTGTTCAGTCCGGCTCCCGCCCCCACGCACATTTCCAACGGCGTGCCGGTCAGTAAGTGCATCCAAATGGAAGAAGGAGAGGTGTTGCCAATTCCCATTTCGCCTATGCTGACGACGTTGCAGCCCCGTTTGTGGCATTCTGTCACCATGCGGGCACCGGTTTCTATACATTGGTCCGTTTCCTCTTCCGTCATGGCCGCTTCGTGAAGGAAGTTCCGTGTACCGCGTGCTACTTTACAGTCGATGATACCGGGATAGGAATGCAAATCGTAGTCCACCCCCATATCTATCAGGAACAGTTCGAAACCGTGCTGGCGGCAGAACAGGTTCACCCCGCCTCCTCCCCGGCTGAAATTAATCATCTGTTGCCAGGTGATTTCGCGAGGGGATATGCTGACTCCTTCGCGTTCGATTCCATGGTCGGCACCGAACAAAAGGTGACACGGATGACGCAATTCCGGTGAGAGCGTGTGTTGTATCAGACCGATTTGCAGGGCCAATTCTTCCAACCGTCCCATCGACCCCTTCGGCTTGTTCAGGTTGTCTATTTTGTTTTGCAGGACAGGACGTAAAGCCTCGTCCGGAGTCGTAATTCGGAATGTTTTCATGTTCATTTGATTTTCATAGGAATGCCGCTCACCATCAGATAGACCTCATCGGCCTGGGACGCTACGAATTGGTTAGTCCAGCCCAACAAGTCGGTAAAGCGGCGTTGCACTTCGTTAGTCGATACGCCGCCCATCCCGATTTCGTTGGTTACGAATATAAAAGTCGCCTCCTGCGAAGTGAATCGCAGGAATTCTTCTTTCACGGTTTGCAGCGTCTCCTCCACTTGCCGGATTCCGGCTTGAGCCTGTCGGCTTTCCACGGTGTCGGAGGGATTCGGGACCGGAGATCCCGGCTGCGGCGTATAGTCGAAAAAGAAATTCGTGGTCCATAGTGTGACACAATCCACCAGTACCGTCCGTCCCGTCAAGTCGTGACGGCTCAGGTATTTTTCTTCCTCGATGTTGGTCCATTGCGCTCCTCGCCGTTCACGGTGGATGCGTACGCGTTGGCGGAACTCCTCGTCCCAGATACGTGCCGTGGCCATGTAAACAGGTTGTTCGGACAGTCGCAGTGCCAACTGTTCGGCATACACGCTTTTACCGGAGCGTTCTCCCCCTGTAATCAGAATAATTCTTTTCATGTTCGCAAAGATAGCCATTTATTTTCCTTTTCATGTCCGTGTTTGTTATAAATCGTTTCCTTGTTTAAAAAAAGCCCAACCGTATGTCCGGATCTGTACAATGGAAAGTTGGACATACGATTGGACTTTAGGTTTTCAGGGGTTTTTATTTGATGTTTTCCCGGATACGTGTCAGGTAGCGGTTCAGTCCTTCTTCGTCGCGCTCGTCGATGATGTGGATGAGGTTTTTCAACTCTTCACGAATGCGCTCCACATGACTTTTGGTACGCGGGTTGAAAAGGATTTCCCGAAGGAGGCAGTCGTCTTCGCTCAGCACGCCCTGAGCTATTTTCAGATGGCGTTTGAATGTCGTGCCCGGTGCATCCTGATGTTTCATCACCGCAGCAAAGGTGAAAGTCGACACGAAAGGAATACTGAGCGAGTAGGCCATGGTCTCGTCGTGTTCCTCGAACGAATATTCGCAGACATGTAGTCCGAGCCGACTGTATAAGTCACGGAAAAAGATACGCCCCATATAGTCGCCTTCGTTGATGACGATGGCGTTCTCGTGGTTCAGGCTCCCCAGATTGGCAAACGTGGGACCGAACATCGGGTGTGTGCTGACATAACGCATGCCTGCGCCTTCATAAAACTCCTTGAATCCCGTTTTGACGGACGAGATATCGCTCAGGATACAGTCTTGAGGCAGGTGGGGAATCACTTGCCGGAAGACATCCAGTGTATATTTCAGCGTCACGGCATTGATGACCAGTTCGGGGCGGAATGCGTCTATTTCGTCCATCGAGGTGAAGCGTTGCGTATTGTACATGAACCGCAGCCGTTTGGCGTCGATGTCATATACTGCCGTTTCATGGTCGAAACTCAGCAAGTCCACGAAGAATGAGCCCATTTTTCCGGCTCCTAAGATGAGTATTCTCATGATGTTTGTTCTTTCTGTCCGTGCTTACTTATTAATGATGTCCATTTGTTGACGCACGCTTTCCTCGTGGATGGCTTCATAGATTTTTTTCACGAACTCGGCATCCATGCCGCACAACACTCCTTGCGCTCCTCGTTTGTCGAGAATCTCGGAGTAGCGTCCGGTTTGCACGACAGCCATGTCATGCTCCTTTTTGTAAGTCGCGATTTCACGGCTCACACGCATCCTGCGGGTCAGCAGGTTCATCAGCTCGTTGTCCAGTTCGTCTATCTGTTTGCGCAGGGCCGACAGGCTTTCTGTCATTTCCACGTTCTCGCGTACCACCAGACGATCGAGTATGAAGTCGAGCACATCGGGCATGACTTGTTGTTTGGCGTCGCTCCATGCACAATCCGGGTTACAGTGGCTCTCTACTATCAATCCGCTGAATCCCATGTCCATGGCCTGTTGGCAGAGCGGGGCAATCAGGTCGCGGCGTCCGCCGATGTGACTCGGGTCGCAGATGACGGGCAAGTTGGGGAAACGGCGGTGCAGTTCGATGGGGATGTGCCACATGGGAGCGTTTCGGTAGATTTTCTGGTCGATGCTGGAGAATCCGCGGTGGATGGCTCCCAGACGTGTGATGCCCGCTCCGTTGATGCGCTCCAAAGCACCGATCCAGAGTTCGATGTCGGGATTCACCGGGTTTTTGACCAGAACCGGGATGTCCACACCTTTCAGAGAGTCGGCCAGTTCCTGCATGGCGAAAGGATTGGCCGTAGTGCGTGCTCCGACCCAAAGCAAATCCACTCCGGCTTTGAGAGACGCTTCCACATGCTTAGGCATAGCCACTTCGGTGGATACCAGCATGCCGGTTTCTTCCTTGACGCGTTGCAGCCAGGGTAATGCGGCCTCGCCCATACCTTCGAATCCTCCCGGCTTGGTACGCGGTTTCCACACACCGGCACGGAATATCTTGAATCCTTTTTCGGCCAGTTGCCGGGCGGTGGTCATGACTTGTTCCTCGGTTTCGGCACTACAGGGGCCGGCGATGACGAGTGGTCGCTTGTTTTCGTTTATTCCCGGAAGGTTCAGGGAAGTTAATCGTAAATCGTCCATATCGTTATGTTTTTAATTCTATGCTTGTTGGTGTTTAAAATACTTTTCGGATGCGTTCCAGTGCTTCGGCTATTTTCTCTTTTTTGGCGCAAAGCGAAATCCGGATATATCGGCTGCCGTTACTGCCGAAGATGAATCCCGGCGTAATGAAGACCCGTGCTTCGTGCAGAATCTTCTCCGTAAGTTGTTCCACGTTGTCGCAACTTTCCGGGATGCGTCCCCAAAGGAACATGCCCACTTGCGTCGGGTCGAAAGTGCAGCCCAGCGTGTGCATGATTTCTTCGGCCAGTGCCCGTCGTTCGGCGTACACATGTATGTTGGCCTCTTCGTGCCATTGGGCGTCGTTCCGGTAAGCGGCGGCGGCGGCGAGCTGCATCGGGCGGAAGGTTCCCGAGTCGATATTGCTTTTCACTTTGAGAATCCATTTCACGAATTCCGCGTTCGTGGCCAACATGCCCACACGCCAACCCGGCATGTTGTGGCTCTTGCTCATAGAGTTGAACTCGATGCAACAGCGTTTGGCACCGGGGACTTGCAGGATGCTGAGCCGTTCGTGGTTCAGGATGAAGCTGTATGGGTTGTCGTTCACAATGACAAGGTTGTGGCGCAAGGCGAAATCTACCAATTTTTCGTACGTCTCGCGCCGGGCGTTGGCACCCGTCGGCATGTTGGGATAGTTGGTCCACATGATTTTCACGCCCGTCAGGTCCATTTCTTCCAAGGCTTTGAAGTCAGGTTGCCAGCCGTTTTCGGGCAGCAAGTCATAATAGGTGATTCGTTGGCCGAGGATTTTGCTGAGTGACGTATAAGTAGGGTATCCCGGATTGGGCACCAGTACGCGGTCGCCCGGATTGGCCAAGGCCAGCGTGACGTGGAGGATGCCTTCCTTGGAGCCGATAAGCGGCTGTATTTCGCAGGCCGGATCCAAGTCCACGTCGTACCACCGTTTATAGAAATCGGCCATCGCCCGGCGCAGTTCGGGAATACCCGTCGTGGGTTGGTAGCCGTGTGCGTCGGCATGCCGTGCTTCTTCGCACAGCGTTTCTATGGTTTGAGGTGAGGGCGGCATGTCCGGGCTTCCGATAGCCAGGCTAATGATGTCCTGGCCTTCGGCGTTCATGCGTGCCACCTCTTTGAGTTTTACTGAAAAATAGTATTCTTGTACGGAACTCAGCCTTTCGGCCGGCTGTATGCGGAAATTATATAGTTTGTCTTCCATCTTGATATTCTCCTAATATTTTGAGTTCTTTGGTCAGTGGGGTAATGGCATCGATGCTTTGTGAATAGCGGGTATAATCATCGAAGCCCAAGTCTACGTAAAACATATATTGCCACTCTTTTCCCACGAGAGGGAGGGATTGTATTTTGGTCAGGTTCAATTTATAGAAAGAGAGAATGGACAACACCTGCGAGAGCGAGCCTTCTTCGTGGGGAAGGGTGAATACCAGACTGGCTTTGTTGGTCTGACGGATATCGCGCAGCAGGTTGGCGCGTTGCGGCTGGCTGAATACCAGAAAACGGGTGAAATTGTGTTTGTTGGTCTCGATGCCTTCTTCCAATACTTTCATGCCGTACAGCGGGGCTGCGAATTTGGAACAGATGGCGGCTTGTCCGCGCAGTTGTTCCCGGCTGATGATTTCCGCCGAGCCGGCCGTGTCCTCACCTTCCACGACTTTCAGACGGGGATGCCGGGCCAGAAATTCGCGGCATTGCATCAGGGCTACCGGATGGGAATGTACCTCGGTGATGTCCTCCAGATTGTCGTCGGGGAGGCAGAGCAGGCTGTGGGAAATGCGCAGCTTATGCTCGCCCACGATGGTCAGTCCGCTGTCGCAAAGTAATTCGTAATTGTGCAACAGGCTGCCCGCAATGGTATTTTCGATGGCAGCCATGCCGAGTATCGTACTGTCGTCCTTTACCGTGGCAAAGACTTCTTCAAACGTGGAGCAGCAGATAAGCTCGATGTCCTCGTTGTGGAAGAAGTAATGAGCGGCCATGTCGTGGTACGACCCTTTGATACCTTGGATTGCAATTCGTTTCATTGTTCTTGTTTTGTCGTTTTCACAAAAAAGTCCCGCTTCGGTGGGAAGCGGGACCTCATGTTTTATTGGGTTAGTATAATTTTCTGTTTGGTACACATACGAACTCCCGCTTCACTTTATGGCTAAAGTAAAAGTAAAAGAAGAAATAAAAATATGTGTTGAATAATTCTTTCATCTTCGTATTTCTGAATTTGTTGCAAAATTAGGGATTTTTTCATTCCCGGCAAATGTTTTCACCGCTTTTTTCCTCTTAAACGGGAAAAATGTGAAAGAATACCTGATTTTGATTACATTTAGAAACCGTAAGGGTTGCGGTTTTTGTATTGTTCGTTCATCTCTTGTTCTATGTTGCTGAACTGTCCTTCGAGGGCTTTGGCGGCTTCCGGCGAGGTCTCCAACGCTTTTTTCAGGTCATCGGCCGCCCCGGCTTTGTCGTTGAGCATCAGTTTGATGCGTCCGCGTTCTTTGTATCCTTCGCTGAAGTCCGGTATGAGTTCTACAGCTTCGTCCAGTGTGGACAGTGCCCGGTCGAGCTGACGGTTGGCGGCGTATGCCGTGCTGAGCCCCACGTATGCCTTGCCCATCAACGGGTTTTGCGTCTTTACCTTATTATAATAGGTGATGGCCGTGGGGGCATCCCCTTGTTGCAGCCGCAGTGCGGCCTTCAACATCACGGCTTCTTCGGGTGCCGGTTGTGCCTTCTCGTCCTCGAGTAAGTGGTCGATGTCGGCCTCGGCCTCTGTCAGGCTACCCATGTCGCGGAGAATTTCAGCCCGCAACAGGTAAGCTTCCGTCAAATGTTCGTCCTGCACGATGGCCTGTGTCAATAGGGCCACGGCGTTCAGCTCGTCGTGCAAGGCATGTTTGGCTTGGGCCGAGCGGTAGAGTGCTCCGGCATGGCCGTTGTCGATTTGCAGGGCAGCCCGGCAGTCTTCGTCCATGCGCGTATAATCCTGCATCATTTCATCGGCACGGGCCATGGCCAACCGTACACCGATATGGTCCGGCAGTTCTTCGGCTAGTTTTGCCAAAATGCTCCGGGCTTCTTCAGCTTGTTTGTCGGAGAGCAAAGCCTCGGCCAGGTAACTCGCGGTTTCGGAATCGTTCCGGAGGGCGAGTGCTTCCCGGAAACAGCGTATGGCGTATTTGACCTCTCCCATTTTACGGGCGCGTACACCGTCATATTTCAGTACGTCGAATTCCCGTTCGCGGCGTTTTTCGGCTTTTTCTTCCGGAGATTCTTCCCGGCCGCCGAACAATGTTTTTAGAAATCCCATTTTATTCTTATTCTTTTATGCGCACAAATATAGTGAAAGGCGAGCGCAGAGACAAGTGAAAACGCAGTTTTCTAATTTGGCTCTGCCGAGCCGTATCTTATTTTCATGGTCGTAAATATACTAAAATTGCTTAAAATAACGTACATTTGTACGATAAATCATGTTTAAGCGTTTATACTTTACTAAGTTTGCTTTTGGAAAAATAAATGGAATATGTGTGGAATTGTCGGATATATAGGTAAGAGAGAGGCTTACCCCATTTTGATAAAAGGACTTAAACGTCTGGAGTACCGTGGTTACGATAGCGCCGGTGTGGCTTTGATCAGCAATTCGGGTGATTTGAATGTGTATAAGGCGAAAGGCAAGGTCAGCGATTTGGAACGATCGACGGAAGCAAAAGACGTGAGCGGGCATATCGGTATCGCCCATACGCGTTGGGCCACGCATGGCGAGCCGTGCGCCGAAAACGCCCATCCCCATTACTCGGCATCGGGCAATCTGGCGTTGATTCATAACGGTATCATCGAGAATTACGCCACGTTGAAGGAACGTTTGCAGCAACGTGGTGTGAAGTTCCGCAGCCAGACGGACTCCGAGGTGTTGGTGCAACTCATCGAATATATCCAGATGAGCAATGACCTGGACTTGTTGGGTGCCGTACAAGTGGCCCTACATGAGGTCATCGGTGCCTACGCCATCGCGATATTGGACAAAAGGCATCCCGAACAAATCATTGCCGCACGCAAGAGCAGTCCGTTGGTGGTGGGCATCGGGCGCGACAATGAGTTTTATCTGGCCTCGGATGCCACCCCTATTGTGGAATACACCGACAAGGTGGTGTATCTGGAAGACGGAGACATCGCCGTCATCCGTCCCGGAGACGAGCTGAAAGTGGTGGATATGGACAACACGCGCATGCACCCTACGGTGAAAACGGTGGACATCAACCTCGGCCAATTGGAAAAGGGAGGCTATCCGTATTTTATGCTCAAGGAGATTTTCGAACAGCCGGATTGCCTGCTTGATTGCATGCGCGGGCGTATCAATATAGATGCCGACAACGTGACGCTTTCGGCGGTCATCGACCATAAGGACAAGCTGTTGAGCGCGAGCCGTTTCATCATCGTGGCGTGCGGTACGTCGTGGCACGCGGGGCTTATCGGCCAACAGCTTATCGAGAATTATTGCCGTATTCCCGTGTATGTGGAATATGCGTCGGAGTTCCGCTACCGCAATCCTGTCATTTTGCCTACCGACGTAGTGATTGCCATATCGCAGTCCGGCGAGACGGCCGACACGTTGGCCGCCATCGAACTGGCACGCAAGCAAGGGGCTTTTGTGTTCGGTATCTGTAATTCCGTGGGGGCCTCCATCCCCCGGGCCACGCATACCGGGGCTTACATCCATGTGGGGCCGGAAATCGGCGTGGCTTCTACAAAGGCGTTCACGGGGCAGGTGACGGTGTTGGCCATGTTGACGCTGGCTTTGGCCAAGGCGCGTGGAACGATTTCCCAGGATGAATATGTCAAGATGGTGCGGGAACTGGTGGCCATACCCGAGAAAATGAAAGAGGCGTTGCAAGCAAACGAGCAGATTGCCCAAATGGCCAAGATCTTCACCTATGCACACAACTGCCTCTACCTGGGCCGCGGCTACTGTTATCCCGTAGCACTCGAGGGAGCCTTGAAGTTGAAGGAAATTTCCTATATCCATGCCGAAGGGTATCCGGCAGCAGAGATGAAGCACGGTCCCATCGCGCTCATCGATTCGGAGATGCCGGTGTTTGTCATCGCCACACGTAACGGGATGTACGAAAAGCTCATCAGCAATATCCAGGAGGTAAAAGCCCGTCAGGGACGTGTCATTGCGCTCGTGACGAAAGGCGACACGAAGATACGGGAGTTGGCCGACGAGGTGATCGAGTTGCCCGAGACGATGGAATGCTTCGACCCCTTGGTGGTGTCCGTTCCTTTGCAGTTGCTGGCTTATCACATCGCCGTGTGCAAAGGCAAGGATGTGGACCAGCCCCGCAATCTGGCCAAGTCGGTGACGGTGGAGTAATCGTATTCCGGCTTTTCCCGTTTCCAAGCCTTTTCGGGAGAAACTTATATACAAAAATCAATCTGCGCCAAACGTTTTTTCAATCTCCTTTGATTGATTTACCGTTTGGCGCAGAACGTTTCATCATTCTCCGCAGATTGATTTTGAGGATTCAAGTGCTTGAAAATCAAGTGAGTTTTTGTTTTTCTGAATCTTTACGTTTTTTCGGCCTTGGGCAGGCGTTTACGGCTTGTTCTTCGCGCGGAAAGCCATGTTTTTCCGATATAAATCCCTTTATACTCGCTGGTGAACTGTGTTGGGCGCGTACACATCGTTAATTTTTGTTCTTCTGTTTGCAAAAACGACAGACTTTTACGAACTTTAATGTGAAACCAGACGGCATTTCCCCGTGGTAGAAGGCAAGGAAATGCGGAAGCGGTTCTTTAAAAATAATCACAACCTAAAAAACTTAATTTACAGTTTGAAACATGAAGAGGAAAAGCTTATTGTCAATGTTGTGGCTATGCCTGTGGACTTTTGCGGGCAGCGGGCAGGCTAAAAGTGTGTCCACACGCATTAATTTGGGGGAGACTCCATGGAAATTTACGAAAGTGGTGCGTCAGGAAATCAATTTGGCGAAGGATGCGCAGGTATTTCTTGACGGAAAGGCCGTTTCTGTGGTTCACGACGGTGACGTCCACTCGGAATGGAAGCCGGTGAATGCGCAGGAAGGAGGTTTTTGGACTGTGGACTTGGGTAAAGCCGTCCGCCTGTCTTCCGTGAAATTGTGGTTCGACACAGACCGGACGAGATTTGCGGAAGTCAAGTTGGAAGTATCTGCCGACGGCAGCAACTGGCAAACCCTTTCGGAAGGCAAAAAGCTCTGTGTGCTTCATAAAGAGGGCGACTTCACGACTGTGGGGCATACCGGAACGGTGGGGTACACCGAGACGGTGACGGCTACTTATCTGGATTTGTCGGTCAAGGCCACGGCCCGCTATGTGCGTTTCTCCGGACTGAAGTGCAAGGCCGAACAGGGGCAGGACGTGCCTGTGACGTTGAGCGAGGTGGAAGTGAATCCCGAAACAGAGCAGGATCAAGGGCAGGCCGAGGCCATGGCTTCGCTTTCATTCGACGATACCGGATGGCAGACGGTAGGGATTCCCCATTGCTACAATGAGCAGGACACCTACCTGAATACCAGTACGGGTGAACGTTGCTGGCGCGGAGAAGCGTGGTACCGTAAGAAAATAACCATAGACGGAAAAGACCGCGGCCAGATGTTCTTCTTGGAGTTCCAGGGAGTGAACATCGGGGCGGCGGTGTATGTGAACGGTACGCCGATAAGAAGCAATACGAAGGTGGAGCAGCCGGAAGCGGTAACCCATGTGGGGAGCGCGCTTCCTTTTGTAGTGGACATCACGCCTTATCTGCGTTATGGAGAAGAGAACCAGATAGCGGTAAGGGTGTCCAATGCCGAGGGTACGTTTTTCACTTGGCCCGGTTTCGGGACCAACGAAGGCTTCGGTCAGGCCATGGGAGGTATCGTCTGCCCCGTCTACCTGCACAAGAAGAACAAGGTGCACATTCCTTTCGATTCTTATTCTCCTATGGGCAAGTGGGGAACTTATTTCGGGACGGTGTCGGCTACCAAAGACAAAGCCGAAGTACGTTTTCAGGTGAACGTGGAGAATGCGGGCACGGAAGCGTGCGACGTGGAACTGCGCACGTATTTGAAGGATGCGAAGGGCAAGACGGCCTTGGCTTTCAAGGATACCCGCCGTGCCGCAGGCGGACAGACCGTATTGTTCGACCGTACGGGAGTGGTGGAGCGTCCCCATTTGTGGTATCCGATAGGGACTTCCGGTACACCTTATTTATATACGGTGGAGAATGAAGTTTACGTGGACGGACGACTGGTGGACAGGCAAAGCCGTCCGTGGGGCATCCGGCAAATTACGTGGGACGAGGATTTTTGCTATGTCAACGGTGAGAAATGTTTTTTGCGCGGCTTCGGTTACCGGAACAATTACCCGGGATTGGGGGCTGCCGTTCCTACGGCTTTCTGGTGGAACGATGTAGCTCGGATAGCCCGGTGCGGCGGTAATACGCTGCGTGTGGGGCACCAACCGCCTTTCCCTGAAGTGTTCGAGGCTTGCGACCGCTACGGCATCTTGTTGGTCGTCAACAGCGGCGACAATGAATGGGCGTTGAAGGACGAACCGGCTATTACCTATAAAAGGGAGTACGACCGCGATGTGATGGTGACTTATCGCAACAATCCGTGCGTGGTCATCTGGGAGTCGAATAATGGTTTGGCGTACGACGGGGAGAAATACCTGCCGTCTTATACGTTGGAGCAGGTGAAGAAATGGGATTACATCCAGCCGCGCCTCGTGCAGAACCGCGACGGTTATCCTCCGGAGTGGGACAAGGACGAACCGGTCGTGATAGGCTACACGAACCGTTATGAGAAGGTGGAAGGGAGTCCTTCGTGGAACACGGAAGTCTACGGGACGAACTGGTCGGGCTTGCCCAGTTGGTGCATCGCCCGTTTCGACTACGATAATGAAAAAGAGTTCTCGATGGACTATGTGGAGAACTATTTCGACAACATGGACAAACGCGCATGCGGATGGATCAACTGGATGTTGGCCGAGACGTACGGGGAGGGGTACACCATTTACCTCAACGGCATGCGTAACCAGAAGAGCCTAGGTTCGTGCGCCATGGACGGCAACCGCTTCCCGAAATTGCTGTACCGGATTTTCGAGAAAGCCGTTTGGGTGCCTTTCGACGAGCGTCCCGGTGTGGCCTTGCAGAGCCATTGGAACTTCCGGGGATTGCAGGACGTGGATGCGTGGAGCAACTGTCCTTATGTGGAACTCTTCGTCAACGGGGTGTCCCGTGGGATTGTGGAACCGGAGGCACGGACGCGCCGCTGCACGTGGAAAGGCATCCTATGGGAGCCGGGTACGGTCAAGGCCGTGGGGCTGGACGAACGGAAACGTCCCGTTTGCGAGGATGAGATCGCCTCTGCCGGCGAGCCGTACGCTTTGGAAGTGGAAATCGAAGAACCGGCTCCCAAACCGGACGGGGAAAGATTTGAATTGAAAGCCAATGCTTCGGATGCTTTCGTCGCTACGGTGCGCGTGGTGGACAAGGAAGGGCGTTGGTGTCCTTTTGCCGACAACCAGTTGAGGTTTGAAGTGGAAGGCGAAGGGGTGTACAAAGGCTCTTACAATTTCTATGTCACGGAAGGAAAACCTTTGGAATACCATGCTCCGGGCGATACGGAGTTGCAGGCCGAAGGAGGTTTGATGCGCGTGGCGGTGCGAACGACATTTAATCCTGGAAAAATTACGGTTAAAGTCTCTTCAGACGGGTTGCGCTCTGGGGAAGCTTCCGTCCGGTCGAAGAAAATTTAAGCATGGCGTGTTCGGAAAGATGTGGCCTTCCGCTCCTGTTTGCAGGAGCAGAAGGCTTTTTTATGTTTAAATTGTGCAGGACAATGGAATATATTCCATATATTTGGGCAAAGAATGCAAGGTGTGAAATTTTTAAATGGAAAATATATGGCGAAAAGCGTAAAAGAGTATATCGAAGAAAATGAAGCCCGTTTTTTGGAAGAGTGGTTCAGTCTGATTCGCATTCCGAGTGTGAGTGCCGACCCGGCACGTAAGACAGATATGGTGGCTTGTGCCGAACGTTGGAAGCATTTGCTGTTGGAGGCCGGAGCGGATGAAGCCCGGGTAATGCCTTCTTCCGGAAATCCTTTGGTGTATGCGGAAAAGCGTGTGGGCTTTGATGCGCCTACGGTTTTGATATACGGCCATTACGATGTGATGCCTGCCGAACCGTTGGATTTATGGAAAAGCGACCCTTTTGAGCCGGAAGTGCGTGACGGACATGTATTTGCCCGGGGAGCGGATGATGATAAAGGGCAGTCTATGATTCAACTGAAGGCTTTTGAATATATGGTGCGGGAAGGGCATTTGCGCCATAACGTTAAATTCATATTGGAAGGGGAAGAGGAAATCGGGTCTCCCAGTCTGAATGCTTTCCTTCAGGAACATCGTGAGCTGTTGGCCTGTGATGTGATTCTAGTGAGCGACACCAGCATGCTCGCGCCCGACCTTCCTTCGCTTACGACGGGGCTGCGAGGATTGGCTTATTGGGAAATCGAGGTGACGGGGCCGAACCGTGATTTGCATTCCGGCCATTTCGGTGGAGCGGTAGCTAATCCTATTAATGTATTGTGCAGTTTGTTGGCTCGTATGACTGACGAAGACGGGCGTATCACAATACCGGGTTTTTATGATGAAGTGGAAGAACTGTCGGAGGAAGAACGTCGGATGCTGTCTGAAATTCCGTTTGATGAGGAACGTTATAAACAAGCTATCGGTGTACGTGCTTTGAAAGGAGAGAAAGGATACAGTACGATTGAGCGGAATAGTTGCCGTCCGTCGTTCGATGTGTGTGGTATTTGGGGCGGTTATACGGGAGAAGGTTCTAAGACCGTGTTGCCGTCTAAAGCTTATGCCAAAGTGTCTTGCCGTTTGGTTCCCCATCAGCAGCATGAGAAGATTTCCCGGATGTTTGTCGATTATATCGAGTCCATAGCTCCGGACTACGTGCAGGTGAAAGTGACTCCTATGCACGGTGGCGAAGGCTATGTTTGTCCGATAACCTTGCCGGCTTACAAAGCTGCGGAAGAAGGTTTCACCAAGGCGTTTGGGCGAAAGCCGTTGGCTGTGCGCCGTGGTGGCAGTATCCCTATCATAAGTGATTTTGAAAAGATTTTGGGAACAAAGACTGTTTTGATGGGATTCGGTTTGGAGAGTAACGCTATTCATTCGCCTAATGAGAATTTTCCGTTGGATATGTTTCGGAAAGGTATTGAGGCTGTGGTGGAATTCCATGAATCCATGACGCTTTGAACACGTGAGACGTAAGCCTGGACGATTTCATATATGGGTATGCGGGGAAAAGGACGCGATTCAAACGTCGGAATATATTAAATATAATAAGGTGTAAATTAATTCGGTTGATTTTTTTCGATTTTTATTGGTGAAACGCTTGGCTATTACGGTAAAAGTGTCTACCTTTGCACTCGCTTTCGGGAAGCAAGGCCTTTTGAGGCCGCGCGGAACGGGGGCGGAAGAAAGAAGAGTTCATTGAAAGTCTTACATAAAGAGAGAAAGTAGTACAAGAGCTTGGATG
>ERZ835541.114-NODE-114-length-101366-cov-36.256724_pt1 | contig 101366 bp, 82 predicted proteins | sample MGYA00519945_ERZ835541 | MGnify/ENA primary metagenome ERZ835541 (study PRJEB31850, sample SAMEA3708780) | human gut metagenome | biome: human gut; feature: human-associated habitat; material: faeces | place: China | collected 2014 ...
AAAGTTGCACAAATTTGAACGCTAAAATTTTGTAGTTATTTTTGTGCCTCCTTTCCGTCTATCCACGCAAAAAAGCCGCCCGTTTTTCATGCCGGACGGCTTTTTGCGTAATGTGATAGATCAAATATTATTTTTTCTGGTTTGTAGGCTCCGAAAAGCCTTGTATTTACAGTGTTCCTAATAGGAAGTAATCATATGCACATGGTCTGTACAAGCTTCGGCTTGTATAATTTCCACGCTTTTTTGCTCACATAGTTTTCGCAATATTTCCCCTATATCTTTTTTCAATGTACCGTATATTTCTTTTCTGCGATATTTTGGTGCGAAAACTATATGATATTGACATCTGTATTTTGAATGTGCCGTGCTCTTGATTTCATTATTTCCATCTTTTCTAAACATAATTTCCTCCTTGTACTTTAGTAATGCAGTCGCCAAACTGCTTCTATTATACTTGGAGGTTATTATTTTTGCACCACTCTTTTGCGTGGTGCTTTTTTATTTTACTAAAGCGTTCCTTTTCCCCCGGTAGAACCGGGGGTTTTCATCAATTGCTAAACAAAAAACACAAAACCGTTCAAATTATTGAACGGTTTTGCAATATTTTGTATGCAGCAGTCTTTAAGCAAGCGAGAAACAATCAAATACAATGCGTATTACGCAAGAATTCCGTTTCTGACATAGTAACGCGTGCCGTAATAATAGGTGTATCCCGTATAATTCCAGTCAAGCACGCCCTTTTTGACGTAATACCAAGTGCCGTAATATTTTGTAAGACCGGTGTAATCCCAATTAAGCACACTGCCCTCGCAATAATACCAGGTGCCGTAATAGTTTGTGAGCCCCGTATAGTTCCAATTTAAGACGCTGTTTTCGACGTAATACCATGTGCCGTAGTAGTTCGTGAGCCCCGTATAGTTCCAATTAAGAACACTGTTTTCGACGTAATACCATGTACCATAGTACTTTGTAAGGCCCGTATAATTCCAATTAAGAACACTGTTTTCGACATAATACCAAGTACCATAATACTTAGTAAGACCTGAGTAATCCCAGTTCAGCACACCGTTTTCGACATAATAATAAGTGCCGTAATAATTTACAAGCCCGCTGTATGAAGTATCATTTTTGCCGCTAACCATATAGTAATATTTATCTCCTATATATTTCAGCGATATTGTGTTCGCGGGAGCTTCCTTTACGTCAAAGTCACATTTTGCGGTTTTATCGGAGCCGAGAAGCTTTGGAGTTTCGTCTCCGCTGTAAATATCAAATGCAGTTACAGATATGCTGCCTTCTTTATAGTTGCCGTCAAAATAAAAAGTATAACTTCCGTACAGCTGCTCTGTCGAAGAGGATTTCGGCGCGGCTGCCGAGCATCTTAAAGAATCCTGTGAAAAATTATAATTTGTTATTGCCGTACCGCCGTTTTCGTACGAAGTAACCGATGTCTGCTCGCCTTTTTCATTTTCTTTAGGCTTATCAAGACTCATATACTCGGAATCGTATTTAAGCGTATAACTGCCGCCCGCGGCCCCTGCCGGAGCATATATTTTTACCTCTACCCTGTTATAGCCCATAATCTGAGCGTCAACTCTGAAGGATGCGCTTTCGGAAGAAGTGTCAACGGCAAACGACGTCGCAAGTACAGCGAACACGCATACAAGTATTGCGAGAGCCATAACAGCCGAAATTATTTTAGTTCGTCTTTTCATATTAACCTCCGTTAAGCCCCGAAACAGACATTTACTTATAACGGAATTATACAACATCCGAAATGCATAGTCAACACTCATGCATTATCGGTTGACGCCCGAAAAACAAAAAAATATACCTAATTCCGAAAAACGAATTTCGAAACACGGTATATTTTCTAAGTTAAAGTGTAAGCTGCTCGCCGACATCGTCAGCCGATAAGGTGGCTCCTGCGGCAGGCAAAGTTCTCGTCCTGTATCTCGCAGGCTTTACAAACTCACCATCGGTATACTCTTTTACGGAAGATACCCTATGCCCTTTTTTGAGAGTCATAACCGATACGCCCATAGAATCCTTGGTCGTTTTGACGGCTATTGCGCCGGTATTGAGAAGAAGAATTCTGCCGGAGGTGGACTTCATAACATACTCCTTATCCTCAGTCACACAGAACATATTGACTACCGGAAATTTCTCACAATACGCCTTAATCAGCTTCTTGCGGTTCGTTTTAGTCTCATAGGCGGAGAGGTCTATTTTGGCAAGCTTGCCGTTTTCAAAGAAGAACAACATAAAGCCCTTATAGTCTGTTGTAACCGCCATATAAACGGCGTTTTCATCGGGCTCCATCTCAAGCTTTGAAGCCACATAATCACCGAGAACGCTCGCCTTGCTGTCATCAAAATCGGCAGCTTTGGCTTTGTAAACACGGCACTTATCGGTAAAGAACAAAAGCTCGGTATTGTTTGCAGCCTCAACGGTCTCGATTATTTCATCGTTTTCCTTTAGCTTTTGCTCACCGCTCATACGCAGTGACTGCGGAGTTATCTTTTTGAAATAGCCCTCCTTGGTAAAGAACAGCGTGACGGGATAATTCGGTATCTCCTCATCGGGCTCCGATTCATCATCTATATCACTCGTATAGATTATTTCCGAACGACGCGGCTTATCGTAATTTTTAACGACATCCGAAAGCTCGTTTACGATAATTTTTTTAACTCTTGAGCGACTTGCGAGAATATCCTCCATATCCTCGATTTCGGCTCTCAGCTTTTCTATATCTTCCGTTTTCTTTAAAATATACTCACGGTTTAAGTGGCGCAATTTGATTTCAGCCACATAATCCGCCTGTATCTTATCTATTCCGAAGCCTATCATCAAGTTCGGAACAACCTCGGACTCCTCGTCCGTTGAGCGTATTATTCTTATTGCCTTATCAATATCGAGAAGAATTTTTTGAAGTCCTTCTAAAAGATGCAGCCTGTCTTTTGCTTTGGAAAGGTCAAAAAAGACGCGGCGATTTACACATTCGGTACGGAAAGCTATCCATTCCAAAAGCAGCTCGCGCACTCCGAGGACTCTCGGCGTACCCGCGATAAGCACATTAAAGTTACAGCCGAATGAATCTTCGAGCGGAGTCATTTTATAGAGCTTTTTCATAAGCTTGTCTGCATCTGTGCCGCGCTTTAAGTCGATTGTTATTTTAAGACCCTTTTTATCGGTCTCGTCGCGGATGTCGGAAATTTCCTTAGCCTTGCCGCCCTTTGCGAGTTCGACTATCTTATCGATTATCGCCTCCGTAGTGGTGGTCGCCGGAATTTCGTATATATCAATACAGTTATTCTTTTTATCATAGCTGTACTTTGCGCGAATTTTGAAGCTTCCGCGACCCGTGCGGAATATCTCGTTCATTTTATCTTCATCGTAGAGTATCTGACCGCCGCCTATAAAATCGGGAGCCTTGAGCGTTTCGGTTATATCGGCATCGGGGTCCTTTATAAGCGCCACGGTAGTATCGCAGATTTCTTTCAAGTTGAACGAACAAATATTTGAGGCCATACCGACGGCTATACCCATATTGGCGTTTACGAGCACCGACGGGAATGTAACGGGCAAAAGCGTGGGCTCTGTCATGGTATTGTCGTAGTTCGGTACAAAATCGACCGTGTCCTTATCTATATCGCGGAAAAGTTCGGCTGAAATCGGGGCTAATTTAGCCTCGGTATAACGCGAAGCCGCATACTGCATATTTTTTGAATACGATTTACCGAAGTTACCCTTTGACTCAACATAAGGATGAAGAAGCGACTCATTACCGCGCGCCAAACGAATCATAGTCTCGTATATTGCCGCGTCGCCGTGAGGGTTCAGCTGCATGGTTCGGCCGACTATATTGGCTGATTTTATAGTGCCGCCCTGAAGCAGCCCCATTTTATACATAGTATAAAGCAGCTTTCTGTGTGACGGTTTAAAACCGTCTATTTCTGGAATGGCACGCGACATAATAACACTCATGGCGTATGGCATATAGTTCACTTCAAGTGTATCGGTTATATGCTGCTCTACCACCTCGCCTGCACCGAGAATATGAGCGTTTATGTTAAGTTCCTCCGAATTTCGGTCTGTTTCGTTTTTCTTGGTTCTTTTAGCCATTTTCCGACTCTCCTGATTTGCCGTGATAACGTTAAGAAAGGTCAGTCATATCAATGTACTGAGCACCGTTTTCGGCAATATAATCTTTTCTGCCCTGTAAATTGTCGCCGAGTAAAAGGTCAAATTTATCGGCGACAGCCTCGGGTGAATAATCCGGCTCGACCTTTATAAGACGACGGGTTTTGGGATTCATTGTGGTAAGCCACATCATCTCGGGTTCGTTTTCACCGAGACCCTTTGAACGCTGTATGGTATATTTTCTGTCTCCGATTTCAAGAAGGGCATCCTGCTTTTCCTTTTCGGTGTAGCAAAACCAGGTCTCGTCCTTGCAAGTTATTTCGTAAAGCGGAGATTCGGCTATAAACACCTTACCCTCTTTTATAAGCGTGGGCATAAGACGATAAATCATTGTTAATATCAGCGTCCGTATCTGATAACCGTCAACGTCGGCATCGGTACAAATTATGACCTTGCTCCAGCGCAGATTATCCATATTGAAAAGAGACAGATTTTTATTTGCCTTGGAGCTTACCTCAACGCCGCAGCCGAGCACTTTGATAAGGTCTGTTATAATGTCGTTTTTAAATATTTTGGGGTATTCGGCCTTAAGACAGTTGAGTATTTTACCTCGTACCGGCATAACTGCCTGAAAGGCACTGTCTCTCGCCTGCTTGCAGGCACCGAGAGCCGAGTCGCCCTCCACTATGAATATTTCACGCTCCGAAACGTCCTTTGAGCGGCAGTCAACGAATTTTTCGATTCTGTCAGTCATACTGTTGCCGCTTTGAAGCGTCTTTTTAATGTTGAGCCTTGTGGATTCGGCCTTGACGCGCGAACGCATATTTATGAGCACCTGCTCGGCAATTTTTTCGGCATCTATTCTGTTTTCTATAAAATACACTTCAAGCTGATGGCGGAGAAAATCCGTCATAGCCTCCTGAATAAATTTATTGGTTATAGCTTTTTTGGTCTGATTTTCGTATGACGTCTGAGTTGAAAAGGATGACGAAACAAGCACAAGACAATCCTCCACATCCTGGAAATTTATCTTGCTGTCGCTCTTTAAATACTTGCTGTTTGCTTTTAAATAGCTGTCAATCTGCGAAACGAACGCACTTTTTACAGCTTTTTCGGGAGCACCGCCGTGTTCAAGAAAGCTGGAATTATGGTAATACTCCTTAAGCTGTTTTTTATTGGAAAAACACAGCGCAACATTGAGCTTAACCTTGTATTCGGGCAAATCGGCTCTGTCTCTGCCCTTTCTCTCACCCTGCCAAAACTGCACGGAAGAAAACGCATCGTCGCCGACAAATTCCTTTATATAATCGACTATACCATTTTCGTAGCAGTATTCGTATTTATCAAAGCTCTTTTCGCCGGTTTGATTGCGAAGAACGAATTTTATTCCCGCATTTACAACCGACTGCCTTAATATAGTCTCCTGATAGTATTCAAGAGGAATATCAATATCGGTGAACACCTTGATATCCGGTTTCCAGCGTATTCTTGTCCCGGTATCTTTTTTATTGTACGGTTCCTTTTGAAGCTCGCTGACGGGCTCGCCCGCCTTAAAATGTATCTCATAGCGAAATCCGTTTTTGTGCACCTCGGCATCCATATACTCCGAAGCATACTGTGTGGCACAAAGTCCGAGTCCGTTAAGTCCGAGTGAATACTCGTATGTTCCGCCGTTGTTTGTATTATATTTACTGCCGGCATACATCTCACAGAAGAGCAGCTCCCAGTTCCAGCGCTTTTCCTTTTCGTTGTAGTCCATAGGCATACCTCTGCCGTGATCGACAACCTCAACGGAGCCGTCAAGAAAACGGGTCACGGTTATCTCTTTACCGTAGCCCTCTCTTGCCTCGTCTATGGAATTTGAAAGTATCTCAAATACAGCGTGCTCACAGCCCTCAATACCGTCCGAGCCGAAAATAACAGCAGGGCGAAGCCTAACCCTGTCAGCACCCTTTAGCTGCGAAATACTTTCTTCATTGTATACCGCTTTTTTTGCCATTTAAATAAACCACCTTTTAAATTCCGAGCGGCGGAAAAAATGCACGCAGGAAAATCCTGCCGAAAAATACCGCCATATATTTTACACTATATATAGCGGTCAAGTCAAGTTATTTGCCTTTTCAAACGGATATTTAGGGCTCATACGCCCAAAGCCGACAGCTCAAGTCAGCTTTTATCGTCATCGGTATGCTTTTTAACCTTATGTTTATTTCCGTTTTCATCAACGATATACGTATTTTCAAGATTTGCGACAAGATTTCTTTTAAAAGAGTCGATATACTCGCGGCGTAAAATTGCCTGCTCCTCCTTTTCTTCGGGAGTAAGCCCCTCCCCTTTTTGCTTTTTGGCAAGGAAGTTTATACGCTCAATTTTACTTTGCTCCATAATCATCACCACGTAAAGGTTATTTTTTATTATTTTATAATATTTTTTAAATAAAGTAAAGGAGCGGCTCAACACTTGAAAATATTAAGTGAATATCATATAATTTCATTATGATGAAGGAAGGATTACGATATGTTTAAATATGTTTTGATAGACATTGACAATACGCTTTTGGATTTCAACAAATGTGCCGAAAAAGCTATGACAAACGCCTGCAAAGCTTGCGGAGTAGGTTTCAAAAAAGAAATGCCGTCGGTTTTTCATAAAATCAACGACTCTCTCTGGCAAAGACTCGAAACGGGAGAAATCACAAGGGATCAAATACACGAAAAACGGTGGAATATGGTTTTTTCGGTTATGGGTATCGCTTTTGACGGACGCGAATTTGAAAAAGAATTCGTAAAAGGAATATATGACAGCCACGAGCCTGTAAACGGAGCTGTGGATACGGTTAAATATCTGTCAAAAAAATACATACTCTGTGCCGCAAGCAACGGGCCGTTTGAGCAGCAAAAGCACCGACTGACACTTGCCGGAATAATAGACTGCTTCTCTCACCTTTTTGTTTCGGAGAGAATAGGCATACAAAAGCCCCAACGGGAATTTTTTGAGCGGTGCCTCAATGAGCTGCACGAAACCGACAAATCAAAATTTATACTTATAGGCGATTCGCTTACCGCCGATATATCCGGAGGGAAGAGCTTCGGAATCACCACCTGTTGGTATGACCACAACGGCACGGGGTATGATAATGTGGGCGCGGATATAAGAATCGACAGTCTCTCAGAAATCAAAAGCATACTTTGAGGAATTATTATGATAAAGCTCCCCGAACAAGTGAATAAGGCAATATGCCTGCTGAAAAACAGCGGTTTTGAAGCCTATGCTGTCGGCGGTGCGGTTCGTGATTGTCTGCTCGGCAAAGTCCCGTTTGACTGGGACATCACAACAAGCGCACACCCCGAGGAAACCGAAAAGGTGTTTTGCGGCGAACGGATAATAGAGACAGGTATAAAGCACGGGACGGTAACTGTTATAATTGACGGTATGCCGCTCGAAATAACCACTTATCGCATAGACGGCGACTATACAGACCACCGTCATCCGCAAACGGTATCATTTTCGGATAACCTCAGAGACGATCTCTCAAGGCGGGATTTCACAATAAACACGCTTTGCTGTAATTGCGACGACAAAATAATTGATGCTTTCGGCGGCAAAGACGATTTGAACAACAAAATAATACGGTGCGTCGGTGACCCGGACACACGTTTTTCGGAGGACGCGCTCAGAATAATGCGTGCCGTCCGTTTTTCGGCGGAGCTCGGATTCACAATAGAAAAAAGCACATCGGACAGCATACTGAAAAACAGGCGTCTGCTGTCGGATGTGTCAAAAGAAAGATTACAGGTTGAATTCACAAAGCTTATCACGGGAAAATACGCAACCGACGTTATACGGAAATATCACGCGGTTATAGAGGTATTTATCCCGGAGCTTGCCCCACTTGTAGAATGCGAGCAGCACACAAAATATCACAAATACGATGTGTTCGAGCATACGCTTCACGCCGTAGACGCGATAGATTTTAATGACAGAATTTTGCGTCTTACAATGTTTTTCCATGATTTCGGAAAGCCCGACGCCAAAACCACTGACGAAAACGGCACTTCGCACTTCAAAGGTCATGCCGTGATAAGTGAAAAAAAGACGCGAGACATTCTTAAAAGACTGAAATTTGACAATAATACAATAAACGAGGTATCAAAGCTCGTTTTGATACACGATATGAAATCCCCGCGCGACAAAATTCAGGCAAAAAAAATGATGTGCAGTCTCGGAGACGAAGCATACCTTAACCTTATAAAAATCAAGCGTGCCGATAACATGGCAAAGGCCGATCCGCACGCAATAGACGAAAAGCTTAAAAATATGCGTTCGTTCTATGAGGAGATAAAGATAAACAACGAGTGCTATAATTTAAAATCTCTCGCAGTAAACGGCGATGATATTAAGGCCTTCGGTATTGCCGAGGGAAAAGAGATTAAAAGCTCGCTTGATTTTTTACTTAACGGCGTTATAGAAGGTAAGTGCCAAAACAGAAAAGACGTATTGTTGGAATATCTGAAAGAAAATACAAAATAATAAAAAGCACCGCGATTTTGGCAAAAAGAATCAGCGATGCTTTTTTATTATGCCATAAGACCGCATGACCTGCGAAGCAGTAAAACCGCGTCGCTCTCATCTACGGCTCCGTCTCGGTTTAAATCGGCCTCTTTGAGTTTTATCGGAGACAAGCCTGTTAAGCCCGCCGAATATTTAAGCATTATAACAGCGTCCGCACTGTTCGTTTTACCGTCCGAATTCACATCGCCGAAATTCACTCGCGCAACGTAATAATAATCCGTTTTGCCTTTGCGTATGCGAATACCTGCACCGTCCTCGACAACGGCGAAATCAGGCAAAATATTACCGTTTTCATCAAACACGGTCAATTCATCCGCAGCATCGATAACTCCTTTGAATACCAATATCTCCTTTAGCGTTTGTACCGTAACACCGACTGCCGTATTTACAACACCGGTTTCTTTCTCCTCGGACACACAATCGAAAGACACTGTTGCATTTCTTATGCCGCTTGCCGCTTTGGATGAAAACGCGGAGCTTCCGTATATTGCATAAAGTGAGGTACATCCGTCTAATGCCGTAGCCGACATCTTCAGAGCTTCGCTGAAAACGGTAACGGTTTTTAAAGACGTACAACGCGAAAAAGCTTCGTCTGAAACAAGCTCGGTATTTGGGGGCAAAGTAACTTTTTCCAAAGATGTATTTACCGAAAAGGCAAAAGCCCCTATCTCTTTAAGAGACGGTGAAAAGCTTATCTCCGAAAGTGCGGCACAATTATAGAACGCTCGATCCCCTATTGTTTTTACGCCGCGAAGCTCAGCTTTTGAAAGAGACGAACAATTTTCAAACGCGCTTGTATGAAGTTCCGTAACGCTCTCGGGCAACGTAACTTTTTCTAACGCAGAGCAACCGAAAAAGGCTTTCTCACCGATAAATGCCACTCCGTCGGGAATTGCGGCGAAAGAAAGCGATGAACACCCTTTAAAGGCTCCCTTGCCTATATATGTAACTCCTTTTTTAAGCTCTGCTTTTTTTAAGGAATAACAGCCCGAAAAGGCATTGTCGCCTATCTCGTTTAAATTCGCGCCGAAGCTGACATATGACAGAGCCGTGCAGTCGGAAAAAGCGTTTTTGCCGACTACGGTGACGGAATCGGGTAAGCCGATAAATTCCACGGTTCCGTTTGACGAAAATGCGTAATCGTCAATCGCCGCCACCGTTTTGCCCTTAATTTTTTCGGGTACCAAAATCGTGTCGCTCACTCCGCGGTAGCCGCTTACGCAAACCTTTCCGTTCCTAATATAATACACAAAGTCGCTGTCACCCGAGGCAAAAGCATCGAGAGGCAGCGACAATATAACGCAAATAACCGCAAATGCAACTATTGACTTTATTTTATTACAAACAGCTGTCATTTCATTCCTCCGCCCCTTTTATGAGCTTGATTGTATCACCTTTTTCGGCTTTTTTCGGAATTTGTGCTGATTTATCACATAACCTCATTTCCGCCGCTTTATATTCTTTTTACAAAACATCGCATTCAAGGTAACAAACGGCATCATAAAATAATATGCGGCTAAATGCCGACTAAAACAGCACACCGGATATTGGTTGTGTGCTGTTTTCTGTTCTGATTTATATTTAAAACGACACTTTTTACTGCTTATTAAATATCAACGGTCAGGCTATTCAGGACTATAACTCATTGACATTTATTTATGCCGATGATATACTTCTAATGTTCGCTCAGGGAGCGATTGTTCAGTAAAGACGTAAGCCGAACAGGGTGCAGACTGAGAAAGCTGTATCTTGTTTGGCTTTTTAAATATAACATTGCTTTTATGCTACAATTCTAAGAAAACGGATACATAAATTAAAAGGATAACGCAAGTGATTTTCAGGAGAATATTAAAATGACAAAGGACGAATATTTAATAACCGATCCGCCGCTCAAGGCTTTGACTGTTTTTGCGATGCCTATGATTTTAGGCAGCTTCTTTCAACAAGTATACAATATGGCTGATTCAATTATCGTCGGTCAATTTGTCGGCTCCTCTGCCCTTGCGGCCGTCGGGGCTTGTGCCGCACTTACAAATGTTTTTATTTGTATAGCACTCGGTGCAGGCGTGGGCGCAGGTGTGCTTGTAAGCCGTTATTTCGGTGCTCAAAATTACGGAAAGATGAAAACAATCATATCAACCTCGTTAATAAGCTTTTTGCTTTTAAGCATATTTCTCGGTATCTTTGGATTTTTCGGTTCTAATTGGATGATGAGCATACTGCAAACGCCTGCGGATATAATGGAGGATGCGGTACTGTACTTGCGCATCTATTTTGCCGGCTTTCCGTTTTTATTTATGTACAACATTCTTTCAACCATGTTCACTTCAATCGGCGAATCGAAAATTCCGTTATGGCTTTTAATATTTTCATCTGTATTGAATATCATCATGGACCTTTGGATGGTGGGTGGTCTTAAACTCGGCGTGTTCGGCGCAGCTCTTGCCACCCTTATTGCGCAGGGCATTTCCGCGATACTTTCCCTTTTGATTTTTCTTTATCGAATGCGAAAATACGCAAGTCCGTTTCATCGATTTGACAAAAGCGAACTGCGTTTAATGCTTAAAATCGCCGTTCCGTCTATTCTTCAACAATCCACGGTATCAATCGGTATGATGATTGTGCAGGCGGTTGTAAATCCGTTTGGCACGCAAGCACTCGCAGGCTACGCGGCAACGATGAGAGTTGAAAATGTTTTTTCACTGATATTTGTATCAATCGGGAATGCCGTGTCACCATTTGTTTCGCAAAATTTCGGTGCCGGAAAAATTGACCGTATTAAAAAAGGCTACCGCGCCGCTTTGCTGTTAGATGTATGCTTTGCCGTACTTGCATTTGTAATTATTGAAACAATGCACACACAAATTTCTTCACTTTTCTTAGGAAAAGACGGAACGGAATTAGCGTATCAAGTGTCCGGTGATTATATGAAATGGATTGGATACTTTTTCATATTTATGGGTATCAAAATGGCAACAGACGGTGTTCTTCGCGGACTTGGAAATATGCGCCCGTTTTTGACTGCAAATATGGTCAACCTTGCGATTCGGTTATCCGTAGCATTGATTTTTGCACCGCATTTCGGCATTGCATTTGTATGGCTTGCAGTTCCGGCAGGCTGGCTCGCCAACTTTGTAATTTCCTATGCGGCACTGAGAAAATCTTGGCCGAAAAATGCTTTGGAGCAGGAAATTAACCATATCTAAAAAAACAGTCACCAAAAGGGAGAGGCTTCGTAAGGAAGTCCTCTCCCTTTGGCTTTTGTAATCGGCCGAAATGATTGGATTGTAGGTAAAATCAATCATATTGGAGGATTACAAAATGGATAAGTACATTTATAACGAGAAAAACGGGCTTTGGTATGAGCTGCAAGGGGACTATTATCTGCCCTGTCTGAAACTGCCGGAGGAACCTGAGGTACACATTGGTATCTGGGGACAACGGCATCGCCGATACCTCAAAGGCCATCACAAAGCGCTGTATACCTCTCTGCTTACCAGCGGCAAGTTGAACAGTTCCCTTGCTGACATTGACCGGCAAGCAGAAGAAATGTTCGCTCGGCTGGTAAAGCAGCTTTCCCCAAAAGAGGGCGTAACAGAAGCGCTTAAAGCGGAAAATCAAATGCTGTGGGCACAGAAGATGAACAGTCTGCGAAACTCCGCTATGGAAATCGTATCAAACGAGCTTATTTATCGCTAACATTGCATAAGAAGGATCGCCGTCAACAGACGGCGGCTTTTCTCATTTCGGGTGTAATCTGAAGGCTACATCATACATTTTTCGGGAGCAATCCTGTCGTTTGGTACACAGTAGTAGATTATTTTGAACTTATATGGTATAATTAGCCTTGGAATCAAAATGGCAATGTGAACTTATGATGAGTAGGCTGGTGATATGGTGGAATTTGAGTCATGATTCAGAAAAAGTGCAGGGAAACCCATTCAGTACCACTGGGAAACTTTGATGCTTATGGATAAACTTCCCGTTCCGGATAGCTTTAAGCTGTCAGTCATTCTGCTCTCGACCCATTCCGAATGGCAGCATATGGCGACAGTGGTGTAAACCGTTCTATTGGAAGACAAAATGGATATAGGCAGGATACTATTTATGATGTCGTTAGTTCTTTGCCTTCAGATTCACCGGTTAATTTTAATTTGTTGTACAACCATAGGCATCTTTAAATATCATTTTTAGTCGAAAGGAATATAGAAATGAAATTTTCAGATGAATATAAACTTACCGAATACTATCAAGTGCAATCGACGATTGATTATATTACGAAAGGAAAGAATAAATTATCCGCTGGAAGCTACGGAGATGGTATTTTCAGCATTTTGGATATCGATACTTCTGCTAATATAATTAAAAGTTGGAATTGGAAATTCAATAAAAGATTTATTCCTATTGTAGCAACTGCATTTGGTGATCTATTTTTGTATTGTGTTGCCAACCAATACGTGTACTATTTTCAGCCACAATACAATACTAACGATATGATTACAAAAAATATAGATGAATTGTTTGATGAGGCATTCAATCATCCAAGTATAAAATCGGGATTACTACAAGAGGAAAAATTTAAAAAAATCACATCACTATTTGGCTATCTCAAATATGGAGAAACATTTAATCTTAAACCATGGATTTTACTGGGAGGAACAGATAAACCCGAAAATTATGTTATAGGTAATTTGAGTACATATTTAGATTTAGTTTCACAAACACTCAATAAATAAAACATAATTTGGTTCAAAAAACATGCATGTTGAATTTTTTGTGATTAAGTAATTTCAATATGACTGTATTACTGGTAAGATGATATAAGAATAAATTTACTCTGAAAGAACCCCAAACGCCGTAAAACAAAAGCAATAGTTATCCCCACAAGATTGCTTATGGAATACAAACGGGCTTGAAATTGCTTCGCAACCCCTCTTGCTGTGCCCAAAATATGGCGGTGTCACGCCATATTTTGACCGCTGCGCCATCCTCGCCTCGCTGCATCTGCCACCGGCAGCGCTCGGCGACGAAGCCCGGCACGCGCGTGCCTCGGACAAGTTTTGTCTAACAAAAAGAAACAGTCACCAAAATGGTGACTGTTTCTTTTTGGCAGGGGCAGAAGGACTTGGTCTCGCCTGCCGGCTCGGTCGGTGCTTCTGCACTTCGTGCAGAGGTCTCCACCGGAGACCCGCACCCCTCAACACGCTCCGCGTGCCTCGGAGTCTAAATCATTTTACTCAATGCCAAAACAAAAACGGTCACCTTTCGGCAACCGTTTTTGTTTTGGCAGGGGCAGAAGGACTTGAACCCTCGGCACGCGGTTTTGGAGACCGCTGCTCTACCAACTGAGCTATACCCCTATATTAAATTCTTCCTTGCGGAAATCACTTTGATATTATACATATATTGCATCATTTTGTCAACAATAATTATTTCAAAATGTTTTTATGAAGCTTCTTTTTAAATCTAATACACAATAGAAAAAACGATAACAATCGGCGTCGGTGCTATTACTCGGCAAAAGCTGCAATCGGATGATGCATTACCGATGACAAGAACCGGTTTCCGCATAATTATTCTCTTGTCCGTTATCTTTCAAATCAAAAAAGAAAAACGAAAAGATAAACATACAAAACAAAAAGAAACGACAATCTTCTCACGAAAATTGTCGTTTCTTTGGTGGACCATCAGGGACTCGAACCCCGGACCGCCCGGTTATGAGCCGGATGCTCTAACCAACTGAGCTAATGGTCCGCATCTAAACTGCTTGACTATTATATATATAAACGGCACAATTGTCAAGAGTTAATTTTTCTTTTTTTAAAATAGTTGTCGTTTCGAAGTTCGCCGCCGAAACTTGTGTAAAAACGCATAATTTTATATGTTTTTGACGCTTTTACATATTGCAAATCCGTAGATTTATTATATAATTATAAAAACAGACTTTTATTCGGTTTTGTTTTTGTACAAAACATACATCAAGTGAGGTGAGAACTTGTACGGACTTATAGATCATCAGGAAGAAATTAACCGTCTTATGTCACGTTACGGCGTAAAATTCGGACTTTATAAAAACAACAAATTCAATGAACGGCTTTTCCCCTTTGACACCATACCGCGCATAATACCGAAAAACGAATTTGAATTTCTTGAAAAAGGCTTGAAGCAGCGCGTTTACGCTCTTAATTTGTTTTTAAACGATATTTATTCCGACAAAAAAATTATACGCGATAAAATAATTCCCGAAGAATTCATATATACTTCGCCGGGCTTTTCCGCACCGTGCGACAAGCTGACTCCGCCTAAAAAGATATATAATCACATTTCGGGTATAGATTTGGTACAAGGCAAGGATATGTGCTGGTATGTACTTGAGGACAATTTACGCATACCCTCCGGCGCGTCATATCCGATGATAGCGCGCGAGCTTTGCCGCAGAGCAAGTCCCGATACGTTCCAAAACAATTCGGTAGATGACAACCGCGACTACGGCGGGCTTTTGCGCCGTGTTCTCGATGATGTAAACACCGGCGGAATCAACGTGATTTTGACCCCCGGCCGATACAACTCGGCTTTCTTTGAGCATTCGTACCTTGCGGAGCGCACAAAGGCTGTATTTGCTATGCCGCAGGACCTTTTCGTTGAAGGCAACGTGCTTTATTACAGTGAATATTCCGGTAAGCGACAGCGCGTAGGCACGGTTTACCGCCGAATTTCAGATGAATATATTGACCCTATGACATTTTACGCAGGCTCTCTTCTCGGAGTACCGCATATCATAGATTCTTACAGAGCCGGAAATGTTGCGATTGTAAATGCGCCCGGAAACGGCATAGCGGATGACAAGGGCGTATATTATTTCGTCCCGCAAATGATAAAATATTATCTCGGCGAAGAACCAATACTAAACAATGCCGTTACCTATCTGCCGATAATAAAAAAAATCTCGATTATATAATCGAAAATCTGCCATCGCTGGTTATAAAAGATGTATCGGAGTCCGGAGGCTACGGGGTCATATTCGGAAATACTCTGTCTAAAAACGAACTCTCTGCCATAAAAGAAGCCGTTAAAACGTCACCGCGCCGATTTATAGCGCAGGAGGTAATAGACTTTAAAGGGCTCAAGGTTTTTGAAAACGGCAGACAGGTCGAAAGGAAAGCGGATCTTCGCGCGTTTGTGCTCTACGGCGACGAAATAAAAGTTTGGCACAGCGGTCTTACACGCTATTCTCAAGATCCGGATTCTTTTGTTGTGAACTCATCTCAGGGAGGAGGATTTAAAGACACATGGGTATTATCTCGATAAAATCCACGGACAATCTCTTTTGGCTCGGCAGATATGTGGAGCGCGTCTTTACCACTCTTCGCGTTTTTTCGGAATATTACGATAAAATGATAGACAAAGACGAAAACGCCTATATTGATTTTTGCAACAAGCTCGGTATAGAAAACACATATTCATACAAGCAGGAATTTATAACGAAATATCTTTTTGATGAAAACGACCCGAATTCTGTTATGAGTAATTTACTCTGTGCCTATGATAACGCCGTTGTTATGCGTAACGAGATAAGCTCCGAAACGCTGTCATATATTCAAATGGCGGTAAATTATATGGAGCAAGGCAGAGAGAGCAGCGCACCGATGCTCAAATTGCAGGAGGTATTTGACTGCATATTTGCCTTTTGGGGCAGTGCCGACGACTTTGTTGAATCGGAGACAACGAGAAATATACTGAAGTTCGGCAGAAGTGTTGAAAGACTTGACCTCTATACCCGTTTTTCCTTTTCTCCGACTCTCATCAAAAAGGAATTCAGTATACTTTTAAACCGTCTTTACAAAGTCGGCGTAGACTGTAACATAGACGCTATCAACACCCTTATGAACATCATTCTCGAAAAAGATGAGTACAGCGACTACGACCTATATACCGTACGCGACGAGTTGTCTAAGGTATTTATTACGGCACCGCAGTATTGATCAAAAAAGGAAGATAAACGTGAAGCACATCAAATTTTTTTACAGTATGAAAATTGATTTTTCGTCCCCTGTGATAAGGCACTGCTTTTCTTTGAGATGCTTGCCGTTTGATACGCCGTCGCAGAGGATAGAGCTCATAAACGTGGACATAGAGCCGCATAACATGCTTACCGAAACGGCCGACGGCTTCGGCAACAGAGTCCTCACCGACAGAATTATCGAGCCTCACTCAAAATTCGTTGCAATAGTTGAGGGAAAAGCGAGTTTAGACTTTTCAAAGCGCGAAAAGGAAGAGCTTAACTGCATTTATAAATATCCGTCGCAGCACACGGTACCCGGAGAAAAAATCATTGAACTCGTGTCGGGGCTCGGTGATATGGCAAACCTTACCGCGCTTGAAACCGCACAGGCGGTTTCAAAAAGAATCGGCGAAGTATTCAGCTATAAAAGCGGCGTAACAAATATAAATACCACAGCGGAAGAGGCACTGCACCTCGGGTGCGGCGTTTGTCAGGACTACGCGCATATATTTTTATCGGCGGCAAGACTTTCGGGTGTTCCGGCAAGATATGTTGCAGGCATACAAAAAGGAACCGGTGAAACGCACGCCTGGGCAGAGTTTTACGACGACGGCATATGGGTCGGAATTGACCCGACGAATCACAGAATGTGCGATGAAACGTACCTTGCGCTAAGCCACGGCAGAGACTTTGCGGACTGCGGCATCAACCGCGGACTGTTTATCGGCGGAGGCACTCAAACCCAAAGCATCGTGGCTGCGGTGGAAGAAATATAAAAAAGAGTGGTTATCCATGGCCCATTAAACAAAGGGTTCTCATCTTTTCAGAGCGAGCGAATACGAATGCTCGAATTGCGGCAACAAAAGCGACAAGCCCTATACAGAGTGTCCGCACTGCGGCTCGGAAATGACATCGTATCAAAGCTACCACAGTTATGACCAAAGTTAGATTGACGAGATGGCGGATTACGACGAGATGTTCGGCGACGATGACGACTGAAAGCAGAATTTGTTTCAAAAAAAGAATCGAGCAGCGTATATCTGCTCGATTCTTTTCTCTTTTATCGAATGTTGTTTTTTATCACCGACCAACTGTCTGTTAACCGTTCGAGATTATATGACGCATTGGCGGGACTTGTTGACGGCAAAGCCACGGTATCTCTGCCGACGGTATCTTTAATATACTTATTAAACAATTTTTCGCTTGTTTTGCCGTTTGAGTAGATTTGTCTTATACTGCAGGAGGATAAAATCGTCCCTATATCATTCGGTACAACATTTTTAATAGAGCTGTCGGAAGAACCCACTATATCGCAACTTTTTATAACGTCCCAAAGCGCGATATTATGGCTCTGCAAAAGAGCTGTTTTTTCTTCATTAGACGATGGCACCGCACAGCCGAGTACGGCGGCGAGCACACGCCAAAAACGATTTTGGGGATGCCCGTAGTAAAAGGATACTTCCCTTGATTTAACCGACGGAAATGAACCGAGAATCAATATTTTGGAATTGCCGTCATAAATCGGCGGTATAGTATGTAAAAGATGCTCCGAAGTCATTGGTTTTTATCCTCAACTATTCTGTAATATGTTCTTGCCGTTACAGCATACACCAAAACGTAAATAATTGCAAACACGGATATTGTTGCGACGGTGCACCAGAAGAACAGCGTAACATTACTGAGGTTCAACAGTTTTAACAGCTTTGTAATTACTTTAAATCCGAAGCAGATATGAATTACGGCTGTAACGAGCGGCAGGAAAAATACGGTGAGCACCTGGGAATGGATACTCTTTTTGACCTCTTTTTTGCTCATTCCGACATTTTGCATTATTACATAACGCTGCTTATCGTCATAGCCCTCGGAAATCTGTTTATAATAAATTATCAAGACCGTTGCAACAAGGAAGAGAAGTCCCAAGGTTATGCCTATAAAGAACAGACCGCCGTACAGAGACATCATACTGTCGCGAGAGATTTCGGCACAATTTAAATCGACTGCGGAGGTCTCGCTTATATCGCAAAAAAGAAGCGATATATCCTTCATATACCCCTTTTGCACGTCTTTCGGCGCATCGGTATCAAAGCCGTAGGCGAAGCACAGGTCGGTGTGAGAGGCGTCTGCACCCTCGCTTTTGTAACCCATGGAATTATATATCGACATGGCGGCTTTCTCATCGGAAACAATATAGTAGCTGTAATTTGAGGTAAACGCCGAATAAGAGTCAATAGTAGGGAAAACGTCCACGGTATGCTTTATTTTATATGCGTCGTCGCCGAATTTAACCGTACCCGAAAAAGCCTTGCCGCGCGGCGTACAAGACAGCACCTCATCGCTTTGGAGCGTTTCGTTTTTTCCTGTTATCCTGTTGTATTCCGATACCGGTATCAGCGTCACAATATCTACTCCGAGTCCGTCGTTGTAGTCGGGGGTTACGGTAGCCGTATAGCCGCTGTCGTTAGCGTAAGACGAAAATGAGAGATAGCGGTAATAAAGCTCGTTCTTACTTTCTATACCGTATTTTTGAGCCTGCGTCGTCATAACATCGGCATAATCTTTGCAATTTTCCGTTGTTGCGTTTTGCACGTCGATATAAATATTGCGAGGATACCGCGTGCGCATAATGTCCTCCGTACCGGCATATAGCGATACCGTAGTGGACACGGTTACAAGCACCGCGGTGGAAAGAATGCAGATGCTCGCAAGTCCTGCCGCATTTTGCTTCATACGGTATATCATACTTGAAACAGAGGTAAAATGCTTTGCTTTATAGTAATATTTTTTATTTTTCCTGAGAGCTTTTAATATCCATATACTGCCCGAGGAGAAAAGCATAAAGGTTCCGACTATTACGAGCAAAACCGCCGCAAAGAACGCGCCCATCGCCGTTATCGGTGATTTTACAACGAGAGCTATGGTATAGCCCGAAGCAAGACAGACTGCACCTAAAACAGCCGTAAGCACCTTTGCCTTCGGCTCTTTTTCGCCCTTATTTCCACCTTTTAAAAGTTCAACGGGATTTGATAGGCTGATGCATAAAAGATTATGTGCAAGATTCAAAAGAGCTATTGCGCCGAATACCAAAGCAGTAATGTCAACTGTTGACTGATAAAATCTAAAATCAATGTTTCCGCCGAATTTCAGTATTTTAAGCAGCAGCAAAAAGGTCAGCTTTGAAAAAAGCGCACCTATGGCGATGCCTGCCGCAGTTCCGAAAATATAGGTATAGGCAGTTTCAATAAAGAGTATTTTCGCTATATGGCGTTTTTCCATACCGAGAATGTTGTATAATCCGAATTCCTTTTTACGTTGTTTAATAAGGAAGCTGTTTGTGTAAAATAAAAATATGGCAGAGAAAATACCGACTGTTGCAAGGGCAAACGTCAAGAGGGAATGCAGAGCGTCGCTATCTGCCCATTTTATGTTTGCTATTGTGCCGACCACAAAAAACATAGCTGTTGTAAATATACACGTCAAAATATACGGCACATATGTTTTACGATTATTTTTAAGATTTTGAACGGCAAGCTTTGAATAGAAAAAATTATTCATTGCTCTCACCTCTCGTTGCCATTGCGGTCAGAGTGTCCGAAATCTTCTGGAACATCTCGTCGTTATCCATACTTCCGCGATAAATCTGATTGAACACCTCGCCGTCCTTTATGAACATAATCCTGTTGGCGCAGGACGCCGCCTTTGTGGAGTGAGTAACCATCAAAATGGTCTGACCCTCCTCGTTAAAATCGCCGAACAGCTTTAAAAGAGCATCGGAAGCCTTTGAGTCAAGCGCACCGGTGGGCTCATCAGCCAATACAATCTGCGGATTTGTTATGAGAGCTCTTGCGACGGCGGCACGCTGTTTTTGTCCGCCCGAAACCTCATATGGAAACTTTGAGAGTATATCGGTAATTCCTAACTTTTCGGCAAGAGGCTTCAGTCTCTTTGCCATTTCATCGTACGGCTTGCCTGAAAGCACAAGAGGAAGGAAGATATTGTCCTTTAAAGAGAATGTGTCCAAAAGATTAAAATCCTGAAATACAAATCCGAGATTATCGCGCCTAAACGCCGAAATTTCTCTCTCTCCTATTGCTGATAGACTTCTGCCGTTCAACAGCACCTCTCCGCTCGTAGGCTTATCAAGCGACGCCAAAATATTAAGCAAGGTTGTCTTACCGGAACCCGACTCTCCCATTATTGCAACATACTCGCCCTTTTCCACGGAGAAACTGACATTTGAAAGAGCTTGAACGTGCGCTCCGCCGAAACGGGTCGTATAAACCTTTTTCAAATTGTTTACTTCTAAAAGCGGCATAATAATTACCGTAGCCTTTCTGCTACAAATATTACATAAACAAACACGGTTAACCCTTGCTGTAGCCGTACAAGGCGTGACCGGAATTTCGTCTGTCTCAAAATCATAACCGAATAGCTTTTCTTTTTCGGCGTGATTTTACGTACCGAATGTATCCCTTTGTTTATTGCACGTTCAGTATATCAAAACGGAGAATCGCAAGCCATCGAAAAGGCTTACAATTCCCCTTTTAAACTTACATTTATGTAAGGTAGCGTTATTCCACACCGAGGCTGACGGTGTCAAGACAAAGTTTGACCGCAGTCCCCTTTCCCACCTCGGAGGTCACCGTAATTGTGTGGGAGAGCTTTGTAAGTATCTTTTTGCAGAGAAAAAGTCCTATTCCCGTAGATTTTTTATCCTCTCTGCCGTTGAAGCCCGTAAAGCCCTTTTCAAAAATACGCGGTAAATCTTCGGGTCTTATACCTATGCCCGTATCGGCAATAACGAGCGTCTTTTCGGCACTCTTATCCATATATATTTCAACCGCGCCATCCGAAGTATATTTCAGTGCATTGGAAATAATCTGTTCAATTACAAACGACAGCCACTTCTCATCGGTAAGCACACGGCAATTGATGTCGCCCACAATAACCTTTGTCTTTTTACGCAGAAACTGCTTTCTGTATTTTTTAACTGCCGCTCTGACTATTCCGCCTAAATCATAGCTTTTGATTTCGAGGTCGGAAGAGATGCTGTCGGAACGGATGTACTGAAGCACCATTTCAACATATTGCTCTATTTTAAAAAGCTGCTCTTCAAGCTCGTCGTTTTCCGGAGAACAGTCTGTTTGCAGCAGCAGCCTCATAGCGGCTATGGGAGTTTTTATCTGATGCGCCCAGAGAGTAAAATAGTCCGCCGAATCGCTGTATTTGCGATTCATACGTGTTTCGGCATCTGTTTTGAGTGCGGACATCTTTTCGGCAATATCGGCAAGATCCTTTTTTATCGGGTCATTATAATCCGGCAATTTAAGAACGGCATACTCTGCGTCGTTTTTAATTTTTTCAAGTCTCTTATGCTTTTTGTATACCGAGGAAAATCGCAGAACAAATACAATCAAAAGAATTACGGCGGAGATGAGCGTCGCATACAGCACCGGCTCCGTTTCCACTCCGTAAAGCCAGAACACCGTATAAAATACCGCCGCTGCAAATACAAATGATAATACGGACAAGATATTGCCCGCCGTATATTCGAAAAGTGCTTTAAACCAATCTTTCATAAAACCTACCTGACTATATAACCGAGACCCTTTTTGGTAACTATAAAGTCGCAAAGCCCGGCATCTTCAAGCTTTTTGCGAAGCCGCGTCATATTCACCGTGAGTGTGTTGTCGTCAATAAAGCTGTCGCTTTCCCAAAGCTTATCCATAATCATATCGCGCGGGACAACCTTGCCCGAATTCTCCATAAGCAGCTGCAAAATTTTAAACTCATTTTTCGTAAGCTCGGTTTTTTTGCCGTTAAAATCTATCGTCGCGTCATTGAGGTTGAGTATTGCACCGCCGTGTTCGATAACCGACGTTGTCCCCGAAAAAGAATACGTGCGGCGCATTACCGCCTGCACCTTTGCAGTGAGAACGCTCAAATCGAACGGTTTGGATATAAAATCGTCACCGCCCATATTAACAGCCATAACTATATTCATTTTGTCGCTTGCCGAGGAAATAAATATTATAGGCACATTTGAAAACTTGCGTATTTCGCCGCACCAGTAAAAGCCGTTAAAATACGGCAGAGATATATCAAGGAGTATAAGCTGCGGCGCAAACGACACTACCTGTTCGGTTATATTTTTAAAGTCAACAACAAAATCCGCATCATAATCCCATTTGCAAAGATGCTCTTTAAGGGTTCTCGCTATGACCTTATCGTCTTCAATTATAAGTATCTTTTGCATAGTTTCACCTTCATATGTATTTTAACACGAATACGGCAACTTGTCGATATAAAACAAAAATCGGCGCGGTATAAGACAATACTGCCCCATACTGCGCCGAAATAAGCGGTTAAATTATATCAGTCTGCTCTCTTATCGCCAAAGAAGAAGAGCGCAACGGTACCGGGGCCCGTATGTGAACCGATAACGGTGCCTATACTGTTGATTTCAACCTTGCCGTTGAGCTTTTTGAATTTTGCCTCAACAAGGTCGGCAACAGCTCTTGCGTCATCATAGCAGGCGGATTCGGAAATGTAGCACTTGCCGCTGTAATCAAAACCGCCGTCTGCGTGCTCGACCATACGGTTAACTATCTCTTCAATAACCTTTTTCTTACCGCGATACTTTGTTCTCGGTATCAGCTTGCCGTTATTATCCATATTGAGGAGAGGACATATGTTGAGCATTGTGCCGAAAACCTGCGCGGTCTTTGTTATTCTGCCGCCGCGATAATAGCTTGTAAGGTCGGTAGAAAAGAACCAATGATGAACATTGAGCTTACGCTCCTCGGCAAAATCACGAACCTCTTCTATGCTCTTACCGCTGTTTTTAAGCTCTGCCAAAGTGTCCATTAAAAGGCCGTAGCCGGAGGAAGCACCGAGAGAGTCTACTATATATATTTTTCTGTCGGGGTACTCTTCGAGGAGCTCGTCACGCGCAATGCAGGCGGAATTATATACGCCCGAAAGTCCGGATGAAAGAGAGACGTGAAGAATATCCTTGCCGTCCTTTAAGAACTCTGAAAAATACTCCTTAAACTGACCGACGTTGACCTGGGAAGTGGTAGGCTCGGCTCCGTCGGCTATTCTCTTGTAGAACTCGGCGAACGGCATTGATTTACCGAGGTCATCGGGATACTCCTTACCATCCATATTGAAGTGAAAGCAAACATAATGCACTCCGATTTTATCAAAATGCTCCTGTGAAAGATCTGCCGTGGAGCAGCAGCTTAAAATATAATCTGACATTAGATATACTCCTTAATTTTCTGTATCTGTCACCGGTAAAACTTCCGGTATTTTTGTTTTAGGTTTGCTCTGAACGCTCCAGGCTATGTTAATTGCATGGTCTGCCACACGTTCAAAGTCTGTTATTGTGTTTATAAACAGCATTCCAGCACGGGTTGTACATTCGTGACTGTTGAGCCTGTCAATATGAGCTTGCTCAAAAGTCTCCTGCATTTTATCGACCTGCGCCTCAAGGGAATTGAGTCTTTCCGCCGTTTGTACACTCAGATTTTGCTCCGAAAAAGCATCTACCGAGCCGTCAATCAGCGAAATGACGGTACTATGCATAGTTTTTAGCTCTTTTTCACCCTCCTTTGAAAGCTCTATATTTTCATTTACACGCGACAAGGCGGCTTCCTCAAGGTTTGTCGCGTGGTCGCCTATGCGCTCTATGTCGTTTATAACATGGAACAGTCGACCGATATATTTAGCGTCCTTATAGCTTAAATCAAGAGAGTTTATCTTGACCAGCACGGGCGTTATATTGTGATTGAGATAATTGATAATCTTTTCGGTGTGATTTACTTCGTCAAAATGCTTAATTTCCTTGTTTATAAGGTCGCTTGACGCAATATCGAAATTGCGTCTTGCCAAGGCAGCCATACGAAGAACCTCTTTTCCCACCTGCACTACGGCAAGCGGAGGGGTGTTGAGCATTCTCTCGTCAATAAACTGAAGGTGCATTCCGTCGTCCTCTTTACCCTTTTTGTCGGGGACAAGAATGCAGGAAAGCTTTACAAGGGCGCCGGCAAACGGGAACATTATTATGGTGCTCACTACGTTAAATATGATATGGACGAGCGATATCTGCATCATCACGTTGTCACTCATAGCCTGTATCCACTTTGTAAACGGAAGGAACATAGATATGACAACAAAAACAACCGTGCCGATTACATTAAAGAGAATGTGCATAACCGCAGTACGTTTTGAATTTGTCTTTGTACCGATTGTCGAAAGAAGCGCGGTAACACAGGTACCTATATTCTGACCGAAAATAATATATACCGCGAAGGAAAGCGGCACAAGCCCCTGCGACGCGAGAGCCTGAAGTATGCCTACGCTTGCCGCAGAGCTCTGTATAACGCCCGTAACTCCGGCGCCTATGAGTATGCCTACAAGAGGATTGTCCGCATTTATAATCCAATTGCGGAAAACCTCGGAATCCTTAAGCGGATCCATGGCGTTTTGCATAAGCTCCATACCCATAAACAGCATGCCGAAACCGGCGAGTGCCTGCCCGACATATTTCAGCGAATTCTTTTTGGCAAAAAGAATCATAAATGCGCCTATAAATATAGCTATCGGAGCTATCCCGGTAAGATTCAGCGAAACAAGAACGCTTGTGGTTGTGGTACCGATATTTGCACCCATAATAACGCCTATCGCCTGCGTTAAATTCATAAGACCCGTATTAACAAAGCCCACAACCATAACCGTGGTTGCCGAGGAGCTTTGTATAAGCGTTGTTATGAGAAAGCCTACAAGTACCGCAAGAAAGCGGTTTTTTGTCATTTTTTCAAGTAAATGCTTAAGACGCGACCCGGCTGCAAGCTCAAGTCCCTCGCCCATCAGCTTAATACCGTACAAAAGCAAGCCGAGACCGCCTGCAAAGGTCAGATAATTAGTAATACTCAAATTTTTTCCCCTTTAAAATACTCAGTTTTCCGCATCTCTGCGTTTTTCGCTGAGCTTGAATTCCTTGCCGTCTTCACCCATGTGATATATTGTTTTGCTCACGGAAATACCGCTTTTACCGGTTACCCTTGAATAGTTTACGCCTTTTTTGCGAAGATAAGTTTTATACCACTCAAGTCTTCTTAAAAAGTCCTTGTATCTTCTGTTTTCAAGATTTGTCCACGCGACTTCGGATAGTGCCAAAATACGCGGATAGACGGAAAACTCCAATGCACGCTCCGAATCTACCCATTCAGTCCACATTTCGGCTTCTATGCCTATTACGCGCTGCCCGGATTTTCCGAACCCGGATTTAACGGTATTATATTTATACACTTTTTTAAGCGATATAACAGAATATTTGCAGTCAAAGTAAAAGTACGCCGTGGGAGAAAGAATAATATCACGCTTATATGACTGCCTTTTGACCTCGCCCGAATTTGACGGCAGCCAATACTGACACGTAATATCAGGAGAAAAGCTGTCATTGATGCAATCGTTCCAGGCAATTGGTGTTTTGCCGTATTTTTTAAGAATCTCGCCTATGCGAGTCATATAGTAGCCCTGAAGCTCCTTTGAGTTTTTAAGAACGTTTTTCTCTTTTGCCGCACGGCACTTAGGACAATCATCCCATATCTTGTGCCCCTTTGAGGCCTCGTCTCCGCCTATATGGAAATGTGTGCTTGTAAAGAGCGGACAAATCTCGGAAAACAGCTTGTCAATGAAATCATACGCATCTTCGTTTCCCGGGCAAATTGCAGCGTCAAATATACCGTTTTCGCAAGTAGGCTTGAATTCACGCGGCTTACAGGCAAATTCCGGATATGCGGCAAGCAGAGCCGAAGCATGGCCCGGCAAATCGATTTCTGGAATAACCTCTATATTAAGCTTTGCGGCGTACGCCACAATATTCTTTATTTCATCCTGCTTATAGTAATAAAAATATTCTCCGCCGCGGTGCTTTAAGCCGAGCCCCTCAAGCCCGGCATATTCACGTTTAGAGCCTATTTCGTTGAGCCTCGGGAATAATTTACTCTCTATTCTGAAACCCTGATCATCGGAAAGATGCCAATGGAACTTATTTAATTTCAGCATTGCCATATTGTCAAGCAATTTTTTTACGGCTTCCGTGCCGAAGAAGTGGCGGCACTCGTCAAGCATAAATCCGCGATATTTAAATGCAGGCTTATCGCTTATGTAAAGTCCGTTTATAACTGCCCTGCCGTCTGTTTTTTCGGCCTGCATTATTATGGTTTTCAGCGTGACAGCCCCGTAAAATGCACCGGAAGAAGATGAAGCCTTTATCATTATTCCGTCTGTGGAAACCGAAATAGAGTAAGCCTCGTTTTCCATCCCGGCTACCTTTTGAAATTTAATTGCGCCCTCGCCTTTTACGGGCTTTGTTCTGAGATAATCGGTCAAATATCTACCAGCAGAAACAAACTCGGGTGAGCAAAGGACCTCGGTATTTGAAGAAATTACATATGTACCGTCCTTTGAAGTATAGTTATTCGGCTTGGGAATAATATTGTATTTAAGCATTTCCAATAACCCTTTCGCAATAAATAATATCCTTTTATCTCAGAAATTACCATTGTGGTAATTATAACAAAAATAAAAGGATATTAAAAGCCTTATTTCAATTTCTGCGTTAATTTCTCATAAATCTCTATAATTTTAAACCGAGGTTCAAATTTTGGGTCACTTTCTACAACTTTAAGCTCATCATCTGACAAAATATCTTGAAGCTCCGCATCATCGGATGACTCGGCTGCGGGCAGACACATAGGCGGAAACATAACGCACCACCAATTTTTGCCTTTCCCCTCTCCTATTATGACGCGCACGGCCTCATATTCACCGGCAGGCAAAGTTATACGATCATCATAAGTTCGCGTCGAAAAAAAGTCCTTGCCTATTTCGAGCCTTACATCATAATCGAAGCCGTTTTTACGTATTACCTCGCGCGCCGTCTCTTCAAGACGCTCCTTTTGCGGAATAAGCAGCTTTTCGGCATTCGCACTTGTCAAAGAACCGTCAAATATCTCCTTGCCCTCATTGAGCACGGCATCGCGCACCTTAAGCTTCAGTATTTGGTCCTCGTCGCTGTCGGAATTAGCTATTACATGCATACGCAAAACGTCGCGTCTTACATCGCCGCACGACGCGGCAAATGACACAAAACTGAAAATCGACGTTATGACAAATGCTGCGGCTAACGATATTTCAAATCTTCGAATAAGCTTTTCTGTTTTTGATTTCATATGTTTTTCATCCTTTCGTAAGGTAATTATTGGAAGAAAAATCATATTTATACAAAAAAAGGAACGCAGGGAATTTTTCCTGCGTTCCTGAAGCTCGATGTTTAAAGCTGACTCAATGCGTCGCCTATGCTCTTCTCAAGAGCTTCTTTACCGTATTTGTCTATCTCGTTTTTATCTTTTGCCTCATGGGTAAGACAGCCTGCGCCGCCGATACATCCGCCGACACACGCCATACCCTCAATAAAGTTATTTTTAAGGATTCCGCGTGACGCTTTCAAAAGAGCCGTTTTGCACTCTTCTATGCCGTCGCACGGAAGCGGATCAACGGTGAAATCTATATTCTGCTCCTTAATTGCCTGGCCGACAGCCTCCGAAACGCCGCCGCTTCGTGCAAATATTCTGCCGTAATAGGAAGCATTGTCAAGAACATCCTCAGGAAGCTCGGTAAGCTCTATATCACGCGAGTCAATAAGAGCCTGAAGCTCCTCAAAGGTGAGAACGCAGTCGACATACTGTGCGACTCTTTCCTGCTTCGCCTCGGCTTTTTTTGCCGTACAAGGGCCTATAAATATAACCTTTGCTGTCTCGTCGGTCTCTTTTATATATTTTGCAATCGCCGCCATGGGAGACAGATTGTGTGAAATGTTCTCGGTAAGCTTCGGATAGAACTTCTTTACATAGTCAACAAACGCCGGACAGCAAGAGCTTGTGAGGAAACCTTTTTCGGCAAGCTCTTTTGATTCGCTGTATGCTACAATATCGGCACCGAGAGCAGCTTCAACCACGCTGTAAAAGCCGAGCTTTTTAATCGCGGTCACAACCTGACCGAGCTTCGCATACACAAACTGACTCGCTATCGACGGAGCCACAACTGCATACACATTAAAACCGTCGCCTTTATTGCTGTCTTTTAAAATCCTGATCGCATCAAGTATAAACGACTTGTCCATAATTGCGCCGAACGGGCATGCATAAGAGCAGGCGCCGCAGTTTATACATTTATTGTTATCAATCTGAGCGGGATTTTCTTCGCTGTCTGCCATAGAAATAGCCTTTATTTTGCACGCCTTTTCACACGGTCTTGTATAGTTTGAAATTGCGCTGTACGGACAAACCTTGGCACACTGACCACAGTTTACGCACTTTGTTTTGTCAATATGCGCTTTCTGATTTTCGTCAAAGGAAATGGCTCCCTTGCGGCAGGCACTCTCACAGCGGTGTGCGATACAGCCACGGCAGTCGTGTGATACCTGATAACCGCTGGCAGGACATTCGTCGCAGGCTATATCTATAACCTCTATTATGTTCGGATTTGCTCTGTTGCCTCCGCAGGCGAGCTTTATACGCTCGGCAACTATTGCACGCTCCTTGTATATACAGCAGCGCATAGTTGCCTTGTCACTCGTTACGGTCTTTGCAATATCATTGAAATTGTTGGCAAGGGAAAACTCTCCCTCGTCAAAGGCTATTCTTGCGACCTCACGAAGGACCTTGTATTTTAAAAGCTGTACCTTCGTATCAAATTTTCTCATTCAATTCACCCTTTGTTAAAAATAGCTTACTTTGATTCGTTTACCCATTTTTTTCAGATACTCCGAAAGCTCTGTAACAAGCTGCATCTTGATGTTAAAGTTTATGGGAAGATTTGGATTTTGATGTGCCGGATTTATTGCAGTTCCGACAAAGAAATTTATATCAGTCGCCTCCTGGAAAAGTATGCGCGCTATCTGCGACGCACCGTCCGCACGGACGCTCCAGTCGGCGTAAATATCATCGTCATTTAGATAACTCTTGGCGTATTCAAGCACTCGGCTCATTGTAATTACACCCTCGGTCGTCAAATCGACGCCGTCAATTTCGGCGATGGGCGGTATTTCGGGGTCGAGATATTTTAAATCCGTCTTAACCTCTTTGCCCAAAAAATCCGCCGCAAGAGTTGAAGTTGTTCCGCCGCATACAATATGCTTGCCGGTCTTTCCGAAAAACAACGACATCATTTTATTGACATCTGCAGGGTTCCTCGGCGGTCCCATGAGAAGATTCACGGATTTTCTCTCGCGGATTTTGACAACGCAAACGGTTGTATCGTCACCGGGCCTTCCGCCATATAGTTTATCACACTGGTCAAGCAGTAATGATGAAAGCGTTTTTGCCGTAAAATCGGGGCGATAATATTCCTCCATAAACTCGATTATCTGGTCGCGCTGCCAACCGAAATTCATATTTTCACCAATACCGGCATAAACCGCTCCGTCACTCGTAAAAATGAGCGTATCGTTAAGCTTTAACGATATTTTCGATTTATATATCATCTTACCGTCGATTTCCACTGCGCTCTCGGGATACACAAGATTTTTTCCGTCGCGCAGCAGAATGACATGCGGATTGTCGTATTGGGCTATTTCTGCCTCTTTGTTGTCTATTACACGCACTATTGTAAAAGTGCTGTATGCCACCTGACGTACCGAACATATAGGCAGTGTTTTCGCTATTGTATCAACACACATTTCAAGCGGCATATTATTTGCAATCATGGTGGATATTATTTTCGAAGTCAAAGTAGAGAGAATATTTGCTTTTACACCGGAGCCGAGCCCGTCCGCAAGCACAACAACATAATCGTCATCGCCCTGCTCTATAACCTCCACCATATCGCCGCACAGCTCCTCGCCGTACTTGGTAAGACTCATATGGCCTATGTCCGTGCAAAGATTATTCATCCTTCAACGACTCCTTAAGCTTAGTGAGGGCTATCTTTGTCTCGGCGGTAGTCTCGCCAAGCAGAGAAGCTATCTCCTGAACTATGCGCATTTGCTTTTCGACGACCTTATCCGTTATTTCTATCGTTTGACGGCTAAGCTCCGCCTTTTTCTCTTTTTCTGTCTCCTCGGCGGTAACGTCGCGCATAATGCACATAAGTATATGGTAGACATGGTCGTATACTATTGTTTCTTCAATGTATTTTTTATATTCGGCGAGGTATACGCGTTTATCGTGAATATCCCTGCCGTTTGAAAGAACATCTATAAAATCAAAAGGCTCCAAAATACGCACAACCGGCTCACCCACAACATCCGAAGCATAACGAATGTTCATAATCTCCCTTGCCGCGGCATTTATCTGCTGAACCACCATATCCTCATTTAAAATGAGTATGCCGTTGGGAGTATTGTTGAGTATATTGTCGGAAAATTTTTCTGCTTTATCCTTAAGGAAAGGAAGGCACATCTCGAGATTTGCCTTGCCCTCAAAAACCGCCTGAGCCTTTTCGCGACAGGTATTATAGCCGCACGAACCGCAGTTAAGCTCATCCTCCGGCTTTTGCTTACCCATTTTGCGAAGTATCTCCTCTATCGCTCTGCTGCCTGCCATATTGTGCGGTGAAGCAAGATAAATAAGATTTTTTGAAAGCTCATTTTCGCTCAAGGCGTCATATTTAAAATCATTGTCGCCCGCGTCTTCGGCAAAGCGACGCACGGTTATATAATCGCGCACCGGAGCACGGTGATTTTTCTCCATAGCCGGACCGCCTATACAGCTCCCCGGACACGCAGACATCTCTATAAAGCAATGGTGTATATTACCTTTTTCGATATCCTTTACGGCATGGATGCAAGACGACATACCGTCAATCGACATATACGTGTAATCGTCGTTATCACAAAGCATTGTTTTGAGAATTCCGCCGGAGGTCGGGAAAAACCTCGTTTTTCCCTTTTCAACTCCGTCATCATCAGGATCCTGCGCCAAAACAGTATCGGTTTCGGCAAGCCAACCGGAAAGCTCTTCAAATGTCAGCACACAGTCAACCGTGCCGGGATACTCCTCGGCCTCTGCCTTTTTTGATATGCACGGACCTATAAATACTGTTTTAGCCCCCGGATGCTCTTTTTTAAGTTTCGTACAATGCGCCTGCATTGGGGATACCACTTTGGCAAGATAGGGTATTACATCGGGGAAATGCTTTTGTACCAAAAGATTTACGGTATGGCAGCAGGTCGAAATAACAACATCCTGCTTTTCACCGTCAACTATTCTGTCGTACTCGTCCTTTACTATTGCGGCTCCGACCGCCGTTTCTTCAACGCCGGCAAAGCCGAGCGACATAAGTGCTTTTTTCATCGCGGTAAACGACACGTCGTAATTGGCAATAAACGACGGCGCAAGGCTAACATAGACCTCACTGTCACCGGACAATAATTCCTTTGCCTTATAGACGTCGTCGCGTATGATTTTGGCATTTTGCGGACACGCGACAAAGCACATACCGCAGAGAATACACTCATCCTCAACGATCTGCGCCTGATTGGCCGAAAAACTGATAGATTTGACAGGACAATTCCTGATACATTTATAGCAATTTTTACAGTTTGATTTTTTAAGCTTTATGTACCCCGCCATATTATACACCTTTTTCCTTGCGACGCAAGATTTTTATGACAGTTTGTCAAGCACATTGGTTTTAAAGAATTCCTCAACGGTATCGGGAGAAACGGAGAACAGCTCCCCGTCTACGGTAACGCTGACGCCGTTTTGGCAGTTACCCATACAAAACTTTCCGCTGAGAGTGACTTTGTCTTTCAGGTCATTGTCGTTTATGAGGTTCTGAAGCTTTTCAACGACTTCACGCGAACCCTTAAGGTGGCAGGAACTGCCGATGCAAACTACTACTTTCATATTATTACAATCCCTTTCCCGTAAAACTTTGTATATGAGTTTTACTTTAATTCATTTTACCAAAACTTAAATAAAAAGTATATAGGTTTTTTTCGGAAAATTCTTATTTCGCAAACAGGTACGGAAAGAAGTATTCAAGCCGTACCTGTTTGTAGTTATTATTTTGTTTTAAGCATAACTTTAACGAGATTTGTTCAGACTCTCCCGGCGCCTGTTAAGGTACGCAAGAGAGTGAGCAAAGTGAATTTATCGCGAAAAATCGCCGAAAAGAATCATTCGTAATCTACTACATCTGCCCATCTCAAGAGGAACTCCCTCTCTTCGGGGTTCCCCTTAACGCTCTGCGAAGCCGCTACGATAGGAAGCCATTTCTGAACGTACTGCTTTGCGGTATCGGTCTTTTTGCAGAACAAATCGAGATACTTATCGGCAAGCTTCTGATCGCCTCTGAGGCAGAAAAGAAGATACGTTCTTGCGGCATCGGCCGCTCCGTTACCCTGTGTTACGTGCGCCCAGTCAATTACGTAATTCACGCCGTCATTGCCGATAATAACGTTACTCGGTCTGAAATCACCGTGGCAAACCTTGTTATGGGTATGCATACCAGCAAGACGTGTGTGAAGGTCATAACGTGTTGTTGCGTCAAGGTCGGTCTGAGATATTTTACCCTGCATTTTATCCTTGAGCTTGTTGAGCATAGGGCAGGTCTTAGCCAAAATGCTCATTTGAATATCAACAAAGAGGTCAAGATATTCCTCTGTCTTAGCAGGATTTTCGTCCATAAGCTGCTGAAGAGTTTTGCCTTCGATATAATCTGAAACGATTGCCCATTTGCCGTCAAGCTTGCAAACCTCTATGAGCTTCGGCATAGGAATGCCGGTTTCTTCAACACGCGCCTGATTCAAGGCCTCATTTAAAATATCGGATTTTTTGTATTCGTCACCGAAAACCTTAATGGCTTTGTCACCGTCTCTGTAAACTGTTTTTGCCGTTCTGACTGCAATAACTTTTTTGAGTTCCATAAAATAATCCTCCCTTATTTACCGTAATATGCTTTAAGGTACATCTCTTTGATTTCGCTCATAAGCGGATATCTGGGGTTAGCACCCGTGCACTGATCGTTAAATGCCTGTTCAACCATTTGGTCAAGTGTGTCAAGGAAGTATTTTTCATCAACGCCGTATTCCTTGATGCTCTTCTTAATTCCTATGCGGTCCTTGAGTTCGTCTATTTTCTTAATAAGATTGTCAAGCTTCTCTTCGTTATTCTTGCCCTTTACACCGAGAGCGTCGGCAACCTCACAATATCTTTCAAGTGTGTGCGGATGGTCATACTGCGGGAAGGTACCCATCTTCGTAGGAACCTCGGCGGCATTGAAGCGAAGAACATAATCTATTAAAAGAGCGTTGGCTATACCGTGAGGAAGATGGTGGAATGCACCGAGCTTATGCGCCATGGAGTGGCATACGCCGAGGAAAGCGTTGGCAAAAGCCATACCTGCCATAGTAGCGGCATTGCCCATCTTTTCACGTGCCACAGGGTCATTGGGGCCGTTATCATATGCTCTCGGAAGATATTCAAATATCATCTGAAGAGCGCGAATTGCAATACCGTCGGTGTAATCGGTAGCCATTACCGAAGCATAAGCCTCAAGGCAGTGTGTAACGGCGTCGATACCTGAAGCCGAAGTCAGACCTTTCGGAGCATTCATCATCATATCGGCATCGACTATTGCCATATTGGGCATAAGCTCATAGTCGGCAAGCGGCCATTTAACGCCGGTGTCGGCATCTGTGATTATTGCGAAAGGAGTAACCTCCGAGCCTGTACCTGCCGAAGTGGGTACAGCTATGAAATATGCTTTCTCACCCATCTTCGGGAATGTATAAACTCTCTTGCGGATATCCATAAAGTCCATAGCCGTATCAGAGAAGTCAACATCCGGATGCTCATACATTACCCACATAATTTTTGCTGCATCCATTGCGGAACCACCGCCGATTGCGATAATTGTATCGGGCTCGAAATGACGCATCATATCGGTACCCTTGCGAGCGCACTGGAGAGTCGGGTCGGGAGCAACCTCCGAGAAGCAAGTGTGCTGAATACCAAGCTCGTCAAGCTTATCCTCAACAGGCTTTGTATAACCGTTATTATAAAGGAACGAGTCGGTTACTATAAACGCCTTTTTCTTACCCATAACGTCACGAAGCTCATTGAGAGCAACGGGAAGGCAGCCTTTTTTGAAATATACTTTCTGCGGAGCGCGGAACCAAAGCATATTTTCCCTTCTTTCTGCAACAGTTTTGATATTGATGAGATGCTTTACGCCGACATTCTCGGAAACCGAGTTGCCGCCCCAAGAACCGCAGCCGAGTGTAAGCGACGGAGCAAGCTTGAAGTTGTAAAGGTCACCGATACCGCCCTGTGAAGAAGGTGTATTAACAAGTATACGACAGGTTTTCATCCTCTCGGAGAATTCGGCAAGCTTATCCTTTTCGGTAACAGCATTAAGATATACGGATGAGGTGTGACCGTAGCCGCCGTCGGCTATAAGATGCTCAGCCTTTGAAAGTGCGTCCTCAAAGTCCTTAGCCTTATACATAGCAAGCACGGGAGAGAGCTTTTCGTGAGCAAATTCCTCGGAAATGTCAACACTCTCGACCTCACCTATCAAGACCTTTGTTGTTTCGGGGATTGTAACGCCTGCGAGTGCAGCTATCTTATATGCCGGCTGACCGACTATCTTTGCGTTAAGCGCGCCGTTTATGATAATTGTCTTTCTTACCTTATCAAGCTCATCCTTTTTAAGGAAATAGCAACCGCGATATAAAAATTCGTCCTTAACCTTTTTATATATTTTTTCGTGTACGATGCACGACTGCTCGGAAGCACAAATCATACCGTTGTCAAAGGTTTTCGAATGGATTATGGAGTTTACAGCCAAAACTATGTCGGCAGTATCATCAATAATTGCGGGGGTATTGCCCGGACCGACGCCGAGAGCCGGTTTGCCCGACGAATATGCGGCTTTAACCATTCCGGGACCGCCCGTAGCAAGTATTATATCGGCCTCCTGCATAAGAAGATTTGTCATATCAAGCGACGGAACGTCTATCCAGCCTATTATGCCCTCCGGAGCACCGGCTTTAACTGCCGCTTCAAGAACGATTTTTGCAGCCTCTATTGTGGACTTTTTCGCTCTCGGGTGTGGGCTTATAATAATGCCGTTTCTGGTTTTAAGACAAATCAAGGTCTTGAAAATTGCGGTAGATGTAGGGTTGGTGGTGGGGATAACCGCCGCAACAACGCCTATCGGCTCTGCAACCTTTTTCATACCAAACGCGCTGTCTTCCTCTATTACACCGCAGGTCTTTGTATTTTTATATGCATTGTAGATATATTCTGCGGCATAGTGGTTTTTGATTATCTTATCTTCGACTACGCCCATTCCCGTCTCTTCAACAGCCATTTTGGCAAGCGGGATTCTCGCTTTGTTTGCTGCGATAGCCGCCGCTTTAAAGATCTTATCGACCTGCTCCTGAGAATAAGTCGCAAAAATCTTTTCTGCCTCTCTGACTCTTGCGAGAAGGGCTTCGAGTTTTTCTACCGAATCGACAATCTCATGCTTGTTTTGAGTTTCCATAGGTATATAATCTCCTTTTCAGATATTACAAAATTTACAAAAGTTCTTTTCTGATATGAGAGGAAAGAACCGCCAAAGCCGAAGCAATATTCATATTCTGTATAAGTATGCCCGGACCTGCTGTAAGATGAACCGGAGTGAAATTAAGAATTGCAAGTATTCCGCTTTTGACAAGCTCGTCGCAAACATCCTGAGCACTGTCCGCCGGCACAGCTATAACCGCCATATGCACCTTGAGTCTTTCGCAAAGCTCGCCGAGCTTTCGCATTGGAAAGACGGGCTTTTCCTTTTTGAACGGCTCTTCGTCAAAGTTTACCGCGTCAAATCCCGCAACTATACGAAACCCACATTCGGAAAATCCGTCGTAATGTAAAAGCGAGCTGCCGAGACTTCCGACTCCTACTACAACGGCATCGGTTGTGTTGTCGTAGCCGAGGAATTTTTCCAAATCCTTTATAAGCTTCGCGGTCTCATACCCGATTTTAGGCTTCCCCGCACAGGAGCTTACCTTTGCAATGTCCTTTCTTACTTGAACCTCATTAAGGTCAAGGTCTGCCGCCACCTTCGGCGCGGATATATACAATACCCCGTCAGCCTCCGCCTTTTTGAGATATGACAAATAAAAAGGTAATCTATAAAGTGCCTGCCTTGATATTTCTCGGACAGGCAAAGCCTGCTCTCGCATATCTTTGACCTCACTATCAGTAATTACTTACTGATAAAATCATAGCTTATTGTTAAATGTTTGTCAATGGTAAATTGTTATTATTTTAACATTTATAGCCATAAACAAATTAAGCGGTTCGGCGCGGCGGTTTTTGTACGATTTTACAATCGTTTTTTCGGCCGATGCTTTGTGCCGGGCTTTCGCTTGCTTAAAATATCAGAATACGAGATAAAATGCCACTACTGTGCTGCAAAATGAATATACTCCGCCCAAATTCCATGGTTTTTATTTAGATTGCACATTTACAACAAAAAGCAAAAATGTTAAAATATATTTTAAGTGCGTATACAAAAGTAGAGGTTGATGGGTAATGAAGGTAATTTCAATAGCAATAGGTTTGCTCTTTTTGGGACTTGGAATTCCGATGGTGAGCGGCAAAGCGGAGAATTTTGTCGTCGGAAGCGCCTCGCCCGACAATGAGCTGAGGAATAATTTCGATACAAAAAAGCTGTGCAGAATATTCGGCATATATTTGATTTTTGTTGCAATATTTACGGCACTTTTAGGATTCTTCTTTAACAGGGAATTCTTTACCGCCTATTTCATCTGCGTTCTTGCCGGTGCTTTTATATGCATCGCCGCCGTTGGATTAACTTGCCGTAAAAAGTCCGAATAATTCTGCCGCGAATGTCTTATCAGGCTACATAAGACATCCGCCTTAATTAAAGCTGTAGCCGGAAAGGCCTGAAAAAAATGGATTACGCTAAGGAATCTCTCAAAAAACATTATGAATGGCACGGAAAAATAGAAATCAAAACACGCGCCAAAGCAGACAGTAAGGACGCGCTATCGCTCGCCTACACACCCGGTGTAGCACAGCCGTGCCTTGAAATACAAAAGGACATAAGCAAGTCTTATGAGCTCACAAGACGTTGGAATACCGTGGCCGTTGTAACGGACGGAACGGCGGTTCTCGGACTCGGAGACATAGGACCAGAAGCCGGTATGCCCGTAATGGAGGGCAAATGCGTTCTCTTTAAGGAATTCGGAGACGTTGACGCCATACCGCTCTGTGTGCGTTCAAAGGATGTTGACGAGATTGTAAACTGTATTTCTCTCCTCGCAGGCAGCTTCGGTGGGATAAATCTTGAGGACATTGCTGCTCCGAGATGCTTTGAAATAGAACGCAAACTCAAGGAAAAAACAGATATTCCGATTTTTCATGACGATCAGCACGGCACAGCGGTAGTTGTTGCCGCAGCAATAATAAATGCGCTCAGAGTCGTTAAAAAAGAGCTTAAGGACTGTACGGCTGTCTTTTCCGGTGCGGGCGCGGCAGGCATAGCCATTGCAAAGCTGCTCATAAGTCAGGGAATTAAAAACGTAATTATGTGCAACAGTCGCGGCATTATTTGTGACGGCGATGAAAAGCTGAATCTCGCACAGAGGGAAATCGCGGAAATCACGAATAAGGAGCACAAGAGCGGTTCACTTGCCGACGCATTCAAGGGTGCAGACATATTTATAGGCGTTTCGGCTCCCGGAATTGTAACAGAAGAAATGGTTGCCTCCATGGCTGAAAATCCCATCGTACTCCCCATGGCAAATCCTGTTCCGGAAATACTGCCCGATAAGGCAAACGCCGCAGGTGCCGCCGTTGTCGGCACGGGCAGAAGCGATTATCCCAACCAAATCAACAATGTACTTGCGTTCCCCGGAATCTTCCGCGGAGCACTTGACTGCCGAGCTTCCGAAATAAACGAGGAAATGAAGGTAGCCGCAGCAAGAGCGATAGCTTCGCTTGTCTCTGATGATGAGCTTTCCGCCGAGTACATTTTACCGAAAGCATTTGATGACAGAATAGGGAAAACCGTTGCGAAAGCGGTTTATGACGCAGCCGTAAAATCCGGCGTAGCAAGAATATAATCTATAAGAGAGAAAAAGCGCCTTTAAGGGTTATCCTTAAAAGCGCTTTATTTTTGCTTAGATTTTTTTGAGTCCGACAGACAGGCCTTTACCTATCGCAGAACCGAGAACGGCGCACACAACAAGCTCAATAGGAGCGTTGATTCCCGCCGCTATACCTATAACGGTGGTGAGAATATTTTCAGCTCCGCCGAGAGCGGCTGACTGCTCGGGCGTAAAGGTTGTATTTATAAACAACAAAGCTAAAAATCCAAGGAAAAAGATAGTATTAAAAGCCGAGCCGCAGATACTCGCGACAAGGTAATTGGCACCGTCTTTTTTCGTCTTTTTTGTCACGGCGTTAAAAATTAGACCTGTGAGCCAACCTGCAAGCACGCGAGGAACTACGCAAACAACAAGCGTTTTAAATACGCTTATAGAAATAAGTATCGCGCCGAATGCGCTCAGAGAAAAGCATTGAATAAAGCTCGATGCGCCGAAAACAAGCCCCAAAAAGGCTCCCGCGGCAGGTCCTAAAGTAACTGCGCCTATGATAACAGGTACCATAATAAGTGTCAGTTCAAGCGGCCCGAGCTTCAGATAGCCTATCGGCGTGAAGGTCATAACGGCGATGATTGCGGTAAGGAGAGCCAGCTCGACTAAGCGAACGGTTTTTTGCATCCTTGCCTTGTTTGTGGTTTTTGACATATATAATCCTCCTTGCTGCTGCTCCGCAGAGCGGATGCAACGCAAAATAATAAACTATGTAAAAACTGGATACGATATTTAATTTTTAATTACGGTTAATTACTGTTTTTATCGTAAATGGCTTTAAGCCCATATAAAAGAAGATTGTCATCATGAATTATATTGTGACGGCAATATTCTATTACATATGAGGAAAGCCCCCCTGTTGCAACAATGGTTTTCGGCTCACCGAGCTGTTTTGCAAAACGGTCAAGCATACCGTCAATCATATCTGCGGTGCCGAAAATGATGCCCGACTGCAAACACTCTATCGTATTAGTGGCACAGGCATGCGGCGGAGAAGCAAGTGAAAATGACGGTAAGAGAGAAGCCTGCCCCGAAAGTGCTTTCATAGAGATTTCAACACCCGGTGCTATTGTGCCGCCGTGATAGCCGCCATGCTCATCAACTGCATATATTTTTGTGGCTGTGCCGAGGTCAATGACAAATGCGGGCATTTCATATCTCGCCATAGCTCCTACCGCACCCGCTACAAGGTCGGCACCGAGCTCTGCCGGATTATCTATTAAAATATTAAGCCCTGTTTTTACACCGGGGGCTATTATAACAGACTCAATGCCGCACACCTTATTAACCGCTGTTTTAATTTTCCCGGTAAGCTCAGGAACAACAGAGCTTAAAACAGCACCGGTAATTTCAGCCGGCTCCAAATCATGCATTTTAAACACGGCAAGAAATTCAACGGCAAACTGATCGTCAGTTCTGTTACGCTCGGTAGCAAGTCGCGAAACAAAGCTCAGCTTATCACCGTCAAACACTCCGAAGGTAATATTAGTATTACCGATATCGATCGTCAGTATCATAAATTAAGCAAAAGCACAAAATGTGCCGTTCCTTTCATATTGCTTTTAAATCTTGAGACATTTATATTTTAATACATCCGGCAAAAAAAATCAAGCGGCTTTGCTTTTACAAAGCCGCTTGTAATAATTACAGGGTTAATTATTTATCCTCTTTTTTCTTCTTTGTGAGAACAAGAGCAATACCTGCTGCCACAGCTACGCCTGCTACTGAGAAGAGAGCAACGTCACCGGTCTGCGGAATCTTACCCTTTGTGGTTGAAGAGCCACTCTTAGAAGTTGTTGACTTCTTGGTAGTTGTGGGTGAATCTCCGCCTTTGTTTCCGCCGCCGAAGAGACCCTTAATAGTTTCAAAAGCCTTGCCGATAAAGCCCTTGACACCGTCAATAGCACTTGTGGTAGCCTCTGTCGGGCCTGCAGTTGCTGCATTGTTCTTGGAAACCTCTTCCTGACGAGCAACCTCGGCTGAAAGAACCTCATAAGCCTCATCTGTCAAAGCGGGTTTGATTTCTTCGCCCTTGGCATTCTTGGAAGAATGAAGTTCGTCGAGTACCTTCTGGATGTCGGCATAGTCCATTCTGCTCATAGCATTGATAAGAGCCGTAACCTTTGCCGGGTTGTAAGCAGGCTCGCCGTTTTTATCTTTATAATCATTGTTATCAAAATCGGTTGTAAGATATACATCAATAAGTCCGCTGATATAATCTCTCTGGTCATCGGTGAGTGCGTCAAGAGCACTTCTTACAGAACCGCCTGCCGGAACATCGGGGTTCGGAGTGTTTCCGCCTGAATTGCCGCCCTTGGTAAGAGCGTTAAGTATTTTAAGAACCGTATCGGGATCAATCTTTTCATTGCCGGCCAATTTGCCGAGAAGAGTAATGATCTCTGCGATAACAGCCTCATCCATCTTGCCGTTGCTTTTGATAATAATGCCGACAAGCTGCTTAATGGTATCGGCAGCTCCGCTTATATCAACATCGGGAAGAGTGATACCGCCGAGTATGTCGCCGATTCCGCCGCCGCTTGCAGTAGTGTCTTCAGCAAAAGCCGGGAGGCAGAATGAAAATGCCATCACTAAGGAAAGCAACACTGCTAAGAACTTTTTCATAATTAAATCCCTCTTATTTCAATTATTTGAGTTGTCACTCATTGTTTAATGACATTTTACTATATGTTTTTGCGGTTGTCAACTATAAAAAGAGAATATTTTTCCGTAATTTTGGTGTTTTTTAAATAATTCTACACTTTGCGGCGTCAATGTTTTATAAAACCGTATCGATGCGGGGTTTCCGCCGATTTTGTGTTGACGGCAAAGGCTGACAACTATATAATGTATATAAAAATCAAAGGAGGCACTTATGCGAACGGAGGAAAAAGTATTTTTCGGAATCGGAACGGCATCGTTTTTGCTTATGCTCTCGGACCTGCTTCTTGAGGTCTTTTCCGCATCGCTTTTTATAGGCTCTAAACGGCTTGTTTCTTATATCGGTATACTTATTATAGTATGTGCCGTCAGTTTCACGGTCTTATGCTTTCTTGTTGTCAAAAATCACCGAGGCCGTTTTAAAAGCAAAGTAGCACGGATTTTTTTAAGAGTACTTTCGATAATAATTTGTATAATGCTTTGTCTTGCCGGTCTTACAATCGACGGAATTCTATATACCGATACCGTAAAAAAAGCCACATCGGATGACAAGCGTCATACTATTATAGTAGACAGCGAACCCGGCTCGGGCGAATGGAATATGACCGTTTACAGACGATACTCCCCTTTTCTTATGTCCGCTCGCGGAAACGGAAAAAAAGTCGTTGATATGGCAGACGAGAACGGAGATATAGACGTTGTATGGACTGACGGCGGCTGCCTTGTAAGTTACAAGGCTTATAAAACCGATGCAACAAGCGTTGATGACACCGAAACCGTAACGCTGCGATTTTTTTACAATGAAAAATCAGGCAAATAATTATACAGCTGCTTATAAGAGGTGTTTTTATGTGGCTCGTTTTAGCATTTTTATCTGCCGGATTTGCCGGAATAACGGCGATCCTTGCTAAGATCGGCTTACGGAACGTCAACTCAAATCTTGCCACGGCTCTGCGCACAATAGTTGTGCTGTTGTTTTCGTGGCTGATGGTTTTTATTGTCGGATCAACATCCGAAATAAAGGATATAAGCGTCAAAACGTTTATATTTTTGATTTTATCAGGACTGTCCACCGGGGCTTCTTGGCTTTGCTATTTTAAGGCTTTGCGTCTCGGCGACGTAAACAAGGTAACTCCAATCGATAAGTCAAGCACGGTACTTACAATGATACTTGCCCTGATTTTTCTCGGAGAAAAGCTGACCGCAGTTAAAATAATAGGTATGGTTCTTATCGGCACAGGAACATTTCTTATGATAGAAAAGAAAAAAACAGATAATTCCTCCGCCGACAAAAGGAGTGGAGCTTCGCTTGTATATGCCATGTTCTCCGCTGTTTTTGCGGCCTTAACATCGATTTTCGGAAAAATCGGCATAGAGGACGTTGAATCAAATCTCGGCACGGCGATAAGAACCGTAGTTGTTCTTCTGATGGCGTGGATTTTGGTCTTTGCGGAAAAGAAGCAGAGCGAAATCAAAAACATTGATAAAAAGAGCTGGCTGTTTTTGGTCCTTTCGGGGTTCACCACAGGCGGCTCATGGCTTTGCTATTACGGAGCACTGAAAAACGGCCCCGCAAGCATCATTGCACCGATAGACAAATTAAGCATCGTTGTAACCGTAGCCTTTTCATATATAATATTAAAAGAAAAGCTTTCAAAAAAAGCTTTTCTGGGACTTGTGCTGATAGTGGCGGGTACTCTGTCGCTTCTTATTAAATACTGATTGAAACGGAGACTTATATGTACGGACTTTTGGGTGAAAAATTAGGTCACAGCTTTTCGCCGCAGATACATGCTCTGCTCGGCGATTATGAATACAGATTGTTTGAGAAGCAAAAAAATGAGCTTGACGACTTTTTTAAAAACAGAAATTGGGATGGCATAAATGTTACAATTCCGTATAAAAAAGCCGTCATCCCCTATCTCGACCGTCTTTCGCCCTCCGCCGAGAAAATAGGGAGCGTAAACACGATAGTTGCCGAAAAGGACGGTACGCTTACGGGATATAACACGGATTACGACGGGTTTTCATATTTAATTGATGTTTCCGGAATATCGGCAGAAAACAAAAAATGTCTCGTTTTGGGTTCCGGCGGCGCATCTTTAACGGTGATAGCGGTGCTGAAGGATAAAAAAGCGCGCGAAATTGTCAATATTTCACGCTCGGGAGAAAACAATTACGAAAATATCGACAGACATTTTGACGCGGACATAATCGTAAACACAACGCCCGTTGGAATGTATCCGAACAATTTGAAATCGCCTTTATCGCTTGACGGATTTAAAAATCTTTCCGGTGTTCTGGATATAGTGTATAATCCGCAAAAGACCAAGCTGATACTTGACGCCGAAAAGCGAAATATCAAAGCGCTGAGCGGTCTTTCTATGCTTGTTGCTCAGGCCAAAAGAGCTGCCGAGTTGTTTTTGAATACAAAAATACCCGACAGTAAAAATGACGATATATATCATAAGCTCTCACTTGAGATGAAGAATATTATTTTAATAGGTATGCCCGGTTCCGGCAAAACGACTGTCGGAAAAAGAATCGCCGAGGCCTTGAACCGCGACTTTATAGACACGGATGAAATGATAGTAAAGAACGTCGGCAAACCCATTCCCGACATATTTGCAAACGGCGGTGAAAAGCTCTTCAGAAAATATGAGCACGAGGCGGTGCTTGCGGCGGGCAAGCTCAGCGGCAAGGTAATTTCAACAGGCGGCGGAGTCGTTGTAAACGATGATAACTTCGACGCTCTGAAACAAAACGGGACGATAATCTTTTTAAACCGCAGCACCTCTTATCTGCCGACAGACGGCAGGCCGCTGTCGCAGAGCAACGACCTTAACGAGATGCTCAAAAAAAGACTTCCGCTTTACAGAAAATTCTGTGATATTGAGGCGGACGGAAATAGCACGATAGAAAATGTTGCGAACAATATTTTAAAGGAGCTGCAGAATGAAAATACTTGTAATTAACGGTCCGAACATCAATATGCTCGGCATAAGAGAGCCTGCGATTTACGGCGACAGAAATTACGAGGCTCTCATAAATCAGATAAACGTCTGGGGCGCAGAGCTTCACGCCGAGGTTGAATGCTATCAATCGAACCACGAGGGCGATATAGTAGACAAAATACAGGACGCATTAGGTAAATTCGACGGTATAGTCATAAATCCGGCGGCATATACCCACACAAGCGTTGCAATACTCGACGCGCTGAAAGCCGTTTCCATACCGGCTTGCGAGGTACACATTTCTGACGTTAACGAACGCGAGAAATTCAGACATATTTCATACGCCGGTATGGCGTGCGAGGCGCACTTTATAGGGCTCGGATTTGACGGATACAAAAAAGCTATGGAATATCTGTGCGAAAAGTACAAGTAAAAAAGCATAAAATAAACGGGGCTGTAAGGCTGAGCGTTCATAAGGAAGTATTGGTTTCTCGCATAAAAATCTCTTATGCTTTTGTCAAAAAGCCTCGCAAGGCGACAGCCTTGCTTCATTTCTTGACTTCGGCATAAAAAATTTTTATAGCTATGAAACTGCGAAGCACTTCAAAATGATATATTTTTGATACAAGAAAATGCACCCCTCAGATAAGTTTGGGCTTATCTGAGGGGTTATGCAAAAAGATGTTATTTTGAAGCAATACTGCCTTATAAGCACTCAGCCAAGACGTATGGTTTTACAGCTCCGTTTTATTTTTACACATAAAAAATTCTTTGCGTTTATTCCACGCCGCGGTACAAAAGTCCGCGTGTAAATTCAATTTCGGGCGAAGAACCTTTTTGATATGCTTTGAGCACCGAGCTTATCTGTTCTTTATCCTCGGTTGTAAACTCCAAAAGCACAAAATCCGCGTTTTTGACTTCGCTCATTCTGTCTGCCATATATATGGGTCTTGAATTGAACAGTTCGGAAAATCCATTTGTACAGCGAACCGGAAATTCAATGCCCTTTCTGTCGCGTAAAAAGGATTTTCCGCCGCACTCGCGACAGCTTTTCCCGTTTTTTACCGGACAATTTCTTGTAAGCATAAGCGGTACTCTGCCGTAGACGCAAACACCGCGCCTACATTCTCCCTCAAGCGCAGTCAGCTGTTTCAAAGTCATTTCATATGAGAGCACACATTCCGCCGCTCCGAGCTTTTGAATTTCGGACAGAGAAACCGAGTTAAAAATATTTAAAAACGGTCCGCCTATTATCTGAACACCAGCCTTTTTTGCCGCTGCAACCGAATCGAGCGTATTGCAAAGGGCATACCTTGCGCCGCTTTTTATAAGCCTCTCGACAATATCGTCAAAATTACCGAATATACCCCTCGGCAAAACTGTACCTGCGGAATACTTTTCAAAAAGCTCCGGCTTTGAAGACAGCGGAATAAAAAGCTTATCACATTCCACATTTTGGGGAATGGCGGATGTATCGCGGAACGAAATATACGTCTGCGGCTTTTTATTCGGCTTGCGATTTTGAAAAATAATATTAGCTTTGTTTATGCGGTACGGTGCTCGTTCTTTAAGCCGTTCGGCAAGGCGAAGCAGAGCCTCCCTGCGGAGCGCATTCATTTCTGCCGCCGACACGCTCAAGCCGTCGTCTATACAGATGTCGGCATCGCCGAATGAAAATACGGTTCCGCCGCATTTTTTAAGTCTCAAAAGAGCCTCTTCTTTGGTAAAAGGTCTGTTTACGGCTTTTTGCGGCAAGCTTTCGGATAAAACAGTAACGCTTAAATCATTTGCGGAAGCCGTAAGGCTGATTTTCTTATCGGATTTCACAGAGAGAACAAAATGCACCCTGTAAACCGCACGCTCTTTTTCGTAAATACGCTCATATTTTTTGAGAAGCGAGGCAGTAGCAGAGGTTACATTTTCCTTTTCGCGGAAACCGAACATATTTCTGCCCGGAGCATTTTCGTAATATCCCTTTGTAAATCCGGAGCGTGAAAACAGGGAGCAAAGATCTTCGGAATTCTCGCTTGAATACTCCCCCGACAGCGAATTTTTCAGAGCCGTAACAGCGGCTGCGACATACTCGGGACGTTTCATTCTGCCTTCTATCTTAAATGACGATATTCCCGTTTTTGACAGTATCGGTGCGTACTCGATAAGCGATAAATCCTTTAAGCTCAAATCATGTCCAGTTCCGTTTTCCGCCGCAAAAGGAAGCCGGCAGGGCTGAGCGCACAGACCGCGGTTGCCGCTTCGCGACCCTAAAAACGCACTCAAGAGACATTGCCCGGAAACGCACATACAAAGCGCCCCGTGGACGAACATTTCAAGCTCAATCGGCGAATTTTCGCACAGATATTTAATCTCGCCTTTTGATAATTCGCGAGGCAAAACAGCTCTTGAGAATCCTAAATCGGCAAGAGTACGTATGCCGTCCAACGTTCCCACCGACATTTGGGTGGAGGCGTGCAGCTCTATATCGGGACAAATATCCTTTACGACGCGCAAAACGCCGAGGTCCTGCAAAATAAGCGCATCTGCACCGCTTTTGCAGATACGCCTGACGCTTTCCTTAAGCTCCGACATTTCGCTGTCTTTAACAAGAGTATTTAAGGTTATATGAACTTTAACATTTCTTTCGTGGCAAAAATCCACCGCGCGCTGCAAATCGTCCCCTGAAAAATTCGAGGCGTTTCTGCGCGCGTTAAAGTTGCCGGTGCCGAAATACACGGCGTCCGCTCCGCTTCTTACCGCGGCAGTTAATGCTTCAAAGCTACCTGCGGGAGCCAATATCTCGGGCTTTATCATTTAGCGGAATCCGGCTCTTTTTCGGAAGAGAACAGATTTATCTGCGCCGCTCCGGCTTTTTGCTCTGTTTTAAGGCGATCTATCTCGCGCTTATAGAAGTCTCTTTCGGACTTCGACTGAGACGCATCCTCAAGATAATCCTTTATCTGGGCACGGAGATTATCGGCGCTCTGCTCTGCCTTTTTGGCACTGTTGGCATAATCAAGCGCTATCAAAACAGCCGCCTGATTCGTTGAAATAAACGGATTTGCAGCACGAAGCTCTTTCATCTTTTCGTCGATTTCGGCAGCGAGCATAGTAGTATATTCGGGAGTCTCCTCAGTCGTGAGAGCATAGTCAACTCCGGCAATAGTTACTTTAACCTTGTTTTTTTCCAAGACATTCACACCCCTGTTTTTATTACAAGCATTATTATACTTTATATTTCAAAAAACTGCAACATCATATTTCGCGGTAGACAAGTATGCCGAATTCGGCACTAACCGAAAGCTTTTCCAGCTCCTCTACCCTCTTTTGTTCTTTAACTCCGGTTTTGTAATAGTAAGGAGTCATTTTAAAAAGAGAAGATATATCCTCGCCTGAATTTAAATCGAATTTGTATTTTACGTCGATTCTGTCTGTAAAATCAAAGCCATCAAGGTATGTGTCCGAAACCTCATTTTTATAAGGTGTATCATATGCGGCGCACTTTAACTCCCACAGATGATTTTCAAGTGGTATCACCATTATAAAAGCAGCATCTTTTTTCAATACTCTTTTAAATTCGGCACCGCAGTACGGCGAAAAAATTTCGAGTAAAATATCGATGCTCGAATCCGCAAATGGAAGAGAAAAAGAACTCGCCACCGCAAAATCGACATTTTTGGCGCGTTTTGCGGCAACGGTCAGCTCGTCCTTGGAAATATCCGTACCGAAAACCGAAGAAAGCGGCAACACATCGGCAACAGCCTTTGTGTAATACCCCTCGCCGCAGCCGCAGTCAAGCACATTTCCCTTTTGGGCGGCGTACTTCTTTACGGTATCACACAGAGCACGTCTCAGCGGCTCATAATATCCTTTGGACAAAAATTCTCTGCGCGAATCCGTCATAAGGCGATTATCACCGTGATTTTTTCGACTGCTGCCCGTCAGCAAATTGACATAACCGCTCTTTGCAATATCAAAATTATGTCTGTTTTCGCAAATATAACTTTTTTCGTTTTTTACAAGTGGCTTTTTGCACACGGGGCAAATAAATCCGATATTATTCTTCACAATGCTTCTCCAAATACATTTCGTCCAACAGCTTTTTGCCTGTTTCCGTTCTGAAAATATTTTTTCTTGCCGCACTTACGGCTTTTTTGTCGAGCGAATCCTCAAATGCGTTTACGATAAAATCCGCTTCAATCAAAATTCTGTAATCCGGTGACATATCATCGGTATATGTGTGGTGATGCGCCACAAGATAACACACACGTTCAATATCGTCCTTAGAAAAGCCGAGAGAGGTCATAAGCTTACGAGCTTCACTCGGTCCCTCCTTTTCCTGATAAGTGCCTGCCGTACTGCCGTATTTTTCCTCACAGATATGTATTCCGATATCGTGCACCGCGGCAGCAGAAAGTAAAATATCCTTTATTTTTCCGTCTGTTTTTTCTCCGTCGGCAATCAGTTCGGAAAAAGCACGCACCTTAAGCATATGGTTAATGCGTTTTACGTCTCCGTTTAAATATTTGATCATTTCGCGCGTAAGTTCTTTGTTCATTTCATTCACCGAATTTATAATACAACCGTTAAAGCAAAATAGCAATAGTCGGCGTTGACAAACAAAGTTTAAAAATGTATAATATCTAAGCATTCAGCCGGAATTCAATACATTTTCGTGCAAACAGCGGACTGTTATGCTGTGTTTCGCCAGAACAACAAAGTAAAAAATCAAATATATCGGGGTGTAGCGCAGTTGGTAGCGCGCCTGCTTTGGGAGCATAGACGGTGTTCGCACCGCACGAAAGCGAAAACCGCCGAAAACCCTTCAACCGTGCGTATTTCGGGCGGTTCGGAAAATGAAAAAAAAGCAGTCAAAAATGTGTTTGACCACAGATTTGACCACTTACACGACCACAATTAAATAAACTATCGGGGTGTAGCGCAGTTGATAGCGCGCCGCATTTGGGATGCGGAGGCCGCGAGTTTGAGCCTCGCCACTCCGACCAATTTTTAAGCGATTTCAGTATTTTTTACTGCAATCGCTTATTTTTTCAGAATGTGTAGGTTTGTCAATGATGTGTTACAAAATTAGAAAAGTTCTCCATTTTGAATAAAAGCCTTAATAAATTGGGCAGGAGATTTCCAATTAAGTGGACGCATCGGAAAGTTGTTATAGTTTCTGTTGTGAACAGAAAGTTGCTTTTTGAAGTCATCAAAAGAGTAAAAAGTATGGGTTGCATAAAAATATTCGTTATCCTTGCGATGTGAACGCTCAACCTTGCCGTTATGTCTTGGCGTGTAGGGCTTTATGAGTTTGTGCCTTATTCCACACTGTTCGAGTAGCGACTCGAACAGTGTGGGGGTTGGATTTTCTGTGTTACCCAATCGTTTTGTGAATTCTTGACCGTTATCCGTTTGAACACACTCTATCTTAAACGGAAAACGCTTTTGTAGGTGTTCTAAGAACACGGCAGAACTGTAACTGCTATGTTCCTCAAAAGCCTCTAAATAGCGAAATCTTGAATATTCGTCAATGGCGGTGTATTGGTAAAAACTTAGCCCTTTTGCTTCTCCTACAATACACGCGGCCGGTATGAATTTTACATCTATCTGCACTCTTTGACCGGGATACTGCATTTGCTCATAAGGCTTTGCTATATACTTTGGATTGGGCGGCTTAACCGCCATTTGTCCTTGCCGTCTTAATACTCGGGACAAACCTGTTACCGAGCGTGTGTAACCTCTTTGGCGAAGTTTTACCCAAAACACTACCAAACCTGAATTGGCATTTCTTTTTCTCATATCTGCAATCAGCTTAAGCTCATCGGCGGTATGCTCGTTTGGGTGGTGATGTGGGCGGTGCGACCTATCCTCCAAAGATGCAAGTGTTCCGTCATAACGCTTTTTCCAACGGTAAATATATTGGCGGTTGGTTTTGTATCTAATTGCAGCCTTTGTTACACCGTATTTTTCAGAATATTTAATTAATGCTTGACGATACAGTATAGTTTGTGTTACAGTTTTCATGACGAATGGTTAATCCTCCTGTCTGTTTTGTCTCAGCAACTTAACTGTAACACAGGATTTTCCATTCGTCACTATTTTTTATTAGATTCTGTAACACATCTATTGTAATCCTACACTGCAATCGCTTATTTTTTCAGAATGAGTATTGACAAATAAAAATTTTCTGATATAATTTAACGATTTATCACTAAAGTGTTGAATGGGTGGCATGGGCGAAAAGGAGAAATATAAAATGTACAGAATTGTCGATGAGTCAGAATGCAAAAGGTATCGCTCTGACTGTTCACATGTCTTAAAAAAGACATGTGCCTTGCTTAAAGAAAAATGCATTAACGCCCAATTCACTCTTGTTGGCAGTGGAGCAAGAAATATGGTTACACGAAACGGCAATGGACCGTTTGACCTTGACTACAACCTTGAAATAATTAAAGCTCCGGACGAATATTGGAATGATCTGCGTCATTTAAAAAATACCGTTCGTATTTTGCTTGATAAAGCCGAAGGATTGACTTGCTTTTCCGAATCACAAGATTCAACTTCATGTTTGACAGCTCTGTTACATTTCAAAGATGAACCTGCAGTTGAATTTAGTTTTGATGTTGCAATTGTCGCCAAAAATTCTGATGGAACACTGTGCAGGTTGATTCATAATAAAAATGTCTGGGAATACGGTAATGACCAGTATGTTTGGAATGAGGTTCCAAGCTCTCACAACATAGCGCAAAAGGTAAAACAAATCAAAATCAATGATTTATGGCTTGATGTAAGAGAGCGCTATATTTATCTTAAAAATCTATATTTATCTCATCTGTTAGAGAAAGATCATCCGTCATTTATTGTTTATGTTGAAGCTGTCAATCAAATTTATAATCAATATTTTAATTAGCGACCGTATTCTTTGTCTACAGCACCTCAAATTTTGACAGGGTGACTTTTTCGGTCACCCTGTCATTTTCTCTTTTTCCGCCTTGATTTGCGCCTTGACCTGCACAATCATTTCCGCGAGCTTTTTTCGGTTTGCTCACAGTTGTCATCGTAAACGTTGAATTTCTTCCGTTTGCTGTTTGATAGGCTCTTACATAACGAATCATTACATCTTGTTCCATTTTTTGTTTATTGCGGGTTTATTGTTAACTCCATGTATCGCGCTATTGACAAATGGATTTGTTTGTGATAAAATATAAATGTACACGAGAAAAATAGAATTATCGATATAGGTGCCATGTTTGGGCTCTATTCCTTTTTGATATTGTAAAGTATCTCTTGTACACCAAGAGGTACTTTTTTATTTTACTGGAGGTTATTATGAACGTTGTACATTTACAAAAAGCCCTTGCTTTCATAGCAAGCGGATTAGTTGAAAAAGAAAAGCTCCTCAAGGAATCACCGAATCGATATCCTTACAGCAAAAACCTACAAAGAGGAATCAATATGTTTTTGGCTGCGTGCCTAGAGATGGGGCGCCTTGGAGAAAACACTTTTAAGTATGCTGACGAGAGTTCGTTTCTAACTCAATATATAAGCAAACCCATCTGTGAATGGTTCGATGATTGGGATCAAGCGGCCCTCGTGCAGTACGAGATAAATTTGCAACCCTTTTATGCCTATGGTCCATTTGCATATCATCGTGGTAAAAACAATGTTTATATCACCACAGAAGAATGTGTTGAATTCCTTAGCACTCAAGAAAATAATATTATTGAGGGAACTGATGAACGTGCCCTTTATGAAAAAATCATTCAGTTATCTCAAGATGATTACTGCAAGGTCAGAAAATATATAATACAAAATCCTATAATAACTATAGAAGATCGTCGTGCTTTCTTACTTGAATATGCAGACAACGCAAATGCCAAAGAAGCCTTTAATCTTGCATACGAGTTGTTTGAAGGAACCTATACAACTTGTGCAGCTTGTGGATGGACAATGACAGAAGGCATCTATGGCTATTCGTGTGTTTCGGAGCATTGCTTAGAACATATGCCAGCAATTATAGATGAAATGAAAATTGATGCGTCTATGAAGCCGGTTTACAGACTTAAAAAAGGCATTATGAGATATTTCGCACAGCCTGGTAAACTTGAAATGAGCATAGCCAAGTTCTGTGAAAAGAAAAACCTCGAATACTCATTATGGCCGCAAAAGGATCGATTTGACATAGAAATTCGTTTTAATGACGGAGAAATATGGGAGATTGATGCGAAAGCTTATCGTAACCCAATATCCTTGTGTGCAAAAATCAAAAACGATGGTGGTTTCCCAGCTGGCAATTATAAATTCGGATATTATGTTGTTCCAACGGAGTATACAGCTAATAAAAGCAACTACACTTCCGTGGTAAACAAAGTTTTGACACAACAACCTAATGTAAAATGCGTTACATTGGCCGCAATAAAAAGAAAAATAAATCAAAAGGTTGGTGAAATAAATGGGTAAAAGAGACTCGAAAATGTATTATGCACCATTGCAGGCGTATTTTAACGATGAAATGATGTCGATCGATAGATTTGCTAATATAGAGGCTGTGTTGTATTTATTACTTAAACACGCTAATACTCCAGAGCCTGAAAAAGCATACCTATTGTTTTCGCAATATCAGCTTATAGGAATAGAAAGCGGTACTGAGGCTGATCGCCAATTACAATGTGCTCGATATACATTAGGTTGTTACCGTTCTCGAAAGTATTGGCAGGATGATTTAGACGAATATCGTTCTGATATATATAGCGGATTTAGAGCATTTGCGTTCAAATGTGAAAACGGCAAAACAACACTAATGGTAAATGAGGACAAAATACCTCTTTCTTACGAAGACCGCATAAAAGAATGGGAAAAACATTGGCTCTTACCAGATATTTGTAAAGAAGAATATCCGATGGCGGGAGAAGGCACGTACTGTTACTATACCACAACAAAAGAAGATTTTGAAAAATCAGAAAGAATTAAAGTTTCTTTTTCGGAAAACACATTAGCATCAGTTAAATCCGAAGAGCCGATCGATAGCAGAAACATAAATCCAATTACCATTTCTATTTCTGAGCTTTTAGAATGCGCCAAAGAGATGAGAAATATAGATCCCACCGATTATTGCTATGATATTCTACAAAGCAATACTATAAAAGCGGTAAAAGATGGTAAAGTATCATTATGCGACAAATTCACTATAATGCAAACCGTAAATATTGTCGGCATGGTGGGATCTGGCAAATCCACCCTCATCAAGGTGTTAGCATATTGGGCAAACAAAAACGGTAAGCGAATTGTCATTGTGTTAGATACGGTGGCAGAAGTCTTTAATCTTTGGATGTATCTTAATAAGTTATCGGTAAACTGTTCCCCCCTTGTTGGAAGAAGCGAAAGATTAAAGTATATCAATCAAATTGCAGAGCCAAATAAAACGTGTCTCCCATCCTCGTTATCTCAATATCTAACAAACGCTTGTCTTGTTGATGGCATGAACGATGGTGATGAAGCCAGCCTTGCATATGGCAAAGAGCCTTGTTTTTCCTTAAAAGAGCCTGGCAAAAGCAAAGCTTTTCTGTGTCCCTATTTTAATATCTGTCATGGTGCTAAAATGCTGCGTGACTGCTATACTGCATCCGTAGTTCTCACTTCTGTGGCTGGTTTTGCTATTTCTCGAGTTGGTAAGAATCGTGAACCCTTCCTTGATGTAGCTTTAAGAAAATTTGACATAGTGATTTTTGATGAAAGCGACCGCGTACAAAAAACATTGGACCAGTTGTTTATGCCGGAAACAAGTTTTAATCACTATATTAAAGAAAGCGCAAATGATTGCGCTCGCTATATGAATATGACAGGCTTCGAAAGAGAAAAAAATCGAGCAATTCAAGAATATAGCGAATTACAATTAAGAACGACTGGCGTGATGAGTTGTCTTACAAAAGCACTCAATTGGAATCTTGGAAAATGGAACAAATTATCTGCAGGCGAGCCTTTTTCTGCATTAACGCTTTTGGATGATCTGAAAAGGGATGAACATTATAAGATTCCAGATAAGATCTACAAAGATATCTATTCCTTAATAGATGACGAAAACGATAATTCGAATTTGAGTAATACTCTGCGCGAAGTCCTTAATGCTTCTTGTATGGAAACCGACTTTCGTCTCTTTAATACATTGTATAAGAGATGGATTGACGAAGAAAATTTTTCATTCGATAGAACTAAAACAAACGCCAAGATAATAGCCGTGCAGGATGCTCGTATTAAGCTCATCATTTGCCTAATATTCTTTGACCACTTTATCAGAAAATTAAGCGATGCTTATGCAGCATGTCATGAGACCTCGTACGGCCAGAATGAAATTTTTGGTTTCCTTCAAACACGTTTTCAAGACCAGCAAAAATATCTACCATCTGCATTATGTGGAAATTTATTCGGCATGAAAAAGAACGAGCAGGGCGACATTATTCTATTCAGACAGTTTGCATTCGGACGGAGTTTAATGAAAGATCTTCCATATCTAAGATTGGATGAAAACGGCGAAGCAATTGGTCCTCATGTCATTATGCTTTCCGGCTCGAGTTGGGCTGAAGGGTCGTATGAGTATCACATTAACCGTCCTGTAAACTATATTTTAGAAGCAGATTCTGACAAGCGTGATTTTCTATCCAAAACGATGTTCTATGAATCTGGTTTTTCAGAAAGGGTATCCGGCTCTGGGGAAATGCGGATAGAAATGCTTAAAAAAATTACAGAAAAATCCGCGGGTGATATCATCGAGGAATATAACCGCAATGTTGGAAAAATTCTAATAATCGTAAACAGTTATGAACAAGCAAGTATCGTTCAAGAGACTCTTGCAAACACATTACACAAAAAGCAGTGTTCTGCCAGAGTGTATCGTATGATTTCCGATGCAACAACTACCGATGATTCTGAAGGTGTAATTCGCCGCGGTGAAGCAAACCGGTTTGCTTCAATGCCTGCAGAAATCTTAATTGCTCCTGCAATGGCCATCGAACGAGGACACAATATTGTTGACGAGAAAGGCCACTCTGCGTTAGGTGCAGTTTTCTTCTTTGTTCGTCCTATGTCAGTACCTGATGATGTACAAGAAAAAGGTAGCAAATTGAATGGTTATATGGAGGCTCACTGCAAAAGAAATCCTGGCGAATCTATATGGGAATATAATATGCGTATGCGCCAGGAAGCGTCAAAGAGATGGAGTATTGTTACGCGAAGCGGAAACTATGGCTTGGATAATCTTTCAGATGATGATAAAAAAGACATAGTATCAACACTGTTTATCTTGATCCTGCAGATATTTGGACGTCTTGCACGTGTTACAGACACCAGTAAGCCTGCGCCACATGTTTATTTTGTAGATGGTGCTTTTAGAAAAGCCCCTGATACAGAACGTGGTTTCGACTGTCTCACAGAACTCGGCACATACCTCGATAATATGATACAGTCAGAAACAAGTTCCGAAATTGCAAATACACTATACAAACCTTTTTACGATGCATTTAAGAAAGGAGTTAATTATGGTAGGTAAACCTATTTTCCCTATGGCCTATAAAATAAAACCTAATCAAGTCAGAAAAATCTATTATCTCGGTTTTCCTTCATCATGGAAAGAAGAACTAATTAAATTAACTAAAGCCAATAATCCAAAATTCAAGATCGAATACGGACTTCCTACACATGCTTTGCAAAAACTGGTTGATTCATGGATGGAAGGTATTGTATCCATGTCTCCTTTGAAAGAATATAGTAATGATAGTCACTGGTTAGCATCCACAATTCCTTTTGACGGAAAAAGAATAAATATTCTTTTAGAAATCATCCGTGTTTGGATTGCTGCGACATATATCTCCGCTTATAAAGCAAATCCTTTTGTGATTTTTATGGCAAAAGACCTTTGTTCAGAAATGAAAGCTGATGAATTTTATCCTCTATGTTCAGAAAAAGATGTACTCTTATCGATGGCAGATGGACAAGTTAGTGATGAAGCATATCAAGCAATACCTTTAGTCGTTGTAAATAGACTTGTAGGGCAAGATATAGAAATCTGCGGAAATCAAATACACTTATCGTATGCCGCAAAAAACGAATTGGTAAGTAGCATCATCACAGAGCCCAAATTTGGACACAAATATTCTTTCGTGTTTAGATTTTCGGTACAAACCACGCCCCCTGAACGCGAAGCACTTTTGCTTTGTGACATAAGCATGCGCAGATGGATATACGGTAGAAAAAACAAGACAAAATCACCTTTTCTTAAAAGCGCCATCATTGGTCATATAAGAGTATCCGATGATAAAATTTGTCAAATCCCTATTCAATACAATTATGAAACAAAATCTTTAGACTGGAAAAGTCAAGATCGAGAATGTTATAACCTATATGGATACAAATCTCTTCCCGCGGTTGATAATTTATGGGATATTGTTGAGTGTGGTGATAATAGATATATGCTTCCATATACAAACGGAATGGAGGGGTTTATCAAATCTGCCATTGGCACCGGTGTCCCCGTCAAAGATAAAGCAGAAGCATATGAAAAGATTTTTGAACTATTAGGAGATATTGTGGACAAACCCTCTGTACCCAATAGAATCTCCACAAGACAGAAACTGAGCTACTACAAGTCACCGAATCATTATGAAACAAGAGAAGATTTTAGAAAATGGGTTGTATCATGCACAGAAACAAATAAAATACTGTTTGAGTTATATGGAGTGTTAAACAATCCCTCTCATCAATCCTTACTAACCGCAATCAGCAATAAGATTATGTGCGATTTTGGTGAAGAAAATAGTAATTCATGTTTATCTGTCGACATCGTTCAGAAAGAAATAGGTGATATTGCTAATCCAGTCAATAAATATGACAAAATCCAAAGATGTGATGAGTTAAAAGAAGAACTTGGAGAAACTGAGGATGTAATCGCTTGCATTTGCATTATTCCTGGTGCTGATGCTGACGAATATAAAGATGATAAAGACCCCAAACTAATAATTCGCAATGCATTTGCACGCTCTGGCAGAATAGTACAATTTGTCGTTGCTTCTGCCGAGGATGATTCTCTTAATCATCAGAAGATAGAACATGCCGTATATGATTTATATCGTCAGCTCGGTATTACAACTCTAATGAATACCGAACAACTAAAATCATACAAGTTAAAAGATGTCACTTGTGTCGGAATGCATGTGTGCACACAGATACATAGTATTAGACAAAAGGCACGATTTTTGCCAATTTATGTATCACATGATCTTTCGACAGGAAGGACCCGTGTTCAATGTGCTGCTTTTGAAGAGAATAATATAAGTTATCGAAAAGCGTGTTTGGAAATGGCAAAACTGTTTTGGAATGAAAATTTCGAACAGTTATGTGTAAATGCCAGTTTCTCTCCTGCCAAACAAAAACTCATCGAAATGAAAAATCATTTTGACTACGATAGTCAAGGAGCAGTCCTTTTGGTTCATTCAGATGGTAACACGCGCCCTCTATGGGGAGGTATTTCAGATAAATCCATAAGTGGATATATCGTAACGAATGATTATATGCCCGATCAGATAGATGCGGGTTCTAACAAAGCATCGTATCCAATCTCACTATCTGGTACTGGAGTTCGCGTATTTCGTGTAAGGAACAATGCAGAAGTTCCTGATTATTACACAAGCCAACGCGAGGATGAGAATTATTCTTCCGCTTCCGGCATTTTCAAATATGGCAAAGTGTTTTGGGCAATATCACAAAAGCCAAACGACCCCAAATATAATCGAAGTCTGAAGGAGTCACGCTTCGATTATCCTTTTATCGACTACGCCGAAAAAGATATGATTGAAATATATCCGTTACAACTTCAAATTGAAGACGATCCTTCAATTTGGACCAAATATATCACTGACTTGTGTTCATTATCAATTCAATACAATCAATCAACAACCCTTCCGTTACCGTTACACCTTGCGGCTGCTTTAGAGGAATACTTACTGGAAATTTAAGTCTAAACTTACATAACAAAATGGGCTGAGAGTATTGTTTTCTCAGTCCATTTTGTTATAGTCATTGCTCATCCTTCCGCTTTCTCTTTAGCTTTCGCTATATCCTTTTTCACTCGCTCGATCATTTCCGCCAGCTTTTCTTCGCATTCCTCGCGCGTTTTCGCGTAGATATTGTGGCTTTCCCGCTTGCCGTAGGCGTTGGTCGGCGTGTACCGTCCTTCATACAGGTGGTCGTTAATCATGGTGACACAGCCCGTCCCGGGTTTGCGTATTTTCGGCTTGTACGGCGTGAATTCGATTGGGGCGGTATCTTTCCTTGCCGACGGCTGAGCCGTCGGCATTTGGGCGTCTGTGCCGCCGATTTTGCGGTCTATATGCACCGCCGCCTGCCTTTGCATAGTATCGGTGATATGGCTGTAAATATCCAGCGTGGTTGCTGATGACACATGACCTATAGTTGCCGAAAGAGTTTTCACATCCATACCGTGCTCCAGCGCCATGGTCGCAAATGTGTGACGCAAATCGTGAAAGCGCACCTTTTTACAGCCTGCCCGTTCCAAGATCAGTTGTAACCGTTTTCTAACCGATGACGGATTTCTCGGTCTGCCGTTATCAGTCGGTGACGGAAACATCCATTCCGAATCCACCGTTTCCTTATACGCCACAAGGGTTTTCAAGAGTGACGGTGGCAGAATAACAGTGCGTATCGAGGCTTTTGTTTTCGGCGCCGATATAATCACCTCTGCCTTGATGATATATACCTGCCGTTCAATGCGAAGCTCTCCTGTTGCGAAGTCGAGGTCGCTCCATTTGAGCGCCAATATTTCACCGCGCCGCATTCCCGTGCCGAGCTCCAGCAAGAAGAGCTCATAGCAACCTTCTTCCTTTGCCTGATGCAGAAATCGGATAATTTCATTTTGCGTGAGCACCTGCATCTCCCGTGCTTTCTTCGGTGGCAGCTTACAGCCGACGGCGGGATTGGTGCGAATTAAGCCCTCCTGCACCGCCCGCTGTAAAGCTGTGCGGCAGTTGGCATGTATCCCCCTTATCGTTCTGTCCGAAAGTCCCTTTCCGTAGGTTTTTGCGTGCAGTTTTCTTCCGTCTGTCTTTTCCTTTGCGTAGAATTGCTGTAAATCCGACTGTGACAGCCTGTTCAGCGGAATTTTTCCGATTTCGGGAATGATGTGATTGTAAATACGATTTTCATAGTCGGTTCTTGTGGTAATACGGAGTGTGTGTCGGCAGTAGGTCTGATACCAGAAGTCGATCCAATCCCCGAACGGCATATCCGGCTTGATTTTATCGGAAGAGCGTCCGTACTGTTCTTTCAGCGCTTCGAGCTTAGTTGAACATTCTGTTTTTGTTTTCGCCGTTACGCATTTTGTAATAGGCAGGCTTTTCTCTTTGTACCCGACAACAATTCTTCCTTCCCACCGACCGTCTTTACGCAGGCGTAATGTGCCCTCACCATTTTTTCTTTTTTTAGCGATTGGTATCATCTCCTTCAAGCATAATCTCATCCATAAAGCTCCCCACGATAGTGGAAGCGTTTCTCTGCATGTCGGTGGTCACATGGGTGTAGGTGTCCAGCGTAAAGCTGGCGTTGGTATGCCCGAGGATTCCCGACAGGGTTTTCGCATCCACGCCGCCCGCCAGCGCGTGAGTGGCGAAGGTGTGGCGCAGATCGTGGAACCGAATCAGCGGAAGCTCCGCCTGTTTTAACAGTGTTTTTAATCGGTGGTAAGCATAGTCGGGGTGCATCGGTTTTTCGGGCTCATAGATATTCGGGAATATCCATTCGCTGACTGCCGTTTCTTTTCGCTTCCGCAGAAGTTCCGCAGTGCTCGGCGGCAGGACAATCGTGCGCGTTCCCGTCTCGGTTTTGGTTTCGCCGATATTCAATCCGCCGCCTTTCCTTTTAGCAACCGAGCGCCTCACTTTCAGCTTTCCGTTTTCCGCATCGAAGTCCTCCCACTTCAGTCCGCAGATTTCACCCCGCCGCAGTCCTGTGGTCAGCTCGGTGTAGAAGAAATCGTACCACCGCTCATCCTGTCGGATGCGCTGCATGAATCGCTCAAGCTGTTCGTCATTGAGTATCTGCTTCGGCGGATAATTGTTTTTGGGAATCGTTGTGCCGACCGTTGGATTTTTAACAATCAGCCGTAGGCGCACCGCCATATCCAGAGCTTCGTGCAGCATCATATGAATACCGCGCACCATGCTGTCGGCAAGCTCTGTGCCGTGCAGCTTGTCAGGTTTCACCCGACCTTTCTTTTTGACTGTGTTATAGAATTTTTGAAGCTCCTGCGTGGTCAGCGCCGACAAAGGTCTGTCGCCGAGATACGGTTTGATTTGATTTTTAATCATCGCTTTGTAAGAATCAAGCGTGCTTTCACGAATCGTGAAGATCATATATTCATTGATCCATCGGTCGAGCCACTCGCCGAGCGTCATATTCGAATCCTCGGTGAGGTCGGCATCGCGGTACATCTCGATGCAGTCGTGGAGTTTTTCGGTCAGCTCCCGTTGTGTTTTAGCAAGCACATAACGGTGAATCGGAGCTCCGTTCTTTTTGTGACCGACAACGATGCGGCCTTCCCATCTTCCATCTTCGCGCTTGCGCACCATACCGTCTCCCGACGGTCTTCGTTTTGCCATAGTATCACTTCCTTTCGCAGTACAACACAATACCACATACATGGCGGAATATCCAGCTAAATTTGCGGTAAAATTCGCAACCCCTAAATCAGCGAGGTTTTTATCGCCGCAACCCCTAAATTGAAGCTTTTATAACCGTTCTTAAAAGCCATACAAAGCCTTGTGCGGTCGGCGTTGCCGTCCGCTGTGAGCCGAGTTGCGGGTCGCTTGCGGCCCCACCTCTTTCTCCTGCTTATTTTCGGACGAGCCGTAAAACTGCCGTTAAACCGCCGGTTTTTCGTGTTTGCGGTCAAATTCGGCGAGTTTTTTCAAGGCTGCCTGACGCCGATTTTCTTCGTGCAGCCGTATCAGCTGTTGCTCGTAATACTGCTCTAATGCTTCCGCAATCGGGCGTATTGTATAGCGCAAATTGCCGTTGCGCTTTTCTCCCTTTTGGGTGATAACGGAGGTCGGCTCTGCAGTAATCAGCTGCTTTTCAATCAGACTGTCCACATATTTCTTGACGGTGTTTTTGCTCATGCCGACAGCATTGCCAATCGTTTTGTAGCTTGGATGGCATTGAAATGTTTTCCTGTCCTCGCAGTACATCAGATACGCATACACTGCGATCTCACCGGTGCTGAGACCCAAGCTGAAAATTTCATTCGGCAGAGGAAAATAATCCCGGATCGCATCACGCTTTGGATATCGGGTGAATTTCAAATGCTGCCTCCCGTCTTTTCTTCGACCCATGCGCGGAATTTTTCTTTCGGTACGATGAGCCGTGAGCCGATACGCAACGACGGAAACCCTTTCTCGTGCATCAGCTCGTAGCTGCTTGAGATGGAGATGCCGAGGAGCTTGGCTACCGTTTCAGCATTAAGAAACAGTGGCAGATCCTCATAAGCGGTGTAAACAGATTCTTTCATTGGTTTTTCCTCCTGTTAAATTCACACGGTTTTTCGCCGTGTTATGTAGAGGACTGCTGTTTTGCAAAACAAAAAGACCCGCACTCAATCCCGATGCGTAGTTGCACCGGTGATTATGTAAGTGCGAGTCTGAAACTCAAAATAAAAATATGTGTATTCAATTGTCGGTTGCTTTCTTTACTTGCAGTATAACATACCGAGGAAATTCTGTCAAGTTTTTTGCGCCAACAGTGTATATTCCGGCACTTTTGCGGGAATACTGTTTTCTTTGTTTTCTGAGGTGCAGATTTTAACCGTGCTGTGTCGAACTGAAAATCGCAAGGCCAAACCGCGAAATCGGCTCGGCCTTGTTTCTGCAAATTCAATCCTCTGACGGCTCGTACAACACTTCGGTCATGATTCTCGCCGCGAGCTTAAAGCCGCTGATAAACACTTCGCGCTCATTCATACCGTGCAGTTCCGCCTCGCAGTCTTTGAGCTTTTCAAAGATTTCTTTCTGCTGAACCGTGAGCGTCGGTATCAAGCTGTCCTGATGCCGAATAACATAGCTCAACACTTCACTGTAAGCGCTCCCGCACTTAAAACTGTGTTCGTGCGGAACGATATTGCCGTAGTACAGATCTTCAAGCGTTGTCATTTTCATCCCACCTCACATAAGAAGAGGGCGACATGTCATCCGTCATACCCGACACCGTGTCGCCCTCATTTTTCATTTTTTCTGCCGCCATCAGCGTGTGCTTGACAAGCAGCATTTCAAGCCAAGTACGCTCGTCGTATTCCGACGGACGCCCATTTTGGAGGAAGTCTTTCATCACTTCACCCAGGATGCCGTACTTTTCTCCCACGCCTTCTCCGCGGTACAATTCTTCTAAACTCATCTGTGCCATATCCGCACCTCCTTTGCAGTACACAACAGTACCACAGAGGAACGCGGAAGTCCAGGTATTTCTCAATAAAATTCTAATTCTCCCTCTATGTTGCGAATTAATTTCTCTGCTTTTTTTCGAAAGGTAGAATCGATATCATATCTTAAAAACGATATTAAATATGATCTGTACCCAATTAAAAATTGTGTAAATTGAAAAACAGAATTAAACGGATATACTTTTAAGTTTCGATATTCCAAACTTGTTTCATTTGCTAATCGCAAAAATCCAGTTGGATCTGTTTTTAATAAAGTATGATTATTTTTAGAAAAGGTAATTGCTTTTTTAATATCCATTAAACGGCTACGAGAAAGCCTAATACCTGTATCGGAAACAACATAACCATTCAGCGAAATCTCATTTTCGCTAAATTTCAATTTGCTATAATTAATCTTAAAATGCATTGATGCAAGAATAAACTTGATTTTTTTTATAAACCATTTTTTCGTTTTAAAATCAAACATATTGCTTGAGAAAAGCATGTCATCAGCATATCTAGTGTATGTAATACCTAAAATTTGACAATACTTTGTTATCCTTTGGTCAATTCTTGTCATAACTATATTTGAAATGACGGGAGAAGTAGGAACGCCTTGCGGTAAAACACCTTCATATGTACATATTTCAGATATTAATTCTAATATTTTTTCTTTTTCTTCATCTGTATCAAATGAAAGCAAATGCGAAAATGTGTCTTTTATTATTTCGCTCGTAATAGATGGAAAGAAATCTTTAATATCCATGCGAACGAAATATTTAGCTCCTATATGAGACTCCAAATACGATATGTAGCTTTCTCCTTGAACAAATCCCTTTACGCATATCGGTAACCCCTGCTTATTCAAATAATATTTATTGAAATTTCTTTGCAACACATATAGAGATGATCCTTCTGGGAGAAGAGTTATGGTTCTAACTCCATTTTTCTTAGGGATATCAAACTGGATATAATCTTTTTTTGTGATGGAACTTCTAACCTGATTATAGGAGAGATTCCATGCAACCTTACAAAACGATTCAATTGTCATTTTACCTCTCCTTTCAATGAACAACAGAACGAAGCGAAGTACTTTCATAATAAATCGCGAAGCGCGTGCTAAACGCCGAATGTGCGATGTGAATAACGGCGCGACACGGCGGGGATAGCCAATTAGTGACTATAGTTCCTTGGAATTTAGTTTGCCGAACTAACATCAAGGCCTTGATTGCTCAAGCATTGCTACTTCGCTTCGTCCTGCTGACATCAACTTATTATAGCATAAATTTTTGTAAAAAGCTCATATAATTCCGGAAAATTAAATTCAAATTCCTTTACAAAAGCAGTTTGCGTCTCTGAATTACTTTCAAAATATTGTTTCATTCCTCTCGGACTTTTGTCTATATCCTCAGGAATCATTTTTGAGAAAAAGAAATCAATGTATTCTGAAACCCATCCAGAAGTTTTTTTGCCCACCATAACCTTTTCGATAATTAAAGCATCCTTTTCGTCCAATCTCTTTTTAACGCCATCATTACCTTTGTAATTTTTTAACAAATCCGTCTTACCATTATAAACTAATCGCATTATATTAAATTGATCAGTCTTCATATATGAATTTAATAATGTTAAGAACTCTTGGAAATCACTTGGTTTTGTTTTTTGTTTTAAAAACTCTAAGGAAAACTGTAGACTATGTTCACTTACTAAGGCTCCTTCTATCGTTGTCCTAAATGTAAAAACTCCATAAGTCATTAAGTAATTATGGATTGCTTGCGTAAAAATTTCTAAACTTACATCATTGCAACTAAAATAAGGTTCATAGTAATGAACTTTTAATTTCTCGGCCATTTTTATAATTCTCAAATGCAAGTGATATAAATAATCGGAATGATTTTTCTTATTCCTAAAATAAAACCGTTCTTTTGCATTATTAAAATATTCATTTTTCAATTCAAACCGTCTGCTTGCCGTATCATACCGGAATGTTTTATCCGCATCTATTAAACAAATATATGGGACATTTGATTTTGTCTTTTGGGGATTCATAATATTTAAAATTGGCTCTTGCGACATTGCCTGAAAGACATCTATTATTTTCAAAAATGGAAATAAAATACGCAAATACGGATTTGAAAAAAGTTCAAGTTCTGTCTCGCCCTCGACAAATAAGATTCCCTTCGAGAAATAAGAGTTGATATGATCGTCTAACACTCGATACTTTGATGATGGACTATATTGTTGAAACCTTTTCATTAAATTCGTAACTGTGTAATTATTTTCAAGTTTCACATTATATAAAGTTACACTTTCAAAGGATAACATACGCTTGATCAGTCGAGAAGAATGAGTAGAAATAATCGGTTTCAATTTACTATCAAGAACCATTATAGCATCTGCCAATTCGTCAATAAAATTAGGATGCAAACTTATCTCCGGTTCGTCAATAAGCACAACGGGTTCTTTCATTTTATTTCTAGCAATCTCATTTATTGCTCGCAAAAGCAATTCAATGTATTTCACAGAATTTGTACCTGTCGAAAAGTACTGTAACCCTCTTCCTTTTTGCTGAATTTTCTCCCCCGAAAAATAGATTTTAGAAAGAGAACTTGCGAACTCTTTTGAAGTCTCAGGAACAACGCTTAATTTTGACGAATCAAAAACCTCGCGAATAGCTTTTACTTTGTTAGCAGTTTCAATATCATTTTCCACTATATCGCGCACTTGCTTTTCTAATGTTTTTCGTTCAGAGTTTGACACCTTCGACAATTCGCCAAGGACATTCCAAACTTCCGCCCATTCATTTATATCAAGGTTTCTAACATCAATATAAAAAAACGGGAACAAACTTTTTAAAATTGTTCGCTTTTGGAACGGTTCGCTCCATTGAATTCCTCTACCTTTGATTTGAGACATTTGTATAGAGATTGTTTTCTCTTTTTGAGAAGAAACCAATGCAATAATAGATTTAAAATATTCGCTATGTCTTGATTTTTCGGTATTATCATCGAATAAATCAGCAAAATCGTTTATTTGTGTTTTTGAAATAATCACAAAATTAGACAGGTCGAAAGTTAAAGTGATTTTAACTTGATTGCTAAATTTATTGTTTGCATCAAAAACCATTTCGCTAGTGTTATTTTCAGTCAAATTGCTATAAAAATAATTTATAGCCTCAAGAATGTTGGTTTTCCCCGTACCATTAGCACCAATCAGCGCAGTTATATTGTTTAAATCAATATCACAACGTTTTATCGACTTGTAGTTCTCTATCCTTATATGTGTTACGGGCACAACTCTCACATCCTTTTATTATTGATTGCGTATATTAAATTCCGTTATACTGGTTTATCTCATGTTGAATAATTTTCGTGGTCCAGCTAGTAAAGGTTTTGAATCATATCTGCGGTTACGTGTTCTACGATTACATCTTTTCTTGCAAGGAATATTGGATCGTACATTAATTCTTTTACCATTATGTTATACACCGCTAATAAAATAAGAACAACATAGAAACCAACGAAATAAGTTTATTTTTGTTTTCTACTATTACAACTGTAGTTCTGTTATATCAATTTTTGTATTTTCAAGATAGTGTCGATACATTTTCTCGGCAGGCAAAAGGCGCACCTGAATATCCTGCAGCCCAAGATTACTCAACATAGCAAGGGATGTAGTGCCTTTTGAAATTATTTCCGGGGAAGCAGTCGGCATAAGGAAACAGTTCCTCACTGATCTAATCTGATGTGCTTCCACAAAAGGCTGATACGCCAACTGGTACAGATATTGCTTAGTGATGGATTCGATGCCAGGCTGCCCACGCAGCTTTTTGTTGTGTTCCAATTGGATGTTATAATACTTGGCGTCAAAAATGATGAACTTGTAGTCCCCGTCGACATTAACGATAGAAACAAGGTCAGGAATGAGAGTATCCTTAGCCTGCTTCACAAACGGTTCGCCGCTCGGCGCAGTTCCAACCCACTGCGGTTTATCAATCAAATCAATGAGTTTCTTATGCCGCATGTCGTGGTATTGCTCGGCCAACGGCACAGGCAATCGCAGACCACCGATTGGCTTTTGTAACTGGTTGTCCATTACTTCTGCACAGACTTCCTCCCATACCAGGTTAAAACTGTTTGTGCCGAACATACTGAAGCAATCCAGATCGTCCAGTGCGCTGCTGTTGGCTATGTAAGCATATATCGTTTTCAGTAGAAGCTGCTTGCGGGTGTTGAACTGGACATTGAGTTCCTTGACAATACGCTCCAGAACATACTCTTTGTCACCGAAATCCTCAATCTGCTCATCGGAAATGTCGACACCCATGATGTCAAACAGATCCAACAGGTCGGCATCCCTCAATTCCTCAGTGCAGCGGGTGAGGATGCTCTCGTGCAGACGCTTGAAAAAATCGAAATCGTCATTCACACGCTTCATAGTTAGCAATTCCGGGTAATACGGCCGGTTGTTGCTGAGAAGGGTGAGTGTTTCGTTGATGGTTTTATCCCAGAGGATATCACCGGATCCGTTAGATTCGATGATATCCTGCGTGTTGGTATAGGCACCATATTCGAAATAATCCTGGAAGAGGAACAGCATAACAGCCAACATATTAAATGCACTGCTGTCACTCGTATCATTGTACATACGAATGATCTGCTCCTTGAAATTGTATTTTTCCAGAACCTTAAGCACCTGTTTCAGTTCTTCCTTTGGGGCCGTGGCATCAAGCAGATATTTTGGATAGCATTTCAGCACACGACCCTCAATGGTAACGACACCCACAAAAGTGAATACATACAGATATTCGTTTTCGCCGACCCCAACATCAGCGATTTCGATGTCCTCATCTACCAAGTCGGTAAGAGCCTTTTGGGTGTCATTTGCTTTTACAGCTTTCAATACGCCATATTCTTTCAGGCGCTTCAGAATGCGGACAGTCTTTTCCTCGGAGCAATGAAACTCTTTAACCAGGTCTTCCTGGGTATAGCGTTTTTGTTCTCGTAAAAATACTGAAATCATTCTCCATCATCCTCTGGGACATTATCAATAAACTGGCTGCTAATTGCTTCACAGAAAATATACACGCCCTTGGTGTCAAATTCTCTGCAAATCTTGGAATACTGGTTCTTTGCTTTTTCATCGCAACCGCCGAAAAGTGTAAGGCGTTTCTGTTTTGCGGCATCATCGAACAGGTACATAATGACTTTGTTCTTAAAGATGCGAGTGAACACAGCAGGGTCGATTATTTCACCTTCCGGCAGATTTTTCTTGGAAATGAAATACGGACCCATCAGCTTGTCCTCGTTCACTTTATAAGTGAGCAGTTCATTGTTGATGGCTTTACGAAGTGCATTCCATTCCACAATGCGGCGATAATCGCCTTGGCCGAGGATGACCTTTTTGCCAACAATTCCAGATTCACTGTCATCAATGCCCAAATAGGTGAAATCCCATCTACGCTTGAAAGCGGTATCCATCGGGAATACGCCCTGATCGGCACTGTTCATGGTAGCCCAGATGAACATATTGTCCGGAATGCGAATTTCGGAGTAATCGTCCGGGTTTCCGCCAAGTTCACCTGCCAGATACTTTTTAATGTCCTCAGATGCCTGAATAGGATATTCGCTGACCTCGTCATCACCGCGGTCGAGCAACTGGAATACGTCTCCAAACACGGCTGCAACATTGGCACGGTTGATTTCCTCAATTACAAGCAGGAACGGCTTTGGTGCATCGGTTCTGCTGTTCTGGAGTGCTTTCACATAGGTACGCATAAACGGACCAGGCACATAAGAATAAGTGATTGCATCCTTTCCATCGCTGTCCTTACAAGGCACTGGTTTATATGTACCGACAAAATTAGCATATGAATAGTCAGGATGAAAGGTTACGCGCTCGTACTCACCATACATACTACGGTCGATAGTGTTTTCATCCACATTGCGGTCGCCATATAGTAGTTCTTTGCGGTCGCCGTTTAGTGTAAAACTCTTACCTGTGCCGGGGGCACCGAATAGAATACGGTTACGAGAAAATTCACTGTGGTAGCCTGTGCTGAATTTGATTTCCTGCATCATGGCAAAAATCCAGTCAATTAATGGTTTCCTCGCATCCTCGCGATCAGGTCTCCATTCGGAGGAAACAAAATATCCTGTGTTCCCTATCACATATTTTTCGGAATAATAACGAGCGTTTCCGTTAGCATCTTTGCGTTGCTCATCTTCGGCTAGTTCGGGATTTACACGCAAGAGAATACCATTCAGAGAATTATGACTGAACAATTCTGCACACTGTTCTTTGTTTTGGAGTGTTTCCAGGGAACTGTCGGTGAATAATCCATGCGATTTCATGAAATCAAGGCAAGCAAGTATAAATTCCTGGTTTTCCTTATCCATCCATTCTTGGCGAAGATCATTTAAATCAATCGCAGGTTCGGTAGCCGGAGCCGTGATATAAACCTTAGGTTCCAATTGATGGAAAGCAGCAACCCTATCTGCGTAGCGTCTTAAAGCATCTGTGTCAATCGCAGTTACTGCATTGTTACGCACAGAAAGGTTTGAAATAAGGTTTTCTGTGAGAGCAGATTTCAAAATTCGCAGAGAGCCTTTAGCTTCTTTGTCGCCAGAAATATCCACAGCGTCCGCGTGGGATAGGACAGCCTTGTACACACTTTCCAGATTAAATACAACATCTGTTCCGTTGTCAATTAACTTATAGTATGCAGATTCTGATATGGCGGTCAAAAAACGGATAATGTTCTTTTCTTTTTCGATATCGGCATTTAGCTCAAACCCAAGCCATAAGAAAAAGACCCTGATATAATCGGTATCGTCACCACAAACGGCATCGAGCAGATCCATATTAAGAGTAAACCATAATTTTTTAGGGAAACGGGAGCCACCGGTTCTTTCGGTGCTGTTTGGTTTGCCGTCAGAAAATCTGATTTTTGCTACCTTCCAAACAAGCTCAAAAGCAACCAAAAGAGCTTCAAGCTGTGCTTTGAACATTAAATTATTGTTCACCTTATCACGAAATTGCTCTAAGGTTACACCATCGGAAACCTCCTGCAGTTTCTGATACAGTTTTTCTTCAATATCTGTCCGCAGCACAATTGCGTTACCCTGTGTGGACGAATACTCCAATTCAGAAGGGCGTCCCATCTCTCGCCACATGAGGAAAAGTAATGCCAGTGTTGGCTTTACAGACGGAAGAGAAGATTTAATACCTAATTTTAAGTCTATTTGGTCATATACAGTAGCAGATTCTGGTCTGATCATAATTTATTGTCCTCCATATCTTTTTTAATCACGGTTGCAATGGCATTAGCCAAACGTGGCGGGACTGCATTTCCAACCTGTTTCATTTGAGAACTCTTTGTCCCAGTGAAAACAAAGCTATCCGGGAACGACTGAATACGTGCTGCCTCGCGTACGGTAATAGCCCGATTCAAATAAGGGTGTGTGAAACGACCAGAAGATGGCGTATCGAATCTGGTTGTGATAGTAACAGAAATATCATCTTTTATCATTCGGGACCAGGTACCACTATAAATGGATTTTGTCAGATGCTCGTCGGGTAAAACTTCCTTTCCGCAGTTCGGCGGGATAAGTGCCAGCCTTTCCAACGCCAATTTTGAATGTTTAGTAGCAACATGATTATGAAGCACACACATATCTCCACGCAGAGATTTTGCATAGTCGCTGGCAGGAAGGTCAGCGTATCTCTGTTCTTCTTGACCCTCACCAGATTCAAGAAAAGCCAAGTCGCCAATTGCATCCCAAATTGTTACTCGTTGTTCGGTTTTGACTGGTAGTGCCGGCGCTTCTCCGTCTCTCTTGCCGATAATTACAGCACGCCTTCTGTTTTGTGGTACACCGTAATTTGCTGCATTCAGAACATCTGTGTTCAAATGATATCCCATACCATTAAACAACTCAACGATCTCGTTTTGAAAGTATCCATTCTCAGCGGTTAGAAGGTTTGGTACATTTTCCATGACGAAATACCTAGGGCGAACAAGTTTCACGACTTTGACATAATACTTGAATAAAAAGTTACGCTCATCATGAATAGTTTTACGCTGTCCTTTTTGAGAGAAGCCCTGGCATGGAGGACCACCAATAATTACATCGATTTTTCCGGCAAACACGCCGAAGGTATCTTCGAGATTTAATGCAGCGATATCACCGACCACCATTTTAGTTTCATGGTGATTCTTTTGGTATGCGGCTGCAATTTCAGCGTCGTACTCATTCGCAAGTACAACATGAAACCCGGCTTGCTCAAATCCAAGCGACAAGCCGCCAACACCTGCAAAGAGATCAATAACTGTAGGTTTCATTCAACTTAATCCCCTTCAATGCGTTTTTTTGCCATTTCAAAGTAATTTTCATCCAATTCAATTCCGATAAAATTGCGATCGGCTCGTTTGGCTACAACTCCAGATGTACCACTCCCCATGAAAGGATCAAGAACCCAATCTCCTTTATTAGATAGGACTTCAACAAAATGGTTCATTAAAATCTCCGGCTTTTGCGTGGGGTGCTTTCCATATTTGCGCTCACTGGCAGGGGTTACTCCGGTTTCGATGAAATCGTGTAGCACGGTACCATTATTGTTAAAGGTTCCGGTGCGGGTTTTGTATGTGAAATAAATCCAGGTTTCTGTTGAATTCACAAAATGCAAATTCATATTGCGTGGCATAGGATTCAGTTTGTGCCAAATTCCTGTAGTCTTATAGTAAAATCCGTGCTTTTCAGCCAAGCTGATGGTCGTTTCAACTTTGATGGCTGCCATAAAAACGATCATCGACCCGCCTTTTTCCATAACTCGTGCAGCTTGTTCAAAAAAACCATCCATAGCGTTGACCCATTCATCGTATTCAAGATTATCCCAACCTGCGGCTCCAAAAAAATTATCACGCATCTTTTTGAGATTGGTGTCTCTGCTTATCATAAAATTTCCAAGATTATATGGCGGGTCAGTCAGAATCAAGTTAATAGAGTGATCTGCAATTCTAGCCATAGCCTGTATGCAATCACTATTATAAAGTATCACTTTTGACATACCATTGTTCCTTCCTAGTAAATAGTTATTCCATTGCGCTCTGTCCGCTTTTCACCCATTCTTCCAGTTCGGAGCGTTTGAACTTCCACTGCTTTCCAATTTTGTGGGCGGGTACACTTTTATCTTTTATCCATTTACGCAAAGTAACAGGCTTGATATTAAGAAACAACGCTGCGTCCTCAATACTAATATAGTTTTCGTTAACTAAGTTAGATAAATAATCAGCCATATCTGTACTCCTTGTTTAGATTGTTGGGAACACAATATAATTATATTATAGCGTTTCTTTGAGATCCTTTCAAGTAGTTTTATGTGATTTTTTGATATTTGCGCTATTTTATAATATTTGAGATCAAAACTTATTATTCTCTGTAGTAGAGAATAATAAGCCAAAATATAAACCAGTAAGCAGTAATACAATGGTTGAAATATCCATTGACATGAAAATAGCTCCTCCATAACAAGTGAACTTCCACTAACCCTTTTTCTTTGTCTACTGCGGTGCAAATTTTGACTTGAACAAACTGTTGTTCAGAGTTATAATAACCGTATAAAAAGCAATCGCCTCTCGCGTGATAACGAGAGGCGTGTATTGCGTATTATTCTGCAGAAATCCTGTTGACCACATAACAGACCACCTACCGTTTCGGAGCACTCGGAAACAGTGGAGATAAGAGTGCCGAAGAGCGCGGTTTTCCAGGCGGAAAGGGGCGGAAAAAGCTATTTTTAGCGGAAATTGCCTTCATAGGTCCGTTTGGGAGCAGGATGCCGGGGGTTCGAGTCCCTTCACTCCGACCAAAATTTTGACCGAAAGCGGAAAATAATCTCTGCTTTCGGTCATTTTTATATATTTTTAATTGAGAAGCCGATTTTAAAATTCAAAGCTGCTTTGATATGCGTATTTATATAAAAAATGTTAATTTCCGCATTCAATGCTTATCTTATTAAATATTGCGAGAATATCATCTATCGACGTATTCTTTTTATCCTCTCCCGCCTTATCAAGTATAATATTGCCCCTGTCCATCATAACAAGGCGCGAGCCGTACTCCACAGCATAGCGCAGATTATGCGTTACCATAACAGCCGTAAGTTTTTTCTGCTTAACTACTTTATCGGTAAGCTCCATAATTATTTCCGCGGTCTTGGGGTCAAGTGCGGCGGTGTGCTCATCAAGGATAAGGAAGTCTATCGGTGTCAGCGTTGCCATAACAAGTGAAACCGCCTGACGTTGACCGCCCGACAGCGAGCCCATTTTTACGTGCAATTTATCCTCAAGTCCGAGACCGAGCGACGAAAGCTGTTCGCGGTAAAAATCATATCGTTTTTTATTGAGCGCAAATGACAAACCGAAGGGCTTTCCTTTATTGTCGGCAAGCGACATATTTTCGAGTATCGTCATATTCGGGCAATTGCCCATTGAGGGATTTTGGTACACTCTGCCGATATAGGCATAGCGTTCAAAATCTTTCTTCTTATTCACGCACTTGCCGTTTATAAGAACTTCGCCTGCGTTTACGGGTATACTTCCGCATATTATATTCAGCATGGAGGTTTTTCCGCTGCCGTTTGAGCCTATTACGGAGATGAATTCCCCGTCATTTACGGTAAAATTAAAATCGTCGAAAAGGCACATCTCCGTAACGAGCCCGGGATTATATATTTTTGAAATATGCTTAAGCTCCAACATTTTTCTTCACCGAGCCTTTCTGAAGATTGCCGAGAACAAGTATTGCCAGGAACAAAACAGCCGTTATAAGCTTCAAAAGATTTGCAGGCAAGCCGAGGCTTATTGCAATTTGTATGCAAGCTTTGTAAATTACGCTGCCGAATATTACGGCGGTGGTGCCCTTTATAAAGCTTACGCGCCTGAAAAGCGTTGTTCCTATAATCACCGCTGCGAGGCCGAACACTATCTGACCGGTTCCCATCGTCGCGGAAAACGAGCGCTGCTCCTGACAGGCAACAGCACCCGAAAGAGCCACAAGAGCGTTCGATATTACAAGTCCGATTATTTTTATTGTGCCCTTGTCCTTTGAGAGAGAAGTTACAAGTACGCTGTTATCGCCTACCGCGCGAAGCAAAAAGCCGTTTTTTGTCTTAAAGTAAAGGTCAAGAAGCACCTTGCAGACTATCATCAGAATTGCGGAAACGATAAGTTTTCTTAAAATAAGCGACATCGACCCGAAAACCGACATTGTAGCGGGAGATGTAAATATAGTATCTTTTTCACGCGCGATTGAAAGATTTGAACCGGCTATCTGCAGATTTATTGAAAATAAAGCCGTCATTGTTATAATACCCGAAAGCAGGTCGCGTACCTTCAAACGGACGTGGATAAATCCCGTGACAAATCCGGCGAGAGCTCCGACAAGAAAAGATATTAAAAGAGCGAGATACGGATTTACGCCCTTTACAAGTAAAACAGCCGTTACGGCAGCTCCCAAAGGGAAGCTGCCGTCTACGGTGAGATCGGGAAAATCCAATATTTTATATGTAATATATACGCCGAAGGAGAGAAGAGCGTATATAAAGCCTTGAGTTAACGTGCTTATAATAAGATCCAGCATTTTTTTACACTACCTTATTTACATTCTATTGCCTTTGCGGCTACATCCGACGGAACGGTAATTCCCATAGCGCTTGCTGCGTCGGAATTTATATATGTGCTGTACTCGGTCACTGTTTCGTACGGAAGGTCGGAAGCCTTAGCTTCTCCCTTTAAAATTTGAGCGGCAAGCTTACCTGCCATTTTGCCGAGCTCCACATAATCGATACCGGCAGACGCCACACAGCCTTTTTTAACCTGCTCAATTTCGCTGCCGTATACGGGAATACCTGCGGCATTGGTTTTTTCAAGTATTGACGGAAGGACGCCTACAACATTATTGTCGGTAAGGTTTGTGATGCAATCAACCTTCTTGTTTATAAGAGTATCGGCAGCCTGTGTAACGGACGCCTGATCGGCAACGCCTATAGCTTCAATAGTAAATCCGTAGTTACCTGCTTTTTCTTTATACTCGGCGATTGCTGATACCGAATTCGGTTCGCTTGTTGTGTAGATGATACCGATTGTTTTTGCATCAGGCTGGAGTTTTCTTATAAGCTCAAGCTGCGGGTCAACGGGAAGCTTATCCGAAACGCCCGTGATGTTGCCTGTTGTAAGACCTGCTTCACCGGGGTCTGTTATGGCGTTGAATACAACCGGAATGTTCTTATCCTCTGCCGCAGCGTAGCAAGCTGTTGCCGAGGGGGTTGCTATGGCACACATAAGCGCGACGTTTTTGGAAGAGAAGTTATTGGCAATCTGTGTTGCGGTGGCATTGTCAAACGAAGCATTCTGATAATCTATTGTGTAATCCTCACCTTCTGTGAGTCCGGCCTCCTTAAGACCGAGAAGGAAGCCCTCGCGGCAATTATCAAGCGAGGCGTGCTCACCGTACTGACTGATTCCTATTACCGGAACCTTGTCTTTTTTTGCCGAACAGCCTACGAAGATTATTGTTATTGCCGCTAAAATTATCGCTACCGTTATTTTCACTTTTTTCATGATGATGACTCCTTAATTTTTAAAATAAATCAGTGTACAATGTTATAATTTAAAAATCACCATCGCCATCGTCTTAAATAATATATCATTCTTTTCTCCTTAATAAGCAAATAAAAAAAGCCTTATCCCATATATGGGACAAGACTTTGAATCCTGCGGTACCACCCAAATTGCCGGATAAACCGACCGCTCGTTTCTTATACTTACATACAAGCCGCTCTGATAACGGGTACGGAACCCGTCGGCCGCTACTCGCAAACGCTTTCGTGCCGCCCTCATAAGTCCATTCGCTGTACTCTCCCCTGCGGTATTTCCACCGACAACCGCTCTCTGCAAGCTTTAAGTAAAGCTACTCTTCTTAATCACAGGTTTTTTAGATGTTGCCACAATGTTATCACGCCGTTCTTTCTTTGTCAAGAAAAAATTACAAATATATTTAAATCGTTATTTATGGGGCAAAATGTCTTATATCGGTACATATCACGAAAAAATGCTTTGCTTTGCGGAATAATTAAATAAATACAAGGCAAAAATCTTGATTTTAGTGAGACATTGTGCTAAAATGTACGAATAATATCGTCAAGAATACCTGTGATTTAGCAATAATTGGTTATTTGAGACAATAATATAAAAAGGCTTCTATGTCTTTTAAAAAAAATTCACAAATTAACAGGGGGTCTATCATTTGACCAAGTACATCATCAAGCGCATAGCAATGGGCTTGCTCAGCATTTTCATTGTTGCCACGCTGACGTTTTTCCTTATGAACCTTGTTCCCGGCGGTCCGTTCGTTGCGGAAAAATCCATAAGCAAGGCTGCACAGGAAGCTCTCGCTGCAAAATACGGATTGGACAAGCCTTTATTTGAGCAATATATAACCTATATTACTGATTTTATCAAGGGCGATATGGGCGTAAGCTTACGTCAAAGAGGAAGAACCGTATCGGACATTATTTTTTCTAAATTCCCCGTATCGGCAAAGCTCGCCGGAATAGCTGTTCTCGTCTCTCTTCTTGTAGGCATACCGCTCGGATGTCTTTCGGCATACAACCGAGGTAAATTTGCCGATAACTTTATTATAGTGCTCGCGACGTGCGGTATCGCAATACCGAGCTTTATAATCAGCGTAATTTTACTGTATACATTCGGCAGCAAGCTGAATCTACTGCCAACGGTAGGTCTTAACACGCTGTCATCATATATAATGCCGGTGACGGCGCTGTCGGTTTACCCGACGGCATATATAACGCGGCTTATGCGCTCAAGTCTTTTGGACGTTATGGGGCAGGATTATATAAGAACGGCAAAAGCCAAAGGCCTTTCAAACTTCAAAATACTCTTCAAGCATGCTCTCAGAAACGCAATACTCCCCGTAATAACATACGTCGGACCAATGCTCGCAAGCCTTATGACGGGTTCGTTTATAGTAGAACAGATATTTGCAATACCCGGTCTCGGCCGTGAATTTGTTTCGGCCATAGTCAACCGCGACTACACCATGATAATGGGAACAACAATTGTCCTTGCGACACTTATCATAGTTGCAAACGTCATAGTTGACATACTGTATAAAATAATCGACCCGAGAATCAAACTTAAGTAAGGAGCGGCATCGCCGATGAACAAAAAATTTCCGAGTCTGCATTTGAAGGCAGACGATTTTATACCGGCTACAACGACGGAAAAAGAAAACCTTGTTGTAATGCGAGACAGCGTCAACTTTTGGAAGGACGGCTTCAGACGTCTGCGTAAAAACAAGGTTGCCATGATAAGTCTTGTCTTTATTTTACTGATAGTGGTTTTTGCTTACATTCTTCCCAGCTTTTGGCCGTACAGCTATGAGCAGCAAATAAAATACAGCGAGAACCTCTCCCCGTTTCAGTACAGCGAAACAGAACGGGCGCAAATAGACGCGGGTCAAAAGGTATTTCCTCACATCTGCGGAACGGATAAGCTCGGCAGAGACTTTGCCGTTCGCCTTATGATGGGCACAAGAATAAGCCTTACGGTAGGTCTTGTGTGCGCAGCGCTGGTTCTTATAGTCGGCTCGCTGTTCGGTGCAATAGCCGGTTTTGCCGGCGGTTGGGTCGATAATATAATGATGCGTTTTACCGACATTTTATATACCATTCCCGATATACTTTTAATAATTCTGCTTGCAACCTCCCTAAAGCCGCGACTCGAAGCGCTCTCTGCAAATCCGGGTTTTACTTGGATGCAGAGAATGGGACCGAACCTTATAGCAATATTCCTTGTATTCGTTTTGATATACTGGGTAGGTATGGCAAGAATAACACGTTCTCAAATACTTGTACTCAAGGAGTCCGAATACGTTACCGCGGCAAGAGCACTCGGTGCAAGCAATTCGCGTATAATCAGAAAGCACCTTTTGACGAACTGCATAGGTACTCTTATAGTAACAACCACGCTTCAGATACCCTCCGCAATATTTACCGAAAGCTATTTGAGTTTCCTCGGACTCGGCGTTACGGCTCCCATGCCGTCGCTCGGTTCTCTTGCAACGGAGGCCGTAAAGGGTATGAACACTTATCCCTATCTGCTGTTTTTACCGGCGTTACTTATAAGCGTTATCATACTTGCCTTTAACCTTCTCGGAGACGGGCTGCGCGACGCGTTCGACCCGAAGCTCAAGAACTAAAGGAGGGTAAATATTTTGAGTGAAAAACTTTTGGAAATAAAAGACGAGAAGCTGTCGTTCTTTACTCCCGCAGGCGAAGTCAAAGCACTTAACGGCGTTTCGTTTTCGATGGATGAAGGCGAGGTCCTCGGAATAGTCGGTGAATCGGGTTCGGGAAAATCCGTCACGGCATATTCAATAATGGGGCTTACCGCCTACCCGGGCAAGCTTATAGGCGGAACAATCAGATTTAACGGTCACGAAATTGAAAAGATGACCGATAAGGATTTCAGAAAGATAAGAGGGAACGAGGTTTCCATAATATTTCAGGACCCTATGACGAGCCTTAATCCCGTTTACACAATAGGCAACCAGATAACAGAGGTTATAAGGCTGCATACGGATAAAGACAAAAAACAGGCATATGAGCGCGCTAAGGAGCTTTTGGAGCTTGTAGGCATTAACGAGCCTACCAAGCGACTTAAACAGTATCCGCACGAGCTTTCGGGCGGTATGCGCCAGAGAGTTATGATTGCCATAGCTCTTGCCTGCGAGCCGAAGCTTTTAATAGCCGACGAACCTACAACGGCTCTTGACGTCACAATTCAGGCGCAGATACTTGACCTTATGCAGGATTTGCGTAAAAAGCTCGGAATGAGCATAATTATGATAACTCACGACCTTGGCGTTGTCGCGAGTATGTGCGAAAAAATTGCAGTTATGTATGCGGGTCATATAGTTGAATACGGCACGGCAGACGAGATATTTTATGAGCCGAAGCACGAATACACAAAGGGTCTTATAAAATCCATTCCGAAGCTGAATGTCGAAAGTAAGGAAAGGCTTGTACCGATTGAGGGGCAGCCGGTCGATCTTCTCAACCCGCCGGCAGGGTGTCCGTTTGCACCGAGATGTTCAAAATGCATGAAGATATGCTTAAAGCAAATGCCGCCGAAAACGGTTTTAAGCGACACACATTACAGCCATTGCTGGCTGCTTCAAAAAGAAGAATTTGAGGAAGGAGAGAAAGACTGTGAGTGACGATAAAAAGCTCATAGAAGTACAGCACTTGCAGCAGTACTTTCCTGCCGGAGGCAGAGGCAAAAAGAAAAAATACGTTCAGGCGGTAGACGATGTTTCGTTTTATATAAAAAAAGGCGAAACTCTCGGACTCGTCGGCGAATCCGGCTGCGGTAAAACCACAGTAGGGCGCACTCTTTTAAGGCTTTACGAGCCCACAGACGGAACAATAATATATGACGGAGACGTCATATTTGACAAAAAGAAAAAAATCGCGGTGAATATGCTCCCCTATCGAAGAAAGATGCAGATGGTATTTCAGGACCCGTATGCGAGTCTTGACCCGCGTATGACGATAGGAGATATTGTCGGCGAAGCTATTGATATTCATCATCTTGCCGCCAACAAAAAGGAAAGGCGCGACAAAATCATATCGCTTCTTGAGACCGTCGGTCTTAACAGCGAGCACGCCAACCGCTATCCGCACGAGTTTTCGGGCGGTCAGAGACAGCGCGTCGGCATAGCGAGAGCTCTTGCGGTAAATCCGGAATTTATCGTATGCGACGAGCCTGTATCGGCTCTTGACGTTTCAATCCAGGCGCAAGTCGTCAATATGTTTGAGGATTTGCAGAACGAGCTTGGTCTCACCTACCTTTTCATAGCGCACGATTTAAGTGTCGTAAGACATATTTCAAACCGTATAGGCGTAATGTATCTCGGCAAGCTCGTTGAGCTCGCCGACAGCTACGAGCTTATAACACACAGCGCGCATCCATACACTAAGAGCCTTATTTCGGCTATACCGGAGGCGGACCCGATAATTGCGCGCTCATCTCACAGAATTCCTCTTGAGGGCGATGTTCCGAGTCCTCTGAATCCCCCGAGCGGATGCCGTTTCAGGACCCGCTGCCCGTATGCCGACGGCCTTTGCGCCGAAAAATGCCCGGAGCTTCGCGAAATCTCGGCAGGCCATTTTGCAGCTTGCCATCACCTTGACAAGGTAAAATAGTTGTTTATTGTGCATCTGGAGCACAATGGATATATTTTTAAGCAGCGCGAGTTGCTATAAGAAGGAGATGTATTTAATGAAAACCAAAAGACTTATTGCTGCGATACTCGCAGTTGTCATGTGTCTGTCGGCAATGGCACTCCTGAGTTCATGCGGCAACAGCAAAAAGGACGACGCCGGTATAACGGTTCAGATAGGACCTAACCCCGAAACGCTCGATCCCGCTCTTAACAGTGCTGTTGACGGCGGCAATATGCTCATCACGCTCTATGAGACACTTCTCATAATTGATGAGGACAACAAGGTTCAGCCCGGTCAGGCTGAAAAGTACACTGTAAGCGATGACGGTCTTACTTGGACTTTCACAATGCGTGACGGTCTTAAATGGTCTGACGGCACCGAGCTTAACGCCAAAGACTTTGAGTATACCTTTAAGCGCCTTACAAACACAGAGCTTGCCGCTCCCTATGCCGAGACTGTTATCGGTATGGTTGAGGGCTATCAGGACGCTATCGGCAATCCGGATGAAGACGGTAAGCCCACCACTACTCCCGATCCCGACAAGCTCAACGTTGTAGCAAGCGAGGACGGCAAAACTCTTACAGTCAAGCTTGCTTACCCCTGCTCTTACTTTGACAAAATCGTTGCATTCGGCACTATGAGCCCCGTACAGAAGGCTACCGTTGAAGCTAACGGTGACTCTTGGGCTACAAAACCCGATACTTATGTCTGCAACGGTCCGTACATGATTACCGAATGGACTCCCCGTGAGCGCATTGTATGCAAAAAGAACCCGAACTACAAAGGTGGTTGGGATTCAAAGCGCATAGTTAACAACAAGCTCACATTCTTGCTTCTCGAAAACTCAAGTGCTTCCTTCACCGCATACAACAGCGGCGAGGCTCAGCTCATTAAGGATGTTCCCACCGAGGAAATCCCGACTCTCAAGAAGGCTGCTGACGGCGGAGAATTCTATGTTGACACCATTCTCGGCACCTACTATCTCAGCATGAACCTTAACAAGGCTCCCTTCAACAACAAGAATGTCCGCAAGGCTCTTAACCTTGCAATTGACCGCGACTACATTGCAAACACCATAATGCAGGGCACATACTCCCCCGCATATAACTTTGCAGGTCCCGGCGTTGTTGATAACGAGGGTATGTTCTTCGATAACGCAGTTAAGGAAAACGGCGGAGAGACCTATATCAGCAAGGATTATCAGGCTAATCTCGAGGAGGCTAAAAAGGCTCTCGCAGAGGCAGGATATCCCGACGGTAAGGGCTTCCCGACCATCACCTACTCAACAAACGATGCAGGTTACCACAAGGCTCTTGCAGAGTATCTCCAGAGTGCTTATGCTCAGCTCGGTATCACTATGAAGATAGACATTGTTGAATGGTCTTCATTCACTCCTCAGCGTCGTGCAGGCAATTACGATATGGCCCGCAACGGCTGGGTAATGGACTATAATGACGCCTCAAATATGCTTGAGCTCTTCACTTCTACCAACGGCAACAACGACGGTAAATACAACAGCTCTGCTTTTGACGCTGACATTGCTAACTCTAAGGTTGCAGACTCCGCAGCTCACTTTGCAGCTCTCCACGCGGCTGAAAAGACCATGATGGAAGATTACGCCTGCATCCCCGTTGCTTATTACAATGACTTCTGGCTCCAGAAGCCCGAGCTTAAGGGCGTATGGCACAGCCCGTACGGCTATTGGTACTTCCAGTATGCTACCCTTGAGAAGTAATTTCTCTTAAGACACTAAGCACAAAAACAGATCGCCCGTATCGTTTAAGGTACGGGCGGTTTTTATATGCTTGAAAAGATAATAGCCGTATGTTAAAATCATTTTGTACCGAAAAGGCATAATTTTTTCAGATAGGAATGAATAAGATGAGTGTTATTGACAGATTTTTAAGATACGTCGAATTCGAAACGACCTCAAACGAAAACAGCGAGAGCATACCGTCAACGGAAAAACAAACAGTTCTTGCGGATTACCTTGTAAAAGAGCTGAAAAGCATAGGTGTAAGTGACGCTTACCGTGATAAATACGGTTATGTTTACGGACATATACCTGCAACAAAAGGATTTGAGAAGCTTCCAAAAATCGGATTGATTTCTCATATGGACACATCCCCCGATGTCAGCGGAAAAGACGTCAAAGCAAAAATAATAAAATTTGACGGCACAAATGCGCCGATGATAGATGCCAAATATTCGGGCGAGGATATTATAGTTACCGACCGAACAACGCTTCTCGGCGCGGATGACAAGGCCGGTATTGCCGAAATAATCGAGGCGTGTTGTGAGCTTAGCGGTGACAGCACTCTTAGTCACGGCAAAATTTCAATTTGTTTTACACCAGATGAAGAAATAGGCAGTGGTGCTGACAAATTTGATTTTGAAGCTTTTGACGCGGATTTTGCATATACCGTTGACGGCGGAGAGCTTGGCGGAATAGAATATGAAAACTTCAACGCGGCAGGTGCAAAAATAACCTTCAACGGAGTCAACACGCATCCCGGCACGGCTAAAAACAAGATGAAAAACGCTGTTTTGTATCTTGCTGAATTTATAAATATGCTTCCTGCCGCCGAAGCTCCCGCGCACACCGAAAATCGCGAGGGATTTTATCACGTTTCATCGGTTAACGGCAACGAGAGCAATGCAACTCTTCATATGATAATCAGAGATCACAACAAGCAAAGCTTTGCAAAGCGTAAGGAATTTATTACCGTACTTGTTGAATTTTTCAACCGCAAATACGGAGAAAACACGGTTTCGGCTGAAATTAAAGACAGCTATTACAATATGCTTGATGTCATTAAAGAGCATATAGACATAGTAGAACGAGCAAAAAAAGCAATGCGTAAAGCCGGTGTGGAGCCGCAAATTACACCGATACGCGGCGGAACCGACGGTGCAAGGCTTTCGTTTGAGGGTCTGCCCTGCCCCAACCTTTCAACCGGCGGAATGAACTTCCACAGTATTTATGAAGCAATACCTGTAAATGCTATGCTCAAGATGGTTGAGGTCATTAAAAACTTAGTAAGCGAATAATTGAATAAAGAAAAAGTCCCGTGAAGTTTACTCTCCTTCACGGGACTGCTTTTATGTATTATTTTTATAACTGCGGTATTCTCTTTCTATCCAAGCCATTAACAGATTGACTATCCGCCTTTGCTCGTCATAAGACAATTCTCTGCCCTTTTCTACATGATACCACTTATTTAAACACCCTCGACAGCAGCAGGCGCAGGCATGCTGAGCCTTAAACACAGGGTGACCGCGCATCGGCGTTTGCTTGCCGTCGTTTGGTATAACCGCCGGTGCAAGACGTTTCTTTATAAAATCCTCCGCATGGCTTTTTACGGTATCCAAGCCTTTTTTGTCGATATAATTTATATCCTCATCGGACAGATGAAATTTAGCTCTGAAAGCAGATTTTTGAAGCCTTGAGAGTGCTTCGTCAACAGTCAACCGAAAACTCCTCTTTTCAGTAAAAATCAAGATAAGCATACACCATTTTGACTGCTTTTGCAATGACTCGTTTTTTGCTCGACAGCAGAATACTATCTTGACAGCTTCACTTTTTTCATCATAACAGCCGAATACACAAATACAACGGCTTCTGTGATGGGCATTGCCCACCAAACTGCATTTCCGCCGAAAGCAACAGGCAATAAAAGTATCAGAGCACCACTTATTACAATACCTCTTGCAACTGATGCGATAAGTGATATCTTGGCTCTCATAATAGCCTGGAAATAGTACGTTGAATAGATATTGAACGGCAGCAGTACAAATGAAATCGCATAAATTCTGATTATTCCGGGAGCTATTGACAGCACCTCGGGAGTGGGCGTCATAAACAGCTTTATAAACACCTGCGGCATAGCCATAGAAAGAACCGTCCAAATTGCTCCGAAAACAGCGGCGGTTATGATATTGTACTTAAGCATTGTCTTAATTCTGTCTGTAAGTCCGGCACCGAAATTACGCGAAATTACAGGCTGTGCCGCCTGACCTATACCGTAAGAGCAGCACTGTACAAGAGTGCCTACAACAACTATTACTCCGTAAACCGCAAGTGCGTCCGTACCGAGATACTCCATTACACGGCGGTTAAACAGCATTGTGGCTATACCCATTGCCACGTCAACTATAAATGAAGAAAATCCGTTGATGCTTATCATTTTAAAGCTGTTAAGTATTCTGAGAGGCTTTACGAATTTCAACGTATTCTTTTTGCTGATAAAATGCGTAAGCATCACAAGAACGGACATTGAAGCTCCCATTGCTGTTGCAATTCCCGCGCCTTTAATTCCCATATCCAATGTGAACACAAAGAAATAATCTCCGAACACATTGAATATACCGCCGAAAATAACGGCTTTTGTGGCTCTGCCGGGGTCACCGTCATTGCGGAGAAACGACGAGAGCAGATTTATAAATACATATACGGGAACAGTAAGCTTTGGGGCTACCATATATTCTTTGCAAAGCGGCATAAGTGCGTCATTTGCGCCGAAAAGCCTGAGAAGCGGTTCCTCGCAGACCCACACCAAGACCCAAAGTATCAACGCCCATAAAGTTCCGAGTATAAATGCAGAGGTAAAATATCCGTTTGCCGCTTTTACGTCATCGCGTTCTCCCCTTGCGACGGCATAAATCACCGAGCCGCCTATACCGCACAAAAGCCCAAAGCTGTATATAATATTCCAAATCGGGGCAATTACCGCCATTGCGGCAGAGCCGTCCGGTCCGTGATACTGCCCTACCATAGCCATATCCACAAGTCCGTAAATGCACGCTATCAGTGCACTTCCGAATGAAGCTATAAAAAATTTACGGTAAAGCTTACCGACATTATCCTTTAAAAGATCCATACCTACTCCTTGAATATTAAAAAAGACCGGATATGGAACGGGCATTTCAGCCTGCACCTTATCCGGCTTGTTATTTCCATACGATAACCAGCCCTCCGAGTGAGCTATTGTATTGTATCAACTTTTGTAATCAAAGTCAAGAATTTTCAAAGAGGAGGAAACTGAGAAGAGCATTACAGCCCATTTCAATGTCATTGTATGCTTTGTCAAAGTCGCCTGAATACCATGGGTCGACAATGTCGGATTTGCAAAATAGAAACAAATATCCTTTTACATCTAAAAATAGTATTTAAAATTATTAAATACTATATTGACAAATTTGTAATCTAATTATATAATGTAAACATAAGAGGTGATTGTAAATGAATAAACTTATTTCAAAATGTCCCGCATGCCACGGAGCGTTACAGATTACTACCCTGCGGTGTCCCGATTGCGGAATGGAGCTCAGAAATGTATTTGACATCAGCGCTTTTGATCTGCTCGACAGCGATCAACTTGAGTTTCTAACAGCTTTTTTAAGGAACAGAGGAAATATGAAGGAGGTACAATCCGATATGCAAATATCATATCCGACAGCTAAAAAGAAATTGGATAACTTGCTTGAGGCCTTAAATCTCGGCGGCGCGGCGAATGATGCGTTCCCTAAGGAACCCGATGTGAGTTGTATGAATGTAGATTATACAAGCAACCTCGCGTCAGAAATCATCAAAGCAAAGTTGAAAGAACACGGCGGTCATGTAACCGTATATACAGCAAGAGGACTTCCTTGTGAGATTTACGCAGAACCGGACGGAACAACATTTATAAGCGATAAGCTCCCGATTAAGCCTGCGTATGATTATACGGTGTTTGACGTTATTGTTGATTTGCTTTACAGACAGGGCGGCAGCGCCAAAAAAGGAAACGGCAGAAACTGCAAGCTCGGAGAAGCGGGTTGTGAGGAAAACACCGTGGTCGGAACGGTAGCACTTCACAGAGGACGAAAAACGGGTGATTCTGTTTTTGATCCCGTATTTGTTTTAGCAGCGGTTTTAGAGTGGGCAGGTATAGCCGAAAACGGGCGTGGCGAGTTGATTCTTACCAAGGAGTACGCAGAGAAATTATGATATGTTTTTTACTTTCTCTTTTTCTTAGATTTTGGTATGATATTTTGTTTAAAAATCCGTATTAAATCCTACTGTGTACCATTTGGGCGTGGGCGGATATTTTGCTTTAACAAATAGAAAATCGTATAAAGAATTTCGCAAAAATATAAAAGACGGTTATTATATGGATAAATTGGCAATAGAATTTGAAGAAGAATTACGGTCCAAAATGATTGAGGCGAAAAAAACGTGCGGATACAATCCGACACGCTTTAATCAGATGTTATCACGATACGGCGGTGTTGAAACTGCACGGCGGCTGATAGCAAATGCGCAAAAAAGGGGAAATCCGGCAGAGGGACTTTCCACACTGTGGGCTCACAGGCGTTTAGACTTATCTATGGAAGCTTCTGTCTGTAACCCTAAGTATGCACCGCTTTTTTCCGAAGCCGAAATCAGATATTGCAAAGAAATGCTTGAAAAATTGAATTGACGATTAATTGCGTGAAAACAAGAGGTCATATCTTATTGCAGATATGACCTTTTGTTTTTTGACTTACAATTATAAATTTTGATGGAGTTTGGGGGAACTATTTCAGGTGTTCTCGGATTAATTTTAGAAAACTAATTCATATTCTAAATATCGTCTTGCTTCATTTTTCGCTTCGCTTTATACAGTTGTATTTCCGGCAAATTGCATTTCACTTTAGGCTCATCAATTTTTACAGCATTGTTCTCTTTTAAACCTGAAGAATTGCTGAATTTAATCATAGGCTTTTGGCGAGTGAATGCAGAATCTTTATTTAACCTCATATTAAGCAGATATTACCCTCAAACAACATATTTCTATATTTCACGTCAGCATTGCTAAACAGCTGTTATTTTATGCATTTGATACCTCAAGCAATTTTTTACTTACCCTCGCCTGAACGTCAATATAATAAGCCTGTTCCGCTGCATTAAGGTTTTGGCTTTCCCACTTATCAAACTTATCGCACATATCGGCATACTTGCTCATATATTTTGCATAATCCGCCAACAGCTTGGTATCATTCGGATTGCTTTGATATTTCTTCATGAATTCAACATATTCGTTCATAAATGCCTCATAGCTATCCATTGCCTCTTTGAAATCCTTACGCATTCCGTTGACAAGCTGCGTGTCGTTCGCTTTGGTTTCATCGGGGGCTTTTGCGGTTTCGGGCGCAGCCGTTGCCGTGACGTTGCTGCCGGTCGAGCTGCCGCTCGGCTTATCAATGTCTATGCTCATAATATTGAAACCTTCATATTTAATTGAAACACTCCAACCCTCGCTGTTTTTGGCTCTGTAATAATCATCGCCCTTGTCGTAATCCACCGTGAAGCCCTTTTCCGAGCAAGCCTTTACATAATTGTTATAGCTCTCCTTGCTCGTGTTACCAATATACACATAAAAATCGTCATCATGCTCGTAAGAGAATTTGCCGACCGTAGATTCGGGCACGGGAAGCTGATTTCCCGCGTTGCTTGCGGGCCAGGATATTTCCGACATTTCCATAGGCTTTTGGAGCTTAATACTCAAGCTTTTTAATCTGTCATTATATGTTAAGTTCAGACAGTAGCCGTCAAAATTATATGCCGTGTATGAATAAGAAGTCGATTTTGCATCGGTTGTAAAGCCCTTTTCCTTAGAAGCGGCAACATAATCTGCATATTGGCTGCCGGAGATATTTTCAACCTCGATATAAAGCGTCTCAGACGTATTTTCGTGAATTTTTCCTTTATTTGCAGCAGGCTCCGGCAATTGTGCACTCAAAACCATTTCATTCCATTTGATTTTTTCGGTTTTCTTTCCGCTTGCAGCTGCGCCGATTATCGAAATTAAGGCTATGCCGATAATCACATAAAACCACCATTTTTTATATATCGGCTTTTTGGGTTTATTCAGCTTTTTACGCCCTTTTTTACCCGCCTCAAGCGGCTGATTGACCTTTTGCCGTCGAAAATTCACCTGTTGCTCCGTCATTGACGGCGTCGGTGCCGGCTCCTGCGTTTTTGTTCCGCATTCGGGGCAAAATTTGCCCTCGTATTCGGTTCCGCAATTAACACATTTCATTTCCTTTTCTCCTTTGTTTTTAATTGTTATATCCCGTCGGCGAAGGCAAAGCACCCTCGCCGAGACATTCATACCGCTATTTCCGTCCGCTTGAGTGTTCTTTAATCATTTTTCTGATCCATTTTTCGCTGTACCCGTATTTTGTAGCAATCTGTCTGATATTTTTGCCGTCATATTCCGCGACAATTCTTGACGCAATAAATTCGTGTGTAAAAAAGTTCACCGGAAACGTGATTTGTTGCCCACGATATGTAGAATACAGCGTCATAGCTACCTCTATACCGAGAGCGTTCGCTATTTCGTTATATACGCCGTTCAAATATTCGCTTTCAATTTCGTTTGGGTTCATATTCATATAAACCTCTCTCATTTTTACTGCCTCCTATTATGATTTATCGTTTTGGATTTGTATAGAGCGACAATTCATAGGAATAATTCCTTGTAAAGTTCCTTATCCGCTCATAATAGGGTTTGTAAATTTCGCGAAAGAAAAAAAGCACCGTCCGACAGCGGGCAGTGCATAAAAAAGGATTTGATTATTAAATTTTTGCTTGATACTTAAACAGTGATTACCTTAATAGGAAGCAGTGGCGGAGGCTCCTCATCCTTCGGTGCTGCTTTTTTCTTTATACAATTTCTGTTTTTTAAATTATTAAACTCTTACTATGCCCCATGTATACTTATCCGCTTTTCCTATTTGATGTGCTGTTATCTCGTCGAGCCGCTCCTCCGGCTTAATAAATGTAACGGTCTGCTCATACAGCGAACAGTTTTTTAATCAGCGTCACACTCGTCTAAATCCGTATAACATTATATTTTACCGCTTCTTTTTTGCAATATGTTCAACTTTTAAATCGTCAAAGATATTAGCTAAGCCCTCCCATGTGAGCTGTCGTTTTTCAAACCAAAGCCTCTGTAAAAAGCCAAGTACCCTGTTCGGATTTGCAAAATACAGCTTTGAATATCCAATTCTGTTTTTATCAAGATATGAGTAATAATAATCAAGCTTATTATGAAACTGCTCATATGAATTTTCTCCGTGCCAAACAGTTTCGCACATAGCTCCAAGCCTAGGATAAGTCATTTTGTCCGCTTTTTTCATATCGGGAACATATTCCGTCCATAACGTTGCTTCCGCACCGAGGCAATTTCCGTCGTATAATTTATGGTTGGCGGTATCTTTGAGACTGATGTACCCGTAAGGCAAATCTATATAATATGCTTTTGAACTTGTATCGATAAACGGTCTGTCGCCCGTGTTTATGTCTCCGCATTTCGTAAAGCCCAAATTTTCGGAAAGCAGCTTATCATCCTTCAAATCCCAACTCCACATAAACGCCTGCTTATTCTTGCCTGCACAATAATCATTTATTCTGTTCATGAAACAGCACTGAAGCTCATCCTCGTTATTTAAGCCAAGTTTCTTCATCATTGCTTGACAATGCGGGCAAAGATGCCACCTGTGTTTCGACACCTCGTCGCCGCCTATATGAAAATACTTATCCGGAAAAAGCTCACAAAGTTCATCCACTATATCCTCGACAAATTTATATGTGCTTTCTTTTCCTGCACACAAAACATCATGCTTTACTCCCCAATGGTCGGCGACCGGCAAATTTCTTTCAAAACAGCCGAGGTAATTATAACAAGCCAGAGCACTTCTGCTGTGTCCCGGAATATCAAATTCAGGCATAACCGAAATACCGAAATCATGTGCATATTTGACTATACTTTTAATCTGAGCTTTTGTGTAATAGCCCTTATGTTGCCTATGATTAAAATTTGTCTTTTTCCTTACCGACCCGATTTGCGTCAGCAACGGATATTTGTAAATCTCAACTCGCCATCCCTGGTCCTCCGTCAAATGCAAATGCAGAAAATTAAGCTTGTGCAGAGACATTTTTCTAATAAACAGCTTGACCTCGTCTACGGGATAGAAATATCTTCCGACATCAAGCATAAAGCCTCTGATTTTATACTTAGGCTTATCCTTTATCGCAATAAACGGAATCGTTCGGCCGTATTCAAACAGTAGCTGCTTGAGTGTTTGCAGAGCAAACACTTTTCCTGCCTCCCCACTCGAATACACAGTGATTTTTTCGTTTGTTTCAAGTCGGTATTCTTCATTTTCAAGCGAAAAATCATGCGTAAAACTAACAACAACATCATTTCCGACCGGCAGTTTGAGTTTACGTATAAAATCATAAAAATCATCTTTAACAGAACCGTTGACATTTCTTTCGTCAAGCGACAAAGATTTTATGAACAATCTTTTTGTTTCATCTGTTTTTTCAAATAACGGAGTTGGGATAATATGAGACATAACAAACCTTTCGCATAATCTATATATTAATAATTATACACTTAACTTGTTTTATTGACAACCGTCCTTATTATGATATAGTTATACCATATCATCGTCAGAAGGTGTATTATGAATAATAGTAAAAAGAGCTTTGATAAAAAATGGTACAGCGAGGAGTTCTTGAACGAATTAAAGAGAACAGCCTACGCGGAAGCCGACGGAAATTTAACTTACACAGCCAAGTATGCGCCCGACGCCGTATCAAAATACGGCATAGATCCGCGCATGCTCGGCGGACCCATAGGCAAAATGGCAAGGAAACTAAAGCTTGTCCCGGATTTTGTTCTAAACAGTATTCATTTAAAAATAACCGAGAGAAGCCTCGGTTTTTTCAGAAAGGGCTGCGACAGGATTTCTTATGCAAACTGTCATATAAAAGGCGTTTCAATCAAAAACAAACACATTAAAGCTTCCGACGGATTTGATATTCCGATCAGAATATATGAAAATGCGGAATGTGAAGGCACAAGGACGGCAATGATTTTCATTCACGGCGGCGCATTTGTCGGCGGAACGCTCGCACCGTATGACGAGAGCTTAAAAATGCTCGTTGATAAATTCGCCGTTAAGGTAATCAGCATAGATTACAGGCTTTTGCCCGAAAACTCCTATCCCGCACCGTACAGCGATTGCTTTGACGTATTGGAATATATAAGCCGCAGCTGTGGCGAATTCAAAATAGACAAGGATAGAATTTTTGTCTGCGGTGACAGTGCCGGAGGAAATATTGCTCAAGCGTGCTCTACCAAATACAAGGGTACCGGAAAAATCAAAGCGCAGCTTCTGCTCTATCCTACCTTGAATATGTTCGGTTTTACCGACGAGTATTATAAAAAAGGATATTCCGACTACAAATTTGAGCCGTCACAAAAATCTGTTTCAAAAGGCGTAATAAAACAAATGCAAATGCTTACACGCTGCAATTTCAAGCAGATAGGCATACTCTCGCCCGACGAATACAGTAATCCGTACATTTTCGACGCAAGCGGCAATGTTCCGACATTTATTACAGTAGGCGCGCTTGACTATCTGAAAAAAGACGCCGTTGCTTGGGCTCATAAGCTTTCAAACGCAAATGTAAAAACAAAGCTTGTCGTATACAACGGGCTAGGCCACGGATATTTAAACGCAACCGGAGTTTTTCCGCAAGCAGAGGACGTGATAGACGAAATGGGCAAATTCATATATACGATTTTAGAATTGTAAAAGCAATCTGGCAACGGGTTTCCCGTAAAGACCTAAATATATACTCGCAAAAAGCGTCGGAGATTTGCTTTCTCCGACGCTTTTTGGGTTATGTATTCAATGTCCTTCTTTGAAAATTGTTTTAACAACGAAAAACCAATATTGTTTTGCAAAGAAAAGTCCGTTATAAACCGAGTTTGTCCGCCCTTTAATATCTGCACAAGTTTGTTTATGCCTAAGCCAAATTCAAGATTGTCAACGCATAAAAGAAGTATTTTAACAATACCTTTTTCATATTCACATATAGCTTGTGCAATCAATTCGTCATTATTCTTTATAGACATAATACGCCCCCTCACGAAAATTTTTAATTATGATTATCTTCTTGATTTTTCGAAGAATGACGACAAGATTTCTTTTGCATAATTATATCGTCTTGCATAGTTATTCGGAACACGAATAAGCTGGAAATTGTGTTCATCACATATTTGCTGTTTCTTTTTATCCCGTTCAATCACCCTAAGATCGGTTGTATGCTCATTACCGTCAAGTTCAATCGCAAAAATCGGTAACCATTCTTTTCCGTCACGCTCATATACTATATAGTCAAATCTACCCGTATAGAATAAGTCGTTCACTTGATTTGAGGAATTAAACACCTGAGAAATAGGCACTTCTTTTTTAACTACATATTTGGTTTTGGTAATCATCATAGCGTTTATTGCATGATTCAACGTCTCTAAAAAAGCAGTTTCCGTTTCGGTGCTGTAAGGTTTAATTCCAAGTGCTCTTGATTCCGGCGCACGCTCTGTAATGGTTGTTATTCCATTTGAACTAACATAATTACATAACTCAAACAAATCGTCATCATCCCCCAGATGATGAAGTCTGTTTAGTTGTTCCATATCGCCTATAATTACTAATCTTTCTTTAGCGCGTGATGTTGCTACATTTATAAGTTCTTTGTTATTCTTTAGCCAAGAATATGTTTTTTCATGTGTCTTATCGGTAAGTGCTAAAGAAAAAATTATTTCTTGCTTTTCATCTCCCTGAAACGCATGAACGGTTCCGCAATCGACATTGGCAATTCCGCTTTGATTTAACTCCTCTTGAATTTCATTGCGTTGATTTACAAACGGTGTAATAACAGCAATCGTTTTGTCGGGGTGAGTTTTAACATAATGAACAATTTCTCTTGCTTCGCTTTCGCTTGTATTTTTTAATGTTGTGTCTTTTGAATGACATTCTATAAATTCAAGCGGGTGCTTTTCATTATCGGAAGAACGAATATTAAGTTTATTGTTATAATACTTTTTATTATTAAATCCAATGATTTTCGGATGGCACCTATAATGATAACTCAATAAAACCTCATCACTGACAGCATCAGCGGAAAGGAACGTTTGATAAACAGATTTATTTCTGTAATCATATTCATCTGTAATGTTATATCGCTTCTTTAAAATCAGGTTGTTCCTCTCATCAAGCAAAATAACCGGTTTTAATTGCTGTGGGTCACCGACAAGTAAAAGTTGTTCACCTCTGATAATCGGAACAAGTGCTACCGCAGTATTACACTGACTAGCCTCATCCATAATAACCATATCAAAGTATTGTTTGGGCTCGCCCAACCGGTGAGCGGAAATATTTGTTGTTGCAACAACAGGAAATATCTTAAGAAATTTTTGAAAATTCTCATCATTTGAAAGGTACTGATTTAATTGTCTTACCGCTTCATTTAAGTCTTTAGTAAATATAATATCGGTAAGTTCTTCATATTTTGGCTCGGATAATCTCTTTATAAACTTAGCAGATGTAAAATTCAAAAATTTAAACAGCTCCAGTCTGTCATGTGAGATTAAAGGTTTTATATCATCATCTGTAATTTCACCGATTTCTTTAAGTGTATTATTTACGTTAACAAGCTGTTCACCTTGCAAATTCGCAAGAAAAGGAAGGTTACTTGAAGAAGAAAGCATTGTTTTTATCATTTCCTTTCGCTCACTCAAATCAAGTTTTTCTTCATATTTGCGAAGCAAATCGCTTAAAGCTTTTGTTTTGTGTTCTTCATAGGTTTTTTTCCTGTTTAATGACGAATCAAACACTTGCATTGACGAAGTGATTTTAAATAAAAGTCGTATTTGTTTAATTGCATCCTTAAGCTTTTCACCGTTACCAAGACGAATAATCGGAAAAGGTATATCGTCTCCCTTATATTTAAGATGTGATAGTTTTTGATAAATTTCATCAACCGGATGATTGTTGTACGATGAAATCAAAACGGTTTTATTGTTAAAAAACGCAGTAACAACTGTATTGAGAATCGTATTTGTTTTTCCGCTTCCGGGAGGTCCTTGAACATACAAAACAGGATATTTCAACCCATTATGTATTACTAAAAGTTGGTCAAGGTTTACTTTATCATTATATAAAGCCAAAGGGTAATTTTTAATTCTCCTTGGTTTATCCGTTAAGTCACCAAAAAATGCTTTAATCGGATATGTCACCGTGTTATCTTCATACATTTTAAGAATGGCATTATACTCTTCATCAAGATTTATTGTAAAATCTCTTGATAAAGCCATAACATATGGCATATCATCAACACCGTTGTATTCAGGATTATTCTTAGTAATTAAATCTTTAATAAGTTCGGCATTTTCTTCAAACTTATCAAGTAATTGGAACTCGTCTGCATCAAGAAACCAATGAGCACTTATCTTTACACCGTCAACCGTGAACTCACGACAAACAGATACTTCATCGTCTTGTGTAAGGGTGCGATTTTTGACATCAAACAAAAGCTTTTTATAAGCAAGTACATAAAGTCCTTTTTTAGTATGAATACTACATATATTCATACACAAAGATACTGAACGAGGCATTTTGTTTTGGCTCTTATTTTTAGCATCATAATTATAAACTTTTACTAAATGATCAAACTGTTCATTGCTTAAATTGTAATCTCCTTCACCAATGACATCAACATCAAGTTCATCAATAAGTTTATAATCGTTGCGGTAGGGAGTGTTATCGAGTTTATTACATTCGCTATAATAATCAAGAAGTTTCAAATTTGCGACATTATTAAAAATAAACGAATACCTTGAGGTGTGTTCTTCTATATCTTCAAGCAGTTTAGAGTTTATTTTACAAAACGAACCTTCAATCAAATTTGCGTCAATTATAGAATCATAATACAAATTCAATTCTTTCATTTCCGATGTAGCGACATTGAGCCCATCAACAATAAGCAATTTTTTATACGGGTTTATGTTTTTAATTCCAATCCAATATTTTGTAACATTTTGCTGTTTATTCCTGTATTCCACAGCAATCCACTTACCTTCATGAATCGCTTTGAAAATATCCCTTGAAATCTTGTTTATGACACTCACCTCCGCTAAATTATAATATCATTTTATCTTAATTCAATTTATAAATCAAGGTATATGTGTTTGGTAGGAAAAACCGCAACGCATCTGTATTTAAAGGTAAATGTACAAAAAAACGCACCATAAATGTCTAACAACAGAATTTGGTTGACCCGACAACAAGTGAATTGGAACGAATGTTGGAAGCTAAATTATTTAATAACATACAAAAAGCGTCGGAGATTTGCTTTCTCCGACGCTTTTTGGGTTTATTCTGTGTTACGGCAAAATTTCGAGCCAATAGCCGTCCGGGTCCTCGATGAAATAGATACCCATTTCAGGATTTTCAAAGCAGATACAACCCATTTCTTCGTGCTTTTTATGCGCCGAATCAAAATCATCCGCCTTAAATGCCAAATGGAATTCACATTCACCCAAATCGTACGGCTGCGGATGTTCTTTAAGCCAAGTAAGTTCAAGTTCAAAATCGCTTGAATCATTGCTCAAATAAACGATAATAAAATCATCGGTGGTTTTTCGTCTGATCTCGTGCAAATCAAGCGCATCACCATAAAACTTAATCGACCTATCCAAATCGGAAACATTATAGTTTTCGTGAATCATCTTAAAACTCATATTTCTTCTCCCTTTGCTGATTCTGTATTTTTTATTCGTGATTTATACTGCGGATGTTCGGTGATAAACCTATCAATCACGCTTGGCTCGTTCCAATAATGCATAGGAAAAACAGCATTACAATCGACATGTTTCAAAAAATAAAGCATACCGTCGGCATAGTGTTCCTCCTGCCGTGGGTCAAGGGGAACGAATGCAACATCAAAATGAGCGCCCTTGATTTTGTCAATCTCCGCACGGTACATGGAGGCCATTTGGCGGTTGTCATCTTCCGTCTCTCCCTCCCAATGCCAATCGTTCAAATCACCTGCGTGGTAAATTACACCCTCGCTTGTTTTGACGATAAAAGCAACACCGCTGTCGGTTGAAAGAAGCGTACTAACCTGTGTGCCGTTGTCAAGAATGTAGGTTTGATCGTGATAAGCAACCGTGACTTTCACACCGGCAGGATACTTCTTTTTACTGATGTCCTTTGCCAAAACAGCCTGATAATTCACACCTATATCATCAAGAATTTCAAAGATTTTCGGATTGAAATGATCTTGGTGAAAGTGACTGCAAAAGACTATGGCTTCCTTGCTTTTGTCAAGGTTCGGCATCTCGCCCTTGTAATAATCAAAAACATAGTAGCAGTCCTCGGTTTCAACCAAAAATCCGCTGTGGTTAATGTATGTTATTTTCATAATCCACCTCTATTACTCTTATTTTATTATATCAAAGCGATAAATCGGAATCAATACCGCACAACATTTTCGATACGAAGCAAAACGCTTGAAACGGTCCACTTGAGTCTCTTTGCTTTTTTAATAAAAAAGCAGTTCTAACTGCCGTATAAAATATATAAACAGCAAAAGACTTGAAACAAAATTCGTGTGTATGGTATAATTTTAAAAAATGACGGAGGATTTTCTATGAACAGAAAAAATGCAGGTGCGGTTTTCGGCACTCTCTGCGGACTGACGGCATTGACCGCAATGTCGGCGGAAATATTCTATGATTTCTCGATAAACACAAAATCACCTATACATATGAGTAAGCTCAACAATCTCGTTCAGAAGGTCACGAACACATCCGGCAGCGAAGAAGACGCGAGCGAAAAATACAGCGGACTTACCGGTACGCCCGAAATGAAAAAATGGTACAATGAGCACGGTGAGGATGTTTACATTATGTCCGACTCTCTTCGTCTGCACGGTAAGATATTTAAAAACAACAGTTCAAAATATGTACTTGTCTGCCACGGATACACAAGCAAGGCCAAGCATATGGCCGGTTTTGTAAACAAATTTTACTCACTCGGGTATAATGTTCTGGCAGCAGACGCACGTGCACACGGCGACAGCGAGGGCACGAAAATAGGAATGGGCTGGCCGGAGCGATTTGACGTTATAGAATGGATAAAGCTTATTATTTCTTGGGAGCCAAATGCGCAAATAATACTCCACGGCGTATCCATGGGAGCGGCGACGGTGCTTATGGCATCCGGTGAAGAGCTGCCCGAAAATGTCAAGGTTATAATTGCAGATTGTGGCTACACCTCGGAATGGGATGAATTCAAATGCGAAGCAAACGCTCTGCATATCCCGTGGTTCCCCGTACTCAACGCCGCATCTGTGATGTCAAGACTTCGCGACGGGTATGATTTCAAGCAAGCGAGCGCTCTTGAGAAAGTCAAACAAAGCCGTATTCCGACTCTGTTTATTCACGGCTCTGATGACGAGCTTGTTCCATACAGTATGCTCGATAAGCTGTATTCGGCGGCGGCCTGCGAAAAGGAATGTCTGACCGTCAATGGTGCCGGACACGCGCTTTCATCCTCGGTTGAACCGGAGCTTTATTGGAACACGGTTGAGAGCTTCATTGAAAAATATTCAGCAAAATAAAATTTGAGCCGTGCCGTTCGGCGGAAATAAACATATATATTTTAAAGACTATTGCGAATAATGTGCAGAATGGATTGTAGCTTCGATGGTAAATGCGGAATATGGTAAGGTCAAATTGTCATTGACCTTGCACTTTAACGAGTATAATAAATTTCGGCTTCTGTTAGACGGGAAAGAACCTATGGACTTTGAAAATACGGGAAAAGCAATCAATTATGTATTTGAAACAGAAGTCGGAAATCATATTTTAACATTTGAAAGCATTCCTTTTGAGAAAAATCAATTAGGAAAATTGAGATTTTTGTTTTTATCTGAATCATTTCAAAAGAGAATATTGAATCATTTGTTTGCTTTCAGATATGATTTAGCCTGTTTCAAAGTAATATACATGCTGCATATTCATCGTAATGCAAAATTGGAAATTGCCATTAAAACAAGCTGCTATAATAATTTCCTTTATATAAGAGCTAGATGTTTGCATCCCGTAATTGTTCAAAGCTCAAATATAAAAGTTCAGAAAGAGGAATTTTCTGTATTATATAATAAGCTTTTGAAGAAGAAATTTTATTTTTCTCAGATGGTTATTTGGACAATTTATTTTATTTTGTTAATAACGGTTTTTGGCGGACTTGCTATCTATGATATTATACATTGGGAAGCAGATGCCTACATAGCAGGGTTTAATAAAATTTCAGCATTGTTTTTGGGCGTTTTTCCGCCGCTTATTATGATTTTATTTTCTTATTTTTTCTGTATTGTAAATCTCGTTAAACAATACAACAATAATTATTTATGCGAATAAATGATTATGTGTGTTTGTAAAGTAGGAGGCTATTTATGAAAAAGTTAATCTGTATTATAATGTCTGCAATTATTATAATTATGTTATTTATGCCCTCATTTACGATTTGCGCAGCAGATACAAATGAATCAAAAAAGATAACTGAATTTACAAACGGGATTGCAGACTTGGCAAGGAAATATGATTCGGAGAAAGAGTTTGTTGCCCCCGAAGATGATGAAACGTCACAAATTCAAGCTTTTTCTGCTCGAAATTCAGAAGAAGTCACAGACAGCACTGAAACTGAATATACTTTACAGGACTTTCAAACAGCCCGATTGATTATTCGTGCTGATGGTAACTTTGACAAATGCGGCGCATTAGAGGACGTTAGTGGCTTTGAGGACTTTCATATTTTACAATATGAAAGTCCCGAAGCGGCTATGGAAGCATATGGACAGTTACAGAAAGAAAAAAATGTAATAGAGGTTGATTTGGACTTAGTTTGTACTTACGCTGACAGTACTCCTGATAACCCTGAGCTTATACTCAAAGATGAATTTTTAAACGATTGGAGCCGTGACAGAACACAGTCAAAAAGATTGCAGGAATATCTTGCAAAGTCAAACATTCCTATGAAAGAAGTTATTGTCGGTGTTGTGGACACAGGCATAGACTACAACCATGAAATTTTTGAAGGTCGGGTAGAGCGAACATATTTTAATGTGTCTTCTTCCGGTAACGCAGACGATGAAATGGATTCCGAGGCATTTTATCACGGAACAACTGTCAGCAGTATTATTGTAAATAATTCGCCAAAAAACGTGAAGGTAGCTGTATATAAAGTTGGTGATGGCGAAAATTTGACCGTTACTGCAATTAGTGCCGGACTTTTAGCGGCAATTGAAAAATGCGATATTATCAACACAAGTCTTACATCTTTGAGTGATGTATCACTAATCAGAAAATGTGTTTTGAAAGCTTATTCCAAAAACATTCCTGTCTTTGCGTGCGTGGGAAATTCAGGACGCATTGAAACGCATGCTGCACCTGCGAATATACCTGAATGCATCGCCGTATCTGCTACTGATTTTAATAATGCAACTACATTTATGAATACCTTGACTTTAAATTCTGATATTTCTGCTCCCGGAGAACATATAGCAGTAGCAATTCCCAGAAATCGTTACGCCAGATTTTCGGGTACATCTTATTCGGCTCCGTGCGCCGCTGCTTTGGGTGCGATTTTAAAATCAACTAACCCGGAAATAACAGTTGACGAGATAGATACCCGATTAAAAGGAACCTCCTTTGATGTTAAACGGTATAACGAAAGCCAATCTTCACAGGGCAGATTTATGAATAATTACCATTCTCTGTGGGACGGTGTTGGGATGATTCAGTTTTGTAATGCTCTCGGTCTGGAAAAACTCGCCGCACCTAATGAGATTAATTTAAAGGATAAAGTCTATGTCGGTGAGCAGACCTGCACAATCACTTGCCCGGATGAAGATGCAATTATTTTGTATACAACAGACGGCATGTACCCTGCTTTAGAGAATGCCAATGTATATACAGAACCGTTTCAAATCACACAGTGCACACGCATCCGTGCAGTTGCATATTATGCAGATGGTGGATATTATAGCGATGAAGTCGAGACAACGCCACGCATTCAATATACAGACAGCGATGATAATTTTGAAATCACTAATGACGGTATCGTTACAAAATATAATGGGAATATCTCCGATTTATATGTCCCTGAAACAATAAACGGAATTGAAGTTACAGGATTTTCTAAAGGTGCGTTTAACACTGTGATTGGACTAACGCTTCCTGAAAGTGTAACAGAAATCCCTGTAAGTGCTTTCGCAAAAAACTCAACAATAGAATTTGTTCGTGGTGAAGGTATAGTTACTGTCAAATCAGGTGCTTTTTCACAGTCCAATATTATGTATGTCGAATTTCCTGTCGCCGAATGTATTCAAGATCAGGCTTTTAATCTTGCTGCAAAGTTTTGCGTAGGCTATTTCCCCAATGTTAAAATCATTGAAGGGGACGCCTTTTCGTATTCACGAATCATATCCTTCTACGGTCCAGAGGTACAAGAAATTGATGATAGTGCTTTCGGACAATGTTCAAGATTGGAAAAGGTATATTTCCCGCAATGCACAATAATCAATGAAATTTGGGGAAATCATGGTGTATTCGACTCCTGTTCTCGATTAGTAAGTGTAGAAATGCCGCTTATTACAAATTTAACCGCTTATGCACTTAATGATACAGCAATATTAAAAGCTGATTTTCCTTATATAAAAACAATAGAAGAAAAAGCATTTTATAATTGTTTTGAATTGAAGTATGTAAATATGCCGGCACTTCTTACCGTTCCCAAACAGGCTTTTGGTTCATACGGAGTAAATCCAATTGCCAAACCTCGTTTTTTCCGTTTTGACAGTATAACTCAAATTGAAAAGGATGCTTTTGGAAAATATCCGACTGCTCGCATAGAGCTTTCACACCTTGAAACCGCACAGAGCCTGCCACAGACGGAAGGCTGTATAATTTCTATGCCCTCAACATTTAGAGAATGTACCGAAGACACAAAAGGCAGGAATTACAAGGTGTACGGCACAAAGGGGACTTATGCGGAGCAGTGGGCAAATGAAAACGAGCATACATTCATTGAGATTTCGCAGGATACTGCTGTGCTTACCCCACTGCCTAAAAAATATACCGATGCGGACGGAGTTTTAACCGCAGATGTAATCGGCTTTAACCG